>FWPU01000946.1_pt1 | contig 91007 bp, 82 predicted proteins | sample 2228361 | NCBI WGS metagenome assembly FWPU01 (sample SAMEA103939777, study PRJEB20133) | metagenome
CCCCCCTCTCCCTGAGCAGGAGAGGGGGGCAGGGGGGTGAGGACCAGCAGCGCATCAGGACGCCATCCGCCAAAAACCCTACACCTGAAAGCCCCCAGTCCCCCCCACGTTGTAGGGGGGATTGAAGGGGGGGTGGAACGGAGGACCATTGGCAGGCTGACAGGCTGCCAGATTGGTACAACCCGTCAAGGTTTTACGTGGCAACGGAACGTTCTTGCCACAACCGCCAACCTTGAGTTGATAAGGTGCGAACCGTTGCTCCGCTCCCCCCCACTCCGTGGGGGGGTCCTCTCAGGTGTAGGGTTTTGGGGTCGTGAGCGCCCAGGTGTAAAGGTTTATTGAAGGCGAGGCATCCGTCTGGTACGATGCGGATAGTCACAACCACCGCCGTACCAGGAGCAACCGATGACTCGCCTCTCCGGATGATCGCAATGGCAACAGACCGTGTCACCCCACCTGCCGCATCTGAGCAGACCGCAGGTCGTCGTGCTCAGCCTGTGGAGTCTTGGCATTGTGCTCGCCCAGCGCTGTGGCCTGACCCAGGTCGCGGTGTTCCTGGCCGCTCTGCTGGGCTGCCGCGAGCAGGCGGTGCGCGCGCGACTCCGCGACGGGTGTAGCAAAAACCCTACACTTGAGAGCCCCAGCGGGGGGGGTCGGGGCTCTCAAGTGTAGGGTTTTTGGGGGGTGCAACCCCTGGATCCCGCATACCCCCCCACTGTCTCAATGATGGCTGAGACAGCTCTCCCGCTGAATTTAGTGTACAATTCAGATAGGGAGCGTTGTCCATGTCAAACAAAACTATTGATCAACCCGACCGCAATGGCCAGCAGACGGCCCCTGCAATCCACCTGCCCGATCCGGAAGTCGTGCCGAAAGCCGAACGGCGCCGGTTTAGCGCCGAATACAAGCTGCGCATCTTGGCGGACGCCGATGCCTGTACGCAGCGGGGCGAGATTGGCGCCCTGCTGCGCCGGGAAGGGCTCTACCGCTCGCACCTGGACAAATGGCGAGCGCAACGCCGGGCGGGCGCTTTGCAGGCGCTGACGCCCCAAAAGCGTGGCCCGAAACCCGATCCTCAGGCGGCCGAGATCGCCCGGCTGCGCCGCGAGAATGAACGGCTGCAGCAGCGCTTGCAGCGCGCCGAGGCGATCATCGAGGTCCAAAAAAAACTCTCAGCGCTGCTCGGGCTGCCGACGAGCGAGAGCGACGGGCAGCTATGATCCAGGCAGCCGCAGCATGGCCATCACCCAGGGCAGCACTGCGGCCTGTGCGGCGCTGGCTGTGCCCCGGAGCAGTTTCTATCGGGCCCAGGCAACGCCTCGTGCGTCAGCGTCAGCGCCGCCAGAACCGGCGCCCCGCCCGGCGCCACCCAGGGCCCTCAGTCCGGCGGAAAAGGCCCAGGTGCGGGATGTGCTCAACAGTGAGCGCTTCCAGGATCAGGCGCCGCGTGAAATCTACGCCACCTTGTTGGACGAGGAGCGTTATCTGTGTTCGGTGAGCACCATGTACCGCATTCTCGCTGAGCATGCGGAGGTGCGCGAGCGGCGCAACCAACGCCGGCACCCGACCTATCAGAAGCCCGAGCTGCTGGCCGCCGGGCCGAACCAGGGCTGGAGCTGGGATATCACCAAACTACGCGGGCCCAGCAAAGGCGTTTACTACTCCTTGTATGTCATGCGCGACCTCTACAGCCGCTATGTGGTCGGTTGGTTGCTGGTCGAGGTCGAGTCGGCCGGGCTGGCCGAACAACTGATTGCCGAAACCTGTGCCAAGCAGGGCGTCCAACGGGCACAACTCACAATCCATGCCGACAACGGCAGTGCCATGATGGCCACGTCAGTCGCTAACTTGCTGGCCGACCTGGGCGTGACCAAGAGCCGCTCCCGTCCCCATGTAGCCAACGACAACCCATACTCGGAGGCGCAGTGCACAACGCTCAAGTACCGGCCTGATTACCCGGACCGTTTTGCGAGCGTTGCCGACGCCCGCCGGTGGGCGCGCCGCTTTTTCGCCTGGTACAATGATGAACACTGTCACACCGGGCTGGGACGGCTCACACCGACCGTCGTGCACACCGGCCAGGCGGAAACCGTACGCCAGAAACGCCAGGCCGTTTTGGATGAAGCGTACCGCGCCCATCCCGAACGGTTTGTGCGTGGTCAGCCGCAGCCTGCCGAGTTACCGGCGGCGGTCTGGATCAATCCGCCGCCCAGCCCAACCGAGTCGTCGACGCCGGACGTCGCCCAACGTGCATCTGCAGCAGGGTTGCACTACACTAACCCTTGCAGGACGGAGGATAGGGCAACGCTGCGGAGCGACCCGAGCGCCGCACCTGCCGACGGTGTAGCTGGGCAGGGTGGTCGTCAGGCTAACCCTGCCCACACCCAAACCCTCAAAGGAGCTACACTGTCGTCAAAGCGATAAACCGATGTGGAAGTTGCGGCGAGTCTTGCCCAAGTCGGTGCTAACCGGCTTTGCCAGCCGCCAGATATCGCCGCAACATCAGTTCGTACACTAAATTCCAGTCCGAGTTGTCTCAAAGTCATTGAGACATTCCGACTCGCGCGCAGCGCCTCAGCTGTCCCCACGCCCGTGGGGGTGAACCGGGTTTCCTGTTGGGTTTGAACCAGTCTAGCCAGTTGTCCCCACGCCCGTGGGGGTGAACTGTGCTGCGCAAGGTCGAGCGCACCCGCATTGCAATTGTCCCCACGCCCGTAGAGGAACTGGTTCTAGCATCGGGAAATTGATCACCTCTCCAATCAGGTCATAATGATCTGACAAGGGGCAGCGCGGAGAAAATCAATGTTGCTGATACAGAGAGATACCTGCTCAGATTGCTTTCCCGTATGACGACTGGTGAGCGCTTTTTGATCGAACATCGTGAGCGACGGGCGATATCGACCTGCACATTGCCGCACTGCGCCGGGCTGCGGAAGGCGTGGATTGCCCCCCTCTGAGGGGCATCGCCTCCCCGCCTGTCACTCCCTCACCCATCCGTGGCGCAGGGCGTAGATCGCCGCCTGGGTGCGGTGCGCCAGCCCGAGTTTGCGCAGGATGCTGGCAACGTGCGTTTTGACGGTCTCTTCGCTCACTGACAGGCGCGCAGCGATTTCGGCATTGGTCATTCCTTCCGCCAGCAGGCGCAGCACGTCTCCCTCGCGCTCGGTGAGTACGTCGCTGTGCTGCATCGTCTGCGCCTGAACAACCCGTTGCATGAGTGATGGCTCGAATATCGCTTTGCCCTGCGCTGCGCCGCGTATCGCTTCGAGCAACTGCTCCGGCTGGCTGTCCTTCTCGACATAGGTGATTGCGCCGGCGCGCAATGCGCCGATGATTCGGGCATCATCGGCGTATCCGCTCAGTACGACGATCTGGGTCCGGGGCAGGAGACGTTTCAGACGACGGGTCGTTTCGATCCCGTCGATTCCGCCTGGCATCAGAACATCCATTACGATGACATCCGCCTGCCAGTCTGCTGCCTGGTTCAGCGCTTCTTCGCCACTGGACGCCTCACCAACAATAGCGATGTCGGGTTGCGCGGCAAGGTAGGCGCTCAACCCGCGCCGGACGATGCTGTGGTCATCGACCAGCGCAATACGAATGGGATTCATACGAACCTCGTGTTTGACGGTGAATCCACTGCTACCCCTGCGCTTCGCCGGCAAGCGCCGCAAGTTCGCGCGCCGAAGGCGCTGCTTCATGGCGGAAGCGTATCGTGCTGATCCGCGGCAGCAGCGCCAGTGATGTTGTCATTGCGGCGGCCTGGAGCAGAAAGACAATGACATATCCGGGCATCCGGTCATCGAAGATGTCCGTCAGAATATCGCGGGTTACGCCGCTCAGGACGGTTCCCAACAGGCGCGCCATCGAATTGGCGACGCCCCAGGCGCCCACGAAGGCGCCGATCTGCCCTGGCACCGTCATGTCCAGCATCAGCGCCAGGTTCGCTGCGGTCGAAAGACCGCTGCCGAACCCGAAGACGATCAGACTCGGCGTGAAGATCATCGGCATGCCCAGGAGGCCGCTCAGTGCGATCACCACCAGTCCGATCGCTACCAGCGCTCCGCCAATCGCCGCTGCAAAGGGCTTTCCCCGCCGCCGCGCCAGCGGACTCGTTGTCAGGAGCCCGACGAGTAACGCTGCGCCCCAGATCGATGTGTAGCGCGTCGTGACTTCGACCGGCACGCCAAATAGATCGGCGGCAAATGGTTCGAGCAGCACGTCCTGCCCGAGGATGGCAATCAGGAGCAGCACCAGGTACACAAAGAACAGGCGCGCCTGCGACGTTCCGGCGACTGTCGCGATCATTTGCGCAAAACTGCGCCGCTCCGATGGCGCCGTCTGCGTGTCGCGCGCTTCGAGACGCCAGAGCGCCGCCAGACCGATCAACAGCGCAACGCCGCATACCGTGTAGAATGCCGTGAACAGCGCCTCCGGGGTATAGTCGCGCAGCATGCGTGACAGGCTGATACCGGCAATGATAACCCCCACGATCAGCATGAACCACATCACACCGACGGTGCGTGCGCGATACTCTTCTCCTGAGAGATCGGTCGCCAGTGACAGGTACGATACCGTTGCAAAGTTGAACCCCATCCCCCACGCGCCGAATGCCAGTAATCCCAGTGGCAACCCTGTCCAGAAGTTCTCCGCAATTGCGAATGCTGCCGTCGGCGAGAGCGCCGACCCGCCGGCGCACAACAGCAGTCCGATGATTGTGTAGGGTGTGCGGCGCAACCCCAGCAACGGGTGGCGATCAGAGAATGACCCGATCCAGATCTGGATCGGCGAAAAGGCGTAAGGCAACGCGATCAGCAGTGCTACGAGCGAGGCGGGTAATCGCAGTTCGCTGATCATGATCCGGTTGAGGGTGCTCTCGATTGGAACCGCTGTCAGTGCAACGGCGACGTTGATCAAACCAAGACGAAAAATGGTTGTCCAGCGCATGGCACGTCCTGAGAGATGTCAAGAAAATATTGATTGCAATTTGGCGATCAACTTGTTACCACGTCGATCCTGGCGGTTGTATCTTCATCATGCTATTATACCTGTGAACAAGAGCACATAACAGGCGGTGTACGCCCCTCGCCGCCTTCCGGTTACTGGATTGGAGTGACCTGCGCTCACTCCCGACACAGGTACAGGTGAACCGTATGGATCCCCGCAACCCTCAAGGCAATGACTCAGGCGCAGCGCCGATCTACCTTTCGATCATCGGTCTGGCTGCGCTGCTCTGTTTCGCGTTTATGATGACCGGCAGTTTCTGGATGACAACCGTCGTTCTGGTGCTTGGATGTCTTCATCTGGCACAATATTTCCCCGCCGCCGATGAGATCGTGCAGAACGACATTGCGCTGCGCTGTTTGCGCCGTCTGACTCCACTGATCATTTTCGGCATCTTCGTCTTGCAGGTGATGGTGCAGCGATCAATGTGGTAGCTGCCGGATTCATGGTCTGCCGCGCTTCCTGGTCTGGCTTTCCTGCTGACCAACGTTCGCCTCGTGTTCGAGTGCCAGTTGCATCTTGCGCACCCGGTCCGCCAGTTTTTCGGAACTGAGACGTTCGCGCAGACGATCGACGAGCAGCGGGAAGGCGAATGGCGTCGGTCGTGGTACGTCAACCACGATGATTTGCCCTGCAGCAATGCGCGCCAGCGCTTCTGCAAGGCGGCTCTGTTCCAGCTGGCGCTCAAGCACTTCACGCCGCGCCTGCTCCAGCAATCGGTGCTCCGGGTCATACTGCGCAAATACATCATACATCAGGTTGCTCGATGCCTGAACCTGCCGCGCGCTCTTTTCACCCGGATACCCTTCGTAGACAAGACCGGCAATCCGCGCAATTTCGCGGAACTGGCGTTTTGCCATCTCAGTGGCGTTCAAACTGGCGAGGATGTCCTCCACAAGACGCTCAGCGCTGAAGAGTGGTACGTTTGCGCCGGCAATCGACCACTGTCGCCTGCCGCCTGCATCGTCGAGGGTCACACCCAGCGCTGCCGCAAGCGGCGCCGGGTCCGGCGCCAGCAACTCGAAACCGTAGTCGTTCATCGCCAGGGTAAAAGTGATCGGGCGCAGACGGCTCAGGCGAAACGCAATCAGCGCCGCCATTCCTTCGTGCACCAGCCGCCCCTCGAAGGGGTAGACGAACAGATGATGCCCCTCGCGCGTCTGAACCCGCTCGATCAGGAGTTCATCGGCGCCAGGCAGGTGTGACCAGCGCGCCTGGAGTTCCAGCAGCGGACGGATTGCTTCCATCTCGGCGCCACGAAACGTTCCGCCGCACGCTTCTTCGATCCGCGCACGGATCGCGCGCGACAGCTCGGTCGATAGCGGCATGCGCCCGCCCATCCAGCGCGGTGTCACGCCGTCACGCCGTTCCGCTTTGCGCACGAAAACGGTCATGTCGCGCAACTGGACAAACTCCAGCGCTTTTCCGGCAAAGAAGAAGACCTCTCCCGGCTTCAACCGCGCTGCAAAGGACTCCTCAACCGTGCCGAGCGTTCCGCCGCGTACATACTGAACCTTCAATGCCGCTTCGCTCACGATCGTTCCAATACTGACCCGGTGACGACGCGCGACTGTGTCATTTTCCACGATATAGTGTCCGTTCCGTTCAACAACTCGATGAAATTCGGGGTAGGCGCGCAACGATGCACCGCCATGCACCACAAAGTCGAGCGCCCATTGCCATGCGGCATCGCTCAAACGACGAAACGCACGGGTGGAACGCACTTCGGCGAGCAGTTCATCGGCGACGAATCCACCCCCCAGCGCACAGGTAACCAGGTGCTGCACCAGCACATCGAGCGGCGACTCGAGCGGGACACGCGCTTCGATCTGCTCCTGGGCAATAGCGTCGCGCGCTGCCGCAATGTCGATCAACTCCAGCGCACTTGCAGGCGCACACGTCACTTTGCTCACAGCGCCAGGACGATGCCCACTGCGTCCGGCGCGCTGCAACAGGCGAGCCACCCCTTTGGGGCTCCCAATCTGAATGACCTGATCGACAGGTGAGAAATCAACCCCCAGATCGAGACTCGAGGTGCACACAACACACCGCAGACGACGGTCGCGTAGCGCGTTCTCGACCCACTCGCGCACCTCGCGGTCCAGCGAGCCGTGGTGGAGCGCCAGTTCACCCGCCCACGCCGGACGGGCATCCAGTAATGCCTGATACCAGACCTCCGCCTGGGCGCGGGTATTGGTGAATACCAGCGACGTTTCGCCCTGCTCAATCGTTGCAACGACCTGCGGCAGCAGTTTCAACCCCAGATGCCCTGCCCAGGGAAAACGTTCGATCGTATCAGGAAGCAACGTCTCGATTACGACTGGCTTTGAGATGTGACCCCGCACGATCCTGCCACGCGGCAACTGCTCCGCCACACCGGGGATCAATGCATCCAGCGCCACGTCGAGATTCCCCATCGTCGCAGACAGACCCCACACGCGTAGATCGGGGTGCAACCCGCGCAATCGCGCCAGCGCCAGTTCGACCTGGACGCCGCGTTTCGTCGAGAGGAGTTCATGCCACTCATCGACGACAACCAGCCGCAGATCGGCAAACAGATGACGCCACTCAGGCTGGGTGAGAAGGAGCGAGAGACTTTCAGGTGTGGTGATCAGTGCAGTGGGCAAACGGCGACGCTGACGGGCGCGCGTGGCGGCGGACGTATCACCGGTGCGCGTCTCGATCTGCCAGGGAACCCCCAGATCTTCGAGCGGTGCACGGAGCGCCTCGACTGTATCAGCAGCCAGTGCACGCAACGGTGTCACCCACAGAACACGCAGCGGCGGCGTTGCACCTTCTGGCGGATCAGATGCCAGCCACTCGGCAACCGCTCCCAGCCAGACGGCATAGGTCTTGCCGGCGCCAGTCGTGGCGTGGACGAGACCACACTCACCCGCCAGGTACGCCTGCCATACCTGGCGCTGGAACGGGAACGGCGTCCACCCGCGACGGTTAAACCAGTCTTCGAGCACACTCAGCGCAAACTCCAGATTCATGGGCGACAATGGTGAAATCGCAGCACACCACACTGCCGGTCACGACAGTGCGCTGCGCTGCGGGCTCATCGGAACAATGGTTATCGTACCACCAGGGGCAGTGCTATGCCAAATGGTTGCCCAAGTGAACCAAGAAGAGGAATATCCGAGGCAGTGCCGAATCTGACGGCAAATTCGTCATTGCCGCCGTTATGCGCGGTATCGCAGAAGAAGGTCTGTATCGATGGACGGTGCACGCACGGATCATCCCGTCCATCGCCATCAACATCACCCAGCAGGGGAATGTCCGAAGCAGAGCCGAATTTGACGGCAAATTCGTCATTGCCGCCGTTATGCGCGGTATCGCAGAAGAAGGTCTGTATCGATGGACGGTACACGCACGGATCATCCCGTCCATCGCCATCAACATCACCCAGCAGGGGAGTGTCCGAAGCAGAGCCGAATTTGACGGCATACTCGTCATTGCCGCCATCACGCGCGGTGTCGCAGAAGAAGGTCTGTACCGATGGACGGTACACGCACGGTTCATCACGCCTGTCGCCATCGACATCACCCATCAGGGGGATGTCCGAAGCAGAGCCGAACTGAACCGCAAATTCGTCATCGCCGCCGTCGCGCGCAGTGTCGCAGAGAAAGGTCAGCGTCGATGGGCGATACACACACGCAGTATCACGACCGGTACCGTTGACGTCGCCCAGCAGGGGGATATCCGAAGCGGTGCCGAATTTGACAGCATATTCGTCATCGCCACCGTCGCGCGCGGTATCGCAGAAGAAGATCTGTATCGATGGACGATAGACACACGCAGCATCACCCTGCAACAGGGTGGCAATGGTGAAAGACTCAACAGGAGTCGTAGTTGTGTACGACAGCACTGGGGCAGGAGAGTGATGGACGATCAGGGAAAGCACCATTACGATGAGTACAGCAATGATACGAGCGCTCATTGTCATCCTTCTTTCTATTATTATAGTGGTTACAGAACCGTTACATGCGGGAAACGAACGATACGTCCACTCGTGGAGACGATGCGTCTCCGACCCTCGTTGCAATGCGGTTCGTGCTATGCTGTGTTTCTGGTGTGCAGACAGGGATGCCTGTATTAACTCATCGCGTTCCTCCTTAGAGCGTATCTGAACAACGCGGGATACCGAAAAACCGCATCCTGAGTAGCGCGCAGTGCGTATCGGAGGGGCGATTTTTCGGATAGGCTCTTGGTGCTCACCGCTTGCCTTCCATCGCCGACGTGCGATAATGGTACCGTGAGTATGCTGCCTGTAAGCCACGAATTGACGATCCGACCCGCAGAGACATCCGCCGAGCTGGACGCATTCTTCCAGCTTGCGGCGGAGACCTTTGCATTCGATTCGCTCCATAGCGCCTCGCGCTGGCGGCAACACATCGAGCACGCGCCCGACCACGTTCCTGGACAGATACGTTGCGCCTTTGTCTCAACAAATCTTATTGGCGGTTACATCCTGCATGAACGAATGATGCGGATCGGATTCACTCGTGTGCCGACAGGATGTTTCGCCAGTCTCGTCGTCCACCCAGACTGGCGAGGTCGCGGGGTTGCAACCGCGTTGATGCACGAGGCGCTGGCGCGCGCGGAGCAGCGGCGGTTGGGATTGATCCTGCTCGATGGAGTCGCCGGTTTCTATGGTCGCCTGGGGTATGTTGACGTGTTCGATCCCACACGCCATTTTGTGAGCCGGGCGCGTGTGGCGGCGTTGCCTCGCAGTTCGTACACAGTCCGTCCGGCTACACTGGCAGATGCACCGGTGCTGCTCGAACTGTACGAACGGCATTATGCCGGCTACAGTGGAAGTTTCGTGCGGAGCATCGAATGGCAACGCCACGATCTGGCGATGCGTCTCGAAGGAAATCCGCCTCTTCTGGCGTGTGACGCCACTGGACGCGCCCGCGGGCATCTGATTCTGCCATCACGCGCACCTGCCAGCCATGCCATCGAAGCTGCCGCCGACGACTGGCATGCTGCGCTGGCGCTGCTGCACGCCCATGCTGATATTGCCAGGGAAACCACAGAGATCGATTGGTCGCTGCCGCCGGACTCGCCAGCGTTCTACGCACTCGCCGATCACCTGAATCTGACCAGCCGTTCGCACCACCATCCAGATGAGGGATGGATGGCGCGTTCTGCCCATCTGCCGACACTGCTCGCCTGTATCGGTCCGCTGCTCAATGCCCGATTTCGAGCAGCGAACGGGGATGTGTTCCGACTGAACATTGATGGCGCCGAAACATCACTGACAGTCGGAGCAGAAACCGATGATCCGAATCTTCCAGCAGTTGTCCTCACTCCACAGGCGCTCATCCAGCTGCTGTTCGGCTTTCGTCCGGCATCCTGGATCACCCGCCAGCGCGGTGTGCGTATCCCGCCGTCGATCCTGCCGACGCTCGATGCCCTCTTCCCGACCGGGCACGCCTGGATCGCCGGGTCTGACGCATTTTGAGCGCTCTACACCGGCAGCTTCTTGAAGGTCTCGGCGGCGGCGAAACCGTGTTCTTTGCCTGCTTCCGCCATACGCTGGCGCACTCGATCCTCCCACCCCTGCACTTCGTCCAGTTGCGTGTGATGCTCGCGCAGCGCTGCAATCTTCCGATCGACATAGTTCGAGACATCTTCAACGTAATCCGGTTGTTCGGCGCCCCACAGGTAGAGCGCCTCGGGCCGCCAGACGCCAATGCCGATCTGCCCCAGCCCCGGCATGAACAGATGATCGCGTGCGCTGACGACCGCTTCGATAACGGCGAATCCGACAGCGCGATGGTCGGGGTGCAGCATGTAGTGCTTCCAAGGATCGTGGGTGTAGATGGCGTGTGGTTTGAAATGGCGAATGTAAAGGGCAAACTCGGCGCGCAATGCGGGAGAGGGTTCGAGTTCGCCATCATTATTGCGCAGGAAGATCACGCGACGCACGCCAAGCACGTCGGCAGCAGCGCGTTGCTCCTGCTCACGGATTTCCGACAGACGAAATGATGACATGGACGGGTCGTGGCTGCCTTTGTTGCCGTTGGTGGCGATGATAAATGTGATGTCCCATCCCTGATCGGCAAGTTTGGCGATGGTTCCGCCCGCGCCGAATTCATTGTCGTCGGGATGAGCGCCAATCACAAGTGCGCGTTTGGGTTCGTCGGTCATAGACGGTTCTCTACAGAAACAGGCGTCGAATCGGTGTAGTATTATACCAATATCCGGGAAGCGCAGGCGCAGATATGGTTTTCAGGAAATAATCCCCTGTAGCCCGCGCAGGTGGGCTTTGCCCTGGTAGCCGAGGGCTTGAGCCCGACGGTATCAGGCGCATATTGGAATTAGGCAAGCTGCATGCGCATCCTTACCAGAGCGTATTGCGATACTATCACAGCAATCTACAATCCAAAATCTACCATCTAAAACGATATGAGCTGGCGTCCAGGTTCGAACATCGTCATGCGTGCGCTCATCTCTCTCGGTCGCGGGATTGCGACCGTGTTCACGAGTGCGCTCTTGCTGCTGGGGGTGACGGCGGCAATGGTTGCTGTGCAGAGCGGACGTGACGAAGCGCGTCCGGTTGGTGCAGCAGTTGTGCCCGGCGAGGAGTCCGGCAGTGCGCTCACGCCTGAACAAAAAGCGCAGTGCGATCATGCAGCCAATCTCTACCGTCGCGGAACGGTCAGCCGTATCATCCTGACCGGCGCTGTGGTTGCGCCGCTTGCGCGCCAGCACCTGATCGAGCAGGGGGTGCCGTCACAGGCGCTGCTGGTCGAAGAAGAGAGTGCGTCGCTGGTCGAAGGCATACGCGCCGCAGCGGCGATGGCGCGTGCGCAGGGTGTTTCATCAGTTGTGATCGTGGTCGAGCCTTCAGCGATGCTCACTGCTCTCAAGGTCGCGCGCGACGAAGGACTGACCGCTTATGGATCACCCGCCGGCGGCGCTTCGGGCTTTGATGATCCCGGTGCTGTGGCCACTGAGACATGGCGCTACCTGAGATATATATTTGTGGGAAAGTAACCTCGCCTCCTCATCCCTCGTCCAGCAACCGTAACTGTTGCGCCTTCAGCACCGCCTGCGTCCGATCACGCACGTCGAGTTTCGCCAGAATATTCGAGATATGCGTCTTGACGGTGCCTTCGGTAATGACGAGCGCTGCAGCGATTTCCTTGTTCGACATGCCGCGCGCCAGAGCTTTCAACACATCGAGTTCGCGTTCGGTGAGCGCATTCGGCAGTCTGGTCGCCATACGGTCTGGCGCCAGCGGCGCGCTGACTGCCAGTCGCGAGAACTCCGCCACGACTTTGCGTGCAATGCTCGGCTGAATGAGCGCCTCACCGCATGCAACAGTGCGTACCGCTTCCGCCATCTCCTCACTGCTGATGTCCTTCAGCAGATACCCGCGCGCGCCTGCTTTCAGCCCCTCGAACACATACTCATCGTCGTCGAATGTGGTCAGAATGATCACGCCAACGTCCGGAAAGCGCCGGCTCAATTCGCGTGTGGCAGTCACGCCGTCCATTCCTGGCATGCGAACGTCCATCAACACCACATCGGGGTGCAGCCGCTCGACCGCCTCGATTGCGGCGCGTCCGTCGTCGACGGCGCCGACGACCTCCAGGTCTGGTTCGAGTTCCAGCAGCAAGGCAATGCCCTGACGAATCAGGGTTTGATCATCGACCAGTAACACCCGGATCATGATTTACCTCGTTCGTGATCGCCACAGGTGCGACAATATCGAGCAGAAATCCTTCATCGGGATGTGGACCGGCGTGCAATACGCCACCCAGCCGTTCAATCCGCTCGCGTAATCCGGCCAGCCCAAACCCGCTGCTTTCCTGAGCGCCGTGGATCGGATGCCCATTGTCGTGGATCGTCAGATGCACCGCCTCCGGCATGCATGTCAGATGGACGACGATCTGTGAAGCATTGCCGTGTTTGCGTGCATTGGTCAACCCTTCCTGCATGGCGCGATACAGGGTCATCGCCAGCGTCGGCGGCAATGCCGGCAGATCGCCCATCTGCACAAAACGAACGTCGATGGCGGTCGAGGTGCGGAAGTCATCGATGAGACGTTCAATCGCAACATCGAGCGAGTGACCGTCGAGCGGCGACGGTTGCATGGCGGCAACGCTGCGCCGCACCTCGTCGAGCGCCGTCTGCGCCACTTCGCGGCATGTGGCGATGACAGCAGCGGCCCGTTCCGGGTCGCGCTGGAGCAGACGCGCTGCAGCCTGCAACTGGACATTCAGGATGGTGAGGTAGTGACCAAGCCCGTCGTGAATATCGCGCGCCAGCCGCACCCGCTCCTCGATCGCCGCCACTTTCAATTCGCGTTCGCGCGCCGCGCGCAGTTCATCGTGGCTCGCCTGCAACTGCGCCAGCAATTCCTCGGCACGCGCGCGCTGCGCCTCGGCCTGCTTTGTCTGCTGTTCGTACCGCCGGGAAATCTGAACGAACATAACGACGAACACAGTGCCAAAACTGAAGCTGGCTGCAGCCTGCAGCGCTGCCTCCAGATCGACAAAGAAGGCGATCATTCCGCAAACGCCGATCATCATTGCGCCAGCATAGACGAGCGCTGCTGCCAGTGGTAGATTCCACGTCGCCTGACCAACCAGCAGAAACAGGAGCATTGCAATCACACTGCTTGCCGTACCTCTGCTCATGCCGAACGCCAGCAGATACAGGCAGCTGGCGATGGTCAGATAGACCACGACTCGACCGGGCGACTCCGTCTGTAGAGAGGCATCAGGAGAGGGCGGGATCAGATTCAGCGCCAGCAGGATGCTCAGCGCGCCAACAACGCCCCCTTGTCGCCAGAGCGGCGCATCAGACTGTGCAGTAACAGCGGCGATCAGCGCCCCGACCACCATGACCACTGCGATGATCGTCACACGGCTGGAGAACGCTGACTGCCGCCATGCGCGCAGTGTGTCGGAGAGCGCGCCGAATGCTGCGATTCCAGATTTCCGGTCGTGTGACGCCATGGCAACGCTCGACTCTCGCATCTGCAAGATCGATAACCCTCATCCATCATACGCCAGCGTGTCGCGCACCGTCAAACCGATCGCCGTGCGCGCCGGCAGCAGACTTGCGATAATGCCGATCCCCGCGGCTGCCACAAGCCAGATGACAGCGCCGTCCAGCGCAAAGTGATAGTACAACGGCGCCTGCAAAAATGCCACTCCTACGGCATTGCTCAACAGATAGCCAAGCGGCAGAGCGAACGCAATGCCCATGATGGCGCTTGCCAGGCTGATTGCCAGACCCTCACCGGCGACAATGCGGTACAGTGCGGTTGTGAAGGTTCCCAGTTTGAAATTGAGGAAATAGGACAGGAAATTGACGAACGCCTCTGTGGCGACCTGTGGCGCCAGCAACGCCAGTGGCAATGCCAGCGCGCCAAAGGCAAGCGCATAGACGGCGTAGATGACCGCGATCTGCCTGGGACGCGCCCCAATCGCCTTCATCACACCGATCTGCCGCGTCTGTTGCAGCAGCAGCGCCGTGATCGTATTCGTCACAAGCAGGACGCTCAGGAGCAGCGCCAGGACGCCAAGGGCGCCAAGCACAATCGTGATCGCGTGAAAGTAGTTGTGGAGCGGCAGTTCTCCCGGTCGCGCAACATCGACCCGCGCCACACGCACGCCGGCGCGCTCGAGGTGTGTGCGAACCTGCTCTGCAATGCGCTGGGTGGAGGCTGCATCGGCGGGATTGTCGGTCAGCAGGTAGAGTTCATTGTAGCCGGGTGCGCCGCCGAGCCACTCCAGCGTCTCGCGGTCAACATATCCATAGGCGCGTCCCACGAACGTTGCCGGCATGCGCGAAAAATCGTATGCCAGCCCCGACAGACGCACCTCGCGCAATCGTCCATCGGCGGTCTCGACGGTGATAGCGTCATCGAGGCGCGCCTGCGTCAACCCCAGGTAGCCGACCAGCAGTGAGGTGCGTTCGAGAACGATAGTGCGTCGTGACGGAGGCCACGCGCCTAGGGGCCAGGATGCGGGGTCGGGTTCGAACACGACCTCGGGACGCACCTTGCTCACCCGCGTTTCGCCATCGTCGGGCAGAACGAAGAGTTCGATCAACTGCCACGGACGGTGCGGAGCGGTACGGAAGCGCAGCATCAGACTGCGCCGTCCCTCCGCTTCGGCAACCCCCGGCAGGCGATGCACTGCGCGCACCATCTCGTCGTCGAAGGCATCATCGGTATACAGTGTCGCGCTCGCGGGGCGAACCTCGGCATAACTCTGCGCCAGGTCACGCGACATGATCGTGAACATATGTGTGACCGTTCCAATGCCGCTGATGCCGGCGGCAATCGAGAGCACGACGAGCAGGGTACGCACCTTGTAGCGCCACAGGTCACGAATCACTTTTTGCCAGCGCGATCCAATCACGGCATCCCTCTCTTGTAGAGCCTATCCGAATAACGCAGGATACCGAACAACCGTATCCTGAGGAGCGCGCAGCGCCCCCGTACGCCTCCGTACGGGGGTACGGAGGCAGCGCGGATCGAAGGGACGGTTGTTCGAACAGACGCTTAGAGCCTATCCGAAAAACCGCATCCTGAGTAGCGCGAAGCGCGTATCGAAGGGGCGGTTTTTCGACACCCTGTGTTATTCGGATAGGCTCTTAGTATCGTCTCTTTATAATCGAACAAACTGCATATGCACTCCCACCAGAGTGCATTGCAATGCCATCACGGCAATCTACACTCCAAAATCTCCAATCTAAAATGGTATCTACCGCTGTGCCACGCGCGCCCCCAACAGACCACACGCCAGCATCACCACAGCATCGACGACGAACGATATTGCCTGCGCGCCACTGAGTGGTGCGTTGAAAAGCGTGATCGCCAGCACAACCAGAAGAACGAGCGCCAGCAATGCTGCACTCACGACGGCAGGCATGGCTGGCGTCACAAGACGCGCCAGACGTGCGCCGCGCCAGAACGCCACGATTGCCAGCAGCACCTTGGGCAATGCCTGATACCAGGCAGCGCCGGCAAGGGTTGTGACGGCGGCATTGATCGCTTCCGGGTCGCCGCGCGTCTGAAACCCGACAACAACCCCATACCCGACACTGATAGCGATCACGGACCCCAATGGAATCATGACCATCAAGACGCTCGACCAGATCACAGCTCCCCAGGGAAACGATTGGTTGCGTTGCGCTATCATTGTGCTCTCCTTCTTGAACATCGCATCAGCCGACAGTTCTACGGTAGCGCATCACAGTGAAGCGCAACAGCCACAAACGACAGAATTGCAGGATGATTCCAGCGCAACGGTTCCGACGAATGGCGTATGACCTTCGGGGGAGACGCCTTTTCGGTGATACAATACGCATATGATCGAACGTCTGCCGCCCGATCCGCGCATGATTGCGCTCCCCGCCGAGTTGCGCAGCGCCATCGCCCAGGCGCTCGACAAAACGTCCGAAACGCGCTGGATGAACGCAGCGCGCACGTTGAGCGAGCAGTACCGCGCCTGCGATGATACTGGCGAGGCGCCGGCGGTGCGTACCCATCTCGATGCCCTCGGTTATGCTGCGCTTCTCATGCCGGCCACCTACGCGCAACTGTATGGCGCCATGAGCGCCGCTGCCGCGCGCGTTCCTTCATGGACGCCGGAAACGATGCTCGATATGGGGAGCGGACCCGGAACGGCGCTGTGGGCTGCAACAGTGTGCTGGTCCTCACTGCGTGAATTGACCGCATGGGAGCGCGAGCCGGCATTGATCGCTCTTGGGCGCGATTTTGCCCGTGCAGGCGCAAACCCGGCGCTGCGCAGCGCGCGCTGGGTTCAGCGTACCCTGCAAATGCCCGCCGAACGCGGTCTCCGGTTCGATCTGGTGGTGATCGGGCATGTGCTTGGCGAAATACCCCTGGACGACCGTAGCGCGATTGTGGAAACCGCCTGGCGGCTTACGCGCGGCATGCTCGTGATCGTCGAACCCGGTACGCCAGCCGGGTTTGCCGTCGTGCGCGCCGCGCGCGATCAATTGCTTGGCAACGGCGCAACCACGATTGCGCCATGTCCCCACGACCATCCCTGCCCGCTGAGCAACGACTGGTGTCACTTCCCGCAACGGCTGCGCCGTCCTGAGTTTCAGCGGCGCGCGCGCGGCGCGCCGTCGCCCTGGGAAGACGCCAAGTACAGTTATGCCGCGCTTGCCCGCTTCCCGCCTGAACGACCTGTCTGGGGACGGGTTATTCGTGAACCGACCTTCAACAAGGCATACGCCGAGGTCATGATTTCGTCGCGTGATGGGGTTGTACGCCATCGCGCACTCAAACGCGACCGCGAAGCATTTCGATGGGTCAAGCATCTTGAATGGGGGCAAACCCTGGAGGAACAGCCATGAAAGCCATTCTCTTCGATGTGCCGGGCAGTCCTGAGGTGTTGCGATATGGCGATGCGCCTGAACCGGTTCCCGGTCCTGACGAACTCCTGGTGCAGGTGCGCGCCACAGCGGTCAACCGCGCCGATCTGCTGCAGCGCCGCGGCGTCTATGCCCCGCCGCCGGGTGCATCGCCGATCCTGGGGCTCGAACTGGCGGGTGAGGTGCTGACGCCTGTGGGAGAATGGCGCGCAGGCGATCGGATCATGGCAGTCGTGACCGGCGGCGGATACGCTGAACGCGCGGTCGTGCCCGTCGGAATGGCGATGCGTATCCCAGATGCTCTTTCTTTCGAGGAAGCTGCCGCTCTTCCAGAGGCATTTCTGACCGCTTTTCTCAATCTGTTTACCCTGGGGAAACTCCAGGCAGGCGAAACGGTGCTCATTCACGCCGGCGCCAGCGGCGTCGGCACAGCAGCGATTCAACTGGCGCGCGTCGCCGGCGCGCGGGTTTTTACCACTGCCGGCTCTGCGGAAAAACTGGCGCTCTGCCGTGAACTTGGCGCTGAACTGGCGATCAACTACCGTGAAGAGTCGTTTGCCAGGCGCGTCCTCGAAGCAACCGATGGTCGCGGCGTTGATCTGATCCTCGACTTTGTCGGCGCACCCTACTGGCAGCAGAATACCGCAGCCCTGGCGCTCGACGGACGGTTGCAACTAATCGGGTTCCTGGGGGGCTCTTCCGGGCAGATCGACCTGGGTCCCATTCTGGCAAAGCGCCTGCACGTCAACGGCACGACGTTGCGCCGCACCCCTCTGCCACAGAAAATCGCGCTGACCGCCGATTTTGTCGCCTTTGCCCACGACCGGCTGGCGCGTGGCGAATTGCGCCCGGTTATCGACACCATCTACCCGCTGCACGAAGCCGCCGAAGCGCACCGGGTGATGGAAGCCAACCGCAACGCCGGGAAACTGGTGCTGCGCGTCGAGTGCGATGCCGATACCAGTTATCATTGATAATACCCGCTTGTCACGATGAAGAGGGTTGTGTGTGAACGAACAGCATCAGCAGAACCGGACTGTGCGATCTGACGCCATACCACGAAAATCTCCGTTTGACTGGTTGATCGGCGAGCGTCTCGCTTTCGACTGAAAGATCGTGATCATCACCATTGTGAGCCTGGTTCTGCTGGTCTTTGACGGCTACCGCAGCATTACGCCCTACAAATACCTGGATCGCGCCATCATTTACCTGGGTATCCCATTATTGCTGATCACCGTCGTCTTTCGCGAACATCCGCGTGAATACGGTTTTACCCCCGGCGACTGGAAAGCGGGAGTCGTTCTGACACTGCTGGGCATCCTGGTGATGGCGCCGATCCTCTTCGTCTTCGGACAGCAGGATGAGGCGCTCAACCGCTACTACCGCAGCCACACCGAGGGATTGCCGTGGACGACGTTTCTCGATCTGGTCGGCTGGGAGTTTCTCTTTCGCGGCTTGATCCTGTTCGGTTATGCACGCAAATTTGGGCATGAAGCGCTATGGCTGCAATCAACACCATTTGTCATGGCGCATATCGGCAAGCCGGAGATCGAGACCTTATTCACCATCATCGGCGGTTTCGGTTTTGGCTGGGTTGCGTGGCGCACCCGATCGTTCGTCTGGCCCTTCCTGATCCACTGGTTTGTTGCAACATTTTTGATCATGGTCGCTGCGGCAGCGCCGTAGCGCGTCACTTCTATTCTATCTGCTGCAATCGGTACTGCAATGCTTCGGCCAGGTGCGGCGCACCGATATGCTCGGAACCGGCCAGATCGGCGATCGTGCGCGCCAGTTTCAGAATCCGGTGGTACCCGCGCGCCGAGAGGTCGAACTGATGCATTGCGTGCTGCATCACCATCTGACTGCTGTTGTTTAGCTGGCAATGCCGGTGAATCTCCGCCGGTCCCATATCGCTGTTGGTCAGAAGCCGCGTGCCTCGAAACCGCTGTTCCTGAATCTGGCGTGCGGCAATCACCCGTTCACGGATCGCCGCCGACTCCTCGCCGGGGCGCAGGCTGTTCAGTTTGTCGAAGGGCACGCGCGGCGCATACACAAAGATGTCGAACCGGTCGAGCACAGGTCCGCTGACCCGCCGCTGGTAGCGTGCAATCGACGCTGCTGTGCAGGTGCACTGGCGCTCCGGATCGCCGTGCCAGCCGCAGATGCATGGGTTCTGCGCCGCAATCAGCATGAAGGAGGCCGGGTAGGTGATGCTTCCGACAGCGCGGCTCAGCGTTACGACCCGATCTTCGAGCGGCTGGCGCAGAACATCGAGTTTGCTGCCGAACTCCGGCAACTCATCGAGAAACAGGATGCCACGGTGCGCCAGTGAAATCATGCCGGGTTTGACCCGCACCCCGCCGCCGCCGACCAGACCTGCCAGCGACGTGGTGTGATGCGGCGCGCAGAACGGTCGCTGGCGGATCAGAGGGGTATCCTTCGGCAGTTGACCGGCGACACTGTAGATTTTCGTCACCTCGATCGCTTCGCTCATCGTCAGTGGCGGCAGGATCGAAATCAGCGCGCGCGCCATCAGCGTTTTGCCGGAGCCGGGGCTGCCGGTCATCAACACATGGTGCCCGCCAGCCGCAGCGATCTCCAGTGCGCGCTTGACATGCTCCTGACCACGCACCACGCTAAAATCGACCGGATACGAGGGAGGCGGAGCGGCGTCGATGGCAGCGCCCAGATACTCTGAGAGAGGTTTTGCGCCGTTCAGATGCAGGATGAGATCGTCGAGGCGCTGCACCGGAATGATACTGATCCCACTGACGAGCGCTGCTTCAGCGGCATCTTCCTGTGGCACAAAAACGCGCCGGATGCCCTGTTCGCGCGCCACAGCCACCATTGGCAATACCCCATCAGTATGGCGTACCGCGCCATCGAGCCCCAGTTCACCAATGAACACCGCATCGTGAACCTCGCCCTGCACCTGCTCCGACGCCAGCAACAGCCCTATTGCAATCGGCAGGTCGTAGGCCGGACCCGCTTTCCGCAGGTCTGCCGGCGCCAGGTTGACCGTGATCCGCTTCATAGGAAATGAGTTCCCACAGTTGCGGACAGCAGCGCGCACCCGCTCCCGACTTTCCTGCACTGCCGTATCGCCCAGCCCAACGATGGTAAAACCCGGCAACCCCTGCGCAATATCGACTTCAACCTCGACCAGCACGCCTTCGAGACCGATGACGGCGCTACTGTAGACTTTTGCCAGCATGCCTGCCTCCCATCTGCCATGACCCCAACGGTATACCGTCTTGCAATGGCGCAGGGATCGGGTCAGATATCGATAACAGGAAGAATGTCCTGTCAGGTGGGCGATTTTGTGCATCGATGACGGATGGCGCCAGGCGTTCCCGCTTCACCTGATACCGGTTTGACGTGAACACGTCGCGCATGGTATTGCGTCAAAGCGCACCGGTACGTCGTGCGCGACAATCTGCAATCTACAATGGTATGAGAGGGCGGGCGCGCCTCGTCGGGGCGCTTTGTTGGGGCGGCCTCATCGGGTTCGCCGGGTTTGCGCCTGTGGTGCAGAGATGGTATACTGTAGGGCGTGAGTTCGCGGTTGCGTCGAAAAGTGGGCGTCCCCCACTTTTCTTGTTGTTAGCGTGATCATCGAGCGGTTGAGCGGCTGCACAAGCACGACGCTGAGGATACAATGAAAAGCGATTTTTACGCAGCAATCTCTCAGATTGCGTCTGAACGCGGCATCCCGAAGGAAGCCATCATCGAAGTCATGGAAAAAGCGCTGGCAACAGCCTATCGCCGGACGCTTGGTCCCAACCCGCCACCGATGGAAATCTCGGTGAAGCTCGACCCGCTCACCGGTATGGCTCGTGTCTATGCCGAAAAACAGGTTGTTGACGATGTCTTCGACGAACGCTTCGAGATCGATTTAGAGGATGCACGCAAGATCAAGCCCGAAGTTGAACTGGGCGAGTCGGTTGTCGTCGAGACGACACCCAAAGATTTTGGGCGGATCGCAGCGCAAACCGCGAAACAGGTCATCCTCCAGGGGATCAAGGAAGTCGAGCGCGAACACATCTATGGCGAGTACATGGACCGTGAGGGTGAACTGGTCACGGCAACCGTGCAGCGCATGGCGAAGGGCAACGTCATTCTCGAAATGGGCAAAGCCGAAGCGATCCTGCCGCCAAAGGAACAGGTCGAGACCGATCGGTACTATCACGGGCAACGCCTGAAGGTCTACCTGATGGAAATCCGGCGCGAGGATCGCGGTCCGAAACTGATCGCATCGCGCGCGCACAAAAATCTGATCACGCGCCTTTTCGAGATGGAGGTGCCGGAGATTTATAATGGCACTGTCGAGATTAAGTCGATTGCGCGTGAGCCGGGCATTCGCACCAAGGTAGCGGTCGCAGCGCGGCAGGAAGGCATCGACCCGGTCGGTTCGTGCGTCGGTATGCGCGGCATTCGCATCCAGAACATCGTCAACGAACTGAACGGCGAAAAGATCGATGTCGTGCAATGGTCATCAAACCCTAAAGAATTCATCGCGAATGCGCTATCACCTGCCCAGGTCGTCGAGGTGCAGTTGCGCGAGGCTGATCACGCGGCAACGGTCATCGTACCGGATAAGCAACTGTCGCTGGCGATTGGCAAAGAGGGACAGAATGTGCGCCTGGCGGCAAAGCTGACCGGATGGCGGATCGATATCAAGAGTGCGTCGGCGTTGCTCGATGAGGAGCGCGCAGCAGCCGAAGCGCGGGACGCGGCGGAAGCGGAGGCGCTGGCAACCGAGGCGGCGCTGGCGACCGCAAAGGTCGAGACGCGCAAAGTGTACGCCGATGGAACGATCGTGTATCGCAAGCATCGCTACGGTCCGCTCGGCGATGACCTGGTTGGCGAAACGGTGCAACTACGCGCGACGCCCCAAAAACTGTACATCTATCGTGGCGATCGTCTGGTGGCGTCGTATATGCTCGTTGACGATGAGGAGGACGAGGTCGAAGACGAGGAGTAGTGCGACACAGGGTGACATGGTGACGCAGACGACCAGAAAAAAGCAGAAGGGCCCGCGTCCGAAGCATGTGCCGCAACGCACGTGCGTGGCGTGCCGCCGCACCGATGCCAAACGTACCCTGATCCGCCTGGTGCGCGATGCCGACGGTCGGGTGCATATCGATCCGACCGGGAAGCGCAATGGGCGCGGCGCGTATCTGTGTGACGATCCGGCGTGCTGGAGTCAGGCGCTTCGACGCCATGCTCTGGAGCGTGCGCTGCGAATCGATGCGTTGCATCCGGATGACGCGGCGGCGCTCGAAGCATACGCGCGAATGCTGCTGCCATCAATGGCTGCAGAATAGTTCGGTTGCTTCCTCCGCCAGTATCAGAGCAAAGCATTGCTGATCCAATAGCGCGCACCAACCGCGGACCTGACCTGTAGTGAGGAGGAACAACAATGAGTGATATGTCTATCTTTGGGCGTCAGAGCGCTGTTGATGCGCACTATCATATCGATGTCGCCGGCGGTGGGCGCGGTTCCGGTGGTTCCGGCGGTGGGCGTGGTCCGGGCGCTCCTGGCGGTGGGCGTGGTCCGGGCAGTCCCGGTGGTGGGCGTGGTCCCGGTAGCCCTGGCGGCGGGCGTGGTCCGGGCGCTCCTGGCGGTTCCGGCGGCGGGCGTGGCGGCGGGCGCGGTCCCGGTAGTCCCGGTGGCGGACGCGGTCCGGGTGGTCCTGGCGGTTCCGGCGGCGGGCGTGGCGGCGGGCGTGGCGGCGATGGGCGCCGACGCGAAGAAAGTCTGGTCGAAAATGAAGGGGGCCGCGGCAATCGTGGCGGACGCAGTGCGGGCGCAACCACAACACGCGCGTCAGGCACATTAGTGCGACCAACCACGACGGTGCGTGTTCCGGTGCGACCAAAAGGTCCAATCGCATTACCGATGACAATGACGGTGCGTGAGTTTTCGGAAGCGACCGGCGTTGGCGCCGCCGAAATCCTGAAGGCGCTGCTCAAGGCTGGCGTGGTTGCCAATATCAATCAGCAGATCGACTACGAAACCGCAGCAGTCATTGCCGCCGATTTTGGCATCGAAACCGTCGAATATGTGCCGCCGCAGCTGGAGGGCATCGTTGAGAATATCCGTGATGTACTCGCCGCGCAGGATCCAAAAGACCTGAAGCCGCGTCCGCCGGTCGTCACCATTATGGGGCACGTCGACCACGGCAAGACGAAACTGCTCGATGCGATCCGTTCGACGCGCGTGGCAGAGAGCGAGGCTGGCGGCATTACTCAGCATATTGGCGCGTATCAGGTCGAATTGCACGGGCGGAAGATCACCTTCCTCGACACGCCTGGCCACGAAGCATTCACCGCGATGCGCGCGCGCGGTGCGCAGGTGACCGATATTGTCGTATTGGTGGTGGCTGCCGATGATGGCGTGATGCCGCAGACACTCGAGGCGATTTCGCACGTCAAAGCGGCAGATGTGCCGATGATCGTTGCAATCAATAAGATCGATGCGCCGAATGCCAATCCTGATCGCGTGCGTCAGCAACTGGCCAATGCAGGCGTTATCGTCGAGCAGTTCGGCGGCGATGTGCCGTCGGTCGAGGTGTCCGCCAAACTGAAGAAGAATATCGATGGCTTGCTCGAAATCATTCTGCTCGTTGCCGATCTCAACGAGTACAAGGCGAACCCGAATGCGCCTGCGGTAGGAACGATCGTCGAGGCCGAAATGGACCGCACGCGCGGTCCGGTGGCGACGGTGCTTGTGCAGAATGGCACCCTGCGCCTGGAAGATAATGTGCTGGTTGGAGGAACGACCGGCACGATCCGCACAATGTTCAACGATGCCGGGAAACGTCTGCGGTTTGCCGAACCGGCCACGCCGGTGGTTATTCTGGGGCTGAACGATGTGCCGCAGGCGGGTGATATCCTGCAGGTGATGCCCGATCTGACGATTGCGCGCGAGATTGCACTGCAACGGCAGCGCAAGCAGCGTCTCGAGGCTATGGCCAGCACCCGCGGCGTCAGCCTCGATGGGTTGTTCAGTTCGATCCAGCAGGGGAAGATCAAGGAACTGAACATCATTCTGAAAGCGGATGTGCAGGGGTCGATCGGTGCGATCGAACACGCGCTGGGCCAGCTCAATACCGAAGAGGTGCAGATCAGGATTATCCATCGCGGCACCGGCACCATTACCGAGAGCGACGTTAACCTTGCGATTGCATCGCACGCAATCATTATCGGGTTCAATGCCCGCCCCGATCCGGCGGCGCGCCGCCAGGCCGAACAGCACGGCGTCGATATCCGGTTCTACAATATCATTTACCAGCTGACCGAGGACATCAAAAAGGCGATGATCGGTATGCTGGAACCGGAGTATCGTGAGGTGACCGAAGGATTTGCCGAGGTGCGCAACATCTTCCGCCTGCCAACCCGTGAGATCGTGGCCGGGTTGTATGTGACCGAGGGCAAGATTACACGCCAGTACAATGTGCGCGTGTTGCGTAACGGCGTCGTCATTCACGATGGTCGGATCGCCAGCTTGAAACGCTTCAAAGACGATGTGCGCGAAGTTCAGGCGGGATATGAGTGTGGGCTGATCGTCGAAGGGTTCAACGATATTACTCCCGGCGATACGATGGAGTTCTATCGCAGGGAACGGGTGGAACGCACGGTATGAGTAAACGCACTGAACAACTTGGGCACGAGATTCAGCGCATTCTGGGGGAGATTCTCCAGTATGAACTGAAGGATCCGCGGGTCGGCTTCGCAACCGTCGTTGGCGTCGACGTGACTGCCGACCTGCAGATCGCACGGGTGCGCATCTCCGTGATGGGAACGCCAGAGGAACGCCGCGAGACCATGGCGGCGCTCGAACACGCCAAAGGGTTCCTGCGCCGTCGCCTCGCGGAGGAGTTGAATTATCTGCGCTTTGTTCCAGAATTGCGACTGATCCTCGATACATCGGTCGATTACAGTCTGCATATCGATGAACTGCTCCGGCGCGCCGCTGCTGAGCGCGCCGAATCTCCGCCACACCAGTCGGAAGACGGTAAACCGTCGGAGTAGTGGCTGGCGCAGCGTTTCGCCTTGAGAGACGGTTGTACCATGACGACGGTCGCGACTCCTGTCGATGTCTACTATAAAAAGCGCATCTCCTATACCTGCCGCAGCCAGACGTTCGCGTTCGATGTGGCGCATACGCTCTTTTCATCGTATCAGGTCGATGAAGGAACAGATCTGTTTCTGCGCACCATCACCCCGCAACCGCCGCAGACGATCCTCGATCTGGGATGCGGCTGCGGCGTGATTGGGATCGTTCTGGCACGCTGGTTTCCTCAGGCGCGCGTCGTGCTTGCCGACCGCGACCTGCTGGCGGTGCGCTATGCCCGCCATAATGCAACCCTCAATCAGACGCCGAATGTCGAGGTGATTGGAAGCGTCGGATTTGAAAACGTTCCTGCGTTCCCCTTCGATCTGATCGTTTCCAATATTCCGGCAAAAATTGGCGATGAGGCCATCGAGCGCGAATTCATCCTCGAGCCGCTGGAACACCTCAGACCTGGCGGCGAGTACTGGTTTGTGGTCGTCAGCGGGCTCAACCGCCTGATCCCGGCACTGGGACGACGCCATCAGTTGCGCATGAAGGAAGTCAAAAAGCGCGCCGGGCATACGGTGTATCATATTCACAGGACACCCGCATGATTTCCAGTGATCCCGCCATGCTGGCAGCGCCGCTTGCCGAACATATCGGCGCCGCACAGCACATTCTCATTCTGACCCACGTCAATCCCGATGGCGATGCCGTCGGCGCCGCCCTTGGGGTCTGGCATGCCCTTGGCGCACTCGGCAAACAACGCACGGCGCTCCTTCTACCGCCTGTTCCAATCTATGCCGGCTGGCTTCCAGGCGCGGATCAGATTGTCCTCTATCAGTCGGGCATGGCGTTGCCGCCTGCCGATCTGGTCATTCTCGTCGATACTGCCCATCTGACCCGCATCGGTTCGATTTACGACGAACACGCTGCAATTCTGGCAACGTTGCCGGTGGTCGTTATTGATCATCATGTCACCAATGATGGCAGTGCAACGCTCAACCTGGTCGATCCCGACTCTGCGTCGACGTGCGATCTGCTCTATCGTCTGTTCTGTGCGATGGACATTCCGATTGACCGGACGATCGCGACCTGCCTGTTGCTCGGATTGACGACCGACACGCAGAGCTTCCAGACAAATGCGACCCGTCCGACGTCGTTGCGCACGGCTGCGGCGCTCCTCGAAGCCGGCGCCGACCATGCGCAGATCATTCGTGCAGTGTACTATGGGTTGCCGGCAAGTAGCGCGGCGTTGATGGGGCGCGTCCTTGCCGGCCTGCACTACGAGCACGGCGTCGTCTGGACGACGGTCGAGCAGCGCATGTTTGCGGAAACCGGCGCCGAAGAAGAAGCGGCGGACGAAGCGATACGGGTGCTGCAACGGATTGGCGAGGCGCGCGTGATGGCGTTGTTCAAAGAACGCGCCGATGGGACGACCAAGATCAGCCTACGGGCGCGGGCGCCGCTCAATGTTGCCGAGATTGCGCAACGCTGGGGAGGCGGCGGGCACGCGCAGGCGGCAGGCGCCACGCTGCCAATGACACCGGCCGAAGCCGTCGCGGTGATCGTTCCTCTGCTCAAAGAACTGGCAGCTCGCACTGCGCCTTGAACCGGATCGCCATGATGCACGGTTTTCTCAACATCGACAAACCATCCGGCATCACTTCGCATGATGTCGTGGCGCGGATCCGGCGTCTGAGCGGGCAACGGCGCGTCGGACACGCAGGAACGCTCGATCCGGCGGCGACCGGTGTGCTGGTCGTCGCTCTTGGCGGGGCGACGCGCCTGATCGAGTATGTTCAGCGCCAGACGCTCAAACGCTACCTGGCGACCGTGCATCTGGGAGTGACCACCACTACGGATGATGCAGATGGAGAGATCGTCGCGCAGCGCCCGATCCCGCCCCTCGATGCTGCAACAATCGAGCAGGCGCTTGCGCCGCTGCGCGGAACGATCTGGCAGACGCCGCCGATGTATGCAGCGCTGCACCACCAGGGGCGTCGCCTGTATGAACTGGCGCGCGCCGGGGTGATGGTCGATACGCCGCCGCGTCAGGTCGAGGTCGAACGGCTCGATCTGGTCAGGTACGATCCGCCACTGGCGACCCTCGATGTCGTGTGCAGCAGCGGAACGTACATTCGCGCGCTGGCGCGTGATCTGGGCGTGGCGCTGGGATGCGGCGCGCATCTTGCAGCGCTCCGACGCACTGCGGTCGGCGCCTTTCGTATCGAAGACGCGGTACCGCTGAGAACGCTGGAAGAGGAAACCCAACCCGATGCGCGCGCGGCGCTGCGGCGGCGGCTTATGCCGCCGGAGGTTGCAGTCGCAGACTGGCACGTCCTGCATCTCGATGAGGAGCATGCCCGCCGGATTCGCCACGGTCTGCCGATCCCTGCTCCTCCAGACGCGGCAGCGCAGGCGCGTGCACACGCTCCCGATGGAACCTTGCTGGCGCTGCTGCGGTATGATGGCAGTCACTGGCGTCCGATAAAAGTATTCGACTGGACTGATGCATGAAGATTGTTCACGGTCTCCCGCAACCGATCAACGAATTACCGACTGTTCTGACGATTGGCGCATTCGATGGCGTGCATCGCGGGCATGCGCATCTGATCGGTGCAACGGTGCAACGCGCGCGTGCGTTTGGACGGCAGGCGGCGGTGCTGACCTTTGACCCGCATCCTGATGTCGTCGTTCGTCCAGGGAACGAACGTCCCACCTTGACAACTATCGCCGAGCGCGCTGAACTGATCGCTGCGCTCGGTGTCGATCTGATGATTGTCATACCGTTCACCACCGAGGTGATGGCGCTCACCGCACACGAGTTCATGGCGCGTATCTGCAGCGCCGTGGCGCTTCGCGAACTCTGCATCGGGTGGGACTTCGCCCTCGGTCGCGGGCGTGAGGGAAACGCAAGCCGACTGGCTGCCATTGGTCAGACGTTCGGCTATGCCGTGCATCGCGTCGAGCCGTTCGTGCTCGATGGTGAAACGGTCAGTTCAACGCGCATTCGTGCTGCGCTGGAGGCGGGCAGTATTGCGGCTGCGAATCGGCTGCTTGGCTACCCCTACGGTCTGCGCGGTCCGATCGTCGAAGGCGACCGGCGCGGGCGCACGATTGGCTTCCCGACAGCCAATATCAACGTCGACTCGCGCCGCATGCTGCCGGCGCATGGCGTGTATGTCTGCCACGCTGTGCTCAATGGTGTCATCTATGGGGCGGTGGCCAATGTTGGCGTGCGCCCGACGTTTGATGGCGCACGGCGGACGGTCGAGGCGTATCTGCTCGACTTCAGCGGCGAGGTCTACGGCGAAGAGTTGCGGCTGATGTTCCTGCATCGGCTGCGCGGCGAGCAAAAGTTCGATGGCGTTGCAGCACTGGTTGCCCAGATCACCCGCGACGTCGCTGCGGCGCGCGAGTGGTTGCACGAGCACGAGAATGATGTGCCATGAACCTGATCGAAACCATCCGAATCGCCCTGAACAGCCTGTCTGCCAATAAATTGCGCTCGGCGCTGACGATGCTCGGCATTATCATCGGCGTCGGTGCAGTGATCACGCTCCTTGCGCTTGGCGGCGCGATTCAGACGCTGGTGACCCGCGAGTTGCAGGGGCTTGGGTCGAATCTGGTCTTTGTGTTCCCCGGCACCAATGACCCTGAGCAGAACCGGCGGGTGCCGCCGCGCCTGACGAACGAAGATGTTGCTGCGCTCGCCGACCCGCTCAATGTCCCGGCAGCGGCAGCGGTGACGCCACAGTTGACCCGTGGGGCGCTGATCGTCTACTCTGGCGCCAGTTTCGATGGGCGGGTCGCCGGGGTGACGCCCAACTATCCGCAGGTACGCAACGCCAGGGTGGTCAGCGGGCGATTTTTCGATCAGACCGAGCTTGATCTGCGGTCGCGCGTTGCGGTCATCGGCGCCGATGTGCGCACGTCGCTCTTTCCCGACGAAGACCCGATTGGCAAGCGCATTCGCATCAATGATGTCAGTTTCGAGGTGATCGGCGAAATGGCGCCGCGTGGCGGCAACTTCGGTCCCAGCGAAGACAACCTGGTGTTTGTGCCGATCACGACGGCGCAGACACGCCTCTTCCCGCTGCCGCCAGGCGCTGTCAACCGTATCGAAGTAAGCGTGGTGTACATCCAGGCGCTCGATGAACGCCGCATCGATGATGTGATCGACCAGGTGACCGACGTGTTGCGCCGTCGCAACGGGTTGACCTTTCAGGACAACAACTTTACGATTGTGACCCAGCAGGATCTGATCGCCTCGTTTGGCACAATCACCGGTGCGTTGACGGCGTTTCTGGGCGCAATTGCAGCAATCTCGCTGCTGGTTGGCGGGATCGGCATTATGAACATCATGCTTGTTTCGGTGACCGAGCGCACCCGCGAAATCGGGTTGCGCAAGGCGGTCGGAGCGCGGCGGCGCGACATCCGGTTCCAGTTCGTCATCGAGGCGATGATGTTGAGTCTGCTCGGCGGATTACTCGGCATCGCCCTTGGATATACGCTTTCAGCGCTGGGAACAGCCCTTCTTCAGGGGGTTGCCGAAGGCGCCGAGGCGCGTGTGCAACTCGATGCCATCCTGCTTGCCACACTGACCTCTATTGCCGTTGGCCTGATCTTCGGCATCTACCCCGCCATTCGCGCTTCGCGTCTCAACCCGATCGATGCACTGCGGTATGAGTAGCGCGCTTATCGTTGAACGTTAAACGTGAAACGTTGAACGTGGAACGTTCAACGTTCAACGTTCAACGTGAAACGCTTACCATCACCACCGTTTCCTCATCGGCGTACACCTCGCGCCACTGATCGGGGCGAGCGCGGACATACTCCAGCAAGGGCTTCTGTTCTTCGACGCTCACCATCAAGCCGTCGATGGCGTACTTCGCCAGCAATGCCTCGACGTCGGCCCCCTGACCAAGCAGAATATAGTCGCGCCATTGTTCGTATGGATACAACTCGATACGCGGATCGATGAAGACGTTTTGTTCCGGCGCTGCCCAGATCAGGTACGAACCGTAACTCATCGCGTGAAACAAACGCTGTGGACGCTGGGGCAACTCCTGAAGCGCGCGGGTCGCTTCCACCGGCGTGCCTTTCGCCAGCAACGCACCAACTTCTGGCGGCAGGAGCGCTGGTTTGACCCACGGTGAGCCGATCAGCAACAGAACCGCCAGCAGACCGATGAGCGCGGCATTCATTGTTGGGACGCCCTGGAACCGGCGCGGGGATGGCGGCGGCAGCAGCGTCGCCGCCTGCGTCGCCAGGAGCGGTGTTGCCACAAATCCGAACCAGACGATGTTGCGGGTGGCGCCGAGCGCCAGCCACAGGAACGCGCCAAGCAACAGAAGATCGGTCAGGTCGGGTCTGGAGCGCGCATATATCAGTACCAGCGCAGCAGCAATGACAAACAGAAAAAAAATCGCGCCATTGATGTCGCGAATGGTCGGCGGCGACCATTCTGTGACCAGATCGGTCACCTGGCTGCTGCCGAGCAGATTGGTCACATACCCCAGCACCTCGACGCCGCGCGGGTTGAGCAGCGTTGCAACGGCAGTCACCGCGCCCCACACCACAAGCGACGTGTCGATGACATTGGGCGAGATGCCCTGCTCGCGCCAGCGCCGGATCGTTTCGCCTGTGAACACGATGCCGATCAGCGCGAAACCGAGCACGAACGAACCATGCATGTTCACCCACAGCGCCATGAGGAGCGGCAGCATCCACAGGCGACGTGACATACCAAGACGATACTCAGTCAGCACTGTCAGGAACCCGACGAATAGCGGAAACACATACGTTTGTGGTCGCACTGTCCAGTTATCGAACGAGAGCGGCAGCGTACCCAACAGCAGGATCGCCGCACACAGGCGCACCCGATTGGTGCGCAGGATGCAGAGGCGCAGCAGCAACCCATACGCCAGCGTCAGCACCAGCGCCTGAACGACGATGATGATCGGCAATCCGCCGACCTGATGCAGGAGCGCCATGAGGAATTGCGCCAGCCATCCCTGATTGAAGAACGGCTCACCGGCGCGTGTGTAAGAGAACAGGTCAACCTGCGGGATCGTTCCGGTTTCGAGAATGACGCGCCCGGTCGCCATATGCCACCAGAAATCGTGTGGCGGAATGGGGGTCAGCAAGGGGCGCAGCGCAATCAGCATCAATGCTGCCGCAATGTAAACCTGATCAAGCGTCGGGCGCAGGCGCACCTGTCGTTCCGATGTTGACTCCAGCGCTGATGTCGAAGGCATGGTTGATGGATCACCTTTCACGACGATACAGGATCGAAAAGCGATCTTCGTATTCTACAGTCCAGTCAGGATCGACAGCGAGTGCAGCTACCAGCGGCGCCTGCCGCGACCGGCTGAGCAACGCACGATCAATGCCGTAGCGTTCGATCAATGCTGCATAATTGCGCGCTTCACCGAGCGCCAGGTAATCTTCCCACAGCGCCAGCGGGTAAAGTTCGACGCGCGTATCGACGAATACCTGTGGCTCAGGCAGCGCCCAGATCAGGTACGAACCATACGCCATGTCATTGAACAGCCGTCCGCCGGGATGATCGCGCAGGTACGCCGCCGCACCAACCGGCGTATCGGCGCTGTAGAGCAACGGCGCACCGGGTACATCGGCGAATAGCGCCCGGTATGGCGCAGGCATGCCGAGCAGCGGCTTGAACGGCGGTTGCAGCGCCACGACCCCGGCGATCAGCACAAGTGCCACAATGCCCGCGAACAGGTCGCCACGTTGGGGAGTGGAACGCGCAGGACGAGCCAGACACTGCGCCAGCATCGGCATCGCCAGCATCCCAAACCAGACCACATACCGCATCCCGCTCCACGCCAGCCACAGAAAGGCGCACAGCAGCAGCGTCTCGGTCAGGTTGAGCCGCCGCCGCCCAAGCGCCAGCGCCGCGACCAGCAGAAGCGTCGCCAGAAAAAACGCCTGCCCCGCCAGACTCCGCACCGTCGGCGGCTGCCACTCGTTGACCAGCCCCTGACTCGGCGGATCGGTCAGCAACTTCAGCACATACCCGAAAATATCGATACCGATCGGGTTTACGACGGTCGCCGCCAGCGTTGCAACCGCCGTCGCCCCGAGCGCCGCCAGATGACGCAGGTCTGACGCACCCGGCTGGCGCAGCAGTAGACGCATCCCCTCGCCAAGGCAGTAGAGCGCAAGCAGCGCCAGCCCCAGCACAAACGAGCCGTGCGCATTGACCCAGAACACCATGAGCGGCGGAAGCGCCAGAAGCGCGCGCCATCCAGCCTGCCGCGCCGTGTAAGCGCCGAGAATGATGACATACGCCATAAACGGCGCCCATGCCCAGTTCTGCGGTCGCGTCGTCAGATTGTTGATCGTCATGGCGCCGGCAAGGAAGACCGCCAGCCCTGCCAGGCGCCAGGAACCGCTGCGCCGATAGGCATCGAACAATACCAGTGCGAAAGCGACCATTCCCAGAACATTGCGCGCCAGCACCGGACCCTGCAAACCGGCAAGCAGATACGTCTGGTAAAACAGCCAGTCGCCCAGCCAGGCGGCATAGACGAAGGGCAGGTCGGTCGGAACCGTCCAGGCAAACATATTTGTGCGCGGCACGCCAGACTCAGCGACAATCTGCCCGATCCGCAGATGCCACCAGAAATCATGCGGGTCGGTGGGGGCAAGTGCGATGAGCGCCGCAACGACTGCCAGAGGGATCAAGCCGTACAGATGCGCCAGTGCTGGCAGAAGCGCTCTGCCGGCGTATCGCGGAAGCGCAGTATCGGTCGTGTTCATTGCTATGTTGCTACACTCTTGCGCCACGATCGTGATCGTTGCGCACATTGTATGACGAGTATAATAGACTGGCGTCGGCAGAGCAACTGCGCTGGCTCTGATTCGCTAAGCACCGATAAGGAGATGCCATGACATTGCTGCAACCAACCATACCCCGACGGACGACTGCGGATGTCACGCTCGCTGATTGTACCGTGGTAATTCCCACCTACAACGAGCGTGAAAACATCGCAGAACTTATCCAGCGCATTCTGGAGATGTCACGCTTTCGGGTGCTGGTGGTCGATGACAACTCACCCGACGGCACTGCCGCAGTTGTGGCTGAACTGGCTGCCGACGAACCGCGCGTCGGGTTGCTGCTCCGTCCGGAGAAACGCGGGTTGGGCAGCGCCTATGTTGCAGGATTCCGACGCGCGCTTGCGGAGGGTGCAGCATTCATCTGTGAGATGGATGCCGACTTTTCCCACGATCCATCCTATCTGCCGCAGTTGCTGGCAGCCGCCGAAACACGCTACGACCTGGCGCTCGGGTCACGCTACGTTCCCGGCGGCGGCACCACCGACTGGGGGATCATCCGGCAATTGATCAGTCGCGGCGGCAATCTCTACGCCCGCGCCATCCTTGGGTTGCCGGTGATGGATGCAACCGGCGGTTTCCGCTGCTATCGGCGGCGCGTGCTGGAGACAATCAACCTGGACGATATCCAGTCGAATGGCTACGCCTTCCAGATCGAACTGGTATACCGCACGATGCGCGCCGGTTTTCGCATTGGCGAATTGCCGATCATCTTCCCCGACCGGCGAGTCGGGCGCTCGAAGATGTCGCGACGCATTGTGCTCGAAGCGCTGATCAACGTCTGGCGGCTCAGATTCCGCAACCTGTGAGTCCAGAATGTGCACATGGTATAATATCGGACAATCCAAGATAGACCTGGGAGGTCGCCATACCGATGACTGACACCCCTCCGTCGCTCAAAGAACTCTACGACAAAGCGAACGCCGATCTGGAAAAAGCGCGCCGCGAACTGAACGAGATCGAAGCGCTCCTGCGACAGACGTCGAATGAAGTCGAAAAATTGCAGCAGCGCGAACTGAACGTCTCGAATCGTCTGCGCGATCTGGATGTCAATATTGATCGCTACAGCAAGGCTGACATTAAGAATTTTTATGCATCTGCGCAGGAGGTGCAGATGCGCCTTTTGACCATGCGGAGCCAGCTCGAGCAACTCCAGTACCGTCAGCAGGCGACCAGGCAACGCCAGAGTTTGTTGTTCGAACTGATCACCGCGCTGGAACCATTCCTCGGCGCCGCCACACCCGGCGGCAATACCGGAGGGATGGTTGCAGGCGATCAGTTGATCGCCGACATCATCCAGGCGCAGGAAAAAGAGCGGTTGCGCATCTCGCTGCAGATGCACGACGGTCCTGCGCAGTCGATGAGCAACCTGGTGCTGCGCACCGAAATCTGCCAGCGACTGCTCGACCGGGACCCCGACATGGCGCGTGCGGAACTGAGCGCGCTCAAAAATGCCATCAATACCACGCTTCAGGATACGCGCCGCTTTATTTTCGATCTGCGCCCCATGATCCTCGACGATCTTGGACTGGCGCCGACGCTGCGTCGGTATGTGCAGCAGGTAAGCGAGAAGAGCAAACTCGAAATCAACCTGATGGTGCAAAACCTGGATATGCGGCTGCCCTCGCACTACGAAGTCGCCATCTTCCGGTTTATCCAGGAAGCGCTCAATAACGTCATCAAACATGCCAACGCCTCCCAGGCGCGGGTGCTGGTCGGCGTTCGCGATGATGTCGGCGGGGCGCGCGTGATCCATGTATCGGTCGAAGATGACGGCAGCGGGTTCCATGTCAGCGAGGTGCTATCCGACGAGAGCGGTCGGCGCAACATGGGCATCGCGACGCTGCGCCAGCAGGTCGAGACGCTCCTGCGTGGCGAATTCGGCATCGAAAGCGCCATCGGGCGCGGCACGCGCGTCGAAGCGCTTATTCCGTTGCCTGTGGGCTAGCGCAACACATCCCCTGGCATGAACGATTGCCAGAAGGCGCCAGGGGCGTTGCGTCAGCGCAGTCATCGAAATATGAGGGATGGCATCACAGACGGCGCTCAACGCCTGCCCCTTATCACCTCTCATCGCATTGCCCAAAAGTCCCATTACCCCAGTAAAAAAGTATTCACAGAGTACCGTCTTTTTTTTGGGACTGATTGCCTATTGAGAACCAGAGATTGAATACCTATACTGTAGTCGTGGTTCATTTAGTTCTACCCAATTTCAAGGAGGTCTCGCAATGGTTCGCAGCTTTTTCGCCAAGGAAGAAGGCCAGGGTCTGGTTGAGTACGCGCTGATCCTCGTGCTGATCGCCATCGTCGTCATCGGTATCCTTACCCTGCTCGGCAGCCGCGTCAGCCAGGTCTTCAGCCAGATCAACAGTGGTCTGACTCGCTAAGTTACGGTTCGTTCAGTCGGTCCGTCGCCCCTCTGGGTTTTCCGGGGGGGCGATGTTGTTGGATCAATCGGCGAGGATCGCCGCCAGCGCCGCCTTGGTATCGGCGAGGTTGGGGAGCACTGCATCAGGCGCGTGGGCGCGGAGTTCCTCGACGCTGAACGGGCCGGTCGCAATCGCCACAGCACGAGCGCCGGCAGCGCGCGCACAGGCGATGTCGTTCGGCGTATCTCCAATCACGACAATGTCGGCATTGGCGAAGACGCGCCCATAGCATTGCGCAGCGCGCGCCGCTGCAATCGGCGCCAGATCGATCCGGCGCGGGCTGTCACTGCCATAGGCGCCGCTGTCGAAATCGAAGAACCCGGCGATCTCCATGAGATCGAGTTTGAGCCGCGCAACCGGCGCCAGGTTTCCCGTCAGCAGCGATTGAACAACCCCCTCCGCCTGCAGACGCTGCAGGACTGCAACCACTCCCTCGAGCACACGTCCGCGTGTGCGGAACGCCTCTGCCCACTCGTTGAGAATGTCGAGATACGTTGCGGTGAACACATCCAGCTGACTGAGCAGTTCCTCCGGCGAACGATCGGGAAATGTTTCAAGGATAATCTGCTGATCGGTTTTTCCGGCATAAGCGCGCCGTTCGTTGTCAGAAGGGCGACCATAGACGCGCGTCATCGCGGCGCGCATTGCTTCGCCGGCCACGCCGCCGCTGTACAGCAGCGTGCCGTCGATGTCCCACAGGATCAATTTGTGCATCATTATGGTTGTTGTGATGGCTGATAGCGTGGCGCCGGCGGTGCAGGCGGGATCGGGTCGAGACCCAGCACCGGCGCAAGCGGCCCGACCAGCCGATCCACCAGCCACCCCAGGCGCTCGAACTGTGGACCAAGTTCCGTCTCCCTGAGCGGAATTTCCACCGGCACGTTGAGGCGCACCGGAATGGTCACCTCATCGAGTGGAATGTCCATCTTGAGCGCGATCCGCAGCGGCGTGCCAGCGGGCAGGGTCAGGCGAATATTGTTGGCGCGCAGCCGGTTGCCATTCCCAAGATCAATGTCGGCGTCGCTGAGCTGCAATGGCACCGGTTCGACCAGTGTGACGGTCGTCTGCTGATCGACCGGGACGACGACGCCGGCATCTTTCAGCGGCAATGGTTGATCGAGCGGGATAGTCGTGCGAATCGTCGCGCCTTGAAGCCCGGCGACAACACTGCGCAGTTCGGCGACGTTATCGGCGGCGAACCCCTGCCCCTGCACGGCAGTCGAGGCAATCTGCTGGCGCCACTGGAAGATGAACCCGACCAGCAGCAGCACCACGACCAGGAGGATGGCATTGATAAGAAACGACGTAACAATTAGCGCCTTCCAGAATGGCGTCAGACGTGATCCGCGCCCTGGTTGTCTGCTTCCCGACTGAGTGTGAACCTGGTTGCGTGACCGACCAAACAACGGGACTGCGCGCCGGCGCGGCGCCAGCGCCGTAGAAGCAGCATCAGGCGACTGAAGGTCGGTTGCAGTGCGACGGGTCTGCGTATCAGCCATCTGGAAGTCTCCTTTGCGTGTGACGATGACGGTGGCGCAAACGCATACGGTTGCAAGTATATACCACGATATGTGGTAAAGCAAGATGCTTCGTGGAACGAAGCGTGGTCAGCCTTCCACTTTCTTGACCAGTTTCCAACAATTGAAGCCGCTGCGGGTGCGACGATAACGCAGTGAGTCGAGCGCTGCCCGTGCAATGAGCAGTCCATATCCGCCTTCGGGTACATCCATAATATCAGCGGGATTGTCAGAGATAGAGGGGAGGAGTGTCAGATTGAAAGGCGCTCCCTGATCGATCAGGAGCGCCTCGACGCGATCCGGAAAGAGGCGCAGCCGCACCCGCAACGGTCGCCTGGTCACGGCAGGCGGGTACGCATGACGCAACCCATTTGCCGCGATTTCCGCCAGCGCCGAATTGAACAGGTGTCGCCACGGTTCGGGGGGCAATCGATCTATGTGCGCGGCATCGTTCCAGAAGCGCTCGAGAAGGGCGTGGAGCGCATCAAGTCCCTCGACCAGGGTGGTTGTGGCGACATACGCTTCAATCAGCAGCGATCTGGGAGTAGCCAGTGCGCGCCTCCTCGAGTGTCTCGTAAGGTCGCAGGACCCGCTCCAGCATCGTCAGATTGAGCAACGTGCGCACCTGTGGATTGGCACGCGCAATCCGCAGGTCGCCTCCTGACTGTCGGGCCGCTTTTAGCCCGCTGATCAATGCGCCAAGCCCAGAACTGTCCACAAAACTGACACGATCCAGATCGAAGATCAAGCGCCGGTGACCGCTGGCAACCAGTTCAGCCAGATGTTGCTTGACCTCCGCTGCCATCAACAGGTCGAGGTGCCCCTCCATCCACACAACAGTAATGCCATCATCCCCCTGTTCGTTCTGGAGTGTCATAGTCTGCTCCTGTCAGACTCCCGAAAGAACGCACATGCTCGATCGTGAATCGCGCCTGCAGCACACCGCTGCGATGCACATGGACCCATCTGGCTGACGGTCGATGCTCTTTCAGAATAGCCGATATTCGATCGGCTGAGCCCATGTCGAATCCTGCACAAGCGAGAGCGAACGATGTTCTGGCAGACCATGAACCCCGTCGGGGCGGCGATCCCTACTCTGGCGGGCCGTGCGCTTCGGAGGAGAACCCGATGGGGCTCCGTCGGGGCAAGGCGGCGCCGTGCCCAACAGGGCAACGCCCGCCATCCTCTATAGCCGATATGCGATCGAGTCGCAGGCAATCAGATCGCGCCTGTCGGTTCTCGCACATCGGCTATTATACCAATTGGAATTGAACAAGCCGCATGCGCACGCTCATCAGAGCGCATCACAACGCCATCGCAGCAATCTCCAATCCAAAATCTGCAATCTAAAATGGTATTACTCCAGTTGGAGGTTCGCTCTCCGTGCAGACGGATGGTCGTTCCGCCTGGCTATGCCAGCGATGCGGCACCCACCGGCTGTTCCTGTTCCTCCGGCTGGTAGAGCGCCGCATCGAGGACAACGCTTAACATAACTACATCATACCCTATCCAGAAGACATTGACCAGTGTTGGAATCCCATCCGTGTGCAGACCAAGTGCAAGCCGCGTCAGTCCCCAGATGGCTGCCATGGTCAGGAGCGCCATGGCGATGACCTGAATACGCACCAGCCGCAACTGACCCCAGAGACGCAACCCTGCCTGTCGCACTTTGGGTGTGACCACGAAGCCCAGAGGTTTTCCGGCGTACACGTTACCGATGGCGCTGATGACAGCACGAATCCAGAGTGGAAAGAGCGCCAGACTGTACTGGCGTCCGCGCCAGGTTGGACGCTTCCATCCGGCGACGGCAAAGACCAGTTCATTGGTGATCAGGTAGGGAACGAGGCGCCAGAAGAACTCCTCTGCCTGGGTGCGTACCGGCAGCATGCCAAAGATGAGGTAGAAGATCGGGGCAGCGAGATAGATGACGCTGAAAAATCCTGAGAGATAACTCCACATAGTGGCAAAGTACATCAGGCGCTGCCCCCATTGCAACCCTGCCATGGTGAGTGGGTTCTCGCGCAACATCACCTGGATGGTGCCCTGCGCCCAGCGGAGCCGTTGCTGCAACGCCGATCGCAGGTCTTCCGGCGCCAGCCCGCGCGCGAGAATTTCATCGTGATACACCGACTTCCATCCCGCCGCATGAAGCCGCATGGCGGTCGCCATGTCTTCTGTGACCGAGATGGTGGCCAGCGGCATGATCGGTTGCGCTTCATCGGCACGGTCAACGTCCACCGCCAGCAACAGTTCGCGCACGGTGGCAATCGCAGCCAGTGGCGAACGTTCGCGTATCGTCAGTGCGTGGAGGATGGTTTCATCATCGAGCGATCGGCTCAGACTGATCGTCAGATCGTCCTCCGCGTCGAGCCCGGGAATGGCGGTCAATTCGCGCTGCAGACGCGCAAGGTCTTCAGCGACGATCGGACGGGCTGCAGCTGCGGCACGTTGCTGAAAGTACCAGGTGACTTCCTGGATCGGTCGCCCTTCCCGCAACATGCGACGGCTTGTGCGCACTGCCGCCTGAAGATCATCGATTGCGCGCTGGATAGCGCCGTTTGCAACGGTTTGCGCCTGGCGCGTTGCACTGCTGAGCATGGAATCGGCTGCACGCAGGGCGCGTTGCACGCGCAGTTCCAGATCGCGCACATAGTTGGCGATGCCGATCTGCATCAGCGCTTCACGTCGCAACACTGCATTGGAGCCGCAGAAGAACGCTGCGTTCCATCCATCCTTGCCCTGCATGATCGGTCCGTAGAACAGTGGCGCCTGGCTGCCAAGCGGATCGTCGGGTGGAACATTGTAGAACCATTGAGGGGTCTGGACCAGCGCGACACGCTCATCGGCAAAGTATCCCAGCGTGCGATCCAGAATGTGCGGGAAAGGAATCTGGTCAGCATCCAGCACCAGCACAAATTCGCCGTTCGTCTGGCACAGGGCGTTGTTCAGGTTGCCCGCCTTGGCATGGCGTTGTTTCCCTTTCCATTCTTCGGATCGCACGATATACCCGACGCCGATTTCTTCCGCCATGGCGCGCATTGCCGGTGAGTTGCCGTCGTCGAGAATATAGGTGCGGTGCGGGTAGCGAATGTCGCGCGCCGCAATGGCGGTTTCGCGCACGAGGTCCACCGGTTCGTTGTAGCACGTGATGAAGACATCGACCGTTGCGTTGGGCGGTGGCGGTGGCGGCTCGCCGCGCTGTTTCAGCCGCCAGAGGGTCAACCCGAAGAGCCAGGCATCGATGTAGCTGTAGGTTTCCGCGATAACCAGACCGATTGCGATGGGCCAGGCAGCCCAGTTGATGGTTGCCGTGTAGCGCCAGCTCAGATACAGGAAGCCAAGCAACAGGTTGGTTGCGATCAGGACGCGCAGCAGCCTCAGGCGCAATTCTGCGCGCAGGTCGGGGTCTGGGGGTACGAAGATGTGGGTGAAGCGGTGCATCATGTCTTCCGCCGGGTGCGACTGCGTATTTGAATCGCCACCAGGATCACAAGTGCACTGAGAAACGCGCCAAGCGTTACTGCCCCGGCAATCTGCCAGCCCGAAAGGCGTTCGAGCAACGGCGGTTCGATCTGCGGTGTGAGACTGGCAGGCGCCTGCGCATCAGCAGCGCCGGGACTGGTCTGCAGAAAAGCGTTCTGGCGGATCAATGCAACCGGTCCACGGAGTTGTTCCAGTGTCGCGCGTCGCTCCAGCGCAGCGACCCCGACTGCAAGATCGTCTGGCGTGCTGCCCTCAATGATCAGGACGCCAGCATTCGATTGCCATGGCGAAGATACCAGGATGAGGCGACTCTGACCGGTTTCGCCGGGCCGATAGACAGCTGTCTGAGGAAGGGTCAGGCGATTGGACTGACGATTGATCACGTCAGCGCTGAGCGGGTTGCGCTCTGCTCCTCCGATCAGGATCAGATGTTGCCCGTTTCGCTCGTTCAGGCGATCGACAGTTGTGAGGCGCGGCGCCGGCAGGCTGTCAGAATCTGCCCAACGCCCAAGCGCCGCCATCAGGCGCAATGCCACGGCGCGCTCGGCTGCGACGGGTTGCTCTGGCAGCACGACGGTGAGCGGCAGTAATGTGTCTACACTCAGCAGAGGCGCAGGAAAACGTCCGAGATCGAACGTCGAACTGACGCGATGGGGGAGACGCCACGCCGAGGTGGGCAGGAGCGTGGCGCGCAGACTGCTGCCGTCGTAGACTGCACACGCTGTTTCGGGCGGATCGAGAAACAGGCGGATGGTGAGATCGAGCGTGCGGACTGACCGACCGTCGAGTGTGGCAGTCAGCAGATCGGCAGGCAGGTCGAAGGTGTAGCGATGTGGAGGCGCTGCGTCGATCTGGAGCGGTTGCGCACCCAGGTCGATGCCGTTCACACTGGCAGCGATCCACGACGTTGCCGGACGCACTGCCGGCGTTGTTTCCACATCGAGGGTCAACACGCTGCCGTCGTGCAACTGCCAGGCGGCAGGTCGCAGGAATGACAGGTCAATCCGGTGCTCGCCAGGACCGCTGACACTGCGGGAAGACACGCCGAGCTGAGCAAAACTGGCTGCGCCGTTTGTCCAGGGCGCTGCCGTGAGCGCAGGAACCGGCGCGTCAGTCACTGCCACATACGCGCCATCAAGCAGTGCACGTCGTTCAGGCGTGTTCAGGGTTTGTGCCGCCAGATACACCGCTGACGGCGTTGCGCCGCTGACGAGCAGGTGTGGCGCACCACCCTGCGCCATTGCCAGTACGCCATGGTCAGTCGGGATCGGCGTATCGTCGAGCGTGATGATGCGCCCGTTCCAGCCGACTGCTCCCCAGGGGAAAAGGTGCGACAGCGTGGACGCGCTGCCGACGATCACACTGGTGCTATCGGTAAGGGTTGTCGATATCGCCAGCCGGAGGTCGGCGTGCATTGCTGCTGCCCGCCGCCCCAACTGGAAAGCAACCAGCCCTGCTGCATCGAGTTCTTCCGGCGACGCTTCTTCGGGAACAACCAGCGTCAATGGAGGACGACTGGTTGAAGGGGGAGCGAACAGTCGGTCGAACTGATCCAGGCGATACGTTCCGGTGGGACGGGTCGGCAGAACCAGCCGGGAGTCGCCGTGGATCGTCGCCCAGAGCGCCGGATTGCGCGTTTCTTCACACTCATCGCGTGTCAGCCGCATGTGAAAGCGGATCTGGACGAAAAAACCGTCGCCGCCGAACACCGAAAGCGGGAGTGGAACCGTCAATTGTGCGCGTGTGCGCGTCTCAGGGGTGAGACGAACACTCTGCACCGACAGACCGTTGACAACAACGGTCATCGTTGATCGTTCCGGTTCGAGCAATGGCGAGTGGCTGTACACCAGTTCCAGACGCGCGCCTTCGAGCGGCTCTTCTCCTGTCGGCACTGCGAAAAAATACTCCAGCTGACCGTACATCGTCTGCGCCGTCCGGTCGCCATAACCCAGATCGGCGAAGTGGTGGGTCTTGTCGCCGGGTTGCGGTGACGTAGCAGCGGCAACGTTGCGAGGAGCGAGGCAAACGCCCCAAACGAACGCGAGCATCGATGCCACGATGATGCTGGAAATGTGATAACGAGAGAATGTTCGCATTACGTGTTATGTCCGATCAGGTTTCCGATACAGAACCAGCAGTGTCATATCATCCGGCGGAGCCTGCACCGGCGCCAGCAGGGTCACCAGGCGATCAAGCATTGCCAGTGCGCTACCGGCGCCATGCAGATGATCTGCCAGGACGTGCGGCGTCAGATCGAGATCGACACGTGCATCGACCAGACCATCGCTGTACACAACGAGCGCATCGCCTGGATGCAACACCGTCTCTCGCTGATGATACGGTTCATCGGGCAGGATGCCAAGTGGCAGACCACGCTGCTCATCGAAGGTTTCGACGGCGCCATCGGCGCGCCGCACAAAGGCTAACCCATGTCCTGCATCAATCGACAGCAGCCGTCCGTTCGAGGTATCGAGCTGAGCAAGAAAGAGCGTTACGAAGCGGTCAGACCGGTGCAGGTCTTCATCAAGTGCGGCGGATACATAGCGCATGGCGTCGGCAGGAGGGCTGTTTCGCACCACGGCGCGCATGACGGCGCGCACAGTCGCCATCAGCAGGGCGGCATCGAGCCCTTTGCCCATCACATCACACAGCCAGAAACTGAGCAGGTGCGGCGCAGGTTGCCGCCAATCGTAGAAATCGCCGCCGACATCACGCGCCGGGATGCACTCTGCAGCGAGTTGAAATCCCGACAGGATCGGCGCCATTTGCGGCAGCAGGCGCGCCTGAACCTCGGCGGCGCGGGCAACTTCGGCTGCCAGGCGGCGGTGATGCGCCTCGAGTTGCTGGCGCAACGCCCGGTTTTGCCGCTCGAGTTCCAGTCGCTGCACCGTGCGCTCGAGCACGCGACGGAACTCATCGGATTCGAATGGCTTGCGCAGATAGTCATCGGCGCCCTGACGCAACGCCTCGACTGCAATTTGCTCTGAGCCGAACGCCGTTGTCATAATGATCGCTGTGTCCAGCCGACGCTGACGAATCTCCGCCAGCGTTTGCAGTCCATTGATGCCGGGCAGCGAAATGTCAAGAAAAATAAGGTCGGCAGGCGTGCCGGCAAGCGCTTCCAGCGCCTCTTCGCCGCTGGCTGCCGTGATGACATCGAACCCGCGCGCAGTGAGACGGGTGCGCAACAGACGATTGATATCCGGGTCATCATCGACGACCAGAACACGCCTCACAGGAACGGTCTGTACATCGATAGGATCGAACGAGTTACGCACCTGAACCCTCGCTCTCCAGGAGTATTGCCTCTGCCGATACCCGATCACCGTTTGCTTCGGAGGGTGAGTCGAGCAGTGGAAGGCGGACAATGAATGTCGATCCTTTCCCCGGCTCACTTTCGACGGTAATCTGACCATCATGCAGTTCGACCAGCGAACGGGTGATTGCCAGTCCAAGCCCGGTTCCGCTCGCTTCCCGTGTGGTGCGGTTGCGGGCGCGATAAAATCGATCAAAGATACGCTCTTGCTCTTCGGTTGTCAACCCGATACCGGTATCCTGCACAGTGACGCAGAGCCAGGGCGGCTCGACCGAGAGACGGATCGTTATTGCGCCATGGGAAGGCGTATACTTGATTGCATTGGACAGCAGATTGGTCAAAATCTGATGTATCCGCGTTGTGTCGCCCAATATGAGCGGCGCCGCGTCGTCTGGAGAAGTTTCGGGGAGATCAAGAACCAGATGATGCTCCTTCGCCGCCAGCTGCGGGCGAAGCGCAGTTGCAACCTGACGAATCAGCGGGCGAACGTCAAGGGGCGCCCGGTGGAGGAGCAGTTTCCCTGCTTCGATCCGCGACATGTCGAGCAAATCGTTGATCAGAAACAGCAAACGGTCGGCGTTCGACTTAACGATCTGCAGAAGTTCCGTATGTTCCGATGGCAACGGTCCAACGTCGCCGTCGAGCAGCATGTCAATATACCCCTTGATCGACGTCAGGGGTGTGCGTAATTCGTGAGACACCATCGCCACGAATTCTGATTTCATCCGCTCAACGGCGCGTTCGTGGGTGATATCACGAAACACATAGAGGCGCCCGACATGAACCTGATTGGCAGTCCATACCGGCGCGGAGAAGAGCGCCAGTTCTCGCGGCTGCGGCTTCCGCTGCACCACCTGTTCGTGAAATGTGGTCTGAGAGTCCTGCAATGCGTGCAGCATCCGCAGATACACATCATCAGCATTCTCAAAGATGCGCACAATGTCAGGGCGCATGCTGGCCAGGTTCTGCCCAAGCACGTGTGATGCAGCGACGCCAAAGATCTCGTCAAAACGGCGGTTGACAGTCAGAAAGATGCCATCGGGCGCGAGCAACGCAATGGCTTCACTGGAGGCGTCGAGGACGGCCCGCATTTCGCTTTGGGCGCGATCCGCCGCCTGGTATTGCGCTTCCAGCGCTTCCATCGCAGTGCGCAATTCCGCTTCGGACTGCTTGCGTTCACTGATATCTTCTGAGATGGCGGCAATGCGGTACACTGTTCCAGATTCATTCATCACCGGGAATGTGCGAGTCAGAATCCAGCGCTGCTGTCCGTCGTTCCGCTGAATGCGGAATTCGATGCTGTAGCCGCGCGCGTATGCTGCGTTATGCAGCGTCATCACCCGCTCACGGTCTTCAGGAACAATGGTCTCGAACAATAGTGATGGTTGGGCATACAGGCTATCGCACGAATATCCCCATATCCGCTCATACGCCGGATTGACATACAGAATCTGGTCGAGGAACGGGGTAGACATCCAGAACACCTGATGCACATTGTCCGCCAGTTGACGGAAGCGCTCTTCACTGGCGCGAAGTGCGGCTTCCGCCAGGCGCTGGCGGGAAATGTCGCGGATGGTGGTAACGCGCGCCATGCGACCGTGATATGGAATGTTCCGACCGGTGATCTCTGCGGGAAACAGGGTTCCATCGATTCGACGGGCGAAGACTTCATAGGGGCGATCATAGCCGGTCGCGAGAGCATGCGCCACCTTTTCTTTGCCTTCTGGTGTTGTAAACATGAAGACCGACATGCCGCGCAACTGCTCTGGCGGAGCGCCAAGCAGGCTGCCGGCAGCTGCATTCGCGTCAACAATGATGCCCTGTTCGCTGATAACAACACCTTCGGTTGTTACACTGGCAAGCAGAGCGAAACGTTCCTCGCTCTCACGCAGCGCTGCTTCGGTGTCCAGCCGATCCTGTTCACTGCCGATCCATTGTGCCATGAGACGGATCAGGTCATAGTCGCCATCTGTGAACGGCGCGTCACGCGGTGTGGGGCTGGCAAAACAGAGGGTGCCCCACACGTTGCCGCGCACCTGCACCGGCGCGCCGATGTACGTTTCCATAGCGGTCAGCGTATAGCACCGATGCTCGCGCCAGTCGGATTGGGACGCATGCTCGATGCTGATCGGCGCACCGGCTGTGAGCACGGCGGCGCAGTACCGGTCAGCCAGCGGAAAGCGTTGCCCCGGTTTCATCTGATCACCTGGATCGTGCACTGCAACGACTTCGAGCTCATCGCCATCGAGACGTGTCAAAACTCCGATCGGCGTGCGAAAGTACTCACACCCCATGCGGAGCAGCGCCTGCACCCGCTGCAGATAGTCCATCTGTGTCGTCGAGGTGATGTCGTAGAGCGTGCGGGTGACCTGTTCACGAGCGCGCAGGCGCGCTTCGCTTGCATCGCGCTGCGATATGTAACGCCGCGCATCCTGAAGCATCGGGCGGAAGATGACAACTCCCTGCAAAACCAGCACTACTGCAAGCAAACCCAGGAACAGTGTATGGGTGGTATTCAGTGTGCTCAAAAGATGGGAACGCTCATCCGCGTAGAGGCGAGTAACCTGGTTGAAAAGAGGCGGCAGATCGTGCAGAGCCGCCTGGCGGATCGCCTGAATATCGGCGGGTTGTGGATGATGCCCGGTGTCGAGCAGGCGTTGCGCGCGGGTGAGATATTCCTGGATGCGGATATCGAACGCGACTGATGGATCGTGATAGACACGATACAGTGGATCGTCAGCAGGCAGAGACGTCACCGCACGAGACAGTGTATGATGCGTCTGCAGCATCTCATCGATAGTCCGGCTTAGAGTCGCACGCGCGCGGTCTGCCGTTTCCGCGTCTGGCGCTTCCATCAACTGTTCGGCTGCCAGCGCCAGACGCTGAGAGCGCATATGCTGCAAGGCACTTGTGGCGAGTAGTTCGAACCGCTCCTTCTCGATCGCGAGCATGTGCTGGGTCCATGCGTAGGAAACCAGGGCGATGACCGCAATCGACCCCAGAGCCAGCGCAAAACCTGAAATCATCCGTCGTATCACATGTGCCGAAGATGTGTCGCCGGTCATATTCGTAGTCGTCCTCAGCATGTGTCATATCGGTTGTGATATCTATTGCGCGCCAAAATAGCGCAATGTCAGGCGCAGGCGCTCTTCGAGGTCGAGTGGCGCGTCAGCCGGCAGCGCTGCAATCGCCGCTGCTGCTTCGGCACTGCTGAACCCCAGGCTGACGAGCATTTCCGATAGTTCAGCATTCGCTGCGGCAACAGCCGGGGAAACGTCTGGAGCAGCTGGTAATCCTTTGATGTCGAGTTTTCCTTTGAGTTCCAGCACCAGCCGTTCTGCAAGTTTTCTGCCGATGCGCGGCGTGCGCGCCAGGCGTGCCACATCGCCGGTTGCAATCGCCAGCCGCACCTCGTCGGTTGTTCCCGATGAGAGAAGGTTCAGCGCCGCCTGCGGACCAACGCCGGTGACGCCGAGCAGCGTCTCGAACAGCCGACGCTGGTCGACCGTCTCGAAACCATAGAGGGTCAGTGCATCTTCGCGCACCAGAAGATAGGTGAACAGGCGCACGTCGGTTCCGATATCGCCGAGCGCAGCAAGCACCTGGCGCGGGGCATAGATCATCCAGCCGAGCCCGCCCGTTTCGACCACGGCATGATCCGCTGCGATCGCGATCAGAGTTCCTCGTACAGAAGCGATCATGGCGCCTCCGTTAGCCCGCGCCGGCGGGCTTCGCCCTGCTCGCCGCGGGCTTTAGCCCGACGGCATCAGGCGTAGACAGATGCATGTCTGTCATCCCCTGTAGCCCGCGCCGGCGGGCTTCGCCCTGCTCGCCGCGGGCTTTATACCAATTGGAATTGAACAAACCGCATGCGCAATCTCACCAGAGCGCACTGTAATGCCATCACAGCAATCTACAATCCAAAATCTACAATCTAAAATGGTATTAGCCCGACGGCATCAGGCGTAGACGGATTCATTTCTGAAAGACCATGTGAGTGCGCTCACGCAGGAGCGCTTCTGCGCAAATGATGATATCACGGATGCGCCTGCGTTTGACTCGCTGTATGGCTCTTCGTGGACTCATCCAGCGAACCTGTTCGATCACTTCACCGGGATGAGCGCCAGGGACCGCGATTGCGTCTGGCGCGACGCGCACCAGATAGTAGGTGACGATCTTACGCCGCGGGAGCCGCCGTCGCGGCGTGATGTACTGAACCTGAGCCACTTCGTCTTCAACGACGCCGGTCAACCCGGTCTCTTCGCACAATTCGCGCAGCAGCGCAGACACATTATCTTCGGTCGGATGCACCCCGCCTTTGGGCAGTGTCCAGTAGCCATTGCGTTTTTTGATCAACAGAATCTGGAGACGCCCTCGAGAGTCGCAGTGATAGGCGACGGCGCCTACAGCCTGGATTGGTTTTTGATGCGCCAGCGAGGATTGTTTCCCTGCCACTTCGTTATGCCTGTCTCGAACGGCGAACGTGAAACGTGGGAACGTGGAACGTGGAACGTGGGAACGTGGAACGTGGAACGTTTCACCTCAGCCATCTATGGAATGTGCCACACCCCAGCAACAATGTATCGGCTACAGTCACCTCAGCGCCTGCCGCAACCGCAGCGAGTTCGTCACGACAAAGATCGAACTAAACGCCATGGCGCCAGCCGCGAGCATCGGGTTCAACTGCCAGCCGGTGAATGGGTAGAGTGCACCGGCGGCAACCGGGATCAGCAAGACGTTGTAGATGAATGCCCAGAACAGGTTCCAGCGGATCGTGCGCAATGTGCGTTTGCTGAGGTCAATCGCCTGCGCTACGCCATGCAGATCACCGCGCATGAGGGTGATGTCGGCGGTTTCCAGCGCCACATCGGCGCCGCTGCCAATGGCGATGCCGACGTCTGCCTGCGCCAGCGCCGGAGCATCATTGATTCCATCGCCGATCATGGCGACCACCCGAGGCACGCCGGCGTTTTCCTGCAACTCACGAACGATGCGCGCTTTGTCTTCCGGGCGCACTTCGGCATACACTCGCTGCGGGTCGATCCCCGCCTGGCGCGCAATCGCTTCCGCGGTCCGCCGGTTGTCGCCGGTGATCATCAGGACATCGATCCCCTGGCGACGCAGCGTTTCGACTGCTGCACGCGACGTTGGTTTGACCGTATCGGCGACGGCAATGACACCCTTCGCCTCACCATCGATCGCGACGATCATGGCTGTCTTGCCTTCGCTCTGCAACCGCGCCACGTCTTCGTCGAGCGCCGAGGTGTCAATGCCGCGCTCGCGCATGAGCGCTGGATTGCCGATCACGACAGCCCGTCCTTCGACAGTGGCAATCACGCCATGCCCGGTAATCGCCTCGAAGCGCTCTGGCTGAACCGTGGCGATGCCTGCGTCCTGCGCCGCGCGCACGATTGCTTCGCCAAGCGGATGCTCACTGCGCGACTCGGCGCTCGCCGCCAGACGCAACAGTTCAGTGCGCTGCTGCGCAGCCTGAGCAGTGGCAGCGAAAAGCGAATGGTCATCGGGCGCATTGCCTTCTGTCGAACCCTGCACGATATGCTCAAGATCGGCGCGCCGGGCATCGCGGTCGGAAGAGGAGACAGCAATGCCATTGATCGCTTCCGTTGCCGCGACGCTGGATTGCCGATACACGACATCAGGCGCATCATTCCGCTGCAGACCATCGCCAGTCTGCGCCTGACTCAACGGTACGCTCTGCACAACCGGCGACAGGGTATCTGCTGTGCACACGACGATGTCGGTCACGGACGGCTTCCCCACCGTCACGGTGCCGGTTTTGTCGAACACGACCGTCTGCACCTTTCCGGCGCGTTCCAGGCTTTCGGCGTTCTTGATCAGAATGCCGTGCGCCGCACCCGTCCCAACCCCGACCATAATGGCCGTTGGTGTTGCCAGACCGAGTGCGCACGGGCAGGCAATGACCAGCACCGCCACGGCGAAGATCATTGCCTGGGTCAGTCCTGTTCCACCAATGAAGAACCAGCCGAGCAACGTCATGAGCGCAATCACGAGGACAATCGGCACGAAAACGGCGGACACCCGATCGACCAGGCGCTGGACCGGCGCCCGACTTCCCTGCGCCTGCTGCACCAGTGCAATAATCTGCGCCAGCGCCGTCTCGCGCCCGACCCGCGTTGCACGCATCTGAAAACTGCCGCTGCGGTTGAGTGTTGCGCCGATGACCGTATCTCCCTCATGTTTCTCTACCGGCATGCTCTCACCGGTGATCATGCTTTCATCAACCGCCGACGATCCAGAAATGATCACTCCATCGACCGGTATCTTTTCTCCGGGGCGCACAATCACCATGTCCCCGCGTCGTACATCAGCGGCAGGAATGTCCACCTCGCGTCCGCCGCGCACCACACGCGCAGTTTTCGGTTGCAACCCGATCAGCGCCCGAATCGCTGCGCCCGTCTGGCTCTTTGCGCGCGCCTCCAGATATTTCCCCGCCAGAATGAGCGTAATGATTACCGCTGCTGTTTCGAAATAGACGTGCCCCGCCATACCGGTGACCATCAGCGCCACGCTGTAGAAGTACGCTGCCGATGACCCGACGGCGATCAGCGTGTCCATGGTCGCCGTGCGATGGTTCTTCAACGCCTTCCAGGCGTGGATGTAGAAATCACGTCCGGCATAGAATTGCACTGGCGTCGCCAGGATCAGAAACAGCCAGTTGAGCAGGTCATCACGCGCTGCAACATGGGTCATCATCTCGTGAAGCGATCCGCCCATCGAGCGCGCCATCTCTGCGCCTGCGCCGATCAGCCAGGGCGTGATCAGCCCGAAGTCGCGCCCCATCGAGAGCAGAAAAAGCGGTGCTGTCAAGATTGCTGCCACCGCCAGCGTACGACGACGAACCGCCAGTTCACGCGCACGCGCCGCCGTCTCACCGTCTTCACCGCTAGAGGTTGCGCTGCGCTGGTCGATCACGCCATACCCGGCGCCTTCGATCGCCGCCGCCAGATCGCTCCATGTGACATCCGCCGGAGTGAATGTTACCGTGGCGCGCTCACTCGCCAGGTTCACGGTGGCATCGATCACGCCAGGAACCCGACGCAACGCTTTCTCGACCCGCGCCGCACACGACGCACAGGTCATCCCGGTGATCGGGATATCAACATGTTCGGTGATGACACCGTACCCGGCTTCCTCAACCGCCGCCGCCAGGCGATCCGGCGTCACCAGCGCCGGGTCAAAACGCACCTCCGCCTGTTCATTCGCCAGATTGACCGTTGCGTCGATCACTCCTGGCGCCTTCTTGAGCGCCTTCGCGACGCGCGTTGAACAGGAGGCGCAGGTCATGCCGGTAATGGCAAGATGTATCTGTTGTTCAGGCATAGAGATAACCTTGAGAACCTTTCTCCACAGTCCGTGCCGCTGATCTTGCGAGACGATCTTCGTGTGACGCGCGAGGGGCGCTTCGCTCGCAATACCACCCGACACCTCGGGATGCGACTGTAAATGATGCACCTGGAGCCTATCCGAATAACGCAGGATACCGAAAAACCGCATCCTGAGCAGCGCGTATCGAAGGGACGGTTTTTTCGGACAGGCACTTAAGTATTGTAACATTGTACTCCAACGATCTTATTTCGACCAGCACAACAGTACGTGTTCACAAAGGTTCGGGGCAAGCCCCTGCGATCAAGCATTGGCGGCGGTATGGCGCGCAGGCGCCATGCGACATCGCCCTGCCGACGCAAAACATGGTGGTTATGGTTACGGTACGTGTGAGCACAGCCGAAAATCCATGCCGCAGCGTGTTATAATGGTAAAAAGGTGTAGTAGAAGGGAGAACAGACAATGGAGTACGACCTTCCCGAAGATCTCCGGCTCTTGCGGCAGACTGTCCGCGATTTCGCCAACAAGGAGATCGCCCCGATCGCCCGCGACATCGACGAAGAGGAGCGGGTTCCGTTCGAAATGCTGCGCAAAGCCGCCGATCTTGGTCTGCTCGGCGTCCCTTTCCCCGAAGAGTATGGCGGCTCCGAAGCCGGGATCACCGGCTACTGCGTGTTGCTGGAAGAGATCAATCGCAAGTGCGCCTCTACCGGTACGATCATCGGCGCCCATGTGCAACTCTGCGCCATGTCAATCCATCTGGCCGGGACGCCCGATCAAAAGGAGCGCTACCTGCGCCCGCTGATCGAGGGGCGCATGTGGGGCGCCTGGGCGTTGACCGAGCCGAACGCAGGGAGTGACGCCGCTCACATCCGCACGACCGCCGTGCGCGATGGCGACTCCTGGGTGCTCAACGGCGGCAAGATGTGGATCACCAATGGCTCATTCGCCGATGTGATCGTGGTGTTCGCCAACACCGACCCGAGCCTTGGACCGCGCGGCATTACCGCCTTCATCGTCGAGAAGGATTTTCCCGGCTTCAAGGTTGGGAAAGTCGAGCCGAAGATGGGGTTGCGCGCATCGCACACCGCGTCGATCTTCTTCGAGGATTGTCGCGTTCCGGCTGCGAATGTGCTCGGCGAAGTCGGGCGCGGGTATGCGCTGGCGCTGCAAACGCTCGACATCGGACGGTGTGGTCTCGGCGCGGCATGTCTGGGAGCGGCGAAGGAAGCCTATGAACTGTCGCTCAAATATGCAGTGGAGCGCCAGCAGTTCGGTCGTCCGATCGCCGATTTCCAGGCGATCCAGTTCAAACTGGCGGATATGGCGGTGAAACTCTACACGATGGAGCAGATCGTATACGACTGTGCAAAGAAGGTTGATCGCGGCGAAACGGCGCGGCTCGAGTCGAGCATCGTCAAACTCTACTGCACCGATGCACTGGCGTGGATTCTCGACGAGGCCATCCAGATCCATGGCGGCATGGGCTTCTCGCGTGAACTGCCGCTCGAGCGTATGTATCGCGATGCGCGCGTCTTCCGCATTTACGAGGGAACCAACGAGATCCAGCGGTATGTCATCGCCAGCGAACTGCTGAAGACCATCGGGTACAAGGTGCGGCTGTACTGAGCGTCGGGAGGAATTGCTGTGTGCGGGGCACAGCACACGGTCGGGGCACAGCACGCGGTCGGGGCACAGCACGCTGTGCCCCTACTCCTGCTGACGCAACCAGGCACGGATCAGCGCAACAAATCGCTCCAGATCATCGAGGTTTGTCAGATTCCGGTACACTTCATCCCAGTCAATCAGCAGATATTCGTGGATCAGGATGTTGCGAAAACCGGCGATCGGCGTCAGGTTCGCAGCGAACTCAGGCGGCAGGATGCCCAATTCTCCCATACGCACGATGGCGTCGCGATAGTCCCGCGGTTTCCGTGCACCCTCCAGCGCAATGATCCGATGGCAGATGTCGATGCAGCGTTGTGCAGCGACTTCCAGGTTGCGCTCGACAATATCTCGCAAATAGGGATCGCCATCGAAATCGGCTCGCGGACGATCACGCAGTGGGGTCAGACGCGCCAGACGTTCGTTGAGTTCGTCTAAACGCCTCTCGATACCGCTGAACTCGACGCTCATCACCGACTCCATTCACAATATCCCGGCGTTGCGCCCGCAAGACGGGCACATAGTCGCCGTAGCGCCCCATGATGTCTGCCTCATACTCGACGCGCTCAACCAGTGATCGCTGGTAGAGCGCCTGTCCCTCAGCAATGACGGCGTATGCCAGTTCAATCGGCGCCTGGTTCAGAACGATGAGATCAACGGGCCCGTCATCGAGCGCCTCAGCAAAGCGGTACGCCAGTTCGTCGCGCAGATGCGAAACTGGCGCATCTCGATCCAGCGCCACGGCCAGATCGATGTCGCTCATCAGACCGACCTCGCCGCCAGCATACGATCCGAAGAGATAGATCAGCCGCACCTCTGGATGGGCGCCTGCGATAGCTGCAGTACGTTGCTGAAGAGTCTGGAGATCGATGCCGGACATCAACGCCTCACTGGAACAGGATATGCTCATGATGATTGTACCACCTGTTCGATAAAGGTCACAATCCGCACCGATAAGCCGACATCGTCAGGTCCTTCGGCAGCGCTCTGCCATCCCGCCTTTCCCTTGCAACCATTCCTGCGTTCCACGACATGACCTCGTATACCACTAATTTTCGCAGAATTCGCAGATTCTGCTTGATATGTGGGAACAAGTGGTATATAATCACCTCCAAGTGGGAGAAAGTGGGGTAAAGTGGGGGAAGAGAAGAGCACAGAGCCTGTAAAATTGCAAACATTTGTTCTAATCTGGTTTTGAACATGATTACGGTGTTCATGCATCTCAACCGGTAAGTCAGGCGAACAATCGTGTTTCTGGGCGAATACGAACATACGATCGATGATAAGGGTCGCCTGGCAATACCGGCCCGTTTTCGTGATGCGCTGAATGAGGGGGTTGTCATCACACGCGGATTCGACAGGTGTCTGATGGGGTTTCCGCGCAGCGTCTGGGAGGAACTGGCGCGGCAGGTGAGCAGTTTACCGATTGGCAGTGAGGAAACGCGACAGTTGCAGCGCATGCTCTTTTCGGGCGCCGCCGATATGTCGCTCGACAAACAGGGGCGCATTCTTATCCCACAGAACCTGCGCGAGTTCGCGGAAATCGGCGATCAGGCGATTATTGCCGGGCTGAACCGTCACTTCGAGATCTGGTCGCCGCGCCGCTGGCAGAATGTGTTGAGCGCAATGGATGCCAATGCAAGTATGTTTGCGCAGAAACTGGCGGAGTTGCGGTTTTGAAGGTGGTTGGTTGATTGGTTGATTTTTTTGATGTGTTGATTGTTGATTTCTGGTTCTTGCTCTTTGGGTTTCTTTTCTCAATCTCTGACTCTTGAACTACCATCACACGCCGGTATTGCTCAGAGAAGTCATCGCCGGGCTGCAACCGCGCCCTGGCGGGCAGTATATTGACGGCACGGTCGGCGGAGGCGGGCATGCAGCGGCAATTCTGGAAGCATCGGCGCCGGACGGTCGCCTGCTGGGGATCGATTGCGATCCGGCGGCGCTGGCAGCAGCGGCGACGCGGCTGGCGCCGTATGGCGCGCGGGTGACGCTGGTGCGCGGCAGTTTTCGGGAAATCGAACGGCTGGCAACCGCGGCCGGTTTCGTTCGGGTTCAGGGAGTGGCGCTCGATCTGGGGGTGTCATCATACCAGCTCGATACGCCGGAACGCGGGTTTTCGTTCCAGGCAAGCGCGCCGCTCGATATGCGGCTCGACCCGGATGCGCCGGTGACGGCGGCGGATCTGGTGAATAACCTGCCGGAGCGAGACCTGGCTGACCTGATCTTTCGCTACGGCGAGGAACGTGGTTCACGCCGCATCGCACGAGCGATTGTCGAAGCCCGGCAACGTCAACCAGTAACCACCACCGACGAACTGTCCAGGATCGTCGCCCGGGCGCTTGGGGGGCAACGTGGACGGATCCATCCTGCAACCCGCACCTTTCAGGCGCTGCGGATTGCGGTCAACGATGAACTGGCCAGTCTCGAAGCGGCGCTGCCGCAGATCGCTGGATTGCTTGCGGCGGGTGGGCGGATGGTCATTATCGCTTTTCACTCGCTGGAGGATCGGATCGTCAAGCGCTTCATGCGCGCCGAAGCGCAGACCGGGCGGCTGCGCATCATCACGCGCAGACCGGTTGAGGCAGGCAACGAAGAACAACAGGCCAATCCGCGCAGTCGTAGCGCAAAAATGCGCGTAGCGGAACGAATGCAGGCATGAGAAGGGGAACACGATGGCTGTCACACTCAAACCGCTGTACCCGACCATCCGCGCAGCGAAGGAGCGGCGCATCGAACTGCTCCGCTACCTGCGGCTCGAAGGCGGGCGACGATTGATCGCCGCCGCGCTGCTGCTGGCGCTTATGAGCGGCTTGAATCTCGCCCAGACGGGGCGCCTGGCGACACAGGGTCACGCCGTCGCTCAGTTGCAACGGCGACAGACCGAACTCCTGCGCGAGCGCAGCAACCTGCAGTTGCGCCTGGCGCGCGCACAGTCGCTTGCCGACATCGAGCGCCGCGCCGAGCGGCTCAATCTGCGCCCCATGAAACCGGAACAGGCGCGCTACATCACGATCGACGCGCTGGCTGATCATAAACCATCCACGCAGGACGATATCGTTCTGAATCCGTAGAGGAACGCTGCATGGCCGCACGCACAACGCGCAGTACTGTTGCCAGTCGCGCTTCGGCGCGGCGCAGCGCCCCCGCAATACGCCCGGTCACGATCAGCCGCTGGCGGCTGAACGTGTTGCTGCTGCTCGCCGTGGTGATCATCGCCCGTACTGCCGTGCATCTCGGCAGTATCCAGACGGGGCAGGTGCGTGTCGGTGAGCGCACGCTGGCGGAGATGGCGCGCGCCGAAGTGCGCCAGCGCCTGCCGATCCCCGCTCCGCGCGGCGTCATCCGCGACAGCAAAGGCAATGTTCTGGCACTCGATGTCGATCTGCAAAGTCTGTATGTCGTGCCATCGCAGATCGATCAGAAGAACGCGCCGCGGCTGGCGCTCACCCTTTCCGGTCTGCTTGGCGTGCCGTCCCCCGATATTCTTGCGGCAATGCAGAACACGTCACGCTACCAGGTGCGCATCAAGCGCTGGCTCGAACCGGCGATCGCTGAACGAGTCCTGGCGCTCGATGAGCCAGGGCTAGTGTTGGAGTACGAACCGCGGCGCGTTTATCCGCAAGGCGCCTTCGCTGCCCACGTGATCGGCGCGGTTAACTTTGAGCATACCGGCATCAGTGGCGTCGAAGGATATTACGATACGCTGCTGCGCGGCAGCACCGGCGTCATTACGGCAGAAGTCGACTCGCAGCGCAATCCGATCTGGATCGCGCCCCAGGAGATGCAACCCGCCAGTCCCGGTGTCGATCTCCAGTTGACGATTGATCCGACCGTCCAGCATATCATCGAAACCGAACTCAAGAAGGCAGTCGATGCCCACAATGCTGACGGCGGCGGCGTCATCGTGATGGATCCGCGCACCGGTGCGATCCTCGGTATGGCCAGCTACCCGACGTTCGACCCGAACCGCTACTTCGAGTACACGCCGGAAATGTATAACCTGAACCCGGCAGTCGGAACGCAGTACGAGCCGGGATCGACATTCAAAATCTTCACCGTCGCCGCCGGCCTGCAGACGCGCGCCTTCACCGCCGATACAGTTGTCGACGATCCCGGCAGCGTCTACCGCTATGGCTGGCGGCTGTCGAACTGGAACGGCGCGGGGAACGGACCCGTCAACCCGGAAAAGGTGCTCTATTATTCGAGTAACGTCGGCGCTTTGCACCTGGCGGAACTGATCGGCGCCGACCGCTTTTATGCCATGCTGGAAGCATTTGGCTTCGGGCGCCCAACCGGCATCGACATCGCCGGAGAAGCAACAGGGATGGTACAGACACCAGCGCGTGGCGGGTGGAGCCCGCTGGTGCTCGATACCAACGGCTATGGACAGGGGATTGCCGTTACGCCGTTGCAGCTGGTTCGAATGATGGCGGCTGTCGGCAACGACGGCAAACTGATGCGTCCCTACATCGTCGAGCGACGCTGCCGTGGTGACGATTGCGTTATCACCCAACCCAAACAGATCGGGCAACCCATCGAACCTGGCGTCGCCTGGACAGTACGCCGCATGCTGGTGAAATCCGCCAACCATTATGCGCCGGTTGTCTGGGCGGGTGTGACAGGCAATTACGGCGATGCCTGGCTGGTTCCGGGGTATGAGGTATGCGCCAAAACCGGCACCTCATCGATCCCCGACGGGCGCGGCGGGTATGTTTCCGACGCCACCATCGGCTCGGTGGTCGGTCTGGCGCCGGCGGAAAACGCGCGCTTTGCCATTCTGGTAAAAGTCGATCACCCGCGTGACGACTACTGGGCGGTACGCACGGCTATTCCGCTGTTCCAGTCGATTGCGACGCAACTGGTGCAGTATGCGCGCATCGCTCCCGATATGGGTCTGGTCGATCCAGGACAGACGGTAGGCGGACGCCTCAACCGATAGGTGCAGCATCGCTGCAATGATTGTGGACGGATTATGTTACAATGCCGCCGAATTGTGCGAACCGTAAGGCTCAAGGGGAAACGGCGGTGTTGCGACTGGATGAAGTGCTGCCCGGCGTTCAGGAGGAAGCGAGTCGACGCATCCACGCACTGCCTCCTGCGCTGATGCAGGTCGCCTTTAGCGAAGCAGTGATCGATTCGCGTCAGGCGACGTCGGAGTGCCTGTTCGTGGCATTACGCGGCGAACGGGTCGATGGTCACGAGTTTCTGGCGGATGCGGCAGCGCGCGGCGCGCGCGGCGCTCTGGTGCGTCGCGATAAGGTGTCGATCCTGTCGCTCGAACGGCCCTTCACGGTCATCGACGCGGTGACCGGTGCGGGGCTCGAACAGGCGACGCCCGACACAATGCTGCTGATCGCTGTCGACGATCCACTGGCGGCGCTGCACCGGCTGGCAGCCTATCATCGCGGCATGTACAACCCTGTGGTGATCGGCGTCACCGGGAGCGTGGGCAAGACCTCGACCAAAGAGGTGACTGCCAGCGTCCTGCAGCGCAGCTTTCGCACCTTAAAAAGCCCAAGAAGCTACAACAGCGAGGCGACATTGCCCATCGTGCTGCTCAATCTCACTGCCGATCATCAGGTGGCGGTGCTCGAGATGGGCATGTATGGTCCGGGCGAGATCGCGCACCTTGCGGCTCTCGCCCGACCACGCCTCGGCATCGTTACGAATGTGGGTCCCTCGCACCTCGAGCGGATGGGGAGCATTGAAGCCATTCAGCGCGCTAAAAGCGAACTGCCGCAGGCGTTGCCGGAGGATGGGTTCGCCATCCTCAACATCGACGATCCACGGGTGCGCGCCATGGCAGAGGTGACACGCGCCAGACCATTTTTCTATGGTCTCGACCCGGCAGCCGATCTGTGGGCGGACTTGATCGAGAGCCGCGGGTTGCAGGGCATCAGTTTCCGGGTGCATTATCAGGGGGATAGTCTGTATCTGAATCTGCCGCTGCTGGGGCGGCACAGCGTGCACACAGCGCTCGCAGCGGCTTCCGCCGGGTTACTGCTCGGGATGGAATGGGAAGCGATTATCGCCGGGTTGCGCAGCGAAGGCGCACAACTCAGGCTGCTGGCCGTTCCGGGCATCAACCAGACGACGCTGATCGACGACACCTACAACGCATCGCCGGCCTCGATGCTGGCGGCGCTCAATCTGCTGGCGGAACTCGATGGTCGGCGGATTGCCATCCTGGGCGATATGCTGGAACTGGGGAGCATCGAAGAAGAGGCGCACCGCATGGTTGGGGCGCGTGTCGTGGAAGTTGCGCAGCTGCTGATCACGGTTGGCCGGCGTGCGCAATGGATCGCCGATGAGGCGCTGAACGCCGGCATGCCTCCTGATCGGGTGTCCAGCGTTGACGACAACGATGCAGCAGCACAACTGGCGCGCACGCTGCTGGCGCCCGGCGACTATGTGTTGATCAAAGGATCACGCGGCATGTTCATGGAAACGATCGTGGCGCAGTTGCAGCAGCACAGTCCCTGAGGCTTCATCGCCAGGCGCAATTGATCGTCCCGGAACGTAACGACGTAGAGGAGCAAACACGTGCGCGAAACCCTCCAGGCATTACTGGTGCAGGATATGGCAAGAGCGCTGCTGCTGGCGGCAGCTGCTTTCATCCTGACCCTCGCAACGGGCGGATTCTGGATCAGGTTTCTGCGGCGCCATCGAATTGGCAAACAGATTCGCCTCGAAGGACCGCAGAGCCATCTGGTCAAGACCGGTACGCCAACGATGGGCGGGATTATCATCCTGCTGCCGGTGATCATGCTGACCATCGCGTTCAATCTGGTAGAGCGCTGGTCGATTCTCTTACCGCTGGCTGTCCTGGTTGCGTTTGCGATCCTTGGCGCTATCGACGACTATATGTCGCTGGTCGGCAGCCGATCGAAGACGTATGGATTCACACCGCGCACCAAAATGGCGCTCATGCTGTTGATCGCATTCGGCGCTGCGCTGGCGCTCTACCTGCCGCCGCCGTTCGGTCTGGCAAACTTTGGTCAGGTGCGCGTCCCGTTTGTAGGGCAGTTCGACATCGGTCTGTGGTTCATTCCGTTTGCGATGCTGATCATCGTCGGCACGAGCAACGCGGTGAATCTCACCGACGGTCTTGACAGTCTGGCGGGCTGGAACCTGACGCTGGCGTTCGCCGCGTATGGCGTCATTACATTCCTGAACGGCGAGTTCATCAATCTGATGGCATTCTGCTTCACGCTGGTTGGTGCGTGTGCGGCGTTTCTCTGGTACAACGCGCACCCGGCGCAGGTATTCATGGGTGATCTCGGCTCCCTTTCGCTGGGCGCGGTGCTGGGGGTGATTGCCCTGCAATCGCAGCAGTGGCTGCTGTTGCCGGTTGTCGGTCTGGTCTTCGTTGCGGAAGCGCTCTCGGTCATCATTCAGGTTGGTTATTTCAAATGGACCAGGCAGCGCACCGGCGTTGGGCGGCGGGTCTTCAAAATGTCACCGCTGCACAATCACTTCGAGTTATTGGGCTGGAGCGAAACGCAGGTTATGCAGCGCTTCGTGCTGGTGGGCATGGTGGCGGCGCTGGTTGGTATTTCGCTGGCGTTGACGATCAATGACGCACAACGAGCGCGAATGACGGTCGAACGTCCGGCGATTACGGTAGAACGATAGATCGTATGCATCTGCAGGGGAAGCGCGCACTCGTCATGGGGCTTGGCGTTCACGGCGGCGGGGTCGGTGTTGCGCGTTTCCTCGCCCTCCATGGCGCGGAGGTGACCGTTACCGATCTGCGCACTGCCGATGAACTGCGCGCGTCGATCGACGCTCTCGCCGGTCTGCCGATCCGATTCGTGCTCGGTGAACATCGCGAAGCCGATTTTCGTCAGGCTGAAATCGTGGTGCGCAACCCGGCAGCGCCGCCAACCTCGCGGTACCTGCAGATTGCGCGCGAGGCGGGCGCAGTCGTCGAAATGGAAATGACCCTCTTCTTTCGGTTCTGCCCCGGACCGATCCTCGGCGTCACCGGGACGAAAGGCAAAACGACGACGACGCTGCTTCTGGGCGCTATGCTGCGCGAACAGTTCCCGGATACGGTGGTTGCCGGTAATCTGCGCATTTCCGCACTTGATCAATTGCCGCTCATTGGCATCGCCACGCCGGTCGTGCTGGAACTCTCATCGTTCGTGCTCGAGGGATTGGGTGCAGCCGGGCTAAGCCCGAAGATCGCCTGCATGACCACGATTGCGCCGGATCATCTCGACCGGCATGGCACGATGGAAGCGTACATCCAGGCAAAAGAGCAGATCTGGCGCCACCAGCATCCCGGCGACGCTGTCGTGCTGAACGCCAATGCGCCGGTGATGCGTGCGATGGCAGTCGTCGAACAGCGTCCAGGCGATGTCGTCTGGTTTGCCGGATCAGATGGAGCGCACCGCCTGAAAGGGAAACGGGCAGCGTTCTGGCGTGGCAACGAGTTGATCTGGCAGGATTGCGCGAACGACGCCTCCGCCACCCATACCGTCATCTGCACCCGCGACGATGTGCGGCTGCCCGGCGTGCACAACCTGGCGAATATCGCCGCCGCAACCGCCGCCGCGTGCGCTTTTGGCGTCGCACCAGAGTGCATCCGGCGCGCCGTACAGACCTTCTCTGGCGTTGAGCACCGGCTGGAGTTCGTGCGTGAACACAATGGCGTGCGTTATATCAATGACACAACGGCGACGGCGCCCGAAGCGGCGATTGCCGCACTTCGCACCTTCGACGCACCGATCGTCCTGATCGCCGGCGGCGCCAACAAGAATCTGCCGTTTGACGCTCTTGCGCGTGAAATTGCACAACGCGCCAGAGCAGTGATCCTGCTCCAGGGAACCGCGACGCCGGCATTACAGGATGCGCTGCGTGCCACTGGCGCCGGCGTTGCGATTTTCGGTCCCTTCGATGATTTTGAGCAGGCGCTCGACACGGCCCGCCGTATCGCAGCGCCTGGCGACATTGTGCTGCTTTCGCCGGGATGCGCCAGTTTCGGCATGTTCCGTCATGAATTTCATCGCGGCGAGACATTTCGCCGCATCGTGCAGAGTTTCCCGTGAGCGACAAAAACGACACTGAATATCAGCGCATTCTGCGCAATCTTGGAGCGGAACGTCACCCGTCGGACGAACCGGACCCGGTAGAAGCAGCGTCACCGGCAATATCGCTGCAGGTGCGCGTTCCACTCTTTCCGCCGCGGGTTGCCCGTATTCTGTTAACGATCAACATCGTCGTCTTCGCTGTACCCTGGTTGCTCGATATGCTGGGTATTCGCATCGCAGGCGCAGTGAGCATCTACGAATTTTCACTGATCTGGGGTGCAAAGAACAACGCGGCGATTTTTGCCGGCAATCAATACTACCGGTTCCTCACCGCCATGTTTCTCCATGGCGGGTTGGCGCACCTGTTCTTTAATTCATTTGCGCTCTACTCGCTGGGGTTCGAGACAGAACGCCTCTTTGGGTCGCAGCGTTTCCTGGCGATTTACATGATTGCCGGTCTGGGGGGCGGCGTGGCATCGTATGCGCTCAATCCCAATCCTTCGGTCGGCGCGTCCGGCGCGATCTTTGGGCTGATCGGCGCATTGATCGCATTCTACACGGTTGCACGTCGGATGCTGGGCGGAATTGCGCGCCAGCAACTTGGGAGCCTGATATTTATCACGATGATCAACCTGGCACTGGGTTTTACCACGCCATATATCGACAACAACGCGCACATTGGCGGTCTGTTGACCGGCGCGCTGCTTGGGTGGCTGCTGGCGCCGCGGTTTGTGCTCGATACGCAATCCTATCCGCCAGCGCTTGTGCGTCTCGGTCTGCGCCATGGATGGGCGCTGACGCTGGCAGTCCTGGTGGCGCTGATGGTTCTGATCATGCTCATCACACCGCCGCTCTAGCGCTAACGACTGGTTCGTTCGCAAGGAGGGCGCTCTCACGCTGCAGAAAGCGAAAACCTATGGCAGAAACGCTTCAACGTAAACCGGACTATATATTGCTGGCTGCTGTCGGGACCCTGGTTCTGCTGGGGCTGGTTATGGTCTACAGCGCATCGTTTATGCGCGCCTACGCCAGTACCGGCGATCAACTCTACTTTACCTGGCGTCAGATGAGCGCTGCGGTGATCGGCACAGGTGCGCTCCTGGCGGCGCAACGCATCGATTACCGGGTCTGGCGGCGTTTCTCGGTGCATTTGATGGCCGGCACGCTCTTCCTGCTTGTGCTGACGCTGATCCTGCCCGCCTCGATGACCGAAGCCAACGGCGCACGCAGCTGGATCCGCATCGGCGCCTTCAGTATGCAGCCCTCGGAGATCGCCAAACTGACGATGGTGATCTACTTTGCCGACTGGCTTTCGCGGCGTGGTGAGAAACTGACGAACGTCACCTACGGGCTGGCGCCGTTTGCGCTCATGCTTGGCGTGGTGTGCGGGCTGGTCATGCTGGGGGGCGATCTGGGGACAACCATTGTACTGGTCGTCATCGCGGGTATGGTCTACTTCGCCGCTGGCGCTAACCTGCTGCACATCATGGGCGCGTCGATTGTGGCGGGCAGCGCGTTCTGGGGGCTGATCAACATCGCTGCCTATCGTCAAGAGCGCATCGCCGCCTGGATCGACCCGTTCGCACACTATCAGGGGGCGGGGTATCAACCGGTTCACGCGCTCTATGCATTGGGAAGCGGCGGATTGTTTGGCGTCGGGATCGGGCAGGCGCGTCAGAAGTTCTTCTGGCTGCCCGAAGCGCATACCGATGCCATCTTTGCCATTATCGGCGAAGAGTTCGGCTTGATCGGGACGCTGTTCGTTGTCACCTGTTTTCTGGTGATCGCCTATCGCGGCATGCGCATCGCCGGTCGCGCGTCCGATCCGTTTGCTGCACTGCTCGCAACCGGGATCACGTGCTGGCTGGTGTTTCAGGCGCTGATCAACATTGCGGTGGTTACGACCCTCATTCCGTTTACCGGGCTGACACTGCCATTCATCAGTTACGGCGGCACATCACTGGCTGTGTGTATGGCGGCGGCTGGAATCCTGTTGAATATTTCGCGTCATACCGGTAACGCATCTCCAGGTGAGTCTTATGAAACGGTCACCCGAGCCGGTCGTTCGGGGTCCTTTGCGCGTCTGGCTGGTTGGTGGGGGAACCGGCGGCCACGTCTATCCAGCGCTGGCCGTCGCCGCGGCGCTCAACGCGCCTGGGGCGCTATCCGCCGCCGTTGAGACGCCGAACCAATTGGATGGCGCCAGATCGTTCGATGTGCAGTGGTCGGCGCTCTATGTGGGAAGTGTTAGCGGTATGGAAGCAGCGCTTGTGGCGCGTGAAAGCGCGCTGCCGTTCCAGGCGCTGCCGGCGGCGGCGCTGCGTGGTCGAAATCCGTTGACGATGATGCGTAACCTGGCAACGCTGGCGCGCGGAACCATAGCAGCGCGTCGGCTTGTCGAACGGGATCGACCGGCAGTGATCCTGGGCACCGGCGGATATGTGTGCGTGCCGGTGTTTCTGGCGGCGCGCCTGGCAGGAATACCGGCAATGATCTACCTGCCTGATGTGGTTCCCGGGCTGGCAGTGCAGTCTCTGGCGCGTCTGTCAACCCTGGTCGCCTGCAGCGTGTCCGACTCTGGTCGCTATCTGGGGCTCGAACCGCTGGACTATGATGAGGCTGTCGCTCGACTGCACGCGCATCATCGGGCGGTTCGTCTGGTTGTCACCGGCTATCCGGTGCGGCCAGAACTGTTCTCTGCCAGCCGACAGGCATGCCGTGCAGCCTTCGGATTGAGCGATGACCGGCCGGCGCTGCTCGTCGCTGGCGGCAGTCGCGGTTCGCGCAGCATCAATCGTGCAATTGTCGCTCTGCTGCCGGCATTGCTCCCGTTTATGGACATTATTCACGTGTGTGGTCGTGAAGGAGATGTCACATTTCTGCGTGCAGCAATGCGGGAGTTGCCAGAGAACCTGCAAAAGCGGTATCATCTGTTTGAGTATCTCCACGGAGCGTCCGAGATGCCCGTCAATGGCGCCATGTCTCCAGCGCCAACAATGGTCGCAGCGCTCGTCGCCGCCGATCTGGCAATCTGTCGCAGCGGCGCTTCAATACTCGGAGAGTTGCCAGCAGTCGGATTGCCGGCGGTGCTCGTGCCCTACCCGCATGTGCATCAGGATGAGAACGCCGATTACCTGGTGCAGCGCGGGGCGGCGGTCAAAATCAGCGACGCGGCGCTCACACGCACGACAGAGGAAGGGTTGCTCTTTCGCGAAATCTACCGACTCATCCATCGTCGGGACGAACGATGCGCGATGGCGGAACGGATGCGGGCGCTGGCGCAACCTGATGCCGCCCACCGGCTCGCGTTCCTGCTGCAGACACTGGTGATCAGGAGACAGACAGCATGATAACAATCGATCTGAGCGGTCCGTTCGTAACCTATTCGATTCTCGCGGCGCTCGGCATCCTTGGCTGGGTCTGGGGTTTCCGCTACGTCGTCAGCCTTGGATTATTGACAACGCTGGCGTACCTGATTGCGGTGCAGGGTGGTAATTTCATCGTCGGATTGATTAATCGAACCTATAGTAATCTGCCGCGACTGGCGGCTTTCCTTACCGGCGGCAGTACTGCCGATGTGGCGCCGCTGGGTCCCATCATTCCAGAGAACCTCGAAGCGCCGCTTCTGCTGCGCGTCCTGGTGTTTATTGGGCTGGTAGCCGTAGGCATCGGCTACTCGTTTCCCTGGGAGGGAAAGCCGCTCGGCGGATGGGGCGGCAAACGTCCGTTGCGCATCCTGGGCGCGCTGACCGGTCTGTACACGGCAGTGTTGTTGACCAGCGCCGTGGCGACGTTCTGGCGCGAGTTTGCGCCAACTGCCACTGTTCCCGACATGCTGGCGCGTGCGTTGAATAGCCTGCCAACCTGGACTGGCATTATTCCTTCAACGATCACCGCGTTTGTCATTACGCTGCTCATTGTGACAGTGATACGCTTCAATCGTATCTGGGCTGTCGATGGCGGCGGCGGCGGCGGCGGCGGCCCGAGAAAATAACTGCCGGAGATGGATCAGATGCGCTACCACATCGTCGGCATCGCAGGCGCAGGAATGAGCGCCATCGCCCACATTCTGCTGGATCAGGGGCACACGGTGAGCGGTTCGGACATCCAGCACAACACGCTCACGGCGGCGCTCGAGCAGCGTGGCGCGCTGATTTACCATGATCACGATCCTGCCCTCGTCACAAATGCCGACCGGGTGGTGGCGACATCCGCCGTCCGCGACGATCACATCGAACTGGTTGAGGCGCGCAAACGCGGTATTCCAGCGCTCCGGCGCGCCGACCTCTGGCGCGTGTGGTCAGGTGAGCGGCGGGTGGTGGCAGTAGCGGGCACTCATGGGAAAACGACCACGACGGCGCTGATTGCGCTCATGCTGGTGCGGGCCGGCGTCAACCCCGGTTTCCTGATCGGTGGAGAAACGCCCGATCTTGGAACAAATGCGCGCTGGGGCGACCCTGCTGCGCCACTCGTGATCGAAGCCGATGAATATGATCGAACGTTTCTGGCGCTTACGCCCGATGTGGCCGTCATCACGAACGTTGAGTGGGAGCACGTCGATATCTACCCATCACCTGACGTGTACGAATCGGCATTCCGCGCGTTTGCCGGGCAGGTGACGCACCCGCAACGCCTGATTGTCTGCGGTGACGATCCGGGTGCGCTGCATGTCGCCGGTCATCCCGATGTTCAACAGTACGGCATCGAAGAATCTATTGCGCGTAACCCGGCATCCTGCCGCCTGGCGCTTATGGACTGGATGGCTGCGAATGTGCGCTATGATGGCGCCACGACCCATTTCGATCTCTGGCGCTACGACCGGCGCACCTGCGGCACGCGACTCGATGGCATGTACACAATGCAGTTGGTTGGCGATCACAATGTACGCAACGCACTGGCCGCCATCGCAACGGCGATAACGCTGGGGGTTGATCGCACAGCAATAGCTGCTGCGCTTGCTGCGTATCGTGGCGCCCGGCGACGCTTCGATGTCAGGGGCGAAGTGAATGGCATCCTGATGGTTGACGATTATGCGCACCATCCGACGGAAGTGCGTGCGACTCTGGCAGCGGCGCGCGCTCGTTTCCCGGATCGGCGCATCGTCGTGTATCTGCAACCCCACACATTTTCGCGCACGTATGCGATGCTCGACGTTTGGGCACATGCCTTCGATGCGGCGGATGTTGTACGGATTGGCGATGTCTACCCGGCGCGGGAAACGGGCGATCCGCACGTGGCGGCGCGCATGCTTGCCGATCGCATCGTTCATCGCGATGTTCAGGTTGCAGGGAACGTAGAGATGGCAACGGCAATGATTGCTGCATTGCTGCAGCCCGGCGATGTATTGTTGACCCTTGGCGCCGGAGATGGGCATCGTGTGGGTGAGCTGGCGCTCCTGGCGTTGGGTCGGGTCTGATCCTGCTCTGCGACAGCTGATGACACTGGCTGACAATCGGAATCGAGTGTGACGTGACAGACGAAAGCATACCTGCATTTCACCGACGTGTCGCCGAAGAGTTGGGCGCTCGTTACAGAGACAAAGAGCACGCTCCCGAAGGATGGCGCGAAATTCAAACCTGGCACTGGGAACAGGCCGGCGCCTATACCTCTGCCATCGAAACGGCGCTGGCAATCACCGAAATGCGCGTGGCGCGCCTCGACTTTGGGGGTGCACGCCACTGGACCGAGCGGGTGTTGACACTGCTCGAACGCATCACCGTAGAGGAACGGCATCCCTATGAATTGCGCGCATGCGCGCTGGCGCTGGCAGTGCTCGAGTTCGGCGGTCAGTATCGCGAAGGGCTCGAATATGCCCGCCGTATGCTGCGGGCAGCACAGCGCCATAAGAATATTGAAGCAGAAGCGCGCGCCCTGCTCGAGATCGGGCGTATGCAGCGCGAACTTGGACAACTGGTTCAGGCTGAGGCAGCGTTGCAAAGCGCGCGCAGTCTTGCTTCCCGCGACGACTTGAGCGACCTTGAAGCCGAAGCCCGTCTGCATCTGGCAAAAGTGCATCAACTGCAGGGGCGACATCTGGAGGCGCTTCAGGAGTTGCAACTGGCGCGCGAGGAGCACGAAAACGACGAAGATGGCAAAGTGAAACTGGCGCGTGTGCTCACCGGCATCGGCGACGTGTACCGCGTGCTGGGCGCCCATCAGGAGGCGTTGACTTTCTATCTGCAGGCGCTGCAACTGGAGCAGGGACGTGGCAGCCTGATCGGGCAGGCGATGCTCAAAGATAAGCTTGCGCTGGTCTTGCTCAATCAAAACAAAGCCTCAGACGCACTGGTATCGGCTGAGGAGAGTCTCAACCTGCGCCAGCGGATCAATGACATCGTCGGGCAGGCGCGCTCGTACACTGTTATCGGCGCAATCATGAGCCGGCTGGGACGGCACGAACAGGCGATGGAGTCATACAGGCGCGCCTGTGAGTTGCAGGAATTGACGCAGAACCCTCGTGGTCAGTGCATTGCCCTGATCCATCTCGGCGATGCGGCACAGGCGCTGCGCCAGCATTCGTCTGCTGCGGCATACTATGAGCGCGCCCTTGTACAGGCGCGCCTCGACCGTGATCGGATCGGCATCGCGCGTGCGCTCGAACGTCTGGGTGATCTGTTTTATGCGCAAGGTCAGCAATCACAGGCATTCATGAGCTGGAATGAAGCGCTTCAGATTCGCGAGATGCTGCGCCACGTCGATGAGGCGAACGAATTGCGCCATCGCATTCGTGCAGTACAGCCGGTGGAATAAGGTATGCGTTATCTCGAACATGAACCGTTGGGACCCTACACCTCCTGGCGCATCGGCGGACCGGCGCGCTATTTTGTCCAGGCGGCGAGTGTGGATGAAGTGGTGCAGACCCTGGCATGGGCCGATCAGCGCAGTCTGCCCGTCCTGGTGCTTGGCGGCGGGTCGAATATCCTGGTGCGCGATAGCGGTTTTCCCGGACTGGTTATGCGCATTCGCGCACATAATATGCGCTTTGAAGTCAGTGGTGATGAAGCGCGCGCAATTGTCGAGTCCGGTGCGCCAATGGCGGGCACGGCGCGCCGGCTGGCGCGTCAGGGATGGGCAGGGCTGGAATGGGCGGAAGGGTTGCCCGGTACGATCGGCGGCGCTCTCTATGGCAACGCGGGATGCTACGGCGGTGATATCGCAACATCGCTCGAGCGCGCCTGGGTGCTGGTGCATGGCGAGACGCAGGAGTGGCCGGTCGAGCGCTTTGCCTTTGGCTATCGGACGAGTGTGCTCAAGCAGATGTGCGCTGATGGCGGGTCATGGCGCGACCAGCCGATCATTCTCGCTGCTGCGTTCCGTCTCTACCGCGACGATCTGACAGCACTGGCGCAACGGATGGAACGAACATCGCACGAGCGACGCAGCAAAACGCCGTGGGGCGCCAGTTGCGGCAGCGTCTTTAAGAATCCACCAGGAGATAGTGCGGGACGCCTGATCGAAGCCGCAGGCTTGAAGGGAACGCGCATCGGCAATGCCGAAATTGCTGCGCGCCATGCAAACTACATTCTCAATCTCGGCGGTGCGTCGAGCGATGACGTATTGCGCCTGATCGATCTGGCGCGCGAGCGGGTGCTGGCAATGACGGGAATCGAACTCGAACTCGAAATTCAGATCATCGGATGAACAGTGGGCAGTGTCGAATCAGGCGCGATGCTGCTTGAGATTAAGAGCCTATCCGAATAACACAGGGTGTCGAAAAACCGCCCCTTCGATACGCGCTGCGCGCTACTCAGGATGCGGTTGTTCGGATAGGCTCTAAGTGCCTGTCCGAACAACCGCCCCTTCGATACGCGCTGCGCAGGATGCGGTTGTTCGGTATCCTGCGTTATGCGGATAGGTTCTAAGGACGGAGATCGACAACGATGACGCGCAAAGTGCAGGTAGGGGTCCTGTTTGGCGGGCAATCGGGCGAACACGAGGTGTCGCTGGTCTCGGCGCGCGCGATTATGGATGGTCTTGATCCTGAACGCTATGATGTGACGCTGATCGGCATCACCAAACAGGGGCGCTGGATTATCGCCCCCGACGCGCATGCCCGTCTGCTGGCACAGGCGGATCCGTCGAAACTGCCAGGCGGTTCGTCGGCAATGGTCAGTCCGACATCTGCCGATGCAGACGATCAGGACGCAACCAGCCCGCTGGCGCTGATGGTTGCCGGTGAACAGTCGCCGCTCAAGGCGCTCGATGTGATTTTTCCGGTCCTTCATGGACCTTTAGGTGAAGATGGGACCGTCCAGGGGTTGCTGGAACTGATGGGGCTCCCTTATGTCGGTTGCGGCGTACTGGCATCGGCGGTCGGCATGGACAAAGCGATGACGAAGGTCGCCTTTTCGGGCGCCGGGTTGCCGGTGTTGCCCTGGCTCCTCATTCGACGAGGAGAATGGGAACGCGAACCGGCGCGGGTGCTCGATTGGGTCGAACAGCGTCTCATCTATCCGATGTTCGTCAAGCCGGCAAACCTGGGATCGAGCGTCGGGATCAGCAAGGCGACCGATCGCGCCGCGCTCGAACGCGGCATTGCCGAGGCCGCCGCGTATGATCGGCGGATCGTCGTCGAACAGGGTATTGCCGCGCGCGAGATCGAAGTCAGTATTCTGGGCAACGATGAACCGGAAGCCAGTGTACCCGGCGAAGTGGTTCCTTCTGGCGAATGGTACGACTACCAGGCAAAATATCTGAGCGGCGCATCGAAGATTCTCATTCCTGCGCCGATCACACTCGAACTTGCAGCGCGGGTGCGTTCGCTCGCCATTCAGGCGTTCCGGGCGATCGACGGCGCCGGTCTGGCGCGAGTCGATTTTCTGCTCGATCGCGAAACCGGTGACCTGTATCTGAACGAAGTCAACACCATGCCCGGCTTTACGCCGGTCAGCATGTACGCCATGATGTGGGAAGCCAGCGGCATACCCTACGCACGCCTGCTCGACCGTCTGATCGAACTGGCGCTCGAACGACGCGGAAGAGGTCGACATGCGGAATGACCTGCACTATAACCAGCCAAACACGCGCGCGCGCGTTGCAGCACGGCGGAACCGCCGACGCACTACCGCCAGCGCCATGCCGGGTCCGCGCCGCGCCCTTGGCAGCTGGCTGGCGTCCGGTCGTATTGCCAGCCTGGCGTTGTTTCTGGCAGCGCTCGGCGGGCTGATCGCTATCGCCGTTTCGCCGCAATTCGTTGTGCGCAACGTTCAGATCAATGGCGCTCAGATCCTCGAGGATGCCGCTATCGAGGAGCTGGCAGGCGTTATGGGTGTTTCGATCTGGCTGGTGCAGACAGGCGACGTCGAGGCGCGCATTGCCCGGAGCGCGTATGTCGAGCGTGTGGACGCATCGCTGACGCTTCCCGACATTCTGACGATCAATCTGGTGGAACGCCAGCCTGATGTGCGCTGGCAGGTCGGCAATATGCGCTACCTGGTCGATGTCGAAGGGCGCGTGCTTGGTCTCGACAATGCTGCATTCGTGACCGATACGCTGATCATCGAAGATCGCAGCGGTCGAATGGTTGAACCGAACGACCGGATCGATCCCGACGTGCTGTATCTTGTTCGCGCCCTGGCGCTGCGTTTGCCGGAAGAGGCTGGAGTCGTTCCGGCAGGCATCAGCTGGGATAGAGACCACGGTGTGATGATTGCTACTACTGATGGGCGCACAATTGTTTTTGGACGAAAGGACAATCTGGAGTATAAAATACAAATCCTTCGCTTTCTCACGATTCAGGAGCCAACGGAGTATACCTGGCTCGATTTGCGGCCGGCGACGCCGTATTACCGGAACGATACGTCGCCCCAACCGTAGGAACGATGAGGCTGAGTATGGCACACCGCACAATTGTTGGCATCGACGTTGGTACGACCAAAGTCTGCACCATTGTTGGGCAGGTGTATGACAATGGGCGCGTCAATGTGCTCGGTGTTGGACTGACGCCCTCAAAAGGACTCGACAAAGGGGTGGTCGTCAACATCGATGATGCCGTCAATGCCATTGCAACCAGCATCGAAAAGGCTGAGCGGCTCTCCGGCTATCGGATAAGCGCTGCATTCGTAGGCATTGCCGGTCGGCACATCCAGTCGCTCAACAGTCGTGGCGTCGTTGCGGTGGCGCGCAGCGATCACGAGATCACCCGCCACGATGTTGCACGTGCGGTCGAGGCGGCGCAGGCGGTGGCGATCCCCACTCAGCGCGAGGTCATCCATGTCATCCCGCGCGCTTATGTCGTCGATGGCAATGAGGGCATTCGCGACCCGGTCGGTATGTCCGGTTTTCGCCTCGAAGTGGAAACCCATATCATCACCGGCGAGATCATGGCGATCCAGAACCTGATCAAGAGTGTGCAGAAAACCGGCGTCGAGATCGACGACCTGGTGCTGCAACCGCTGGCAGCCGGCGAAGCGACGCTCAGCGCCGACGACAAAGACCGGGGGGTGGTGCTGGTGGACATCGGCGGCGGCACCACCGATATCGCCGTCTTTGCACAGGGAGGCATCTGGCATACCAGCGTCATTCCGGTTGGCGGCAACCATTTCACCAACGATATCGTGATCGTGCAGCAGACGCCGCACAACACTGCCGAGTATCTGAAACTGAAATATGGCGCGGCGATCGCCGAAGAAACGGAGGACGAGTCGGATGTGATCGAAGCGGAAGGGTTTGCGCCCGGTGAGCGGCAGCAGATCAGCCGCCATATGCTGAATCAGGTGCTTCAGGCGCGCGCCGAAGAACTGACGGAACTGATCTACAACGAAATCCGGCGCAGCGGCTATGAAGGACTCCTGCCGGCCGGCATCGTGCTGACGGGCGGCACTGCGCAGTTGCCGCGTCTCGATGAGTTGATGCGCGACATGCTTGGCATACCGGTGCGCATCGGCACACCAACCGATCTCACCGGGCTGGCGGATACGCTCAACAGTCCCGCGTATGCGACCGCGATCGGGTTGCTGCGCTGGGGTATGCGCCACGGAATGAGCGGTCTTCATTCCGGCGGCGGACTGCCGTCGGAACACGGCGGTTGGGTCTCGACTTATGAACGGTTCAAACGATGGCTGAAAGAGTTTCTGCCATAACGCAAGGAGAGGGGTCAATGGTCGATTACACAAGTCTGAGCCAGGCCGCAGAGAATTTCGCGGTCATCAAGGTGGTTGGTGTCGGTGGCGGCGGGTCTAACGCTGTTGACCGCATGGTAGATGAAGGCGTGAACGGTGTTGAGTTCATCACTATCAATACCGACGCACAGGCGTTGTTGCATTCGCGCGCCTCAACCCGCATTCGGATCGGCGACAAACTCACCAAAGGGCTTGGTTCGGGCGGCAACCCTGTCATTGGGCAGAAAGCCGCCGAGGAAACGACCGAGGAGATCTACGAGGCGCTCAAGGGCGCTGATATGGTCTTCATCACGGCAGGCATGGGAGGCGGCACGGGCACCGGCGCCTCGCCGGTGATCGCCAGCATCGCGCAGGACCTCGGAATGCTCACGGTTGGCGTGGTCACGAAGCCGTTCAGTTTTGAAGGCAACCATCGCCGTAAGACTGCCGAACAGGGTATTGAGCAGTTGCGTCCAATGGTTGATACCCTGATCGTCATCCCCAACGACCGGCTCCTGCAGACGGCGAGCAAGAACACATCGATGCTCCAGGCGTTTCAGATGGCTGACAATGTGCTGCGCCAGGGCATTCAGGGCATTTCGGACCTGATCACGCAGCGCGGGTTGATCAATGTCGATTTTGCCGACGTGAAGACGATCATGGCGCGCCAGGGGTCGGCGCTGATGGCGCTTGGCATCGGCAGCGGCGACAATCGCATGGTTGATGCCGTCAACGAGGCGATTGCTTCACCACTGCTCGAAGTATCGATCGATGGCGCGAAAGGCGTCCTGTTCAACGTGACCGGCGGGGAAGACCTCGGCATTCTCGAGGTGTACGAAGCAGCGGATATCGTGGCGAAGGCAGTGGATCCAGAGGCGAACATCATCTTTGGCGCGGTGATCGATCCGACGTTCCCGCCTGGACAGGTGAAGATCACCCTGATCGCCACCGGATTCGACGCCAGCCGTCCGACAGAGGCGCGAAAGCGCATCTACATGTCCGGTTCGCAACCGCAGCAACCCGCCCAACCGAAGCGTGACGTTGCGTATGCAGAACCACACCCGCCAGCAGCCAATCAGCCGGTTGCACCGCGACCGCAACCTGCGCAACCGGCGCGGGCTCAGGGCGCCAGCATCAGCCCTGACGACCTGGACATCCCGCCGTTCCTGCGCAACCGTCGAAAGAACGGATAACCGGCTATGGCAACGTCAGTATGTCCGGCTCGCCCTCGGTTATCGCAATCGTATGCTCGAATTGCGCCGAGAGCGAGCCATCGGCGGTACGCACCGTCCAGCCGTCGGTCTTGTCCAGCACAGTTTCGGGACCGCCGGCATTGACCATTGGCTCGATCGTAAAGGTCATACCAGGGCGCAAACGCATCCCTGCGCCAGGCTTGCCATAGTGCAGCACGGTCGGTTCCTCGTGCAGCTGCTGTCCGACGCCGTGCCCGGTCCATTCGCGCACGACCGAGAAGCCATTGGCTTCGACATACGCCTGAATCGCTGCGCCAATATCGCCCAGGTGAGCGCCGCCGCGCGCCGCGCGAATCCCGCGCCACATCGCCTCTTCGGTCACGTCCAGCAATCGCTGCGCCTCTGGGGAAACGTTTCCGACCGGCACCGTGATGCAGGCGTCGCCGTACCAGCCATTGAGCCGCACGCCAATATCGATGCCGATGATATCCCCTTCTTTCAGGCGTTCATTGCCTGGAATGCCATGACAGATGACATTGTTGATGGCAACACAGATAGTGGCCGGAAACCCGCGATACCCTTTGTACGCCGGTATCGCGCCATGTTTCCGTACAAATTGCTCAGCAATGCGATCGAGTTCTCTGGTGGTGACATCGGGACGCACATGCTCGCGCAGCACTTCGAACGTTTCGGCCACCAGACGACCAGCAGCGCGCATGAGCGCAATCTGCTGCCGTGTACGCAATATAACTGCCATCGCTGGACGTTCCTGGCGCCTGAAATGGCGCATGATGGAGGCAAAGAGCGGCGATCTGCCCGGTGTCGCCGATTGCTATCCAAATACTCAACAATCAGCCATACATTATAGCACAAAGCATATCCGCCCCTGCCAACCCCAAAAGCGCTTTTGTCAGGGAGACAGGGGCGTTCTCTCGGCTCTGCGCTTTTCATCGGTGGGGAACCTTGACTGACGGCAGCCCGACAATCAACGCAATTGCTTCTGATACTCCTCGAGCGCCTGGATTGCTTCCTCGCGCCGGTGTTCAATCAGATGCTGCAGCGGGTGATTGCCCGGAAGTGCAATCAGCGCATCGAGTTGCCCGTAGATATTCCCCAGCGCCTTATCTGCCGATCCTGGGTCTGGCGCATCGAACACCTGCCGCATCCCTCCCAGAACCATGCGATCGGCAGCAGCGGCGAGTTCCTGCGCCAGTTCGAACTTGATTGTTCGCAAGCGTCCCAGTGGCGAGTCATCGTGTCCTGGTTGATCCTTCGCCAGCGCTGTGTGCGAGCCCAGGTTCTTCTATCTCCCTGCAACGCCGACTCGCTTGCAGGGTTGTCAATGTGCTCGTAGAAGTTGTAGCCACCATACGATTGATAGCTGGCGAGTTCACTGACGCGATCGGGTATCATTCCTATCAATGTATCGACTGCCTGATTGAACCTGCCGATTGCCGCATCGAGCGGCTCTCGATTGAATGCTGCGCCTCTGTGCCACCGTGTGTGTTTGTACCACTCAGAAAGGGGACGCATTGCCATGGTCGAAGAGACGATCCCCTCCTCACCAGCTCTGCCATCAGGCGTCTGGGTCGCCGGTCGGCGCACACTGACGATCGGTCTGGTGCTGATCATTGTCGCTACGGCATTCGAGATGCTCGCCGTCGCTGCCACGATGCCGGCCACTGCGCGCGACCTTGGCGGGCTGGCGTTGTATGGCTGGGCATTCAGCGCCTTCATGCTGGCGAATATGGTTGCTGCAACGGTTGCAGGACCGGAAGCGGATCGGCGGGGTGTCGCTGCGCCCTTCATCACGGGGACGCTGCTCTTTGTTGCAGGTTTGTTCATCGCAGGGCTGGCGCCGACCATGCCATTGCTGATCGTCGGTCGGGCAGTGCAGGGACTGGGCAGCGGCGTCATTGGCGCAGTGGTGTACATCATCGTCGGGCGCGGCTACGAGGCGGATGCGCGCCCGCGCATGCTGGCAATCATTTCGAGCGCGTGGGTCATTCCGGGCATGGTCGGTCCCGGGCTGGCGGGGATTATTACTGAGAACGCCGGCTGGCGCTGGGTCTTCCTTGGACTGATTCCGCTGCCGCTTGTTGCGGCGCTTATGGCATTGCCATCATTACGTCGTCTGGCGCCGGTGCAGCAGTCGTTCGACACACGCGATCACCGTCCACGAAACCACGACATCAGGATGGCGCTCACGCTCGCTGTCGGTGCGGCGGTGACGATCAGCGGACTGGGATGGCTGATCACTGCGCCGGCTGCCGGGATCGCGCTGACCATTCCCGGCGCTATCCTGACGATCGTTGCACTACGACGCATTCTGCCGACAGGAACGCTTCGTGCCGCACCAGGCTTGCCCGCGGTGATTGCTGCCATGGGGTTGCTCAACCTTTCCTTCTTCGGTGTCGATGCCTTTGTGCCGCTGACTCTCACCGCTGTGCGCGGGTTGAGCGTCGTTACTGCCGGGCTGGCGCTGACTGCCGCAACCCTGACGTGGACGGCAGGCGCCTGGATGCAGGCGCAACTGGTGCGTTCTTATCCACCAGGTTCGATTGCCGTTGCCGGTCTGGTCGTCATGCTCATCGGAGTCGGGGCAACGACCGCAACAATTGCGCCGATGGTTCCGCCGCTCCTGAGCATCGTCACATGGGGCATCGCGGGTTGTGGCATTGGGCTGGCATATTCCGCCCTGTCGCTCGCCATGCTTCAGAACGCCTCGTCAGGACATGAAGGACGCGCGTCGTCGGCACTGCAAATCGCCGGTCAGTTCGGAATAGCGCTCGGTGCGGGAATTGGCGGTGTAATCATTGGTTCTGCCGAAGATGGCCAGTCGGTCGAGGCTGGACGGATCGTGGTCCACTTTATCCTGATGGTCGCTGTGGCTGGAATGGCGATCCTGGCTGCACGCCGGATCTGTGCGTCGGGCTGAGGTCGTTGCCGTAGAATGATCACGATCTCGAAACGCGACGCGTTCTGGCATCCTGACGTTCTCTGCCCGCCAGCAACAGGTACGCATAGAGCGCCACACCACTTACGAGCGCTACGGCGAACTTGACAGTCAGCGGCAGGTCCGACGGCGAGATGAATCCTTCAATCACTCCGGCGACGATTAACAGCAGTGCGCAGCCAAGCAGCAGGCGAACAGCCCGACGCGCCGCCAGCGCGAGCGCCGCGCGCCGGGTGATCAGCCCTGGACGCGCTATAGCCCATCCGAGTTGCAATCCGGCGCCGCCGGCAATAATGATGACGCTGAGTTCGACGACGCCATGAGCCGCCACGAACCCCCACAGGTTGCCACTGAACCCATACGCCTGCGCCGCGCCCGCCACGACGCCGAGCAGCAAGCCATTCTGCGCCAGAACGAACAGCGTCAGTGCGCCGAGGAGCACACCACCGGCGAATGCCAGAATGGCCACCCGAATGTTATTCGTGGCAATCAGCGCCGCCGATGCCGACCGTCCTTCGTCGTTGATCGCCTTCCACCATTCACGTCCGGCGCGAATATCACTGATAACGCTATCGATCCCCGGAACCAGCAGTGAACCGGCAGCCGGATCATTCAGAGTGATGAAGAAGCCGATCAGCGCCGGGATCAGGAACATCAGCAGTGACGCCAGTGTATAGGGCCACGTCTCACGAAAGGTTCGCGGGAGATCGACTGCGAAGTAGCGTACCAGTCCACTGCTGCGATCCGCGCGGCGCTGATACACTTCGGCATGTGCGCGCGCGACCAACCCGTTGAGGTAATCCACAACCCGATGACCCGGAAAATCGCGCCGCGCCACTGCCAGATCCGAGGTCGCGCTGCGGTACAGTCTCCCGAGCTCGGTAATTTCCTCATCCTCCAGCGCCGCAAGCCCGCCTCGCCGCGAACGTTCCACGATGGCGCTGAGGCGTTCCCAGGTCGCTTTCTTCCGGTTAATGAAATCTTCGACCAGCATGCCTTTGAGAACCAGCAAGACCTGCGAATCAGGATCAACAATCTAACACTACAATGAGATTTCTCATGTGCTACAAAGGCACGTGTTAAGACGTATCGTGCCCATGGTGTTTATGCGTCGGCAGGGCGGCGTCTCGTGGCGCTCGCGAAAGCCATCCCGCCGCCAATGCTTGATCGTGGGGGGCTTCGCCCGAGCCTCTGATGGCGAACGGTTACCTGCAAAAGCACAACGGACGCGAAGCGGTTGTTCGGTATCCTGCGTTCTTCGGATAGGCTCTAAGAGCCTATCCGAAGAACACAGGGTGTCGAAAAACCGCCCCTTCGATACGCGCTGCGCGCTACTCAGGATGCGGTTTTTCGGATAGGCTCTAAAAGCAACACTCACAAACCAAGACCCAAACATCTAAAAGCAACACTCACGAACCAGGACCCACACATCAAACATCAAAAATCAAAAATCACCAACCAGCCCCAACAATCAAAGAAATCACGAAATCACGAAATCACGAAATCACGAAATCCCCCCACAATGACCGTCTCCGCAACCCGTGCCGCATCCAGTCCGTGTTGTGCGCATTCACGCCGCAGCGCCTCGAGGTCTGGTACATACGCCCGCAGAAGCCGCGCTTCCCCTACTGGCGCGAGCACATACGAACCAAGACACGCCGGAAGCACTGCCGCTTCGCCGCGTCGTAACTCGCGCACTCCAGCACCCCAGCGCAGGGTTGTCACACCGTCGATCACCGTCAGTATCTCGAACGTCGCCGGATCGACGATTCGCTCGACGACGCTGGTGAGAGCCAGGCGTTCGAGTGCAAACGACTCGCACGCCACCAGCAGATCCCGCCCTGCTTCCAGCGGCAGCGGCGGTACGACGCCGCGCGGAGCAGGCGCATAATTGGTGACATCGAGCGCCTTCTCGATGTGCAACGCGCGAGGCTGGCCTGTTGCCACATCGATTCTGCCATAATCGTAGACCCGGTACGTCAGGTCTGATTTCTGCTGGATTTCGAACAGCACAATCCCGGCATTGATCGCATGCAACGTTCCCGCCGGAACGAACACGGTATCACCGGCCGCCACCGGCAGCCGCCGCAGAAACGGTTCGAGCGTGCCAGTCGTTATGGCAGCCGCAAGTTCATCACGGTCACTCGGGCGCGCCAGACCATACACCACATCAGCGCCCGGCGCAGCATATAGAATGTGCCACGCCTCGGTTTTGCCATGGAAACCGGTGTCCGCTTCGTGCATGTGCGCGTATGCGTCATCAGGATGCACCTGGATCGACAGACGATCGGCTGCATCGATGAACTTGGCGAGCAACGGAAAATCGGCGCCATACCGGGCAATCGTGCGCCTGCCCACCAGCGCTTCACCGTAGTCGCGTGTAACCTGCGCCAGCGTCTGCCCGGTCAGCGGTCCGTCGATGATCGGGTTCGTGTCGTAAACCAGCCAGACCTCGCCGAGGCGCTCGGGCTGCGGCTGCGGTAGTTCCAGCCATGCGCTCAGAAACGTTCCCCCCCAGATTGGGTGTGCCAGACGCGGCTGAGTAAGGAGCGGGTACAGGTTGATCGAAGACACGGCTTCACCTTCTGTGTGACATTGATCGTCTCGTGCACAAGAACGTCTGGCGACGCTCTTCTGGCGACTGAGACAAGTATACCCGATCACCGGAAGGAGTCGCGCATGAAGGGCGGGATGAGCGAAAAAGATATCCGGGCAACCAGGAGGAGGGGAGGACAGGCGCCAGTCCTGCCCCGACGTCCGATGGGCGCTGGTCCTGGCGAGCACGCGGCGCACCCCGACGGATACCTCATTCAGTGCGGGTGTATTATTTCTCACCGACGATACATCGGTACACGTGCGTCAGACGGCGCTCTTGCGTGAGTGCGGCACATCCGGTATAGTCACAGAAAATCGGGGCGCCATAAAGCGAAGCAACTTTGAGATCTCCCGTCCTTTCTGTAACGACAATCGGCAACCATGACCCTCGATGTCATCAACGCGCACGCCATCGGTGCTATCTGTCTGGCGGATAACCTGGAGATCCTCCGTTCTCTTCCTTCAGAGTCGGTCGATCTCATCTACATCGATCCGCCTTTCAACACAGGGAAGGATCAGCAACGCGTCCAGCTCAAAACGGTTCGTTCCGAAGACGGCGACCGTGTCGGATTTCAGGGGCGCCGGTACCAGAGCATCGTCCTGGGGTCGCGGCGGTTTAGCGATGTCTTCGACGATTATCTGGCATTCCTGGAGCCGCGCCTGATCGAAGCGCATCGCGTACTGGCGCCGCACGGGTCGTTCTATGTTCACATGGACTACCGGGAAGTCCACTATTGCAAAGTGCTGCTCGACGCCATTTTCGGGCGCGAGTCGTTTTTGAACGAGATTATCTGGGCATATGACTATGGCGGTCGTCCGAAGAACCGCTGGCCACCTAAACACGACAACATCCTGCTGTACGTCAAAAACCCGGCTGAGTACGTCTTCAACGTCGATGAGATCGAACGCATCCCCTACATGGCGCCCGGTCTCGTCGGTCCCGAAAAGGCGGCGCGCGGCAAACTGCCGACGGATACCTGGTGGCACACTATCGTCCCTACCAACGGCGCCGAAAAGACTGGCTACCCGACGCAGAAGCCGCTTGGCATCCTGCGCCGGATCGTCCAGGCGTCATCACGTCCGGGAGCGCTGGTGCTCGACTTTTTTGCAGGCAGTGGGACGACCGGTATCGCTGCGCTCGAACTTGGGCGACGCTTCATCCTGGTTGACAATAACCCTGAAGCGCTGGCAGTCATTGCACGTCGCTTCGATGGCGTCGAAGGGATCGTGTGGGTCGGCTTCGATCCTGCATCTGTGCTGGGGCACGGACGAGACTGACTGCGCAGGTGTCGCGTCGCTGGCATTTCCCTTGCCTGGCGCCTATCCGAAAAACCGCCCCTTCGATACGCGCTGCTCGGGATGCGGTTTTTCGGCATCCTGCGTTATTCGGGCAGGCTTTAGTGGCATGATCTCCAACTGATTCTGACCCGCCGAACCAGTCGCAGCAGAAGCGACGTCCTGTCGAACCATAGCGAGTTGCTGGTTCCTACCGGGCCGGTTCGTAGCAGGCGCGGCAGCGTGCTTCGTAGAGTTCCTGTCCACCGACAACGATAGTTGGAGCATCGGCAGGCGCCGGCTTTCCATCGATCAGACGTTGCGAACGAGTCGCATACGCGCCACAGCGCACACAGATGGCATACAGTTTGTCCACCTGTTCCGCCACCGCCATCAACTGCGCCATCGCCGGAAACGGCTGCGCGCGAAAGTCCTGGTCGAGCCCGGCGACGATCACGCGCAACCCGCGATCCGCCAGTTCCTGACACACCTCCCGTGCTGCGTCGGGCGGGTCGTCGAGCAGGTGCAGTTCATCGATTGCCGCCACATGAACGTCGGTATCGAGATGCGCCGGAATATCGCGGATCGAGTCGATCACACGCGCTTCAACCGAGAGACCATTGTGGCTGACCAGGCTGCCGAGCCGGTAGCGCGTGTCGCGACGCGGCGTGAATGCAATCAGGCGCTGGCGCGCCAGGCGCACATGGTTGAGCCGACGGATCAATTCTTCGGTTTTTCCGCTGAACATACAGCCGCAGATCACTTCGATGCGGCCCCCTGATGAAAGACGTGTCATACCAGGTCTACTCCTCAAGTCCCTGCAAGAGCGCGACAACATTATCGCCGAGCGCGTCGATGGCGTATCCTCCCTCCTGAACTGCCAGCGTCGGCAGGCCGAGCGCAGCGATGCGCCGACCGATCTCCAGGTAGGCTGCTGTGTTGAGTGCAAAACCATCGCCGTGATTGGCGACCGGATCGCCCTCGAACGTGTCGAACCCTGCCGAGATAACCAGAACACGCGGTGAAAAATCGGCGATTGCCTGCAACGCCCGGTCGAGCGCCGCCAGATACTCACGATTTCCCACCCCCGCTTCCAGCGGCAGGTTCAGATTATACCCTTCTCCGGCGCCAGCGCCGCGTTCGTCGGCATAGCCAAGAAAGAAGGGATACTGGTACGACGGCGAGGCGTGGATTGAGACAAACAGCACATCGTTGCGCTCGTAAAAGATCTGCTGTGTCCCGTTACCATGGTGGAAGTCAATGTCCAGAATAGCACACGTTACGCCTGGAGCGCTACGTACCAGATGCTCTGCTGCAATCGCGGCGTTATTGAGGAAGCAATAACCACCGCACAGATCGCGACCCGCATGATGCCCTGGCGGGCGGCAGAGCGCATACGCGAAACGATGTCCTGCCAGAAGCAGTTCAGCGCCGGTGAGTGCGATATCGGCGGCGGCGCGCGCAGCAGCGTAGGTGCCGGCTACGATTGGCGCACAGGTATCGAAGGTATAATACCCGGGTGCAGCCAGCGGATGATCGTGCGGTTGGGACATCCAGCGCACCGCCAGCGTTCCGGGAATGACGGCTTCCGGTGCGCCGCCTGCAACTACCCAGCGGTTGTAGATCGTCTCAAGATAGGTCAGATACGTATCGTCGTGCACCAGGCGCACCGGTTCGATGCCGAAGGCGCGCGGCTCGACGACAGGACCAATGGCGGCGCGTTCGATCGCGGTGCGAATAATGGCTACGCGCTCTGGCGTCTCATAGATCGGGATCAGTGCGCCGTCGAGGAACTCGTGGGGTGGATTGTGCTGGAGATGAGCGTCAGATGCAACAATGATCATTGGCGCTTGCCTTCAGGTGTGCAGAGCAGACTGCTTCGACTGCGGGAGGAGCGCTTTGTTTTGATCGACTGAAGTGGTGTACCGAAATTGTTCGATGCACAGGCGCTCGTCTGATCGCATGCCGACAATTATAATACACACGTTCTCCCTGCGAACAATCTCTTTCGGTGACGGTTCTCTTCCATGCTCGAACATAGCGCTCTTCCGTTTGGAATCAACGGTATTGCAGGTCGCCCCACACAGGGGTTCGGGAAAGGTCTTGAGAAGAAGCGGCAGTAGTAGCATGGCTTCGACGAGCGCCAGCACGTGGTGTGCCGCCGCCTCAATGGTACAGGAGCAGGTCAGTAACCTGCCTCTGCCAGAAAGGAAACAATGCATGGGTCCTATCTCCTGGATTATTTTTGGCGCACTGGCAGGATGGGTGGCAAGCCTGCTGGTCGGCATCGAAGAGCGCCAGGGTTGCCTGATGAATATCATCATCGGCATCCTGGGAGCGTTTGTTGGCGGGCTGATTATGGATCTGCTGGGATTCGGCGGAACGAATTTTGGTTGGGATGTGCGCAGTTTTGGCGTGGCAGTGTTGGGCGCCATTGTGCTGCTGGCGATCACCGGGAGAACGAGGCGTAGCAGATAGACGATAGTGGGTCACGACAAACCGATATTCATCACGGCGGGGTGCAGCGCGTCCGCGTGGGAGATGATATGACCATAGTCGCCGGGAGCGCGGGCGTCACGCCCGCGTACCCAGTCGTGGTTTTATCCCGGCGGTATGCGGGGCAGCGCATGGGTGCGTCTGAAGAATGGATGCCGGGCATCGTCGCCTGCCCTGTCTATGACGGCAACGAGACATTGCGTGATGATCGCACCACAAAGGCACGAAGTCCACAAAGTCCACGCTTGTGGATCGCACGTTTTCGAGCCCGTTGCACCGAGGCAATCCCCTGCATCACCAAAGCCAGCCAGCGCCTTAAAAACCGGAGCAGGCGTTTGTCGCCTGCTCCGTCTTTAGACCCAGGCCTCTGTCCAGCATTCCGGCTCGCACACCAGGGGATGCGAGAGGAGTTCGGAGGAGCCAGAGGAAATGAACGGGAAGAGTACGAGTGAAGGGAGCCGGTATGTTTCCTCTGAACAGCGCCTTTTCTGTATCTAAGCATACGCGACGGCGCGATCATCCGCAATAGCACCAACATCCCATTTGCGTATGCCCCTTTTGGTGCTGGGGTACCAGAAGGAGGGATGACCTGCCCGCCGATTCTTTGATTTTCTGGTATCATGCGTAGCAATTGACGACACTGCGCGTACACTGTTCGCAATGCCCAGGAATCAGAAAACCCTGTTCGATACGCAGCGCGAGGAAGCGTTGAGCCGTCAGGCGCCGCTTGCCGCGCGCATGCGTCCGCGCACGCTCGATGAGTTCGTCGGGCAGGATCACATCATCGGCGAGGGTAAACTGCTGCGGCGCGCTATCAGCAATGATGCGCTCTTTTCGATCATTCTCTGGGGTCCTCCCGGCTCAGGCAAGACGACCCTGGCACGGATCATCGCTGATACGACGCATGCCCACTTCGAGCAACTTTCGGCGGTGTCCGCCGGGGTTGCCGATCTGCGTCGTGTGGTCAAGGAGGCGCAGGACCGCCTCGGCATGTTCCAGCAGCGCACGATTGTTTTCATCGACGAGATTCATCGCTTCAACAAGGCGCAGCAGGACGCCATTCTGCCATATGTCGAAGACGGCACGATCATTCTGATCGGCGCCACCACCGAAAACCCATCGTTCGAGGTCAACCCGGCGCTCCGCTCACGGGCGCGCGTCTTCGTCCTTGAATCGCTGACCGATGAGCAGGTCGGCGTTCTTGTTGATCGGGCGTTGACCGATACTGAACGCGGGCTTGGCGGTTTCGACGTGCTGCTGGCGGCTGATGCGCGCGGGTACCTGATCAACATGTCGAATGGCGATGCTCGCACGGCGCTGAACGCCCTCGAAGCCGCAGCGCTCGCCAAATCGCCGGGAGTCGGCGGGAAGCGCCTGATTACGGTCGATGACATCCGCGATGCGCTGCAGAGCCGCGCGCTGCAGTACGATAAGCGTGGCGAGCTGCATTACGACGCCATCTCAGCGTTGCACAAAAGTGTTCGCGACAGCGACCCTGACGCAGCGTTGTACTGGCTTGGGCGCATGCTCGATGGTGGCGAAGACCCGCTGTATATTGCGCGACGGGTGGTGCGCATGGCGGTCGAAGACATCGGTATGGCCGATCCACACGCCCTGCCATTGACCATCGCCGCACAACAGGCTGTGCACTTTCTCGGTCAACCGGAAGGCGATCTGGCGCTGGCGCAGGCGGTTGTCTACCTGGCGCAGGCGCCAAAGAGCAACGCGGTCTATATCGCATATGCTGCAGCGCTCAAAGATGTGGCAGAGACGCGCAACGAACCGGTTCCGCTCCATTTGCGCAACGCGCCCACAGCGCTGATGAAAGGGCTCGGATATGGACGCGACTACAAATACGCGCATGATTATGAGGATGCGCAGGTAGACCAGGAACATTTCCCGCCCAACCTGCGTGGACGGCGCTACTATGAGCCGACCGGGCGCGGGTTCGAGGCAACCGTGCGCGAACGACTCGCCTGGCGCGATGCGCGCCCGTTGCATGCGCCCTCGAAAGTGATCCAAAAGGAAGAACATGCCGGGTCGGCAGTGATGCGGAACAGCATCCAACCCGATGTCGATCCGCAGGCGCTTGCTGGCGAAGAGCCGCAAATCCCGGCGGACGACGTTGCCGACATGCCGCCGTCGACCCGCTCACCATCTCGTCGTCGGTCGAAGTAATGTCTGAAACATTGGGATATGTCTATGCCATCTCAAACCGCTGATGTTGTCATTATCGGCGCCGGTGTCATCGGCGCGTCGATCGCCTATCATCTGGCAATCCGCGGTTGCACCAACGTCATCATTCTGGAAAAAGAAGAGACCGAGATCAGCGGTTCGACCGCGCGATCCGTCGCCGGCGTGCGCCATCAATTCTCCACCGAAGTCAATATCCGTCTGTCACTCTACAGCATCGAGCGTCTGAAGCGTTTCACCGAAGAAGTTGGCGGGCATTCCGGCCTGCAGCAGACGGGCTATCTCTTCCTGATCGACAATCAGGCAGACTGGGATACCCACCGTGCCAATGTTGCGTTGCAGCGCAGTCTGGGGGTGCGCGTCGAACTCCTGTCGCCCGAAGACGCGGCACGTTTCATCCCCGGCATGCGCACCGACGATCTGATCGGCGCCACCTTCGGTCCCGATGATGGGTTCTGCGATCCGCATGGTATTGCTATCGGATACCTGAACCGCGCACGTGCGCTTGGGGTCCGTCTGGAGCGCGCCACCCCCGCGATCGGCATCCGTGTCGCCGGCGATCATGTGGCGGGCGTCGAAACGACAACCGGCGTCATCAATTGTCCGGTTGTCGTCAATGCTGCCGGACCGTGGGCGGGCGAAGTGGGAATGCTTGCGGGGTTGGAGATACCGGTCCGTCCATACCGTCGTTGCGTGTACGTCACCGAACCGTTCCCTGCCATTCCCGGACCGATCCCGTTGACCATCGATGTTGGCACAGGGTTCTACATGCGCAAAGAACACGAGAACGTATTGTTCGGCAAGTCGAACTATGCCGAGCCGCCGGGGTACAATCTTGCTGTAGACTGGGAGTGGCTCGACACCGTGCTCGAAGCCGGGTTACGGCGTTTCCCGATCCTGGAACGCGCCGGGCTGGCAGAGAAACTCTGCTGGGCAGGCGCATATGAAATCACGCCCGACCATATGCCAATTCTGGGGAAACATCCAGAACTTGAGGGGTATGTCGATGCCAGCGGGTTCAGCGGTCACGGCATCATGCACGCGCCGGCCACCGGGCTGTTGATTGCCGAAGAGATTCTCGACGGGCGCGCCCACACGATCGACATCGACCCGCTGCGCATCACCCGTTTCCGTGGCGTCTTGCGCCGCGAACTGAACGTCATCTAGAACAGTTTCTCGAAGCGGTTCTCAGCTCCTGCGCGCAGACGCCGGATATTCGCGCGATGAAGGAAGAGGATCGCCACACCTGCGCCCCACACAAAGAGCGCATAGGCGAGCGGCAGCATATTCAACACATAGAATACAGCCGCAGCTGCGCTGCAGGCGGCTGCCGCCGCCAGTGATGCAACCGACGAAATGCGAGTGATGCCGAATATTATTCCCCAGACGGCCAGCCCTGTAAGCGCCACGAAGGGTGCGAGCGCCAGCAGCGCCCCACCGCCGGTTGCAACCGCTTTGCCGCCGCGAAACCCAAGGAAGATCGACCGTGTATGCCCCAGCATCGCCGCCGCGCCGACCGTCACAACCGCGAGCGGCGGCAGATTGAGCATCTGCGCAGCAAAGGTCGGCAGCGCGCCTTTCAACATATCGCCGCTCATCGCCAGCACAAACGCGCCGAAGCCGCAGGTACGCCAGACATTCGCTGCGCCAACGTTCCCACTGCCTGCGACACGCAAATCGACGCCTCGCGTGCGCGCCACCAGCAGACTGAATGGAATAGAACCAGACAGATACGCGATCAACATCAGCGCCAGGTAAGGGATCGTCAGCATGAGTTTGTCGCCTTCGCGTGGGGGCAGGCGCTACAGCATCGATCGAAGCACCCCAACGACGCGACCCTGAATGTGAACCTTGGCTGCATCGACATAGATCGGCTCCATCGTCACATTGGCAGGTTGCAGACGCACCCTGTCGCCTTCGCGATAGAAGCGCTTGAGCGTCACTGCATTATCGTCCTCGATGCGCACTGCGACCATCTGGCCATTCTCAGCCGTCTCCTGGTAGCGCATCAGCACGATATCTTTGTCGTCGATCAACGCATCGATCATCGAGTGCCCGCGCACTTTCAATGCGTAGACATCCTGCAATTTCTCCGGTGGCGCCACATCGGGCGGCACCTCGATCATTTCAACGGCGGCAGTGCTGGTGTCTTCCGGGTTGGGCAGCGGTTGACCGGCGGTGATGACGCCAAGCAGCGGCACTCTTGCACCTCGCGCCGGACTCAGGACCGTCGGCGCCATATTCTTGATCTTAATGCCCCGCGACACTCTGCCATCGCGATCGATCAACCCTTTGGCCTCCAGGGCGCGAAGATTGTAGGCGACGACCGACGTCGAGGAAATGCGGAGACCATCCTGGATCTCGCGGATAGACGGCGGATATCCATGCTCCAGCGTGAACTCTTCGATGAAAGCAAGGATATCGCGCTGTCGCGCTGAAAGTTGATCTGACGACCTCATGCAAGTTGCCCTTTCTCTGGCGCCGTTCTGTAGAACCGCAAGCCTGTTCGATAGAACTTTTGTAGTATTATCACATAACACGCTTGTTCTTGTCAAGCCCATATTTTCTACTTTTCTCGCTGTCGCTTGCATGTCGCCGCGCGCTATAGTACAATGCGCGACCTGGAGCTACCGGGCAATGCCCTTAGCTTACGGCGAAGGTATTTGCAGCATCAGAAGGAGCATTATTTCGGTATGTCGGAAAAATACACGTTGTCGCTCGAACCGCGTGCGGTTGTGGGCAAGAAGGTCAAACGATTGCGGCGGAGCGGCTTCCTGCCCGCAACAGTGTACGGCAAGGGCGTCGAGCCGATTGCCGTGCAGGTCGATGCGCGCAGTTTCAACGCGATCTACCGTCGCGCCGGGCGCACGTCGCTGGTGGAACTGCACATTGCCGGTCGTCAGCCGCTGGCGGCGTTCATTCACGCATTGCAGCGCCATCCGGTGACGCGCGATATCATCCATGCGGATTTTCGGGCGGTCGATCTGAGCCGTGAAGTGGAAGTCGCAGTGCCACTGCACATCGAGGGCGAATCACCGCTTGTCGAAAGCGGCGAAGCGGTGCTGAACCAGGTGTTGAGTACAGTCGAGATCCGCGCGCTTCCGTCCAATATTCCGGCGCACCTCACCGTTGATATCAGTGGTCTCGATGCGTTCGATAAGAGCATCCACGTCCGCGATCTGACGCTGCCGCCAGGGGTGACGCTGGCAACCTCCGGCGATGAACTGATTATCAGCCTTGCGCATGCCCGGGCGGCTGAAGCCGAAGAAGAAGCGGCTGCAGAAGAGACGCCTGCCGAGCCGGAACTGGTGCGCGAACGGCGTGAGTCCAAAGGAGAGGAAGAAGAGGAATAAACGCGCTTCTCTATCGGAATCAAAAAACCCTCGCGTTTGCGAGGGTTTTTTGTTTACCCTGGGCATCACCGCGGGGGAGCTTACCGCGCCACCTCGACGGTGATGCCCTTACGCTCATTACTCATGGGCATCACCTCCTTTACGCCTGATCGGCAATTTTGAAGGATTGACACTGGAAATATACCGAAAATCATGGCGTCTGTCAAGCGTCAATTTTGGGCGTTGCTGGTCATTCGTCTCACTCCTCGTTTCCTGGCACTCGTCGAACGCATACCGCCGCCTCATGTTCTCGACGTCCTCCCCTGAACCCTCGATCATGAAGCGTTATGTCTGGGCATCGATCAGGGGGTTGCCAGTGTTGGCGTTGCAGATACCGGCGTCGTCTCCGCCTCTCCTGAAACCAGAGTCGGCGACGCGCGCAGCGATGGCGACGTATCGACGAGCGATGGGATGATCAGAGGTTGCCCAACCTGCAGCGAGTCGGGGTCGGTCAGCCCATTGGCGGCCATGATATCGGCAACGGTCGTACCAAACAGGATGGCCAGTTCACTCAGTGTATCACCGGGCTGAACGATGTACAACCCTGCCGGCGTCGGCGATGGCGCCAGCAGGCTGGCATACGCTGTCGCGGTGGCATCGGCATCCAGCGTCGGCGCCGGGGTGATGTCAAGGATCACCGGCGCCGTCGGGCGCGGGGTGGTCGGCTGCGGCGGCGCCAGCGGCGTACAGGCTGCACTGCCTGCGGTCAGACCAATCAGGAACAGGATGCGACAGAGATGGTGCACGGTGGAGGGTTTGGTTATTGCTGAACGGAGTGCCATCGCTGGTTATGCTATCTTGACGGGCGGTGTGGAGCGTGCTATCCTCAGCAGCACGTCATAAGGGCGAGGAAGATAGTCGCTGTGGAGGGCTATCTTCCTCACGGGTCAGTCAGCACAGCAGTTATTTCTTCCCAGGGCTCTTCTTTGCCGCCGCCTGTTTCTTCTGCTTGCTGACGTTTTTCGGACTTTTGTCCCCCATACCTGGCTCCCTTCTGCGTTCATGGCGCTTCTGCCGATGGTTCCACTATTATACACGAGGTTCCGGATGGATGTCACTCTGAACCCACAGATGCGCCGCCTGTCCACCATCATGCGCGGCGATCCCGCAAACCCCGATGAGGTTCTGGGCGTGCTCAATCCTGCAGCGGCGCGGTCGCCCGACGGAATGCTCTATCTCTTCCCGCGCATCGTGGCGGCGGGCAACTATTCGCGTATCGGGATTGCCCGCGTGGTCTTTGATGACCAGGGCGATCCGGTTGCAGTCGAGCGAATGGGGTATGTGCTCGAGCCAACCGAGTCGTATGAACGGAATGCGCGAACCGCTGGCTGTGAAGACCCGCGTATTACGTATGTCGAGGCTCTTGGGCGCTATGTGATGGCGTACACAGCGTATGGTACACTGGGACCGCGTATCGCGCTCGCGGTATCGAGCGATGTGCTGCACTGGGAACGTCTCGGTCCCGTCACATTCACAGATGCTTGCATTTAGGCGCGGAAGCCCAACCCCCCCCTCAATCCCTCTCAAGTGTAGGGTTTTTTGCTAGGCCGCTTTCTGATGCGGTTGGTCGATTGACGGACGTGCACCATGGGTGTCAAGACGTTTCGGCCAGGGTTCCGGGAGCACCTGCATCGGTGGGAGCGCACGCCCATGGATGCACGCCGCCACGCGCAGGAGGCGACCCCGGT
>FWPU01000947.1_pt1 | contig 90663 bp, 93 predicted proteins | sample 2228361 | NCBI WGS metagenome assembly FWPU01 (sample SAMEA103939777, study PRJEB20133) | metagenome
ACACGGAAGTGTTGAACCGGCTGCAATGCGCGAACAGACTGGGATTCAAGGTGAGATGCTATGCGATATCGAATTAGGCAACAACCCCAGCGTTCTGTATCAGCGTTAATTTGCCTATTATTCTTGGTTTTGTTGCATGGCAGCACAACAGGAAAAATCTATTTTCGCAAATATTCATATAAAGTAGGAAAGTCAGAAAAGCGTGGTTGAAGTTTTTGAGCTTGTTATCCGCGATTTTGCAGTTATCATGATCGTCGCGTCTGCCATGGCTCTGCTTTCCTACAAGCTCAAGCAGCCTATGGTCATTGCATACATTGCAGCAGGCATGATAATAGGCCCGCACACGCCGCCATTCAGCCTGATCACTCAGATTGAAGTTCTGGAACTGTTTGCAGAGATCGGGGTCGTGCTCTTGCTCTTTGTAGTAGGCATGGAGTTCCCGATTGAAAAGCTGCGAAAAGTGGGGAGAAAGGCTTCAGTCATCGCAGCGGCAGAAGCATCAGGGACTTTTATGGCCGGCTATGCCGTCGGGCAGGCAATGGGATTTTCATTCTATGACAGCCTGTTTGTTGCGCTTGCGATCTCTGTTACAAGCACAGTCATTGTCATGCGGGTGCTAGAAGAGCTAAAAATGATAAAGGCAGAGGCATCTTCGCTCATCCTCGGCGTGGCAATAATTGAAGACATTATAATCATCTCGATGCTGGCCATACTGCAGTCGATAGCCTCCACGGGAGACCTCTCATTTGTAGAAATCGGAGCCTCTGTAGGAATAGTTCTTGCGTTTATTGCAGGCGCGCTGCTGCTAGGCTCAAAGACGGTTCCAAAGTTCATCGACCTCATTGGCAGGACAAACCAGCAAGACGTGCTCGTTGTGGCCATGCTGGGCGTAGCGTTTGGGATGGCGTTTATCGCATTTGAGCTTGGCATATCTGTGGCAGCTGGCGCGTTCTTTGCAGGCGTCCTGATAGCCGAGTCCAAGATGCACTCTGTCTCTGCCATATTGGCGACTCCGATAAGGGACATGTTTGCCGCGCTGTTCTTCATATCGATAGGCGCGCTGATGGATATCTCACTGCTTCCTCTCTTCATAATTCCGGCGCTTATTCTGGTAGCCGTCTCGTTTGCAGCAAAATTCATTACGGTCTGGAGCGCTGCAAGGGCTCAGGGGTTCAACAAGCTAACATCGATGAGGGCAGGCTTTGGCCTGTCAGCTTCGGGAGGCGAGCTGGCGCTTGTGACGGCCAAGGGAGGAGCAGACGTAGGGGCAACAAGCACGTTTTTGCTTCCAATGATTGGAGCGATGACGATAATTACGACGTTCATTTCTCCATATGCGATAAAGTTTGGATGGAAGTTTGCGGAGAAATGGAAGCCGCAAGGAGAGGAGGAAGGCACGGCAGCCCAGGCGCAAGATAAGGAAACAAAATGATCTACTCCTCTTCCCCATCATCATAAAGAAGGGCGTTAATGATTTGCTGTCAGTCAGGGTAATTCCTTGAAATATCCGCACTGGCAAATCAGCACGGAGCGGTTGTTGTCAACCCCGTGTTCTGCTACGCAGTTGGCCGCCGTCAGCGATCTTCTGCACTTTGGACAATCCTGAAGGTTTTCCTTCAAAATGGTAGTAGCAGACTAACTCGCATCGCTTTTAACATTTGTGAACATGACTTCTATAGCAATTGTGTAAGTCATTTTTGACACTATTAAGGAACGCTCGACGATGACAGTATTTTATTATGATAATTTCTTTATCTCATGTCAAGCCCAAGCACGCCAGCGTTGCCCCAGTTCTCTTTTGACACCTCATATATGAGGACGCGGATGCTCTCTTCCTTTGTGTTGAGGATCCTTGCGGTCTCTTTTGTAAGCACCTTGACAAGCTCCCTCTTTTGCTCCACTGTCCTCCCTTGGCTCATCGTTATCTGGATTACTGGCATATGTCTGATGATGATAAGGGATGCCAAAAAGATATATGCATAGCTATTGTCCGGGCATGAACCTCTTGATCGCCACGATGCCGACATAGTAGGGGATATTGTACAGCGCAGCAAGTGCCGCAACCTGTGAGCCAAAGAACTGGAACGCAAACACGGCCACAAGCACGTTGTTGACGTAGCTCATCGCTATCAGGCCGGCGCTCCTTTCCTGCTGGCCGCCAGGCGCGCTCGCATATCCTACAAGGCTATAGGCCGCGTAGCAAATGAACGCGGTTGCTATTGTCTGCAGCAAAAACACCTGCTCTTCGTAAAAATAGCTGGAGAACTTGGCGAACATGCCAAAGTTGATCAGGATGATAAAGACGAGCGATAGCGGGAATGACTTTTCATCGACAAACCTTGAAGCTACCGGGAAGCGCTTTTTGGTGAACCAGCCTGCTGCAAGCGGCGTAAACAGCGCGGCAGACAGCAAGAACACCATGTCGATCACCGGTATGTCAAACTGCGATCCCACCAGCGCATAGACTATTGATGGGAGCACAAAGGGGACGGCAAGCGAGGTGGCTATTATCATGCCTACTATGAGGGGGAGCCGGCCGCCAATGAGGTTGACCACGAATGGCGCGCCAAGGCCGGTCGAGATGCCAGAGAGCAGCAGGACAGGGAGCGCAAACGGCTGGTACACAAAATACACAAGAGCATACATGCCAACTGGCAGCGCCGCCAGCTTGACTGCAGATAGCACGGCCAGCTGCCTTGGTTTTGTAAATGTCGCTAGAAGGTCAGAAGTTTTGAGCCTTATCAGGTTCAGAAATAGCAGCGCGCCAAGCCACACAAGGATGTAGGGCTCGACCAGTAGGCCAGCTGATGGTAGGAGCACGCCGGCAGACATCGAGCCGGCTATGCATGCTGCAAGGACTACATCGTTATGGCGCAAGTGATTTCAGCTGCTGTATCATTTCCCGCACATAGTCAAAGCCTTGCTGCCAGAACTCCTCTCTAGAAATGTCTATTCCTGCCTCCATCAAGAGCTCTTCTGGCTTTCTCGATCCGCCTGCGGCAAGTATCTTGAAGTATTTGGGGACAAACGACGACTTGCCTTCAAGCTTGTACTGGCGGTAGAGCGACAGGACGAGCAGGTTGCCAAACGAGTATGCGTAGGTGTAGAACGGCGTGTGGTAAAAGTGCGGTATGTACACCCACTCCCACTGAAAATCAGGCGTTATTGCTATTGAAGAACCAAACTGCTCGTTGAGGTTTTCAAAATATATCTTGGCTACCGCGTCGATTGTGGCGTTGCTCTCGGCTATGACCCTGTGCGCCTCAATCTCAAAGAGCGTAAAGTATGCCTGCCGCATTATGGTCGCGTACATGTCGTCGATATGCTCTGCAAGCAAGAGCCTGCGCTCTCTGGCAGACATTTTTTCGGCCAGCTTTTCGTTGAGCAGCATCTCTGCAAACACTGACGCAGTCTCGGCAAGCGGCAGCGGCGCGTGCGACACCATTATCGGCAGGTCCGACGCAAGCATGCTGTGGATTGCATGGCCAAACTCGTGCGCAAGGGTCGACACGTCCCTTGTCAGGCCGTCAAAGTTCAAGAGCACATAGGGGGTCATCTTGGGCGTGACGGTGTAGCAGAAAGCGCCTCCGCGTTTTGCCTTCCTGATCTCCGAATCGACGTGGCGCTCTGAAAAGACGCGCTCGGCAAGCGTGCGGAACTGTGGGTCAAAGTCACCAAAGGTGTCAAGCACGCTCTGGACAGCTTTTCCATAAGTGAACTTTTTCGTGTCAGATGCCTTGGTCGTAATGGGGGCGTAGAGGTCATACCTGCGCAACTTCTTCATGCCAAGCATCTTGGCCTTTTCCCTGAAATATTCCTGAAATACCGCCGAGTTTTTCCGGCATGAAGCAAGCAGCGCCTCGACCGTGACATCGTCCAGATTGTTGGCGATGTTGCGCACAGAGATTGGGGACTTGTAGCCGCGCATTGAAATTGCCTCGTCGCGCCATTGCACGGCGACGTTCTGGTAGATCTCGCCCAGTACGCCGCTGTTCTTCCTGTAGACCTCAAGCAGCGACTTGTATGCAGCTTCTCTGGTGTTGGCATCGGGGCTCCTGACAAGCGACACTAGCTTTTCCTTGTTGTCAAACTTTTTCTCTACTATTTTCCTGCCGCGCCTGAGCTTTACCGTGAATTCAAAACCGCTTGTCATCTTGTCGTAGATCTTGACAAGCGCACCTATGCCCGTCACTTCAAGCGTGTTGATTATCTTTTCTTCCGGCTCGCTTAGCGAATATTTTGCGACCAGCCGCTTGTGCCGGAGGTATTCCCTGTAGACCTGCGGGACGGCATTTATCAGCCTGTTTGCGTTTTCGTCATCAAGCTGCCTTTTGAACCAGAGGTCGAAGAACAGCGTCCTGTTGCCAATGTCCGACGCCATCTTTTCCATCCTGATAACAAGCGCCGAGGCCTCGTTTGATGACGTGTCGGCGTAGTAGCGCAGGTGCGCGTAGCCGCTTGCTATAGAGATCTTTTCAGAGATACTTTCAAGCAAGTGCAAGAGCCCTTCAAATTCCACCGGGGAAATGTCCTGTCGCAGGATCTGCCTGCTTCTTTCAAACTGCGCCAGCTGCTCTTCGATCGAGCGCAAAAAGCTGCCAAACTGGTCACTTGAAGGATCCTCCACAAGGTCGGCAAGGTTCCACCGTCCCACCTTCATAGTTGTATAGGCAGTAGTAGTCATATGTTTGAGCGACAAGCACGTACGCCTTCGCTGTCACATATACGTGTATCTTGTTGATGAGCCGGGAGGTAAACAATCGCGGCCAAAAACAGCTATATGGGATTGCTGCGCCGGCTGCCGCTACCTTTGTTGCACTCTTGGAGCAAGTTTGGCAGGGAGGCGGAATATGTCGTCGCGCTCTACCTAAAGTCGATGGGCTGGGACATCGCGCTGTCGCCGGCGAGCAGGGGGCCGGCAGATATTGTCGCCACCTGCTGCTGCAGCGGTAATTCAAGGTCAACCTGGTTCATTCAGGTAAAAGCAAGCGCTGGCATCCCGCGCCTTCGGGGCTACGAGGTCAGGAGGCTGAAAGAGCTTGCGGCAAGCAAGAACGGGCTGCCCGTGGTCTCGACATTCCAGCCTTCTTTTCCCGGCGGCTTTTCCACTGGCAACTACTCGATAACGTTCTACCTGCTTGACAGCTGGCAGGAGCTGGACCCTATGGAATTTCTGGAGCGCGGAGGAGGTTGCATCTCCTTGCGATCCTCAGCTCGCTCCCCATGATGAGGTACTTGAACTCGTCGTCGTGCCTGCTGCATAGATACAGGATTATTTTGAACCCATCAAACTCAAGGCTCTTTTCTACCTTCTCGTAGTTGCCGTTATCGTCCCTGTTCACTTCATAATAGTCCGCTTCTTCGGTCTCTTTGAGAACAACATAGAAATCGGCGTGCTCAAAGCAGCCAGTCACTTGGCAGAACGGTCTCGTTCTTTTTTCACTTCGATTCTCATTGGATCTTATCATATGAGAATGTTCTACTATGGATTTCTTAGTATAAATGAGTTGACATGTTTGCTAGAAAATAGTGTCAGCTGACTTAAATAGATGAATCAACATATGATGATCACTCGCATTTGCGAGTTTCAGCATGGGTTAACGGCGTAGGCGAGCAATATGCGCGCACCGCGGCGCAGTTTGACCAAAGGTGGCGTTGCATGATAATGCCTGCCTATCCGTGCTGTCCATCTAACCTTTCTAACCTTTTGTATAGCGATAGTTCTGCTCGGTGCCTGTCATCTTGACAACGATCGTGTTGGCTGCCCTTGCAAATATTCGCTGCCTCTTGTCGTTTGTGAATATCCATCCAAGGATCACATCTATTGGAAGGAGGAACGCTTTTCCAAAGCTCTGTATTGCCGCATTGCGAGGGTCAACCTTGTTTCCTGCCAGATCGGTGGTCTTGATGTGCATGACCATCTTGCCAAGCGACTGGCCGGTGGTAGTTTCAAAGTATGTCCAGTATGCAAAGAACACCAAGCTTGTCACTGCCCACCCTATGGGGCCTTCTGCCCTGCCAAACCACCTGTCAGGCATCCCGGTGAGCCAGAATGGGATGGCAGCTGCCGCAAATATTGCCCACAACACAACATTTACTATGATAAAGTCGATCAGCCATGCAAGGAACCTTGTACCCCAGCTGGCAAGGACTATTTCCGTAGGCTGCTGCGAACTGCCACTTGAAGCTTCGCTCATGATGATATGTGTGTGTTTCGATTGCACTTCCTCAAATATAATAGATCCGACTATTATCTAGACTCATGCTTGCTTTGCGCCTGGAACTGCCGCTTGCCGTACTTCTTTAACGCTGCATAGCTTGCCAGCCCTGCTGCTACTGCCACAATACCTGCCAGCATAGTCGTACTATCAAATTGCGTTAGCATGGACAGCGACGTCACGAATCCGAGTCCAGCCAGCACAGGGAACCATCCGATTTTTACTGGCGACCTAAACGGCCTTTTAAGCTCTGGCTGTTTATATCTTAGCCAGATTAGCGCCAGATTGACAAGTGCATACACTATGAATATTGCAAAGACAGAAATGTTGGCTATAACAGAAATGCTCCCTTGGGAAAGCACAACGACGGCTATAGCCAGCAGCATCGTCAGGACGACTGCAATCCATGGGGTCCTCGTCGTAGGGTGTATCCTGCCAAGGGTGGATGGCAGAGCATGCTCTCTTGCCATTCCAAACATTATTCTAGATCCGGCAATCAGCATCATCAAGACCGTGTTTGCCGTGGCGAACAAGGCTATTGTGGAAAGCGTTACCACTCCGGCCCTTCCAAAGGTCTGCTCTGCTGCAAGGGCAAGCGGCGCATCTGAGGAAGAAAGCCTTTCCCACCCCAAGAGCGTGATCGCGGACGCGGCGACTATGATGTAGACGCCGGTGGTGACAGCAACCGAGATTACTAGAGCCCTTGGGATGGTTCTGGAAGCGTTCTTTGCCTCCTCTGCAATGTTGGCAAGGTTCTCAAACCCAAAGTAGGCAAAGAACGCTAGGCCAGCTGCGCTCAGTATGGCACCTGCTGACAGTGAAAAAGACGACGATGGTGATGATGTGGCTGGAGGCGTCGCATAATAGTCAACCCCTGAAAACGAGCCCAGCAATACCGCTGCCGTGACTATGAGGGCCAAGCCAGCCAGCTCTATTAGCGTGAACATAGTGTTCATCCACACAGACTCTCTGATGCCTATGAAATTTACAAGGGACAGCACCAAGACCAGCGCGACGGCCGATAGCACAGGATCAAGCTGCTGAAAAAAGCTCGATAGGTACCCTGAAAAGCCTACGGCCACCGCTGCCGCCGACACTATTGCTACAAACGTTATCAGCCATCCTGCAATAAACGCACCAAGATTGTTCCTAAAGGCTTTCTTGACAAACACGTATTCTGCCGCGCTCTTTGGGAACATCGAGGAAAGCTCGGCGTAGCTGAGGCCGGTAAAGGCAGCAATGACAGCCGCAACTATGAAGGACATCCACATCGCGTTGCCGGCAATCCCTGCTACGTCGCCTATCAGAACATAAATGCCCGCTCCAAGTATCAATCCGACTCCATACATTACTGCCTGAAAAAGGTTGACGTTTCGCTTCAGGCCCGGTTCCTTGTCCGCCCCTGCTTTTAACATAAACAAAATTCTCTCCGGCAGCATAGCTATTATGAGCTATAGACCCAAAGTCGCCAAGTGTTTTGAATTTTAAACATCAGTCAGAGATCAAGTATGGCCTTCAAGTGGCCGTACCTGTTATAGTCGTCTGCAAGTATCTTTGCCAGCTTTCTTGCAATATCGGTGACTGACAGCACGCCTGCCAGCGAGTCGTCCTGCTCTACCACCACAAGTCTCTTGATCTTATTCTTTGTCATTACAGCTGCGGCGGTTTCAATGGAGTCAAAGGCTTTGACTGTAATTACAGGCGACGACATGATGTCTTTGGCAGCTATGCTTTTTGCCGGCTTGTTTGACGCGGCAACTTTTCTGAGAATGTCTCGTTCGGTAATTATGCCGACTGGCCTTTCGTCGCCGTCCATCAGCACTACCGAGCCGACCTTGTTCTTTATCATCAACTTGGCCATGTCAAGGGCCGACAGGCCGGGCTTGATACTTGCCGCGACTATCTTTTTTGGCGACGACATGATTTCACTGACTGCGCTCATCTCTCTTTCTCTCCCTGACTGGCTAGGGCTCTCTGTTTCTTAAATTGCTAACTATTGTTATTATCATTCAGAGTCCACAAAGATTGAATATGATGTGGCTTTGAACCTCTCCTCGCCGTCCTCAACCACCGCAAAGAGCGTGTAGACGCCGTCCTTCCGCACCGCGGACGCCAGATTAAACATGACATCGACAGAAGAAGAGCTGTCGTCGCCCTGCCCCCACCTGTTGGCTTCAATCAGAATGAGGCCCTCTGGCTTTTCGTAGTAAAAGCCCAGCGGCAGCGGCTCGACCACGGCCGCTACGAGCTCGCCAGCAGAGTACGAGAGCATGTGCTTGTTCTGCTCATAAATCTCCCGCGTTGGGATCTCGTCGTAGTATATGTCTATCTGCTGAAGCTCCTGCCCCTCCAAAAGCTGGCCTGAGATCGTGACCTGACCGTTATTGACGCTTATGTCCAGCCCGTAGTTGTTCTCAAAATTCTCCACAAACGCAAGGTAGTACCTGTCGTAGACGATGCCGATGCTCACATGCGTATGGCGCGGGTCAAGTATATTGTACCTGTGCCCGTTGTCGCAGCATTCCTTGTCCTTGTACATCATCTCATACTGCAGCTCGGCTATAGTGGACAGCGGCTCTATCCTTTCGCAGTCAAGAAGTATGTTGGTGCGGCACTGCTCGTACTGCTCTGGGCTAAAGCCGGCAATCGCGACGTTCTGCTGCACGCTGCCCTCCCCTCCGTATCTAGTGTAGGTCATGTAGGGCTTTTCCCCGTTTGTCATCCAGTGGGATATCCTTTTTGTCCTGAAAACGTCCTCTGCATGCACCTGCGCGGCCTGGTTGCTGCTCAGCTGCACCGGCGGCAGGCCAAAGTCAGCTCTGTCCTTGTTTATCAGGTCGAGCGCATGCTGCACCAGCTCCTCGCGCGGTACGGTCACCGGCTCTTGACCCTGCGGCTGCAAGATGCTGAACGCAGGGTTGCTGTCCTGCTGCTGGGTAATGACGCCAAGTATGGCGGGAGCGAATATGAATAGCGCGACTGCGACTACTGTCACCAAGACGCAGGCGGCTACTATCTTGCCGGCGCTGCCGCTGCTATTCCTCTTCTTTGCCGCTGCTGCTGTTGCTGGATCACCGGCAACAAAATAATTTTGAGCGCCGCACACCGGGCAGGCGGACAGGAATGACCCGTACCGGTTGCCGCATGTGTGGCAGTCTACCCATGACGAGTCCGTCGTCTGGCAACTACCTCCAAACTACTACTAGCACCCAATGCAAAATACAATACCTTTTGCACTTTTATGTAGATACATACAGCAATTCAAATAGGTTCTGCATCCGCCCTCTACCACTACCACTACTACTACTGCTGCAGGAGGTCGTATGCCTTGCCTTCCTCTATCACGGTCATGTTCCGGGTAGCCCTCACGTACATCTCAGGGTGCTCGGTGTGTATGGGGAAGAGCATCTTGGCGCTGATCTCTTTTACGATCTGGAACAGGTCGGTCCCCTTTGCATGCCCTGAGCAGTGTATCTGGTGCCGCTCCATGCCGAACTTGTCGAGCCGGTTGTCCACCCGCTCTTGGCTCAAGACCATCTCTTCGTTGTACGGCTCGCTTGCAGAGTGGATGTAGAGCGCGCCGGGAGGCGGCTTCATATCGATAAGCGATGCAAAGCTAAAGTAGCCAAGGGCGCACAGGTAGCGGCTCAGGTTCTGGCTGATCTCCGCAGCCGTCTTTGCGTTGGGCAGGCTTGCAAATGTCGCGTCCTCGCCGTAATAGTCGCCGTCTGAATATGTGCCGGACACCTGCTTTGGCTTGTAAATGACGATATCCTTGTCGTCATAGTTTGGGATGCCGAGGTTGGGGTCTTGCGACAGGTACTTTAGGCAGTAGCAATCCTTCAGCTTGACTACTAGCTTGCGTCCGTTCTCCTTTGCTATCCTGTAAAACGTCCTGACCCTGTCCATGTCCTTGAAGTTAAAGTCGGCAAACACCGGCGCGTTTGGGTGCCCTGCCACGAGGTTGTTTGCCTCCCTGAACACACGCTGCTCGCTCTCTTCCATCGGCATGTCAGTTATCCTTGTCCCTTCGCAAATGAGGGCTACTGGTTTTGCAGCCTTTGCCTCTGATACGAACTCTTGCGTCATCTCGGGCCTAGCGCCGTGCAGCCTGATGTCGCCGGTGTAGACAACCGGCCCGGCGCTCGTATAGATGATAAACCCGTACGCGCCGGGTATCGAGTGGTCGACATGGATCGGATGCACTTCAAGCGATCCTATCTTGAACCTGCAGCCCGACCTGAACTCGTTTATCTTTCTTGCGACTGGCTTGGCCACTCTCTTTGACGGCTTTGGCAGAAAATCAAGCACTTCGCGCTCAAAGTCACGGGGCGCCCTCGCCTGTATTGCCTTGAGTATGGTGTGGCACGTGCTCCCATGTAGAGGAGTATGTCGTGGTGGAGAAACGAAATATAGTCGACGTGGTCGGCGTGGGCGTGTTAAACCAGCACAGCGTCGACGGTCGGCGATCCGGCCTTCCTGCCGGCCATCTCCAGCAGGTCTTCTCTGTAGATGCCCTCGACATCGGGGATGAGGCCGATCTCGATAAAGTCGACAAGGCCGTTTGCCGACCTTGGCTTTAAGTACTCTTCAAAGAACCTTGCGCGCCGGGAAAACCCTTTGCCAAAGTCGAGCGGTATCCTGGTACCACCGTCGTCATCTAGGAGGATCTTGTTGCCGCCTACCTCATTTACCCCGCCGTAGAACGTTATCCTGCAGCCGGACAATTGTTGTTGCTGTTGCTGTGATAGAAAGAGGTTGCTTATTAGCCTGATGACACTACAAAATAGGTTGTTGGTTGCTTACTGGAATACATATGCAAAAACGGGCCAATATCTTGCTCATAAAGACGTATTTCTGAGAAGTGCTCTTACGAGTCAGGGAATGGCGGAACAGCTATGCAATGATCCGCAACGCCAACGTAACCGGAAGGGGAACCTCATCCTGTCCATGACATGACAACAGACCAAATACAAGAAAGGATTGAAAGAGGCATTGGCTACTGTTGTGTTGTTACTTCCAGCCTTAAACTTGCGCCGTCTTTTAGAACATAGCCTTCCATATCAGTGATGCGCTCGCCATTGGCGAGGAGGGCAGCTTGCTTGTCTGTCAGATCAAGACCCCAAAGCTCGAGAAACTCTCCAAACGTGAAAGGCTTCTCTTCATCTTTACTTTCCATGTGGATAAGACCATCCGTTTCATGTGTATGAATTGGCACAATACCTGCAACTCCATAACGGCCCAGAGGATGATTCTGATCAATTGGAACTCCAATGTTGGCAGGCACTACTTGTTTTTGGCCATCAAGATAGTATTCGAAGCGAACATGATGGTGATAGGCAACCTGTTCCCCATGTGCTATGATCTCAGGCTTTGGTACCTCCCTCGACCCAATTAATGCTATGGCCACAGCTAAAACAGCTACAGCACCGGCTATGTAATAGATATCCCGTCTCTGAATCTTACCCGGTTTCTTCTTAGCTTTCAATTTTTCAGCAATCGGTGATATTTTATAGAGTCTACTTAAATCTGCTTCGCAACAAAACTGTTTTTCGAATTAGAAAATCTTTTGCCACAAATGATAAATCGCGCGGTGCGAGCTACGTGTGAGCCTGGAAATTGCCCGCGCCGCCAGATAACTAAACCCCACTTGGCTGAGGACCACGGGGGAAGAGCTATCTAGCTTAAGCTAGTATGAAGCTGTGTCCTATAATAACATGCCATCAATGACGCTATTAGCCTGATGACAGTTTGTTGCAATGCAGCACATAGCTAGTGCACTGTACATATGGCAGTTAAGTAACATTTGAACCAGCTTTTAGTCATGTTCCGGTGCCCGGACTGCGGCGATAGCATGAAGGAGCGCATAGTGATCACCCGGCTTGGAGACATTGATGGGTGGAACTGCGTTTCGTGCGACTCGTTCTACAGCAAAAAAGATATGAAAAAGGCAATCCTTACACCCTAGTCATTTCAGACTTGGGGTTGTAGATGAGGGCAAGCACGTGCTCGCGCACCTCCTTCTGCTCCATTATGCCCCGGTGCGCTATCGTGGTGATCGAGCTGTCGTTTCGCACGCCGCGCATCTTCATGCAAAGGTGCTCGCCTTCTGCTATCACAAGCGCGCCCTTTACGCCCATTCTGACAAGCTCGTCGGCTATCTGCTTTGTAAGCCTCTCCTGTATCTGCAGCCGGCGGGAGTATTTCTCGACCAGCCTCACCAGCTTTGAAACGCCAAACACCTTGCCAGATGGCACGTATGCGACATGGATCTTACCAAAGAACGGTAGCATGTGGTGCTCGCACATGCTGTAGAACTGGATGTCCTTTGCTACCACGGCGTCGGTCTCTTCAGAAAAGCTGACGTCAAGCTCTGCGTCCATCCTGTACCCGCCGAAAATTTCTTCGTACATGTCGGCTATTCTGCTTGGCGTGCCTGTAAGCCCTTCTCTATCGGGGTTCTCGCCCAGCTCGATCAAAAGCTCCCTTACAAGTTTGGCAATTTTTCTCTTGTTGATCGCTGCTGTCTTTTCTGCTGTTGTTGTCATTTTCTAATTTTTACCTGACTCCTATAATCTTGTGCAGCTGCGGCACGACCCTGACCTGATCATACAGGGGGTAGACAGCGTCGTAAAAGCCAAAAAGCACATCCAATGTTGGCTCGTCGATTTTATAGCTTGGCTGTATTATAAATCCTGCTATCTCGGTTGGTCTGGCTACGCTGAACACCTCGCGTACAAGTTCCTTGAATTCTTTAAGGCTTGACGAATTTGTTACTACTACTTTGATATAGGTGGTCTTGCCGCCGCTGCCGACTGCAAGCTTGAGGCAGTCAAGCTCGCTCCTCAGCAGGCTGCCGTAGTGCTTTTCATCAACCACCTTCGAGTCCTTCAGCTTGAACTCTACCTTGACAAGGTCGATGTAGGGCAGGACCTTGGCAAACCTTGCGGCGTCATAGCAGGCCGATTCCAGAAAAGTCCTGAGGCCCTTTTGCCTGACGAACTTGGCAAGCTCAATCACCGCCTCATGCTGCACCAGCGGCTCGCCTCCAGTAAAGTTGACCTTGTAGGTGTTGGGGTGTAGGTTCTTTAAGATGAGCTCCTTTGCCTCGTCTATAGAGTAATCAGAGCCGCTGTCCAGAGGCAGCGCGTAGGGCGTGTCGCACCAATGGCATTTCAGCGGGCACCCAGACAGCCTGACAAACATGGTCTTTGTGCCAAACAGTATGCCCTCTCCCTCGATGCTAGTGAATATCTCGCTTAGCTTTACCCTTGCGCTTGCTGCGACTTTCTGTTGCATAATCTGTTTTGTCCTCTATCCGTGCAGTGGTGAATGCGTCTTTCCTATTTATACACGATTCGCAACTCCCGCAGTGAAGGTATTTTTTGCCGGCCCTGACGCCATCAGAGTAACAACTCCATGTCTGGAATATCTTGTCGCCAAGTACCTTGTAGCCGGCCTTGAGCAGCGCCGGCTTGTCAAGACCCATCACGGCCGGCGACAATACCGTTATCTCTTGCCGCTTGCCGGCAATGATGCTATCAGATTCGGCAATGTTGAGCGCCTCGTTTATCGCGTTGACAAACGCCGGCCGGCAATCAGGGTAGTGTGGGATATCGCCGGTATGCGCCCCGTAGGCGACAACCTTGGCATTGATGCTCATCGCCCACGCGGTAGCTATAGTCAGGAACACTGCGTTGCGTACGGGAACTACTAGGCTCTGCGAAAAGTCACGCGACAGCTCTTGCCTGTTATCGGTCAGGGCATTGCTCCTGCCGTAGAGCGATTTCATGAAGCTGATGTCGACCACCTTGTGGTCCCTTGCCTTCAACACCTTGGCAAAAAAGCGTGCACGCTCGATTTCACGCTTGGCGCGCTGGCCATAAGCAAACGTCAGCAAATAAAGGTCATAGCCGTCGTTGGCTGCAAGCGACGCGGCATAGCAGACAGAGTCAAGCCCCCCGCTTACTATGCATACTGCCGCCGGCCTAGTCAATGGCAGAGGTTTGAAAGCGGCGCCTATTTTGTGTATCTCTCAATGATTTTCCTGTGCTGCGGGTACAGTCTAATAAGTTCGTCCCTTTTGCCAAGCTCCCAGTCGCGATAGTCAAAGCCCGGCGATACGGTGCAACCAAGCAGGCAGTACGATTTTCTGTTATCAAGCGCTGCAGCGAACCACGTGCCAGCCTTTATGACCACTTGGGGAATGCCACCCTTGCCGCCGATCTTCACTTTGGACAGCCTACCGCCGTCCTTGTCGTCTATGGTATAGAGCGTGATCGAGCCGCCAGCGTAGTGGTGCCAGATCTCGTCTGACCTGATCCTATGAAATGCAGAAAACTGGTCGCCGGCCAGCATGTAATAGATCGCGGTTGCAATGCTACGCGGTCCGTCAAACCCTTCAACGTTTACCATTGTGTCCGACCTGTATGTCTGCTTAAAGTAGCCGCCCTCTGAGTGCTTCTCAAGTGCTAGCTTTTTGACCAGCCGTCGTGCCACTTGACTGTTCATCATCAATAACGCGCCAGTATCGTGCCTGTGTTTTATTAAATCTTGAAAGAAGACATTAATTCGGGCTGGGATAGAACAAGCGTGTACTTGATCATAGGCTTGATTGGCAAAGCCAACGTCGGCAAGTCCACGTTTTTTAACGCGGCTACAGAGCTTGCCGTGCCAGCAGCCAACTATCCCTTTACAACCATCGAACCCAACGTTGGAGTCGCGTATGCGAGGGTCAAGTGCGTCTGCCGCGAATTTGGCGTTCAGGACAATCCTGTGCACTCGATGTGCATCGACGGAAACAGGTTCATCCCAATCAAGCTGGTGGACGTGGCTGGCTTGGTGCCGGGTGCCCACGCCGGCAAGGGACTTGGCAACAAGTTCCTCGACGATGCAAGGCAAGCAGACGCTCTCATACACGTCGTCGATGCCTCGGGCACGACGGACAGCAACGGGAGGTCGGTGCCAGCAGGAGCAGGCGACCCGATGTTTGACATCACGTTTGTAGAAGAAGAGTTCGACCTCTGGCTTGCCGCTCTGATAGGCCGTGACTGGGGCAAGAACGCCAGAGAGGCAGAAGGTCTGGGCCAAAAGCTTGAGCAGATGCTTGCAAAGCGGTTGTCCGGCCTTGCGATAGGCGAGCCGGTGATAGCAGCCGCAATCCACGCGTCCGGCCTTGCAATGAAAAAGCCGGTGAGCTGGACAGAAGAAGACATACTTGCTTTCTGCAAGATACTGCGCGCAAAAGCCAAGCCTTTTGTAATAGCGGCCAACAAGGCCGACCTGCCATCGGCCGAGGTCAACATCGAGAAGATGAAGTCGGCCGGCCTCGAAGTGGTCCCGTGCGCGTCAGAAGCCGAGGCGCTCCTGAGAAAGGCATCAAAAAAGGGCGTGCTCCATTACCTGCCCGGCGACAGCTCGTTTGACGTCAAGCCCAATGTTGCGCTAAACATACAGCAGCAAAAAGCACTTGACATTGTAAGGACGCTCATGCAAAAGTACGGCTCGACCGGGGTGCAGGAGGCGATCAATATCGCCTGCTTCAAGCTCTTACGCATGGTAGCCGTCTACCCTGTGGAAGACGAGTTCAAGCTGGCAGACAAAAAGGGGAACGTCCTACCAGACGTTAGGCTGTTGCCCGAAGGATCAACTGCAAAAGACCTTGCAGGGACGGTGCACGCCGACCTTGCAAAGGGCTTTTTGTATGCGATCGACGCTAGGACAAAGCAGAGGATAGGCGCCGACCACAAGCTGAAAAGCGGCGACGTGATTAAAATAGTGTCTGCAACAAGCAGGGGATAGGAAAAAAATATGTTATGCCTTGGGATTGAAAGCACCGCGCACACATTTGGATGCTCGATAGTCGATTCAAAGGGCAAGGTGCTGTCCGACGAGCGCGACGTCTACAAGGCGCCGGAGGGCAGCGGCATACACCCGCGTGAAGCATCGCGCCACCACATGGAAGCCAGTGCTGATGTCTTGCGACAGTCCCTTAAAACTGCCGGTGTTTCAATGAAGGACATCGGCATTGTGGGCTATTCTGCCGGGCCGGGTCTCGGGCCGTGCCTCCGTGTCGGCGCCGTCGTTGCAAGGACCGTGGCCGGCTTTTACAAAAAGCCGCTGGTGCCGGTCAACCATGCCCTAGGGCATCTAGAGCTTGGGGCTATGCTCACCGGTGCTTCAGACCCGCTTGTCCTGTTGGTCTCGGGCGGCCACACCATGATACTTGCGTTCTCTCACGGCCGGTGGCGCGTCTTTGGCGAGACGCTTGATATCACCATCGGCCAGCTGCTTGACCAATTTGGCAGGGCGCTTGGCTTTGCTTCACCATGCGGCGGCAGGATAGAGCAGCTTGCGGTCCAGTCTGCCGGCAGGTACATGCAGCTGCCTTACATCGTCAAGGGCAACGACGTTTCGTTCTCCGGTCTGCTGACGGCCGCGATAAAGCTTGCATCAGACAGGGCAGAGGAGGTGGCGGTGACTGATGCGTGCTACTCGCTCCAAGAGACGGCGTTTGCAATGCTAGCAGAGGCTGTAGAGCGCGCCCTTTCGTTCACTGGCAAGAAAGAGATGATGATAGTGGGCGGAGTAGCCGCAAACAAGAGGCTTGCAGAGATGCTTGAAGCGGCGTGCAGCCGCCAGGGAGCCAAGCTGTTTGTTTGCCCGTTGAAATTTGCAGGCGACAATGGCGCCCAGATCGCGTGGACCGCCATCCTGGAATATCAGGTCACGAAAAGGCATGTCAAGGTGGAAGAGTCATTTGTGCAGCAATCATGGCGGCTTGATACAGTGGACATCAGCTGGCGCCGGTGAGCTGCTTTATCTGGCGCTCCCACTTGCCGTTGTTAAATACGCCGAATTTGTAGGTCTTGTCGCCTGACACGACAACCAACTTTTTCACAAGGAACCCTTCGGCCCTGACAGACGATATCTTGTTTAGCGGGATATCGACGACAACCTCGCCTTCCTTTTTCGACAGTGTAGCCATCCTGCCCTGCGTCTTTTGGAACACCAGCCTGCGGTCCGTAAGAAAAAGAAAGCCACTTCTCAGCTTGTCCTCGGCGCAGTCCTCATCAAGGATCACCTTTTCGCCGGGAGCCGGCTCGAAACTCACCACATTTTTATCTCCAATCCACAGGCTATATTACTATTGCAGCAGCCGAGGCTGGTTAAAAAGGGCGCAGAGGCAGATATCTACCTCGTAGAATGGGGTGGGAAAAAGGCAGTCTCGAAGGTACGGACCCCCAAGCCGTACAGGCATCGAGAGCTGGACGCGGCCATAAGGAAGCACAGGACTATACATGAAGCCAATTTCATGTCCGCAGCCAAGGCTGCCGGGGTCATGACGCCGTTTGTGCATTTCGTCGACCCTGTAAACGCCGAAATAATAATGCAGTTTGTGGAAGGCGAAAATGTCAGGGACTCGATAACGCCTAGCCTCTGCTACGAAATGGGCCGCTATGCCGCCATGCTGCACGCAAGCAACATCATCCACGGCGACCTGACCACTTCAAACTTTATCACAAGCAAAAAGCAGCAGCTTGTCCTGCTTGACTTTGGCCTGTCATATTATTCAGAGCGTAAGGAAGACATAGCCACCGACATCCGACTGATAAAGGAGGTCTTTACCAGCGCGCACATTGCTGTCAAAAAGGCGTTCCCAAGCTTTGTCGGGGGATATGCAAGCGTCGCCGGAAAGAATCGGACAGACAAGATCTTGGAAAACGTAAAGGAAATAGAGCAGCGCGGCAGGTATGCGCGGGTGGTCTGATTAGATTATCATGCGAGCCGTGACCTTTGCAAGCACCAACCAGAACAAGTACCGAGAAGTCCAGTCGATCCTCTCGGCTTATGGAATTTCTGTAGACTTTGCGCAGGTAAACCCGGTCGAGATCCAATCAGACTCGCTTGAAGAGATTGCACGTGAAAAGGCAAAGAGCGCGTTTTCACAGGTCGGCAGGGCGGTAATAGTCGAAGACGATGGCCTGTTTATCGACATGTTGAAAGGCTTTCCGGGCCAGTACTCGTCGCACGCGTTCAAGACCCTCGGAAACGCCGGCATCATGAAGCTGCTTGAAGGGTCGGCCGACAGGTCAGCGTCATTCCGGTCCCTGATAGCGTTCTATGATGGCAAGAGCCTATCAATATCGGAAGGGAGGGTTGACGGCAGGATATCGGACAGGATAGCAGAGGGCGGCTGGGGCTACGACCCGATATTCGTCCCTGATGGCGCTGATCTGACGTTTGCAGAGCTGAAAGAAAAAAAGAATGAGTACTCTCACCGCAAGAAAGCGCTTGACAACTTTGCACAGTGGTACAAGCATACGGTGCCCTAGCATCCAAAGAGCTAATGAGTCGGCGTTAGGTATTCCTTGATCCACCTATCAGTGTAGCGCACTTGGTTCTGCAGCACCACTATCCTTGAAATCTCGCTCTCATCCATCACCTTGAACGAGGGCATCTTTTCGCACAACCTACCTGCAAAGTCCCTCACCTCGTGCATCTCCAGCATGTGATCCTGCTCCAGCCGCTGGTTTGACATGCCAATGTGCATGTAAGACTTTAGCTCGATAAAGTGTGGGTCGCCCTGAGCCATCATTTCTGCAAACTCACCCACAAAACTGTCGCTGTCGTTGTATCCTCTTATCAGGGTCATGCGGAGCACCGTCCTCGTGTTGACAGTGGCAAGGAAGCGCAGGCTTTCCCACCACCGCTCCCACGCATCCTTGTGGAGCGGCCTATTGATCTGGTGGAACATCTTTTTGTTGGACGCATTGGTCGACAGATAGATCTGCGTCGGCAGGGCATCTTCGGCCGCCAGCCTCTTTAGCATGTCCGGCTCCTGCCCGTTTGTCACAAGGAATATCGACTTGGTGGCCTTGAGCGACTTCAAGTATTTTATCAGCTGTGGGAGCTTGGGATACATGGTAGGCTCGCCTGAAAGCGAAATTGCATAATGGGCCGGGAGCAATGACTCGTCGAGCTTTTTCTTGTCGTTCTTGGCGTTGCCGTAGTAGCCGTTTATCAGCTTTTTCCGCTCGACCATCAGCTGTTGGACTATCACGTCCGGCTCGTCTACTAGCTCTTCGGGCATTTCAAGCGTGTCATAAAATTCTGTCGGGCGCCAGCAGTAGATGCACCTGTTCTCGCAGTTCATTGCAGTCGGCGTCATCTCCATGCACTGGTGAGTCGAGATGCCGTAGAATTTGTGCTTGTAGCAGGTGCCCTCGTTTGCAAACGACTTTTTCGTCCAGTGGCACAGCTCCACCGCAGAGTGGTTGTAGACGCCGTATTTTGCCTTCTGCAGTCTAGCCTTGAGCTGGGGGGTTATCTGGATAAGGTTGTTGTCAGTCGAATGCGAAACGTGCTCGTCGGAGCAGCTCATCTATCTGTGTCTCTGAGCAAGATGGCGGCGGATCAGATTTAAATTTTGCACTGTGCAGACTGGTAGCCATGGCCGTCGACACTGAAAAGATAATGCAAGTTGGGCTTGATCTTGCCGGCTGGAAAAAGATGCCGGCGGACAGCGCCGTGCACGTGAAGGGCAGGAACATCAACAAGGTCCTGATAGCAATCGATGTCGGGGCGGCAGAGCTGATGCTTGCGAGGCAGCTTGGGTGCGACGCTGTCATTGCGCATCACCCAATAGGGGTAGCCTCTGTCAACTTTTACAAGGTATTTGACAGGCACGTCGACTTTATGATGGAGCACGGCGTTCCCACTAAGACCGCAAAAGAGGCGGTCGCAAAGCTCAAGGAGCGGGTCGAGACGCGTAACCACGCCGACATTTACAGCGAAGTCGTAGGAGCGGCAAAGGCGCTTGGAATGCCGCTTGTCAACATTCACCAGCCGTGCGACGAATACATGCGGCAGGTCATACTGAAAGCGATCAAGTCCGGCAGGACAGAATACGTGTCAGATATTGTCCGGTCTATAGGCAAGATACCTGAATTCAGCAATGCGGCGACCAAGGTGCAGGTAAGGCTTGGCAGCGAAAAGAACAGGGCCGGCCACTGGGCGCTGGTAGTGGCTGCAGGCACCAACGGCGGCTACCACATCGCCAAGGCGTACATGCAACACGGCGTTTCTACTGTCATTTACCTGCACGTCGACTATGGCGACCTGATGAAGATGAGGGAGGACAAGCTTGACGGCAACCTGGTCGTCATGGGGCACCTTGCGGGCGACTCGATAGGGCTCAACGGCCTTGCAGACCAGCTCGAAGGCTTGGGCGTCGAAACCGTCCGAGTAGGCATCCTTCCGGGTAGATGATCCGGTTTATCAAATCTTTTATAAGCCCTCGATGAGCAGCTTATAGGGAGAGAAAAGGAGATTGCAGGAGCTGAATAATAATAACAACGGCAGTAACGCTGACAGGTCTTTGCTTGAGGATTTTGAGCGTGAGATCTGGAGCAAGGTTCCCCATTTGGAGGACAAGTCTGGCAAGGTCGTCAATGCAACGCCTTTGAAAGATATTACCGCGGACCTTAAAGAATGTGCAAAAAGCGTCTTTGGCATAGATCTGGCAGACAAGAACCTGCGAGTCTTTGGCAAGTTTGATTCAAAGCTGCTTGCAGGCTCGATCAAGTCTAGGCCGGCGGTAAACATATTGCGTGACGCTATTGCCACAGGCAAGATCAAGCGAGGGCAAACGATATTTGAGGCGACTTCGGGCAACTTTGGGATCGCGCTGGGACTGATCGGCAAAAGGATTGGGCTGAACGTTGTTACCCTTGTGTCTAGAAAGCTTCAGGAAGGGGTATTCGAGGAGTTGAGAAATGAGGATATTCGCATCGTCAACCTTGACATGGATATCTGCCCTGCTCCCGGAATGAAGGGGGATGCCAATCTCATGGCTGCAAAAGCAACTGCTTGGAATGTTCGCGCCCAGCTCTCTGAACTGGGGTTCGATCCTGCTATTTTCGACAGGTCACGCTCGGAGATAGAAGCAGTTCTGGCAAAGCAGGACATCATAAACCTGGCAAAGCTTTTGGCAAAAATGTATGACGGCTGCTTTTGCCCAGAGCAATACGATAATGAGCTGAACATAGAGGTGCACAGGACAGTTACTGGCCCAGAGATTGAGCAGCAACTACACGAGCAGGGTCATTCGCTAGCAGACTTTAGGATCGTCTGCACCTTTGGCACCGGCGGCACATCGGGCGGCCTGAGCAGGTACATGATGGAGAAGCACGGCAAGAAGGCGGTGCACGTGATATTCCCGCCAGCCGATCAGGATGTCGCAGGGATAAGGACAAAAGCAAAGGCGTCGGGCTTGAAATTCTACGAGCCTGACCAGTACGCCGGGCAGCACGAAGTAGACTTTGGGGGACAGGCAAAACGCTTGCTCAAGTTCTTTGTGGACAAGGGGTACGACATGGGTGAAAGCAGCGCCCTTGCGCTCTATGCAGCAATGCAGATGGCGAACTTTGGCGGCGAAGGCAGGTTTGTCGTGATAATTGCAGACGGAATCCAAAAGTATAGGAAGAACCTTGAAGCCATGCAACAGCAGCAGAAACAAAAGCGCCTAGAGGTCCCCTTGCAGGAAGCCGTTTCAAACATTGGGAATTACGACAGAGTTGTCTGGATACACACGATGTATACGCCGCGCAAAGAAGGGATAGAGCTGATCGCAAAGACGCTGGGCATCGACGAAAGCAAGATCTATGTCCCAAAGGCCAGTGAGGTAGAGCAACTCTTGATGACACAACAGATTCCAAAGGAGATGGAGAAATCACTGGGAGGCCCAGACTCAAAGCCGTTGCTTGTCTGCATGATGGGAAATACTTCGCTCAGGGTTGCTCAGGTGCTTGGTCAGAAAGGCATTGGTGCTGAAAGCCTGACTGGGGGCATAAATACACTCTCCCAAGGAAAGGGCAAGCACATCTCTGAACTTGTGCGAATGGCTACCGAATAATAACAATAGAGCGCAGCAATCGAACGATTATATACTGTAGAGTCAGCAAATTTTCTGGCGGCCTTCGTAGTATAGCCTGGTCAGTATAGGCGGCTGTGGCCGGTTTCTCAAGAAACTTTTCGGCAGAAACCGCTTGAGGAGGGTTCAAATCCCTCCGAAGGCCCCATTTTTCAATATAATATAATAAAATGATATGCCTGTCGGTAGTAGGTCTTGGTCAAATAATAAAAAGGAAGAAAAAAGGCTGTTTACAGCCTTGGAGCGAAGTTGAACTTGCCGTACCTTGCAGTTGCTACAATGATTCCAACGATTGCTACCGCCAGTACAATTGCAGCTATTGCACCAAACTCTGGAACTGCCCATGTGCCTACGATTTCGATTGTTTCAGTGCCGTTTGCAAAGTCGATCGACAGTGTCCTTCTGTCAACTGTTGCCTCTGTTTGCTCAGGCGTAACATTCTCGTCGTCAATGAACACTGCAAAGTCCACGTCAGGTCCTGATCTGCCGTCAGCTCCATCCCTAGAGTCAATCACGTTCCTTGGAAGTCTGATCTGCAGGTTTCCGTCGGATGTTGAGCTGATTGTAACTGTCAGTGTCGCAGTTGCTTCGTCTGGTACCATGTTCTGAACCGATCCGCCTGTAATTCTGTACTGTACTGGGAATGTCTGGCCGCCAACTCTGATATTGAATGTCCTCCAGGTTTCTTCAGTAGCTTGGAATTCGAATGTTGTTTCCTGGTTTACAGTGCCTGCATAGGTAGCCTGTACTCTGTAGGTTCCACTCTTTGCCATCAGCGGACCTCCTGACGTAAATGTATAGCTGTATGATCCGTCTGCTGCAGCATCGAGTATCTCACTTCTTACAAAGTTACCATCCGGATCGAACACTCGTATCAGGATTGGCTGGTTTATCGTCGGCGCGGTCAGCTGGCCACTAATCGTGATCTCATCACCAGAGGCGTAGCTGTCCTTGTCTGTCTCTATTGTCAGCGTTTGTGCATACGCGGCACCTACCACTCCGACAGATGCAACGGATGCCATTAATATAGCCACTAGTGCATATGCTTTATAGTCCATTATCCCTCATGCACACCTAACACGCTATAATTGCATTACTATTTATCCTTTTTGTGTATAAACTCTAACGCTTTAGATCATTTTAAGTAACCTCAATAAATACCATGTCTCAATTTTCAAAAGAAATAGCAAATTCCCGGACAATAAATTGCGAATACTTATATATGCTCACCCGATATTCATTAAATTTGACTTTGATGTTTTCTCAGCAGAAGCTATTTTCCTGTTTGGAGGTGCACTCCATTGTCTGAAAAGAAGGTCGTCAAGATAACGAACCACGCTTACCAACCAAAGCATGAAATTCTGCCGAAAAAGGAAGCAGAGGAAATTCTGAAAAAGTACAACGCCAAACCAAGCCAGCTGCCGTACATCATGATAAGCGACAAGGCCCTTGAAGATCTTGACGTCCGGCCCGGCGACATTATCAAGATCACGAGAAAGAGCCCGACTGCGGGTGAAAGTGTATATTACCGATACGTCGTAGAGGGTTGAGTACGCCATGATAGAGAATTCTATTGAGATGTGGCCTATTATCAACGACATTTTGCGAAGGGAAGGCGTTGCAAGGCAGCACCTGAACTCTTATAACGAATTCATGGAGCGCGGACTCCAGAGCATCATCGACGAAGTTGGCGAGATCGAAATCGAGACCGCAGAATACCCGTACAAGATCAAGCTGGGCAAGATAAAGCTCCAACAGCCAAGGATCATGGAGCTTGACGGCTCTATCACACATGTTGCCCCGATGGAGGCACGCCTTCGCAACCTAACCTATGCGTCGCCGGTCATGCTTGAATGCAGCGTGGTCGAGGACGGCAAGATACTGGAATCGCGCTTTATCCACATCGGCGACATGCCTGTAATGGTCAAGTCCAACACGTGCATCCTGCACAACCTGCCTGAGAGCAAGCTGATCGAGTTTGGCGAAGACCCACGCGACCCCGGCGGATATTTCATTATCAACGGTTCTGAGCGCGTCATCGTAGGCTTGGAAGATCTTTCGTACAACAAGATAATCGTTGACGCCGAAGAGGCAACCGGCACCCTGCTATACAAGGCCAAGGTGTACTCTTCAATAGTCGGCTACAGGGCGAAACTTGAACTAGTGATGCGCCCAGACGGCTCCATAGTGACCAAGATCCCCGGCTCGCCTGTAGACATACCTCTTATCACGCTAATCCGGGCGCTTGGCCTAGAGTCGGACAAGGACATCGCAGACTCGGTCTCGCTAAACGAGACCATCCAAGACGAGCTAGAGCCCTCATTTGAAAAGGCCGGCGACGTGAACACGAGCAGGGACGCCATCGTGTATATCAGCAAGAGAATTGCGCCCGGCATGTTGGAGGAGTTCCAGATAAAGAGGGCCGAAACGCTGCTTGACTGGGGCCTCCTGCCGCACATTGGCAAGAACCCAGACAACAGGCATGAAAAGGCGCTGTTCTTAGGCGAAGCGGCAAGCAAGCTTATTGAGCTCAAGCTGGGCTGGATAGACGCTGACGATAAGGACCACTATGGCAACAAGGTGATCAAGTTCGCCGGCCAGATGCTTGCAGACCTGTTCAGGACAGCTTTTCGCAATTTGATACGTGACATGAAGTACCAGCTAGAGCGCTCGGGCCAAAAGCGCGGCATCAACGCAGTCGCAGCCGCAGTCAGGCCCGGCATCGTCTCTGACAAGCTGAACAACGCCATTGCAACGGGCAACTGGGGCAGGGGCAGGGTCGGAGTCACGCAATTGCTTGACAGGACCAACTACATGTCCACCATTTCGCACCTGCGCAGGATCCAGTCGCCGCTCAGCAGAAGCCAGCCCAACTTTGAGGCAAGGGATCTGCACGCTACACACTTTGGCAGGATCTGCCCCGCAGAGACCCCTGAAGGCTCTAACTGCGGACTCGTCAAGAACCTTGCGCTATCTGCAATAATCTCGGTAAACGTCCAGAGCGCCGAGGTAACAGAAAAGCTGTACGAGCTTGGCGTCCAGAACGTCGAGGATGCCCGCGAGGACCTGAGGGAGTCAGGCACAAGGGTGTTTGTTGACGGCAGGCTGATAGGCTACGTCGAAAAGGGAGAGCACCTCTCTGACACGCTGAGATCGATGAGAAGGTCAGGCAAGATCCACCCGCACGTCGGGATTTACCTTTACAGCTCGCAGAACGAGAACGCTACAAAGCGCCTCTACATCAGCTGCAACGCCGGCAGGGTGCTGCGGCCACTCGTTGTGCTCAGGGATGGCAAGCCTCTTGTAACTAATGAAGTCATTGAAAAAGTGTCGAAAAAGTTCCTTTCATGGAACGACCTGCTCTACATGGGAGTAATCGAGCTGGTAGATGCTAACGAGGAGGAGAACTGCTATGTAGCCATTGATCCGAAAAAGCTGGAGCCAAAGCATACACACTTGGAGATATTCCCATCTGCGATTCTGGGTGTGGGCGCTTCAATAATCCCGTACCCCGAGCACAACCAGTCGCCAAGAAACACCTATGAAAGTGCAATGGCAAAGCAGAGCCTCGGCTTCTCGACTCCGCTCATGAACGCAAGCACCTATGTCAGGCAACACTTTATGCTGTACCCGCAGACGCCAGTGGTCAGCACAAAGGCGATAAACCTGCTTGGGCTTGAAGACCGCCCGACGGGCCAGAACGCGGTCGTTGCGGTGCTTCCATTTGAAGGCTACAACATTGAGGACGCAGTAGTGTTCAATAAGTCGTCAGTCGACAGGGGGCTTGGCAGGACGTTCTTTTACAGGATCTATGAAGCTGAAGCCAAGCAGTACCCCGGCGGCATGAAGGACAACTTTGAGCTGCCGCAGCCAGATGCCAACATCCGCGGCTACAGGGGAGAAAAAGCATACCGCCTACTAGAGCAGGACGGCGCGATAATGCACGAAGCCGTGGTCAACGGAGGCGACATTTTGATCGGCAGGACGTCGCCGCCAAGGTTCATGGAAGAGTACAAAGAGTTCGAGGTCAAGGGCCCGTACAGGCGCGACACTTCAGTCGGCGTCAGGCCATCAGAAAACGGCGTCGTTGACACGGTGATAGTCACGCAGTCGGTCGAAGGCGGCAAGATGTACAAGATCCGCGTCAGGGACATGAGGATCCCGGAGATAGGCGACAAGTTTGCCTCAAGACACGGCCAGAAAGGCGTTGTCGGCATGCTGGTCAACCAGGAAGACGTGCCGTACACCGAGGATGGCGTAGTGCCTGATATTATGATCAACCCACATGCGTTCCCATCAAGGATGACCGTCGGCCAGTTCATGGAGTCGCTTGGCGGCAAGGCCGCTTCGCTCCGGGGCAGGATCGTCGACGGCTCGGCGTTCCTTGGGGAAAAGGGCGACGACATCAAGACCGCCATGGAGCAGTACGGATTCAAGTACACCGGCAAGGAAACGATGTACGACGGCAGGACGGGCAGAAAGTTCCCAGCAGACGTCTACATCGGCGTGGTATACTATCAAAAGCTGCACCACATGGTTGCCGACAAGATCCACAGCCGCGCAAGGGGCCAGGTCCAGATGCTCACAAAGCAGCCCACAGAGGGCAGGGCGCGTGGCGGAGGTCTGAGGTTTGGAGAGATGGAGCGCGACTGCCTTATCGCCTACGGCGCATCAATGATGCTAAAGGACAGGCTCTTGGAGGAGTCCGACAAGGCTGAAGTGAACGTCTGCGAGCGCTGCGGCCTGCTTGCATACTATGACGTCAAGCAGCGCCGTTACATCTGCCGCGTCTGCGGAGAAAAGGCCAAGATATCGTCAGTTGTGATCGCATACGCGTTCAAGCTCCTGCTGCAGGAGATGATGAGCCTGAACGTCGCTCCGAGGCTCCTTGTGAAGGAGAAAGTCTAAGGGGTAGATTGAGATGATGGAAGAATCTGCAAAAATTTTGGGCGGAATAAAGTTCAGCGTATGGTCGCCTACTGAAGTGAGAAAGTTCTCTGTCGCCGAGATAACGGCCCCAGAGACGTACGATGAAGATGGGATGCCGGTGCAGGGAGGCCTTATGGACAACAGGCTAGGAACTCTGGAGCCGGGTCAAAAGTGCGCCACCTGTGGCAACACTTCTGCAAAATGCCCTGGCCACTTTGGACACATCGAGCTTGCCGAGCCGGTGCTCCACATCGCATTTGTAGACGACATCCACAAGCTTCTGCTGATATCGTGCAGGTCGTGCAACAGGATCAAGCTCGAGCCGGAAGAGCTCACCCACTACAAGTCGATCCGTGACACAAAGGCAGCCTACGCGGTCATTACGCTTGAAAACATCAAGGATGAGATAATCGAGCGGGCCAAGAAGGTCAAGGTCTGCCCGCACTGCGGCAAGGAGCAGTACGACCTGATATTCACAAAACCAACTATATTTGTAGAAAAGACGGACGCCGGCGAAAACAGGCTGCTGCCAATCACGATACGCGAAAGGCTGAGCCACATCCCAGACGATGACCTGACTCTGCTAGGCTACGACCCCCAGACTGCAAGGCCAGAATGGTTCGTGCTCCAAGTGCTGCCAGTGCCGCCGGTGACGGTCAGGCCGTCAATCATACTTGAAACAGGCATCAGGTCGGAGGACGACCTTACCCACAAACTCGTTGACATCATCAGGGTGAATCAGCGCCTCAAGGAGAGCAAGGAGGCAGGAACCCCTCCGCTCATCGTGCAGGACCTCGTCGATCTGCTGCAGTACCATGTCACGACGTACTTTGACAACGAAGTGTCTGGCATCCCGCAGGCCCACCACAGGTCGGGCAGGCCGCTCAAGACCCTGACCCAGAGGCTCAAGGGCAAGGAGGGAAGGTTCAGAGGCTCGCTTTCAGGCAAGCGCGTCGACTTTTCAAGCAGGACGGTGATCTCGCCGGATCCCAACCTTACGATCGCGGACGTTGGCGTGCCGACCGATGTTGCCAAAAAGCTCACGATACCCGAGACCGTTTCGCAGTGGAACGTAGAAAGACTCAAGGAGCTGGTGATGAATGGCCCCAACACATACCCGGGCGCAAATTACATCATAAGGCCAGACGGGGTCAAGATAAGGCTGGATTATGTTACCGATAGAAAGGCAATAGCCGACTCGCTTGCTCCGGGATACATCGTAGAGCGCCACCTTGCAGACGGCGACATTGTGATCTTTAACAGGCAGCCGTCGCTCCACAGGATGTCCATAATGGCGCACAGCGTCAAGGTGCTCCCCTACAGGACGTTCCGCCTGCACCCTGCAGTCTGCCCGCCCTACAACGCCGACTTTGACGGGGACGAAATGAACCTGCACGTACCGCAGAGCGAAGAGGCGAGGGCCGAAGCCACCCTTCTCATGAGGGTGCAGGACCAGCTGATATCGCCAAGATATGGCGGACCCATCATTGGAGGCATCAGGGACTTTATTACCGGTGCATTCATGCTGACCCGCGACGGAACCACGCTGACAAAGGACGAGTTTGCAAACCTTGCGATGATAGGCGGCTACGAAGGGCCGCTGCCAGAGCCGGCAATAACAAAGGACGGCCAAAGGCTCTACTCGGGCAGGCAGCTCTTCTCGCTGTTCCTGCCAAAGGACTTTAACTTTATCATCACATCAAAATGGAACAAGGCCGCAAAGGGCGAGGGCAAGGATGTCGTCATAAAGAACGGCGAGCTCATAAGCGGCGTGATCGACAAGGCGTCGATCGGCGCAGAAGAGCCGGACAGCGTGCTCCACAGGATCGCCAAGGACTATGGCACAAACGCTGCAAGAAAGTTCCTCGATTCGATCCTTACCATGCTCAAGACGTACATTACCCACAGGGGATTCACATATGGCTACTCTGACCTGTGGCTCTCGCCAGAAACAAGACAGGAGATAAATGACATTATCCAAAAGACCTACGAAAAGGTCTATGAGCTGATACAGCAGTATAACGACGGAACGCTGCCGCTCACAAGGGGTCTTGCTGCTGAAGAGGCACTTGAACTGTATGTGGTAAACGAGCTGTCACGCGCACGCGACCGCGCGGGCAGGACGGCCGACAGGGCGTTCCCCGACGAGAACTCGGGCGTCATAATGGCGTCAACAGGCGCAAGGGGCTCGACCCTCAACATAGGCCAAATGACTGCGGCCCTCGGCCAGCAGTCGATCAGGGGCAAGAGGATCCAAAAGGGCTACCACAACAGGGCACTGTCGCACTTCAAGCCCAACGACGCCAACCCAGACGCAAAGGGCTTTGTCAAGTCAAACTACCGCGACGGCCTGTCGCCGCTTGAATTCTTTTTCCACGCAATGGGCGGAAGAGAAGGCTTGGTTGACACTGCAGTCAGGACGCAGCAATCTGGCTACATGCAGAGAAGGCTCATCAACGCGCTGGAGCACTTGAAGATTGAGTACGACCAGACTGTGCGCGATCCGCACGGCAACATCGTCCAGTACCTGTATGGCGAGGACGGAATTGACCCTGCCAAGAGCGACCACGGCGAAGCCGTCAACATTTCAAGGCTCATTGAAGCTGAATCAATAGTAGACGAGGGAAGGAAGGCGACCGAGGATGTCATCAAGAGCATCATTGCCAAGTATGCTGAGAACCTCAACCCGAGGATGAAGGCTAACTTGGAAAAGGCGCTCCTTGAAAACAGGCTGAGCAAGGAAGGAGTTGAAAAAGTCATGAAGAAGGTGCTCGACCTGATCGACAGGGCGCTTGCCGAGCCGGGAGAGGCAGTCGGAGTCGTCACCGCGCAGTCGATAGGCGAGCCGGGAACCCAGATGACCCTCAGGACATTCCACTTTGCTGGCGTCAAGGAGAGAAACGTGACGCTTGGCCTTCCGAGGCTCATCGAGCTCGTGGACGCGCGCAAAAAGCCGGTGACGCCCACGATGGACATTTACCTCGACGAGGAGCACAGGGTGTCCAGAGAAAAGGCGCTTGAAGTCGCAAGAGAGATACTGTTCACCCGGATAGGGGACCTTATCGAGAGGTCGGAGACTGATTATAGCGGCGTGCTGACGTTCCATTTGTCAGAGGCGAAACTGGCAGAGCGGGGATGCACCTTTGCCGATGTGCAGGAAGTCCTTGAAGGATCAAAGAAGAAATACACAGTCAAGCCAAACGAGAACAAGCTCTCGATCAAGATAACGGTTCCTGACGAGCCGGATGCGCAGACTCTGCTGACGCTCAAGAGCAAGCTGCTCAACACTAGAGTAAAGGGCGTGCCGGACATTGAGCGCGTTACAATCGTAAAGCAGGACGAAGAGTGGGTGATCCAGACTGCAGGCTCTAACCTTGCAAAGGTGGTGGCAGTCGACGGCGTCGACCTCACAAGGGTCGCCACGAACAATGTATATGAGATATGGCAGACGCTTGGCATCGAAGCCGCAAGAACAGCGCTAATCAAAGAGATCACAAACACACTTGAAGAACAGGGTCTTGAAGTGGACACGCGCCACATCATGCTGGTCGCCGACCTGATGACGTCCAAGGGCTACCTCCAGCAGATAGGCAGGCATGGCATCGCCGGAACAAAGACATCGGTGCTTGCAAGGGCCGCGTTCGAGATCACAGTCCCGACAATTGCAAGAGCCTCGCTTGAAGGCCAGATTGAGACGCTGAAAGGAGTAACAGAAAACGTTATAGTGGGTGCCACTGTACCTGTCGGCACTGGAATGGTAGACCTCTACATGAAGGTGAAGGATAGTAACAATGAAAGTGCTGGAAAAAGTGATTAGGGACGCAGTAGCCGCCGACAAGTACAAGAGCGGCGTCAAGGAAGTCTTGCAGTCAGTCAAGGGGACGAAACTGATAATCGTCAGCAAATCGATCGACTCGGCCGACAGGGCCAAGCTTGAAGAGCAGGCCAAGGCAGCAAACGTCGCAGTCTACGAATATCATGGCACTTCTGTGCAGCTGGGCAAGCTCTGCAACAAGCCCTTTCGGATAACCGCGATAGCGATCAAGAGCGGCACGGCGGCCGAGATCGAAGCCATAATGGCAGAAAAAGAGGCGGCAGCTGCCAAGTAAGGCACCAAGACTTAAATTGAACAAAGGTTGTGAGCATGATTTGTTGTCGTTGCCGTCGCCGTTTGCACTGCACATCGCAGGGACTCTGAAATGACAGAGATCAAGCTGACCTCTGACGAGCTTCGGCTCATGTCTCTTTTCCAGAGCGTGACTAGTGCCACTGCAAGGGACTGCATCGTCGACGAAAAGATGGACCGCGTCATATTCGTGGTCAACAAGGGCCAAATGGGCCTTGCCATAGGCAAGGGCGGCTCCACCATCAAGCAACTGCAGAATGTGGTTGCAAAAAAGATTGAACTTGTTGAATTTTCCGACAACCCGGCCGAGTTTATCCGCAACATGCTCAACGCCGACATGGTAAACGACGTCAGGATATCTGATAGGAGCGACGGGACAAAGCAGGCCGTGGTCACGGTCGACCAGAAGAAAAAGGGCGCTGTGGTTGGCAGGGAGGGCAGGAACGCCGAGAAGGCAAGACTTCTTGCGAAGCGATACTTCCAAATAACCAATGTGCAGATAGTAAGCCCTGAACAGGGTAGTAATAGTCATAGGGTGAATATGGATGGGTAAATCTCCACTAGGTCTGTTCGCAGGCAGGGTTCTGAAATCAAAGAAGAGCCGCGCAAGGTGGGCAGACAAATATTACAAGAGAAGGATGCTCATGCTTGACAAGAAGGCAAACCCGCTCGAGGGTGCGCCGCAGGCAAGGGGCATAGTGCTGGAAAAGGTTGGAATCGAGTCAAAGCAGCCCAACTCTGCCGTACGCAAGTGCGTCAGGGTTCAGCTGATAAAGAACGGCAAGTCGGTAACCGCCTTCCTTCCAAAGGACGGCGCTCTCAACTTTGTTGACGAGCACGACGAGGTCATTATCGGCGGCATCGGAGGCTCGATGGGTGGCGCAATGGGCGACATTCCGGGAGTCAGGTGGCAGGTGTTCAAGGTCAACGGCGTTTCACTGAACGAGCTTGTACACGGAAGAAAGGAGAAGCCGAGAAGATGAGCGGGAAAGAACAGGTTCACATACAGTTGTTCCACAAGTGGGACACAAGCAACATTGCGATAAACGACCCCGGACTTAAGAACGTGATCAGCCTCAAGCCAGCGGTAATCCCGGTGACTTTTGGCAGGCACGAGCACCAGCGACTGAAAAAGGCAGAGGTCAACATCGTCGAGCGCCTCGCCAACAAGCTGATGCACTTTGGCAAGAAATACGCCAAGAACACTGGTAGGATGGGCGGCAAGAAGGCAAGGATGCTCAACATCGTCAAGACGGCGTTTGAAATCATTCACCTTGAAACCGGCAAGAACCCTGTCGAGCTGCTGGTGAGAGCAATAGAAAATTCATCGCCAAACGAGGACACGACCCGCATCGTGTATGGTGGAGTCGTCTACCATGTATCGGTTGACGTCGCCCCGCTGAGAAGGGTCGACCTTGCGCTGCGCTTTATCGCAGAGGGCGTGAGGGAATCAACCTACAGCAGCCCGCAGACGATAGAAGAGGCGCTTGCCAAGGAGATCATTCTGGCCTCCAACAACGACATGGCAAGCCACGCTGTCAAGAAAAAGAATGAGCAAGAAAGAATCGCAATGGCTTCAAGGTAAAAAAGCCATTTTTCCTTCTTTTATTTTGAATTATATTTGGCGATTCTATATTCTAATTTCGGGTTCTATCAGGCTTTTGCCCTCATCCTTCTTGGCATCTACTCTGCGGATTAGCTTCAGTCCCACGTTCCGCATCATTGCTTCACCTGCCAAAAGCCTTTTGAACCGTAGAACATATCACGGCCCTTCGGAGCAATGCACCGGTTGAGCTTGACCATTGCCCTTTGGGTTTTACTTAAAGAATGGAACATTAAGGGGAGAGGGAGTATGTTTCCGGAATCTAATTTCGCAAAAAATAAAAGCGATTGCTGGTCGCCTTTTGTAAAAGGGGCTAGGCTGAGCGGGTGACGCAGGGGCGTGGAGGGAAAGCTCCCCTAGCCTCCCACTACGCTTATCAATGGCTAGCTAGACAACAACAGAAGAGATAGCAGAGAAATGAGCGGCAAGGATGAATCGATCTTTTCAATGGAGGCACTGAGGAGCACACAGGCCGGCAAGGAAATCATGAAGCAGGGACTGCTGAGGAGCAAGGGCTACCGGCAGTTCAACCAGTACAAGGAAAAGACAGAGCAAGAGTTTTCCGGCTTTGCCCAGCGGTTCATCATGTCGTTGCACAAGGCGATAACCGCCGACCCCAACCCTGCCGGCACCATTCGCAAGTTTGCGGATGATATGGGCTCTGAGGAGCTCGCCCTCTCTGACGGTAGCAGCGTGGCAGACGTCAAAGCCCGGCTGTCAAATCCAGACGTGCTTGGCGACAGGATCAAGCGTATTCTGAATTCCAACTTTGTCAAGATGACATTCCCAGTTTTTAACGCGCTTTATGACGGCGCTTCAGAATATTTCGGCGACAGTGCCTCTGAAGAAAACAGGAACGCCGTAATCGACGGCCACATCATTGCAATAGACCTGTCAGAGCCGATGGACAGGATAGTCGACAGGGATGAGGATCTCGAATACCTTGACGACTACAAGTTCATGAACCCTTACATCCTTGGTATAGCGCGCAGCAAAATCGCGCAGGGCGGAGACTCGGTGCTCAAGGCGTTTGAAGAGGGGTTCAAGGACGCTCGGATCGGGCAGTACATTGATGTCAAGCTGAAGATCAAGCCGGCATCAATAAATGACGAAAATATGACCGAGTGCTACAAAAAGTACCGCGCTGTGATGGGCACTGCAGGCAGGAACATGGCGCTTAACCGCCGGCCTCTGAGCGACATATTCCACCTTGGCATGGCCAAGGCCGGTGAATGCGTCGGTTGCGGAAACGAGATCGAGGACGCTATCAAGAACAACGCGGTCAAAGTCCCGTCATGGCCGCTCTATTACGCCCTCAACACCGGCGGCGACGTGAGGCGAGCATTTGAGCTCACCATGGCAAAGAGTGAGCTCTATCTTGACGAGGCCAAGATCGCGCTTGACATGCTGCCCGAGAACTTTAAGCTAAAGCCGTTCCTAGAGTTCCTGTTTCTGACAGTCCGGCACTACAACCAGTACTGGTACAATGAGCTCATCAGACGCGCGCCGTTTGCCGAGTTCCAGAAAAAGATAGAAGAATCTGTTGCTGCTGCAAAATGATGTGGTCTGAAAAGCACCGGCCAAAGACGGTGCAAGAGATGGTGGGCAACGAGGACGCCCGGCTTGCAGCGCTAAAGTGGCTGGCAGGCTGGGTGAGCGGTAGCAAGCCGCTGCTGCTGGTCGGGCCGCCGGGCACCGGCAAGACCACACTTGTGCACGCGCTTGCAAGGCAGTTCGATTACGACCTAGTGGAGATGAACGCAAGCGACGCTCGCAACAAGGACATACTCCGGGCAAGGATAACACCTGTCTTCCAGAACACTGCAAACCTGCTTGGCAGAAAGATAATGCTGTTTCTGGACGAAGTTGATGGCATCTCAGGCAGGGAGGACACGGGCGGGCTTGACACCTTGGTGGAGCTCATGAAAGAGCCGACGGTGCCCGTCATAATGGCCGCCAACGAAAAGTCCATCAAGATTAAAGACCTCTCCAAGGTGTGCAAGACAGTAGAGTTCAGCCCCGTGCCGCCTCGGCTGTTGTTGTTGTTCCTTGACCACGTGCTCCAGAGCGAGGGGGCAAAGCTTGGGCCGAGGGACAAGATATCGATCGTCAATAACAGCAGGGGCGACATCCGCTCGATGCTCAACAGCGCCCAGTCGCGTGTCGCCGGCTATGCCACGGTATCAAACAGAGACATTGTGGATATTGACATTGTAGACGCGGTAAACGGCTACTTTAACGCCAGCAGCTTGGAGCAGGCGACGCGCTTCATAACAAAGGCAGACGCGTTGTACCCGGATCCAAGGTACGGCATGTCACAGGAAGACCGGCGCAAGGACATGCTGGCCGCCCTTTTCTCAAGCATTGTCTCTTCGCACGTCGAGCATGACGACATGGCTTCCATGCTCGAAGTCCTGTCAAGGGCAGACATGATGGTCGGGCGCGCAAACGCAAGGAGGGAGTGGCGCCTGCTCAAATACATAAGCAGCATGATCGCGTCAGGGTTGTATGAAAGGTCGCGCCAGAAAGGGATCAAGTACAGCCAGTATGCGATGCCCTGGCCGGTCATGGGGCCGATATTTGCCCGCTCGCAGTCGACAAGGAAAATCTTGGGCGAGCTTGCGCCGGCGCTCCACATGTCAAGGAGCTCTGCCGGCTCGTTTGCCCTGCCATACTTCATAAGGCTGATTATCGAAGAAAAGGTAGACCCGATCGAGTTTGCAGTGGACAACTTTCGCGACGAGTCGGTTGGCGAGTCTATAGCAAAGGAGATCGAGAAGGCGAAGAGGAAATAATAATGAGCGACTGGATACCGCTTACGGTAAAATTCAAGGGCAAATGCGCCGAATGCGGCAAAGAGATACCACAAGGCGAGCGTGCATTGTGGTCAAAGAGCAGCAAGGCAATCAAGCATATCAAGTGCGAATCGCCAGCGGCGCCTGAAAAGAAAGAAGAAGAGGAGGGGAAAAAGAAGGAAGAAAAGAAAAAGAAAACGCCAGAGGTGCCAGAGCTCAATTGCTTTATCTGCGGCAGGCCTGCTGGGTGCGCCGAATGCGGTTTTGAGATTGACTGTGACAGGCAGGCAGTGTCGCAGGCTTGCATCTGCAGCCAGTGCCTAGAAGACAAGAACGCTTTTGAAAACTACCAGCAGGCATTCATTGAAAAGGCGCGCAGGGTAGCAAAGAACCTTTATCATTAAGTGTCTATGGTCACAAGCCCAATATCTTATCAAGCGGTGTTTTCTTACCGCTTTGGCGATAAAATAGATCCAAAGTAAGGGCTGCAGTCCAAGAAAAGTTCTTTCCACCCGAGCCTTCACCTGTAAATAGATTGTAATACTTTCTGGCTCCTTCTTTTGTTACCATCTTGATAATTTCGTCCCTAATGATTTCAGCCTCTCTATCATAACCATTTTGCAACAAACCATAGTATATCATCCAGTTGATATTTTTACTCATAATGGTCCACGCCAATATCTCTGCACAAAACCCTTTGCCGTCAAGGGCATAGCTTGGAATCAATCTGGCCGCGCACTTGCTGCCTGTGCCGCATAAACGCTCTTGCCTCATCAATTTGACGATATCTTTTACCTCCTCCCTTGCCAGCATCCCCGTAAATATCGAGATAATGCAAGAAGATGTTAGTTTACTGATTCTTTTGTTATTAATTAGATCAAAATCCTGATAGTAGCAGGTTATTTTTTGCTCTCCATCTTGGAAATCGTTGGTTTCCTTGAAGAACTTGGTAAAGCCGGATTGCTGCCTCTTCATCCAACAACCTTTAATCTCTCTGATCTCGAATCATTACGATCTGCTATGCCTGCTACAATTGTAGCAGGCATTTGTTTGAAACATAGAACGAAGTGCTAAAGACTACATCTTTTGTCTTGAAGGGAAAATTCCTGTATACGAGGCGCTCGTCATAGTTGTATTCCCGCATTAATTTCACCAAGTAGATGAAGGTCCGGTAATAAGTATCCTTGATGGGCCGCTCACCACCTCCATTTTCAACTGCCTTTACGTCTTTACGTTTGTATTCTGGCAGCCTGTCATGGTTTTCTTTTATTATTTTACCGATCATATCGTCCCATATGGGCTGTCATCCATTCCAGATCCCCGTGGATAAAGTATAGTTGTAAGCCCTGATTGATCAGGAACGCTCTGTCAAAAGATATCGGTGAAAGACCATTATCTTTGGAAACATTCTCTTGAGGAATTCCTTTGCTTTGTGCTTGTCAGCATTTCTGACATCTTCATAGATATATAGCAACATGAAATGGCATTGACCGGCAGCTGAGTCATGTCAGATATCATTACATGACTTGGGGAATCTTTGCTCCTCTCTATTTGATAGTACTCTGGCTCCGGCCAGTACGAGTCTGATGACTCGTGGAATACTACCTGCGGGAGCATACCATTCTTCCACTGCGCAGAAAAAAGTTTTCAAATTCTGTGATCGCTCTATTGACATTCAGGTAAGAGTTTCCAATGGCTATAAAGGCCGAGTCCCAGCTCCATTGGTACGGATATAATTTGTGTGCAGGTATCGTTATCTTGTAATTCTCATTCCAGTTTCCTTCCAACATCTTGCTAGCCTTATGCCATACTTTCCAAAGATAATGCTGCATTTTCCATTGTTCCTTGATGCTCCTTGATTCAGCTATTTTTTGATGACCCTTGCAATTGCCGGCGCTTGGTCGCATGCTAATGGAGAGCAAGCATAGGGCCTTCTATGGCAGCTTGCACATCTTTGCTATTAAATAGACTGTAAAATTGTTGAACAAAATACCTTCTTAGGTTGCGGCTGCAGCGTCGCGGTCCGACTTGTTTTCTCCTCTTCTGCTTATCTTGCTAGGCGTGGTCGCTGTCTGCAGTATCCGTATGGAGAGCAAGAGCGCGGCAAATTGGAATATCAATACTGCTATTCCAACGGCATTAATAGGCAGCAATTCTGTATAGCCACCCAGCACTCTGCCGCTTGGTATTCGAGTCCCAATCCACAAGATTATGAGAATTGCAGTCCCAATTATTCCTCCATAATACCAAGGCCGGCCCCATCTGCGTACAAGCGGCCATGCATAGAATATTTGCGCAATGCCAGCTATCGCAAAAAGGATAGCCAAGGTTATCTCTCTCAGTCCAACAGCATTGGATGCTGTTACTAGATGCAATATGCCTGCAATAGCAGTACTTGCAGCGGCTCCATAATAGACTGCATAATCAGCTCTTATTCCTGCCATGTTTTTCCTACCATCTCATCTGTCCTTGCGCTAACGCTGCTCATGATAATATTTAATGAAATACATGCGTCCTGCAAGCAATGACATTTCAAAGCTCAAATTCTTAAGAACAATGTAACCCACATAGTGCGGCATGGCAAGTTGGATAGCTTCAGCGGCGCGCAAACTCAAAGATGTGAAAGGCGGGAGGCATGTATGCTCTATCTGCAATGCAAGCTTCTCTGATAAGAACGAGCTTGAAATCCATACAGGAAACGAGCATCAAGGAAGAGGCGCATAGATGCAGCGATTGCTCTCTAAGTCATAGTCATCGCAAATTGATACTTTGATACCCAAATACTGTTTTTTCATAGCACTGATTAGCTTTTGTTATATCTAAAGAGCTGCAAGACAGTACAGGTAATGCCACATGATCTCCTCCGATAATGAAAAAACAGCTACCAAGGTGGTATCAAAAAGCCTGCATGAAGACAGGTTACGGCCAGTAATAATAAATCAAAAAAGACGGGAGGCGCTCAAGAGGGCGATCAAGCGTAACACAACATGCATACATTCCACGGTCTACTCGCAAGTCACTTTTGTCTGCAGAAGGATAACCCTTTCTTATGAGGAGGGCAAGATCTCTGAAAAACAGGCCATGGATCTAATTTTTGAGGCCCACGATCAAATGGTGCACCAAGGACTGCCAAAGGAAATTGTCACTGAAGAGATGCATAAACGCTTGGATAAACTGGAAGGTGGCGATAAGAGCTTGTTTGGAATCGTGATGGCAAATACTAACAGCTCTATTTATCTAAGAAAAAAGCCTAGCGCGCTGAAGGAAAAAGAAGAAGAAATTTATGATAGCGAAGAAGAAGAAAAGTATTCTGAAAGCTACTGGGCAGATGTTATATGATAATACTGTAGTGGCTTTTGGGTGGAGCTAGGCAGCTTCTCCTATGGTTGTTGTTACTGTCCTTGTCCTGCCTATAGTAACGAATCTCTCATTTAGAATCTCCTTCAAGATATCTGATCGCGAGCATATGCCTATCAGCCTGCCGTCATTTTCAACCACCGGAACCATCATCACGCCATTTCTATCCATAACGTCGATTATTTCGTTTACATCTGTGTCCTGCTTGACCGAAAGCGGGTTAGGAGACATTATATCCTTGGCAATTATTGTAGTTAAGTCTTGACTGCTTCTTATGGCGCGCAGGAGGTCAATCGTGGTAACTATGCCCAGTAACTTGCCGTCGTCTTTGCTGATTACTGGCATGCCATTTATTGCTCCCAGGACTATTCTGGTGGCAACTTCGATTGCGCTTATGTTTTCAGTCGCCGCAATGATGTCAACAGACATTACATCCGAGGCTTTCATATTTTTTGCTTCATCCATCATACGTTTTTACAACAACAGATAAGAAGGTAACATTTGCCGACCCGCTTACATAGCCTGGCTAGAAACTCTTTAAAATTATGAAATGCAGCAATGAGGAATGGCGACGAAAGACAATAATAAAGAAGAACAAAAGGTCAAAGTTGACGGGACAGAAGTCAAGGTCAAGACCCCACCACCTCGTAAAGTAAGGCCCGTGTATTATTGCCAAACATGCGATACGCTGTTTCCAAGCCAGCTGGATTTAGAAGAACATATGAAGATTGATCATAGCAAGATAGCTGCTGCATAATCTGGTCTGAAAAAAATATAGGGAGCAGCTATAGACGCGCGTTTCTTTCTTTACTTTTGTCCTCCTTTGCTTGCTATTCTTTTTCTCTCTTCTTCAGACATTGCAGCAAACCCGCGTTCACTGCCGCCTCCTTCTCTTCCACCACCCGATGCTTGTCCGCCTTTGGCACCGATCTCTGCCATGTGTTCGGTGTCCTGAGAAACGGACTCGCCGCCCTTCCTACCTATTTCGGCCATGTGTTCTGGACCGTACTTCTCAACCACCGCTTCGCCGCCCTTGCGACCTGCTTCTGCTAGGCTTTCTGGGTCTTGTGCTCGGGCTTCCCCGCCTTTCCTAGCCACTCTTTCTTTTGTCTCTTCGTCTGCCGAAGCCAATCCTCTGTCGGACATTGACAATCACCTAACCAACAAAATATTAACAGACTTTGAATTATAATTACAACGGTACATCTCATAATTCACTTACGAACAAAAAGTGGAATTCAAAAATCAAATTGACATTACAGAACGCTATTCTATCGTGTACTTTCGCATTAGCTCTTTTACAACGATACTACGTATAATAGAGGAAAATTTATCACTAAATTTTATTTTCCTTACTTTGAGCACATTGCTAACTAGCAACAATCTCTAGTATTATCAGCTGTTATATGACATAATGAACAAGGTAAAATGTATATGAGTTTCCTTGACCGAATCAGGAGAAGAAAAAGCAAGGACGAGGTATTTCAGGGCAAAAACGAGGAGGGGCAGGTGGAAAGACAACAACAAGTTTCAGGGCGCTCTGAGTCAATGAGGGAAGAGAGATCAAATGAGCCAGTCAGGTGTGAAACGTGCGGTACCGACTTTTCGTCACCACAGGACTTTGAGCGTCACGCAAAGGAAGATCATCCAGACATACCTGCAAAGCCCCGAAGGGGTAGAATCCTGATGTATAGCAGCATGGATGATTTGGTTAGAACTGCAATCATGAGCAAGAATGTCATGAATTCAGCTACCATGGCTATCATAGGATAGCAGAACCACATGTCTTTGGCATACATAATGGCAGAAAACAGCTCTTGGTATACCAGACAGGCGGCCAGAGTTCTTCTGGCAAAATTCCAGGATGGCGCCGGGTAAATGTCGACGAGATAACCTCAGCAAGAATCACAGCGCAGACATTCGTAGGACAGCGGCCTTTCCCATCTGGTGAGCACAGCAACTTTGATACAATTCTAGCTGTTGTAACGTATAGAGACGAGATAGCCGAATAACTTTTTTACTGTGTTATATTATCTTTTTCTGCTTGAGGAAATATCGGGTCGCTTGGTCTACTTTTAGATTGAATTCCTCTGGCCGAAGCGATGATCCATTGCTCATAATGACTGCAATCCTTGACAAGTAAGGCAGCACCCTTATCCATGTTAGCCCGTAATACCTGTTCTTTGCGACTGCAAAACGGTAAAGATCGCTGGACGTATTGCAGTATATTGTGTTTGGCGGCACAAAATAGATTGGCTCTTTTTCGTTCCCAAGATCTGCATATTCCCATCTTACATTTATGGTGCCATCTATTTTCTTGCTAGATGTTTTTTCCAACGGCTGCTGCCTTGTCTGTTCAAGCGTTTCCTTGACAGCCTTGGATTTCTTTAACTCGGCGACGGACCTACCACCAGATGATGATTTGATGTTAAAGCCTGATCTGATATTGACCTTCATATCTTTTAGGTAGCTTCTTAACATGGTGTTCAACTCCCTGCTGAGCATCAACTTTTGCTCATCAATTATAATGTCTCTTAGAGGAAACCTCAAAGCATATTGTCGAAGCTGGATAATGAACTCCTTGTAAACTTTGTTTTGAATGATATTGTTCCTTGATGTCTCTGGTGTAAGATCATTGCAGTTGACCCACCCCTCAAACTTCCGCCTCATATCAACTTCGAGGCTTGTAACAAACACGTGGTCAATATAGACATCAACTGCGCCCTTGCCGCCTTCGCTGAACCTGACGTTGCCTGTCACGTCGATATTGTGTTTCAGTCTGAACAGGAGAGTTTCTTTTGGATCAAAGGCAAATCTTGGCTTGACTGGCTCTCCATTGATGGTTATATCTGCGCCCCGCACAAGTCTGAGGCCGAATGCCTTTCTGAGATATGATGCCACTTCGCTTGTATCAACAGTATTTGCTAGCTTGGTTACGGTAATCTTGGTTCCTCTGTGTGAAAGGAACGAGCCGGCTTTGCCATACTCGGGCTTGGTAAAGCCAGCCAGCGTCATGTAAAATCGCATTCCGATAGAGCTATTGTTTGTTTCAAATCGGACTGTGCGACCGAGGTTCAGCAATGACAATTTGCCAAGACCTTTTTCACCAATGATTTCGCCCTTTCTTGATTTCTTTGAAGCCTGACCGAACTTGCGGAACTCGTCATAATCTTTTATGCCTCCTCCCCAGTCTTCTATCACTATCCTGTCTTTTGTTATAGCCAATGCTACCTGCTTGCTACCCTCGTCGAACGCATTAGAGATCGCCTCTCTAAAGGAATCAAGCTGTGAGCTATACACGCGTGTAGCAAGCTCTGGGATAAGGTCCCTGCCAACCTCATGAGGGTATATGCTAGTTTGTGTTGCCATTTTGTTCTGCTTCCAGACCCGTTATCGCTGCTGTAAAACCGATAGGAAGTTGTTGTTGGTAACGGTTCTGTGAAATTCAGAATTCTTTCTGCATTAAGAATATTTAATTTAATACCCTAGCTATTTGCCTGATTTTCCGTTAATATGGTATATGATGCATGGGTACAAACATTGGCAAAAAGTAGAAGATCAAGGTCATATTCCAACAAAACACTCAAGCAATCAAAGAAGAGTGCTAGAGGGCTGGTTGGCAAAAAAGGTCAAGACAGAAGAGCGCCGGCAGGAAGAAGGCGTCTTGGTGGAGGTGGGCCATTAGCACATCCTCCAAATAAGCCTGCACCAACAGCTACTCCAGAGCCGACGCCAGCTCTCCCGGATCACCTGAAGAAGGAAATCTGAGTGAAATAGGCAGCACCTTCAAACCGGACGAGCTAGAGCTGTAGATATCCTAAATGATGTGTCAGAGGCAGCAATAGCAATAGATGTTATATAAAATAAATGCCGCCTTAACTCTGTTTTTGTTCTGTCACTATTGCATTTCTCCTCAGCGCATTAATGAGCTTCGTTGAAACCTGTGTTACAACATTGTCTTTATTGCTGGCATCAGATATCCACAGCAGTAGCTCCAGCTTGGCTTTGTTATTATCATTAAGCTCCTGTATATTGACTACAGGATCCTTTGCCAAATAGCGCCTAAGGTCAGTTCCAATTTGCATAGCTATATTGTATGCCATTTGTACATCATCATAGCCGACTTTGAATGCTATTGGTACTGGCAGAACTCCTTTCTCAAGAATTGTTATTTTTTGTTTCATGAGATCTGCGTTTGATATCGAATAGATGTTGCCCGTCAGTACATCACGAAACAGAGTATTTTGGAGCCGTATTTCCTTTACTTCTACAAGCTCTCCTGAGCTTAGAATTATTCGCTGGCCTACTCTGAGTGAACCTTGACTTGCAATAGACAGGCCGGCAAATACATCCAGTATGATAGGTTGAAGCGCTACAACTATTGCAAAGCCAAGAAGTCCCCATCCAAATAATATGTCAGTAACGTCAACGCCAAAAACTGCTAATGCGGCTGCTCCTATCAGAAATACTGTAAGACCTTTGCCAAGTCGTGACATTGGAAGAATAAGGGAGCTAACATTTGCTCTTGTCCGCCTAAACCAGCTCCTACTAGTCACGAGCCCTATCACGTCAATTACCTTCAATATTATGGCTGCAATAAGGACAAGTGAACCCACATAGAAGATCTGGTCAAGAATAGACGAGTATGAATCAAGGAAGGGGACTTGAGTGAGGGCAATTCTAAGACCTGCCAAGGCCACTCCTAGGTAAAGAGGGATCCTGATGGCATATATCAATCGGCTATCTAGCTGCCTAAGGTGCTCATGACGATCAAGTGCATTTACAATTTTCTGAAAAACGAAGCCTAGAAGTTTGATGCCGAGTACGGTACCGCCAATCACCAATATACTAAATAAAATGTTGTTTTCTTGCATAAGGATAACTAGTTGGTCTATCGTAGTGACCATAATGATTGCTACCTTTCATCTCTTATAAATCGCAGAAGGCTAACCAACAAGCATTGCTATGGTATTCTGGCTCCATGCAAGGTCTCTATCTATCCTTGTCATTGATTAAATAGAGACGAGAAAATCTTCATAGATAGAGCTGGCTGGTCTATTATTACTGCTCAGCTGCAATTTTTATTTCCAATACTATGTTATCATATTCAATTGTAAACTTGGCAGCCAGAATTGCAGATAAACTTGATAGTAGCCAAGGAAAGGTCTGTTCTATATGCGGAAAAAGTACAAGACTGAACCTGCGTTTGAAGTGCATATGAAAATGAATCATAATCAAAAATCAACCTGACATACAACAAACAAGCCTGATTTCACTGAACTGCTAGAAGGGATAAAAAAGACAACAAGTGCCGAGCTGCAGTAGTAGTATTATTATTACCTATGTTTGTCAGAGATTGAAGTATGGCGGCGCTTGACCAAGAATTTCGAAAAAGAGCTGGCGAAACTATTGAAAATTATTTAAGTATACTTGGTGGAACTTTTCCTAACAGGCAGAACCTTGTTAATACTTGGAAATACGAACATGAAGATGATTTTATGTACGGACTTAGGTCAACTGACGGTCTGATAGTGGGATATTTTAGAGGCATTTACGATCGGGCACCATCAGATGAAGAATTTTAAGAAATTAGAGGAATAGTACAAGCCTATGCTCAGCAGATAAGAGCACTGGTTGATCAGCTCGCTCAAGGCTAAGCGGGGTACTCTTGCCAGTTAGGCTATATAAGAAGAGTATCACACAACTACAAGATTTCCAGTCTTGAATTAAGTTCAGTCACTTCAATATTGCAATTTTGGCAGTATTCTCTTACCTTGCTCTTGTGCACAGTAGCAGCTATCTGAGCAAAATCAATCCCTTGCATCTTGGACAATAAACCTTAATCATCATCAGATCATTGACTAGAAGGCAACAACAACACAGTATCTAGGCTTTGTCTCAAAGCGAATTACGCTCCTTTTTTACTTACCTCGCAAGCACAAGTCTTTTCTGCCTCGTTCTCCTTCTCAACCTTCTAAGAAACCAAAGAACAAGTGCGATAGCTCCTGCCATTATTATTCCAATACCTAGGGAAGTTGGTTCTGCTGCCATCAATCATACCATATACTATTCAATGACTCGTACTTACATGCTGGCTCAGGTCGTCTTCTGTATCAAATGCTGTTTGGCACAGTTCGCAAAGATTTACACGAAATTCTTCAGGCGTTGTATTCTTTGTAGTATATACGGGCCTTGAATATTTTGGCAAGATTACTTCCACTTCCGGATAAACAGCAGTATAGCCGGGAAAATCCTTTAGATAATACTGTGATGGATCAGGATGCGTATCCCTCTCATAATTTCTTTTGACATACTCCTCTGGCACTTTTAGCCACAAAACATTACCATCCCAACCTTCAACCTTTCCTATTGGAATGTAATAATAGTGAACATTCACCATTCCTCTCTTAACCACAATAAAGTCGCGGCTGACCGCGTCTATGTCTCCAATGTCGACATCATCGCTTGTATGAACCGACTCATTTATGAGGTCAATCCAGCTTTTTTTCCTCATCTTTTCTTCCTTTTTTGTTGTTGATGATGGTTTGTCAGATATTACCATACAACAACATCACAACAAAAAGCTGCACTGTATGATATTTAGCAGGTTCAAATACTGCTACTACTACTATTATCTTTGTTATTCCTTAACTTTTGACCTTTGGGTCTGCTGAATCTTTCCAGCTTTTCCTCCCTTTCTCTTCTCCTTTCCTCCGGCTCGCTTCTCTTTCTCTGGCCCTTTGGTCTATTGTATTTCTCCAGCTTGGCCTCTCTTCTCCTCATTGCGCGCTTTCTTATTTTCTCGCCCTTTGGAACTCTTTTTTGACTTGGCATAATTACACTGGAGCTACTCTGATCCATTGCAAGTCCGAGGCATAATGCATCCATGCGCAACAGGCTTCCATGGGATGCAAGCCATTCAATTTTGCCACTTATCGCTTTGGCAGCTTCTTCATTTTCTGCAACTAGGCATACTCTGTCCATACCGCTTCTGACGCCTCGCATGGCCGCTTCTTCTATATCTTTAAGAAAAGCAGCTTCTTTATCGCGGTACTCTTGCCAGCCTCTATCGTCTTCAAAATCTTGCTGTCTTTTTACCTCGCCACTTGCTATAGCTTCATTCAATGTTTCAGCCAACGGCTTCATAACGATAAAACCGCATGTTATATCTCTTAGAGCAGGATGGATGGCGATATGCCACACTACATCTATCGGCCCGGCACCATAATCTTTGCCAGCTTCAACTTCAAATCCTTTCTGCCTTCCTAGCTCCATTAGGACATCTACTGTAGAAGCGGTCCTGCCATCTTTTCTTTCTATAACAGAGTCAGCAGCCGTGTCATGAAGCATATGCCACTATAGCACCTGACCTACCGACTTTTCTACATCTGCCATGTCTTGATATTCTCTGTCAGGAAGTTTATCCAAGATGCCCATGATAGCTCGAGGATCTGCAACTTCGACCTCTGTCATGTGCTTTTGCGCATAATCTCTGAGTTCGCCTTTGTTCTTTGGAAAGTCTGTCCCTGAAAGCACCTTGGCAATTGTGGCAGCTGAAACTGATGATGTGGCTGCCGCTCTTCCGCCCTTTGTACTTGGTGCCTCTGTCTTGGCAACCTCTTCTGCACTCCTAACTCCTTGTCTTTGCTTGACCTCACCCAATGCTATCGCAACCTCTGCTGAGTCTCTATAAACGCGGCTTGGGAGGGAATTGATAATGTCCATGAGGTCTTTGTCAGATACTTGCTGAGACGCATATCTGACCAGCTCTTCTCTTGTCTTTGGATACTGTATGCCCGATAATGCCTTTTCAACGTCCGCCGCCGATGGCGCCCTTTCCGGGTGCGAAGTTGCCATGTGTCTCTCAAAACGCGACTTTTGATCAAAGCCATCTCCACACACATTACATGTGAATTGCGCCATTGCTTATCTCACCTCTCCAACTGCCTTTTCAACATCGGCCATATTGTTGTAGGTTCTATCTGGAAGCTCTCGGATAACCTGGATTATCTCTTCTGCAACTTCGACTCTTGCTTTGCTGGTTTCGGCATATTCTACCAAGTCGCTCTTTCCCTTTGGAAAACCAATGCCAGAAAGTATCTTTGCAATTGCTGCCGCCGAAGGCGCCCTTGATGCAGCAGCCTCTCCTCCAATCTTGCCTCCGCGCCCGGGTGCCTCTTCCCTTGATAACTGTCTGGTTTCCGCAGCCATAGGCTGTTGCTCTCCCTTACCGGGGAACTTGCCTTCAAGGAGTGGCTTGAGCGGAACTTGTTCCCTTTTGATCCTGAGCTCCTTGAATAGCTCTGCAGTATTTGCAGTTTCTTTTTCTTCGTCAAGATCGATGCCAAGCTCTTCTTGGACATCTTTTTGTCTTGCTCCAATTAACAAGACTTGTGCGTTTTCATAATTTAACAAGTCAGGATCTTCGACGTTTATCCAGCGCTTGTCTCCAAACTTTTGCTTGATGCTGGATGGATACTTTGGCTTCCTTTTTTCAAAGGCTGCAAAACCTTTGATGGATATATCTGGGTTTTTCACAGAGACGATGTAGCTTGCCTCTTTCCTTATCTCGAACTCTTTCTGAGTCGGGCCAGGGACCTCTGGAAGTTCCAGTGTATACGCCAGCTCTGTATGATTATCATGCTTTACAATAGCGTACTTGCCTTCACCTGCAGGCGTCGCCGGGCCAACTGATCTCTTGCCTCTTGTTTCTGTCTCGTATTCGGTGGGCAAAAGCTCCTTTCGTATATCTTCTGGCTTATCAGTAGCGAGCACATTTAGCGCCCAATTCCTCTCTTCTGATGTCGATCTGCCTTCAACAATTTCAGGTAACTGTTTTTGACCTATCACAAACAGCCTGTATTTGCCATCTTCTGGAGCAGTAGCCATGTACAGGCGTTGAACATCTTCAATATCTCCTACCTCTTCTTTTCCAACTTTTGGTCTGTAGAAGAAGAATATGTCTCCTTGTTCTATGATCTGAGGCTTTTTTTCTTCTTTAGACATATCATGGCGCGGCAAAGATGCAAGATAAAGATTAACAATGGTAGTACTGTTAGACGAATCCGGAAAAATGGAAACGGTTTGGGCTGCAATACCTGTTTGTTGTCCTGCTTCTATAGTTGAATTTTTGCATAATTGCTACAGATGAAGGGATTCTTCATCAGCCTGAAAGCAAATATATAACAACAACCCGTAAATCCAATCTGGACCAATTCCCTATGATGTCCTCATCAGGGTGGGATGATTCCAGTCCGCTGCCAATAAAATGCACATTTTGCAACCTGTATTTCAAGACCGAACAGGAGAAGGACAAGCACATTGAAGACATGCATTCTGACTACTAGATGAGGGTAACTGTTGACCAGTTTGAAACCCTTTTTGTTATCTACTAGATTGTTCGTGATTTCTTGCGAGCTGCTCTAATGCGATCCTCGATATTGCCACCACTACTGCCTTCAGAAGGCTTGTCTTCAGTATTTGGCATTGGTTCAGGTCTTGGCTCTTCTCCAAACTGTCCGTGCGTTGCTTCATGCAGGGCTTGATCCTCTTGGCCCTTTTTCTTTTTTGCACCCATATCTTTTAACGCGCGCGATAAGAATGATATGTGTATTCAGCAGGCGGAGCTACCGTCCCGCAATAACGATTATTATCTTCCGCCCTAAATGAAGTTATGATCTAAATTCCATTAATAGCTTGTAAGGCAGTATACAAACATAATATGAGTGACGACCAGGATAGCAGGAGCGGCAGAAATTATTCGCCATCTGTGGGTGAAGCAGTAGAGGAGGCAACAAAGAGCGGCAGAGTGGCGACAAGAGAAGGCGCGACTTCGGGCACCGGAGGAGGCGAGCCGCTGCCTGCTGGCAAAACGCCTGAACCGCAAGCTCAGACCCGCGGTCCAACAGCACACGATATGGATGCTGTAGAAAGTGGAACAAGGACCTTAGACGCAAGCACTCCTCATGTTATCGCAGACTCTAGGTCAGCTACAAGCGCCGGGGGCGCAATAGGAGCTGGCTCTGCAACCTATGCAAGAGATGTTACGGTACCAGCAGATATCGACACTGAAGCGGCCAAAAGCCTCAGGCGGGACAAAGAAACGACCGATTTTCGTGGCGCCAGAGGAGCGCCAGGCGTAGGAGTTCCTACAGGCGCAGCGGCAAACACTGATAAAATAAGCCGGGATAAAAGAAAGGTTGTAGATCAGCGGTAGCGCTTCTAACGCCTGCTTCCCCTTGTCCTGTTGTATTCTTCGTTAATATTTCCGAGGTCTGCAGCTATCTCTGAGGGGCTACGATATTGCTTGCCCTTTGGCAGCAGCCGAACTGCATTTACAACAATATCAAAATCCCTCGTATCAGGCTTGCTACGGTCAAGAAAGTCTAGTATCGAGTCTCTGTCTGCAGGATAATCAATTCCTGAAAGAATATCTGATAGCTCGTTGGCCGCCCCAGTTTCTGCCGCTACCTTTTGTGCTGGCCGCGCCATTCCTAGCTCTTGGTTTCTGCGCAAGGCTTCTGCTTCATCTGGATATCCGCTCACAGGGGGAAGCGGTAAGTCCTGCCTTTTGGTTGAACCATCGCCGTTTGTAGACATGTACCATACACATGCACTGCAAATTATAAAGAAATGATTGCCTAGCTCTCATTGGAGCAGCAGAACGACATGCTCTTTTTGCAGCCAACAATAGGGAGCAGTTGCACAGCTTACCAATCGGCTTTGTGTAAAAAGTAATAACTCATAAAAACAAAGTCATGCAATCAAACAGCTATCCAAGCATGGATTGTTGACTTTTTAAACAAAGCTTTACCAATCTAAAGGTTAAAATTTGAATGGTTGGGAGCAACCCATGTGTCAAGCGAATACGAGCACAACGTTGGCAAGCTTTTGGCAGAAAAGAAGGAGAGGCTAGAGCAGCTGATGAAGAACCCAGAAGGGCACAGAAGCGAGATTGCAATGCTTTCTCTGGAAATAGAGTCGCTCCAGTCGCTCTTTGAAAACTATAACCTTGGCATGAATGTCTTCCGAAGGGCTCAAGGCGGCAGGTCAGGGCTCAGGGAATAGCTGTAGACTGGCCGCTGATGATACCACTAAAGCTTGCGCATTATTCTGCAAGATCTTTGATGAATTACTAACCGTGGAATCAATAATGAATTTATATGACGACTAGATCGCTTTATCTACATCTCTATGCACGAAGAGAAAATCAAGCGTCTGGCTACAATGAAAAAATCCGCAGAAAGTGGCGGTGGCAACGAGAGGATCGAGGCTCAGCATTCAAAGGGCAAGCTTACCGCGCGAGAGAGGATCGCGCTTTTGCTCGACGAAGGCACATTTGTAGAGCTAGACAAGTACGTCACCCACAGGAGCGACGACCCAACCCTGCCGAAATTCTACGGCGACGGAGCCGTCACCGGCTTTGGGACCATTGCCGGCAGGCAAGTTTTCGTGTTTTCTTATGATTTTACTGTTCTTGGAGGCTCCCTTGGCGAGATGACTGGCAAGAAAATCGCCAAGGCGATGGATCACGCCATGAAGGTGGGCTGCCCGATAATAGGCATAATTGACTCGGGTGGCGCCCGCATACAGGAAGGTGTCATGAGCCTAGACGGCTATGGCGACATTTTCTTCCGCAACACGGTGGCTTCAGGCGTTATACCGCAGATCACTGCAAGCATTGGCCCCTGTGCAGGCGGCGCGGTGTACTCTCCGGCAATGACCGATTTTGTGATAATGGTGGAGAACATAGGCCAGATGTTTGTCACCGGCCCCGAGGTGGTAAAGGAGGTACTCAGCCAAGAAGTGTCGTTTGAAGAACTGGGCGGCGCACGCGCCCACGCTACCAAGTCCGGAGTCGCGCACTTTATCGCCAAGAACGAATATGAATGCTTTGACAAGATAAAGAAGCTGCTCTCTTTTCTGCCGCAGAATAACACTGAAGAGCCAGCGATGGTCGAGACAAACGACGATCCAAACAGGATCGATGCCGACCTCATTAACAAGCTGCCAGAGAACCCGTACCAGCAGTATGACATGAAGGAGATAATAAAATCCATAGTTGACAACGGCGACTTTTTCGAAGTCCACGAGCTCTGGGCAGAAAACATATTGGTCGGCTTTGCAAGGATGGGCGGAAGGTCTGTAGGCATTGTCGCAAACCAGCCGCAGTACCTTGCAGGCGCACTTGACATCAATTCCTCCAACAAGGCGGCCCGCTTTATCAGGTTCTGCGACGCGTTCAACATCCCGATTGTTACGCTTGTAGATACGCCCGGCTACCTCCCAGGCACGGACCAAGAGCACAATGGCATCATCAGAAATGGGAGCAAGCTCTTGTTTGCCTATTGCGAAGCCACGGTCCCAAAGGTGACATGCATCATTGGCAAGGCGTACGGCGGTGCATACATCGCCATGGGAAGCAAGAATCTGCGCGCAGACATAAACTATGCTTGGCCAAGCGCCGAGATAGCAGTGCTCGGCCCTGAAGCCGCAGTCACGATCATACACAGACGGGAATTAAAGAACGCTCCAAACGCAGCTGAAACAAAGAAAAAGCTTGCCAAGGAATACCGCGACAAGTTTGCAAACCCATACATTGCAGCTGAAAAGGGCATCATTGATGTTGTGATAGACCCGATGGAGACTAGGCCGATGATAATACAGGCGCTCAATGCGCTGGCAAACAAAAAGGAGGCAAGGCCGTGGAAGAAGCACGGTAACATCAACCTGTAATAATGGTGTATGTGTGCCATGTCTAAAAAAATATCGAGCATATTGATTGCAAACAGGGGCGAAATAGCTCTACGGGTAATTCGGGCCTGCAAGGAGCTGGGCATAAAGTCGATAGCGATCTACTCTGACGAGGACGTGCGTGCCGTGCACGTAAAGAGGGCAGACGAAGCCTACCACATCGGGCCTGCAGCTCCGGCGCAGAGCTACCTCAACATGGCAAAGATAGTCGAGACTGCCAAGGCTGCAGGCGCAGACGCCATTCACCCCGGTTACGGCTTTCTCTCTGAGAACGAGAACTTTCCGGAAATGTGCGAAAAGAACGGCATGATATTCATTGGGCCGACTGCCAAGGCGATGAAAATCACAGGCGACAAGATGAAGTGCAAGGAAGTCATGAAAAAGGCCAAGGTCCCGACTGTGCCGGGAAGCGACGGCATCATTGAAGATGTAGAAAAGGCCGCAGACATTGCACACAAGGCCGGCTACCCTGTCCTGCTTAAATCTGCGTTTGGCGGAGGCGGCCGCGGCATCAGGCTCGCCAACAATGAAAAGCAATTGCGGCAAGAGTTTGAAATGGCGTCAGCCGAGTCACGCACTGCATTTGGCAAGGCAGCTTTATTTGTCGAAAAATATCTGCAAAAGATCAGGCACATCGAGTTTCAGCTGATCCGTGACTCGCATGGAAACGGCCGGCACCTCTTTGAGCGCGAGTGCTCGATCCAGAGGCGCCATCAGAAGCTCATCGAGATGTCTCCGTCGCCGGTGGTCGATCAGAAGACGAGGGAAAGGATTGGCGAGATAGCGGTAAGGGCCGCAGCAGCGGTGGACTACCTGAACGCCGGCACGGCAGAGTTCCTCCGCGATCCGGAGGGCAACTTTTACTTTATCGAGATAAACTCACGTCTTCAGGTAGAACACCCTGTGACCGAGCTTGTGACAGGGCTTGATCTAGTAAAGCTCCAGATAGCGATCGCTCAGGGCGAAGAGATCCCCTTCAAACAGGAAGACCTGAAGATGAACGGCTGTGCTATTGAATGTAGGATCAACGCCGAAGACCCGTTCTACGAATTTGCGCCGTCCACCGGCATCGTGCCAAACTGCAACATCCCGTACGGGCCGGGCATCAGGGTCGATACCTACCTCTACCCGGGATGCAACGTCTCAGGATATTATGACTCGCTCACGGCCAAGCTCCTCGCATGGGGCAAGAACTTTGAAGAGGCAAGGGTCAGGATGAGGAACGCTCTTGACGAGTTCACAATAGAAGGCATCAACACTACGATCCCACTATACAAGACAATAATAGACGAGCCCAACTTTATCAAGGGCGAGCTGTCGACCGACTATCTCGAACGCTTCAAGATATTTGACAGGATGAACGAGCAGGCAAAGGAACGGGCCAAGGAAAAGGCACGTGCCGCAGTCGCGGCAGTCCTTCTCCAGTCAGAGTTCGTGAAAAAGGTCGGCGCAGCCCAGACAGCCGCTACAGCAGCAAAATCATCAAAGTGGAAGATGATGAGGGTAGTATAGTAGTATGGAGTTCAAAGTCGGCGACCTTGCAGAAATGTTAGAGGGCGAAGTGCTGCGCACCACTGACAATAATTCTGTGCTGGTCAGGATAGCTGGCAAGCAGCACGCTTTGCGCCTGCTAAAGGCCGGAACGAACGAGTTTGAGTTTGTGCTGGACAACACCTTCCACCATGCCAAGATTCTGCAGTCTGGAAGCGCCGAGGTGAAGCTGGTGCTCGATGGCCAGCCTCTGACTGTGAAAAAGCACAGCAAGCTGACAGAAGTGCTGGAGAAGGCGTCGGCGCTATCGGGTGCCGGTGGCGGCGACCGTAACCTAACAAGCCAGATCCCCGGCAGGGTTGTCAACATTGCTGCAAAGGCAGGGACCGAAGTCAAGAAGGGCGACGTAATAGTCGTATTGGAATCGATGAAGATGCAAGTCGCAGTCAAGGCCCACAAGGACGGTAACCTGAAAGAGATAAAGGTAAAGCAGGGAGCCAGCGTCGCAAGGAACGACGTGCTGGCAGTTATTGAATAACCACAGCGGCGCGCCCTGCAGCAGGCTTGATGTACACGCCAGTTATCAGGCGGTCATTGCGGCGCGTCTGATTCACCCTCATGCGGACAATTCTTGGGTACGTCTTTGCGGTGAGCAGCAAAATTTCAAGCGCTGCTCGGGGATGGGCAGCCATACTTGAAACGAAATTTTTGCACGCGCGCCACCGGTCAGAAGGCATGAATGCGAACCGCCGGGGTTGCAGCATCCTGTCAACCTCCTCTTTTGTCCCATGCAGCTCTATCGAAATGACGTCAGCCTGCTCGATCGTTCCGATACTGTTTCTTATCACCCCTGTCTCAAAGCCTTCAATGTCCATTTTTATGAAATTGATTTTTTTCTCTATTCTCAAGTGTGCTAGTATGTTTTCTAGGGTGTCTGCCGCAAAGCTGTACCTTCTGTCCCAAAAGCTGATCTCCTTTTGTCCCGGCTCTCCTGCAACGCCCATGTTGAGGACGATGACGTTTGTGCAGCCGTTTTTCTCTATGTTAATCTTTAGCGTTTCATAATCCTCAGCGTTTGGCTCAAGGGCGATGACCTTGCCATTGGGGCCGACCCTTCTTGATGCAAGGAGGGAGAAATCGCCTATGCCTGCCCCAAGATCAACGACTGTATCGCCCTTTTTTAAAAGATCGGCGTGGTACGTATCCAAAAGCAGGACTTCTGCCAGACTGATCAGGTGGTCGGTATGCCTGTAGACAAAGTCTAGCCCGTCGTCGTACCTGAACGATTTCAATCAAGACAATCAGGATGTCCGATAAATTTAATGATTGCGAAGAAGAGCTCTAGTCATAATAGAAAAAAGAAAGAAGGGCGCGTGCTACTTCGCCTTCTTTAGGGCATCTTTGATCTCATTGTAGTTGGGCTCTACCAGCGGGTTGTCCGAGACCCACCTGTAGATCACCTTGCCCTTCTCATCAAGGATAAAGACCGACCTTTTTGCGGCATCATAGCCTTCAAGCGGCCCTAGCTTATTCATCACAATGCCGTACTTCTTGATGACATCGCGTCTATAGTCAGACAGGACTGGAAAATTCAGGTGACGGTTCTGCACGAAGAACTTGTTTGCAAACGGCCCATCTACCGAGATCCCAACGACATTTGCGCCCAAATCGCGCAGCTGATCAAGCGAGTCGCGTAGCGCGCACATTTCTGCAGTGCACACCGGCGATTCTGCCGCCGGAAAGAACGCAAGTATCGTCTTTTTGCCATAAAATTCGCTCAGCTTGCGCGGCTTCATGTCTGGGTCTGGAAGTTCAAAGTCTGGAGCCTTGTCGCCTATATTTGGAACCGATGCGAGAGATGCACTAGACATGCCTTAACAGCTGCCGATCTCGCAATAAAAACATTTCAGGCATACTTGCCTTTGAACGGAGAAAGCTCCCGCAGTTCCTTTACCACGCTGGACAGCACGCTGACCGTCCTGTCGATCTCTTCCCTTGTGTTGTGCATGCCGAGGCTGAGCCGGAGCGAGCCGGTTATCTCCTCGTAGGAAAAGCCCATTGCCTTTAGCACATGGGATGGCTTTTGCTTCTTGACCGAGCAGGCCGAGCCGGTAGACGCCGCGACACCATTTTCGTCCAGCTTGATAATCAAGTCCTCACCGTTCACTCCAAAGAACGTGAAATGGGCATTGTTTGGGATCCTGCTTGTGCGCGAGCCATTCAGCCGGGAGTGCGGGATCTCCTTTGACACCCTCTCGATGAGGTAGTCGCGCAATTCTGACACATGTGTTTGGTACTGGCTCAGCCTTTTGGCCGCAAGCTCGCATGCCTTGCCAAAGCCAACTATGCCCGGCACGTTTTCCGTGCCCGATCTCAATTCCGATTCTTGGCCGCCGCCGTGGATTATTGGCGCTATTTTCAGGCCGGACCTGATGTAAAGCGCGCCCACTCCCTTGGGCCCGTTTATCTTGTGCGACGACATTGACATCATGTCGACGCCAAGGTCCTTGACGCTTAGCGGGATCTTGCCGGCTGCCTGCACTGCGTCGGTGTGGAAAAGCGCGCCAGCCTGATGCGCGATCCCGGCAAGCTCCTTGATTGGCTGGATAGTGCCGACCTCATTGTTTGCATGCATGATGCTGACAAGCGCAACATCCTTACCAAGCGCGTTTTTCAGATCAGACGGCCTGACGAGCCCCTCGCCCGTCACTGGCAGGTACGTGATTACAAAGCCCCTGCTTTCGAGATCTTTGCATGGCTCGAGCACCGCGTCGTGCTCTATGTTGCTTGTGATTATGCGGTTCTTTTCAGGCTCTCTGCTCCTTGTGTGTATGGCTGTGCCCTTGAGCGCTAGGTTGTCTGCCTCAGTGCCGCCGGAAGTGAACGTTATCTCACGCGGCGACGCGCCAATCATCTCTGCCACCCTTTTTCGCGCCAGCTGGATTGCCCTGGTGGTCTCCCTGCCAAACCTGTGTATGGAAGACGGGTTGCCGTACTGCTGCTTCATGTATGGCAGCATTTCTGCTATCACTTCGTCTGCAACCGGGGTTGACGCCGCATTGTCAAGGTAAATGTGGTCAGTAGCCATTGTTGTCTATCATCACCAGCTTGCCTGTCCTGTAGCCGGCGGCATCTATAGAAACAAACTTGAAGCCAATCTCCTTGAGCTTGCTGTCCAAGAGCGCCAGCTTGTCGACATCGAATATTTTGACCAGCTCGTCCCTGCCCACTTCGACCCTTGCAAGGTCGCCGTGATCCCTGACGCGCACCTGTCTGACTCCAAATATCGACTTTACAATAATTTCAGCAGTTTCAATCCTCTGCAACTTTTCATAGGTTACTTCGATGCCCGTGGGTATCCTTGAGGCAAGGCACGCATTAGACGGTTTGTCGTAGATAGAGAGCCCAAAGCTTTTTGCAATCTCTCTGATCTCTGATTTTGTTATGCCAAGCTCCACCATGGGGCTCCGCACGCCATTTTCTCGCAGCGCCCTGATGCCGGGCCGGTAGTCAGATAGGTCGTCGACATTAGTGCCATCTACAATGAGGGCAGCGCCGGCCTTTTTCGCTTCCTCAACCAAGTGCTCCCCAAGCTCTGTCCTGCAGTGGTAACAGCGCATCCTGTCGTTCTTGACAAATTCAGGGTTTTCAAGTTCGTCGTATTCTATCACCCTGTGATCGATGTCTATCTCCTTTGCAACCTGCCTTGCTGTGGCAAGCTCTTCCTCTGATAGAGTCTTGTAATCGGCGGTTATCGCTATGGCGTCATTGCCAAGCGCCTGCTTTGCAGCAAGGGCAACCACCGCGCTGTCGACTCCGCCAGAAAGCGCCACAATGACCTTGCTGCCGCTGTTCTTGGCAAACCACTCTACTAATTTATTGAATGTGTCGTCCATCTATGTGTCGCCGCCACCTATCCTCTTTGCGACTTGTGCATTGACAAGCTCCATCGCCCTCTTGACGGGCATATGGCACCTTGATGCGATCACCCTGACATCTTCAAACTCGGGCTTGGCGTTTGTTATCCTGCCGGCCCGATCCTTGACCACCTTGACGTGCACGTTGAAGGTGCTCCCGCTGATGTCGACTGGGACTATCAGGACTGCTCTGGGCAGCACATAGCGCTCTACTTCCTGCACCCTTGCCCCAAGCGTCCCTGATTCGCTGAAAAGCACATCAAGCACGTTGTTTAGCTCGGCATTTTCAGATATAATCCTAATGAGGTACGTCGGCCGACTCTTTTTAGTCGTGCCAGGTATGACTGTCACATCCTTGGCGATTTCGGACAGTTTCTCTACCAGGTTGCCTACCAACTCGCCTGACACGTCATCGATATTTGTTTCCACAATGCATACCGTGTCCTTGGCGATTTCAGTGACACCAACGCCTGACGTGCCTACAAGCACCCGCACTACGTTGGCAAACCCATCAAACTTTTTTGTGCCGACACCATAGCCTATCTTTTCCGGCGCAATGTTGGGATAGTAGTTGATGCTGCCCGAGGCCAAATTGACAAGCATTGCTGCTCCTGTGGGGGTTGTCAATTCGTCTTCTACCGGTCCGCCCACCAACACGAACTGCCTATTCTTGAAAATTTCCAAGATTGCGCTTGCCGGGTTTGGAACCGTGCCGTGGGAAAATTTCAATAGGCCCCCGCCTACCGCCACCTTTGTGGAATATATTCTACTGCCATCAAACAGCCCCAAGTCTTGCAGCGCCACCGCGCAGCCCACCAAGTCTGCAAGGGTATCGATACTGGACGCCTCATGAAGGTGTATGCTGGCAAAATCCTCTCCATGGATCCTAGCCTCGGTAGAGATTATTGTCTTCAAAGATTCCAGAGCAAACGTCTTGGCCTTTTGGTCAAGCCCTAGCGAGTCGCAGCAGCGCGCAAGCGAGCGATGCATCTCCGCGCCCTTGCGCTCGTGCACACTGTCGCTGTATTTCATCTGCAGCTGGGTGGCGGTAAAACCGTGCGACACCACCTTTGCAAAATCCACTTTGGATATCTTGCTCCCTTTCAGAGAATCCTGGCAGGCAAAGATCGCATCGATCACCTTGGCTTTGTTGGCCCCTGCATCCACTAGGCTTGCCATCAGCATGTCGCCAGCAATGCCGGCAACTTGGCAATCTACTACAGCAACCTTTGCCGCCATTCCCAACCTAGTTGGTGCCCTGCTTTATATCACGTTTGCTTTTACCTCAGGCTGCCAAAGTTGTACTCTGGGATCTCTGCTGGGGCCTGCCCGTACGCAAGAACGATCTGTTTCTGTGATTCAAGCTGTATGTCCCTATAGTTGCCTTCAAACTGCTCGCCGTTGACGTATGCAGTCACATTCATGCCGGCCACCGAGTCAAAGAGCCCTTGCTGGTCGCGGGTCTGCTCCCATATATCAAGGAACTGCCCCAAGGTGAACACTCTGGTCTGTGGTGCCTCTACATGGATTATGCCATCGCTGTCATGTGTGTGGAGCCAGTAAAAGCAGGAAGGAGAAGTGAGTATGCCGACATTGTTAGGTACCTGTCTTTCCTGACCGTTGACAAATACGTACAAGTGGGCATGGACGTGATAATTGTTAAACTCATTTCTGTTGCATTCCACTCCGCTTATTGCGGCTGCCTGCGGGGACTGGTACAAAAGCGCCCCGACGACGGCTGCAATAGCTACTCCAACTATGATCGGTATTATAATCATCATGGATTTTTTCTTTCTTCGCCGGTCTGCGGCAAAGTAACTATCGTCCCTCTTCTTCTTTGACAATTTGCCATTGAGTTTGGCATGTCGTTCAATTTAAAGTTGATCTGCTTTCGGTCACAATTTATATAAGCAATCCCGCCAGTTGCAACCTCGAGCATGACAATTACCATAATCGGATCTGGCAAGGTCGGCGCCTCGGCAGCGCTTAACTGCGGCCTACGGGAGCTTGACAGGGACATACTGCTTCTAGACATCGTGCAGGGCCTGCCTCAGGGAGAGGCGATGGATATCAATCACCAGCTCTCGGAAAGGGGTTCTGACGCAATTGCGCGGGGCTCGAACAACTATGAAGACATGCGGGGCTCTGACTATGTCGTACTTGTTGCTGGCGTAGGCAGAAAGCCGGGCATGACAAGGATGGATCTGCTCAAGACAAACGCCGGCATCGTCAAGGATGTTGCAGGCAAGATTGCGTCGTACGCCAAAGATGCCACTATTATCGTAGTTACGAATCCGCTTGACCCGATGACGTACCTTGCGCTCAAGGCGATCGGGGCAAAGAAGAACAAGGTGATGGGCATGGGCGGCATGCTTGACCTGTCAAGGTTTAAGAGCTTTATTCAGGACGCCACCAAGATTTCCCGCGATTCAATCCAGGCTATGGTGATAAGCGAGCACGGCGAAAACATGCTGCCGCTGACAAGGTTCTCATCGATAGGTGGAATTCCGTTGCACGAATTCATCTCAAAGGACAAGGCGATGGAGATTTTCGAAAAGACTAGAAAGGTGGCGGCCGAAGTGATCGCGCTCAAGGGTGCGACGGTGTACGCGCCAGGCAACGCTGTCGCGACCATGCTCGAATCGGCAATCCGGGACAAAAAACTGGTGATACCTGTGTCGGCGCTTCTTGAAGGCGAGTACGGCATCTCTGACCTGTGCATAGGAGTACCGGCAATCATTGGCGCGGGCGGCGTAGAGCGGGTGATCGAGCTCAAACTGGACAGCTTTGAGCAGGACGTTTTCAACAAGGGCGTCGCAAGCGTGAAAGAAGCGATCAAGGCACTCCCGCTTTAAACAATCCTTTTATTCTCTTTTTGTGGAATAGCTGACTGGCCGATGGATCTACACACTATCCTCGACAGGTTTGCAAATGGCAGCCTCAGCCTGTCAGACGTAGAGAAAGAGATCTCTATCCACGCGATAGAAAAGATAGGCGACATTGCCAAGCTGGACGTCGGCAGGGAGATGAGGAGGGGTATGCCGGAGATAATCTTTGCAGAGAACAAAGAGTACATGGACATCATCAGGATTGCACTAGCCGCCGTCCGGCACAACGGCCAAGCTGTAGTCAGCAGGATAAGGAAGAGCGAGCTGTCAAAAGTAACAAATGCGCTAAAGAAGAAGGGATTGCTGGTTGAAGTCGGCAGGAACAGCACAACGCTTCTTGCTTCGGACAAGTCGTTTAGCAGGAAAAAAATAATGACTGGCGCAAAGATAGGGATAATGGCAGCCGGCACTTCTGACATCGGAGTCGCAGAGGAGGCCCGGCTTGTGGCAAAGGCCATGGGCTGCGAAGCAATAGCCAGCTATGATGTAGGCATTGCAGGAATGCACAGGCTGTTCCCCGCGCTCAAGGAGATGGTGGCGCAAAATACAGGCGCAATTGTTGTCGTGGCCGGGATGGAAGGCGCGCTTGCATCGGTGGTTGCATCAATGGTTGACGTCCCCGTGGTGGGCGTCCCGACCTCGATAGGCTACGGCTTTGGTGCAAACGGCATAGCCGCGCTTGCCTCGATGCTGCAGAGCTGCACACTTGGCCTGGCTGTGGTCAACATCGACAACGGGGTCGGGGCCGGAGCATATGCGGCGTCGATTGCAAAGAGAATGACGAGAAAATGAGGGAATCCTAAAACGTTTATAAGTGCTTTACATTTGTTGCTTCTCTAATCGTTGAATGGTGGATGATTAACTGTTGACTTATGTTCATACACTAAAAAGAATTAGAGACAATAAAACAAATTATCGCAAAAGGGCCGCAATCCTGATCGGCCGTCACTCTTTTGTGACCGTCAAGGTCAGCGACCAGAACATCGCAGCCCAAGTGCTCAAGCCGACCCCGACCGGCGACATTGTCATTGCCTCTGCGCACAGCAGGGAGCTTGAAAAGCAGGGCTGGAAGGGCGCACTCAACAACCTGCCTGCGTGCTACCTCACAGGCATGCTAATGGCCAAGAAGGCGCTAGAGAAAGGGGTGAAGAATGCAGTCCTGTATGTAGGCAAGGACCACTTTACATCTAGGGTGGCCGCATGCATGAAGGGCATTGTGGACGGAGGCGTCTCGATGCCTGTTTCTGAAGAGTCACTTCCGGATGAGGAGAGGATAACCGGCCAGCATATCGCCGAGTATGCCAGTACGCTGAAAGAGAACCAGGAAGAATATAATTCTCGATTTTCTGCTATCTTGAAGAATGGCCTCAACCCGGAGGACTATCCTTTGCACTTTGAAGAAATAAAGAGCAAACTTTCAGGCAAGCCTGCGCCAAAGAGGGTTGCCAAAGAAGAGGAAGAAGGAGAAGAGGCGCCAGCTGCTGCCCCGAAGGAAAAGAAGAAGGAAGCGCCTGAAAAGGAGGAAAAGAAGGCTCCAAAGGAGAAGAAGGAGACCAAGAAGAAAGAGGCAAAAGAAGAAAAGGGGAAGGAAAAGAAGGCTAAGGAAGGAGGTAAGACCAAGAAGAAATGAGTAGAATGTTCCAGCCACCAGGCCAGCAGCAGACAGAATGGAAGCCCAGAACCACGCTTGGAAGCATGGTGTTGGCGGGCAAGATAAACTCGATGGATCAGATATATGAAAACGGCATGAGGATTCAAGAGGCTGAGATAGTCAAGCACCTTCTGCCGGACATGAAGAATCAGGTGGTCCACGTCGGCATCGTCCAAAAGCAGACCGACGCCGGCGAGATGACGCGTTTTAATGCTCTTGTGGCAGTTGGCAACGAGGCTGGCTGGTTTGGCATCGGCAAGGGCAAGGCCTCTCAGATGAGAGTTTCAATAGACAAGGCTACAAATGCTGCTTTTCTCAATGTCATCCCAGTAAAGCTTGGCTGCGGAAGCTGGGAGTGCAAGTGCAACCAGCTTCACTCTGTACCTTTCAAGGTGCGGGGCAAGGGCGGCAGCGTTACGATCGAGATCATTCCGGGCCCAAGAGGGCTTGGCATTGTAGCAGGCGAAAATATCAAGAGCCTGCTCAAGCTGGCGGGCCTAAAAGACGCATGGACAAAGTCCTTTGGGTCGACCAACACAATGTCGTCAACAACAAAGGCGATCTTCAATGCTCTGCGGAGCACTTACAGCGTAGGTTGATGATGCTAACATGGCATATCTCATAGTCAGAATAAAGGGAACGGTCAACATACCCCGATGGGCGCAGGCGACGCTTAACGGCCTGAACCTTGACAGGCGCTTCCGGGCAACTGTAGTGCCAGAAAGCGAAGAGTACCTCGGCATGCTGAGGAAGGTCAAGGAAGAGGTCGCATGGACAAAGGCTGACGCTGGCATCGTGAAAGAGCTTCTTGAAAAGCGCGGCAGAAAGGCCGGCTACAAGCCGATAACCAAGTCAGACCTTCCAAAGGAGTACAAGAGCATCGACGACCTTGCTGCTGCAATAGCAGAGAACAAGGTCGCCATGAGCAAGCTGGAAGGCATCAAGCCGTGGTTTGCGCTCAGCCCTCCAAAGGGAGGATTCAAGAGAAAGACAAAGACGCAGTACGCGCAGAACGGGGTCCTTGGAGAAGACGGCGAACTAGTCGAGATCGTCAAGAGGATGCTCTAGCGCAGCAAGACTTAATTAAGGTGCAAGTGAACGTGATAACTAATTCCAGCCCAGTGATAATTTATGGCTACTAGATTTAGAAAAAGCAGAAGACAGCGCGGCAGCCGGTATTGTGGCTGGGGCCAGATCGGCCAGCACAGGCAGGCCGGCAGCAGAGGTGGCATAGGAGGCGCTGGAAAGCACAAGCACTTTTGGATAAGGACAGTCATCGAGGAACCTGACCACTTTGGTCATGATCCTTTCAACTCTTTTAACCGCAACCTCGTGCAGAGGTGGATAAACGTCCGGGACTTGGACGCTGTCTTTGCCAAACATGGCAAGGCTGACGAAAGTGGCAAGGTTGTCCTCGACCTGACCTCGCTGGGCTACGACAAGCTGCTTGGAGGAGGCTCTATCAGCGGGGCTTATGCGATCAAGGTAGCCAAGGTGTCAGAAAGCGCCAAGAGCAAGATCGAAGCTGCAGGTGGCGAGGTTATAATAAATGAGCAGTACGACGACAAGTGAGCACGGGCTACGGCGCTTCATAAAGGCCGCATCAGCCTATGTCCCGCAGGTCCCAAAGCCAAAGAAGAAAGTTTCGCTAACAGAAAAATTCGTCTGGACTGGCATCGCGCTCTTTGCATACCTTGTCATGGCGCAGATACCGCTTTACGGCGTAACAGACGACCCGCGCTTTGACTTTCTCGCTTTTGCACGCGTAATTTTCGCAGCACAGCAAGGAACTCTGATGGAGCTTGGCATCGGGCCCATAGTCACGGCAGGCTTGCTCATGCAGCTGCTCAAGGGCTCTGACCTGATAAGGCTGGATTTCAAGAACCCCGACGATAGGTCGCTCTTTACGTCGGCGACAAAGATAGTCACGATAATAGTAATAGTGGCAGAGGGCGCGCTGTACGGCGCAAGCGTCTATGGGCCGCTGACTGCTCCGGAAGCTCCCCATGCCATCTATGTCCTTGTTCTGCAGCTGATAGGCGCAAGCGTCATAGTCATGTTGATGGACGAAATGGTGCAGAAGGGATGGGGCATTGGCTCTGGCCTCAGCCTGTTCATCATGGCTGGCATAGCTCAGACTATACTCTGGAGCGTGTTCAGCGTGGTGCCTGCAGACGACGGCCCGGTGGGCATATTCCCATTCACAATAGATGCAATAGTTAACGGGCACGGCGCAGACGCGATCTTCCGTATCGGCCAGCTCCCAAGCCTTTTTGTCCTTGCGTTGACCATTGCAATTATACTTATACTCGTGTATATCGAGGGCATACATGTCGATGTACCGATAGTATCGACAAAGTACAGAGGCTTTACAGCCGTATACCCGATCAAGCTGCTCTACACCTCAGTTATACCTGTCATACTAGCATCTGCGCTCATCGCAAACGCTGTCTTTATGGGGAATATGTTATGGGCCAACTATAATCCGAATAACCAGAACCCGGCGTTCAACTGGATCGCCATGTTTGACACCCAGTCTGCGCAACAGGGAGGGCAGCCTACGCCAATCGGTGGCATACTATACTACATCACTGCCCCAAGGGGCCTTGATGCGGCGGCCGCAGACCCGCTAAGGGCCGTGGTCTATGTGTTATTTCTGACCGGCATTGTCACCGTGTTCTCTAGGCTGTGGGTAGAGCTTGGTGGACTTTCGGCAAGGACTGCAGCGCGCAACCTCCTTGACGCCGATGTGCAGGTCCCTGGTTTTAGGCGCTCTGAAGGGTCAGTGGAGACTCTGCTTAACAGATACATCCCCGCACTCACGCTTCTGAGCGGCATGATAATTGGGCTCTTGGCCGGCATTTCCGATGTTTTGAACGTCTTTGGCACTGGAACCGGCATCCTCCTTATGGTCAACATCATGGTCAGCTATTACCAGACGCTGGTCAAAGAGCAGGTAGACGTGAACATGCCCGGTCTGGCGGCTCTAATTGGCAGAAAACAATAAACGCGCAGTAATTGTAGGCATCCCCGGCGTGGGCAAGACCACGGTCATCACCCGCGCGGCAGAGATGCTCAACGAAAAGCGCAAGACCACTGTCGTGGTTTTCGGCACTGTCATGTTCGAAGAGGCCAAGAAGATGGGCCTCAAGAGCAGAGACGAGATGCGCAGGATGCCCGTAGAGGAGCAGCGCCGCCTGCAGGAGATGGCCGCCCAGCGCATCGCGGAAATGAGGGACAGCATCGTTCTTATCGATACTCATCTTTTTATAAACACGGCTGAAGGGTACTACCCTGGGCTCCCGATGAGGCTCCTCAACATCATGAAGCCGACCAACATGATAATGGTCGCTGCCGACGCAAATGAAATAGCGGAGAGGCGCAGGACCGACCAGACGCGCCAGCGCGACATCGCTTCTGCAGAAAACATCCAGAAAGAGCTTGACATTTCAAGGGTGATGGTGTCTTCGTGCTCTATACTGACAGGCGCTCCGTTTGCAATAATCATGAATAACGATGGTCAGGTGGACGAAGCGGCAGCAAATATAGCAAAGATACTGCTAGTAGGAGATGAAAAATGAACTTTCAGGATCTGCTGATGCAATTTTTCTCCCCACAGTATACTACTAACCCGTGGTTCCCTGACATGCTGAGTGCAACGATCGTTGCGCTCATAATAGCTGTCGCGATGAACTTTGCCTTTGCGATGCTCCGGAAAAAGACCACGGACATTGAAAAGATGAACAGGGTCATGAAAGAGACAAACGAATGGCGCAAGCAGTACACGGAGGCGATCAAAAAGCAGGACAAGCCCAGAATTGAGGAGCTGAAAAAGAAGCAGGCCTATGTCAACAAGATGGCCCTTGAGATGCAGCAGCAACAGATGCGCCCTATGCTCATTTACATGGTACCGTCGTTCCTGATCTGGATCTTTGTGTTCCCGGCAATATTTGGCGGGACCGTTGCCATGTCACCGATAGAACTGCCATTTGTGACCTGCAGCCAGGATAATGTAAACACCGACACACAGACAAGAACCAACGAAGATGGCACTACTGCTCTAACAGGACCGTGCAGGATACCCGGTCAGGTCTACCTATGGGGGTGGTTCCTGATAGGCTCGTTTGGCTTTAGCGGCATAATATCCAAGATAACAAAGACCAGCATGCCGAGCATGACTTAGAATTGGTGGCGGCCAACAAATTCAGCATTGTCATTTCCGGCTGGCCCGCCGTGGGCAAGACTACGATAGCGGCCAAGCTCGCCGAGGAATTCGGCCTTGTGATGTACAACGGCGGCGATATACTAAAGATGCTTGCAGCGGAAAAGGGCTACTTCACCGGCAGGGACGACTGGTGGGACACTGCAGAGGCGAAAAAGTTCATGCAGGAGCGCAAGTCCGACCCGTCGTTTGACAAAAAGGTGGACAAAAAGTTGGCCGAGATAGTGAGAAAGGGCGGCGCAGTCATTACCAGCTACACGCTCCCTTGGCTCGTGCAAGGAGAAGAATCCCTGATCAAGATTTGGCTCAGGGGCTCCTCAGAAAACAGGGCAAAAAGGATGGCAAACCGTGATGACATCAGCTTTGCAGAGGCAAAAAAGATAATCGCGCTACGGGACAAGGAGAATAAAAAGATCTACCACAGGCTGTACGGCTTTCGCTTTGGGGAGGACCTGACGGTCTTTGATTATGTGCTCAACACCGACAAGCTGCCACTCGATTCGCTTATTGAGATATCCAAATTAATAGTAAGGCGGCAAATAGGTGGATAATAGTAGTAGAGGTAGTAGGTAATAGCCTTGAACCTGCCGCAGCTGGAGAACCTTGTCAAAGTAGACGACGATGTCACCAACGACAACTATGGCCACTATCCTGACAGGCGGCCTATCGAGTCATTGCTATACTACGGCCTTGTGCTTGTAGACAAGCCTGCCGGGCCCACGAGCCACGAGGTGGTGGCGTGGGTAAAGCGGATACTGGAGATCGAAAAAGCGGGTCACAGTGGCACGCTTGATCCGGGAGCGACCGGCCTCTTGCCGCTCGGCCTAGGGGAAGGCACCAAGGCGCTGTCGGTGCTGCTGCTTGGACCAAAGGAGTACTATGCCCTTGCACGCCTCCACTCGCACATTTCAGTTGACAGGCTAAAGCGGGTCATGCAAGAGTTTACTGGCGAGATCTACCAGCGCCCGCCCCAGCGCTCATCTGTCAGGCGCGTCACCCGCGTCAGGACCGTGTATGAATTCGATTACCTTGAGAACTATGACAGGCTGGTACTCATGCGGATCCTCTGCCAGGCAGGGACGTACATCCGCAAGATAATCTACGACATCGGAGAGGTGCTGTCGCCGGGGGCCACGATGGTCGAGCTCCGCAGGACGAGGGTGAGCAACCTATCGGAGCAGAACAGTGGCGGCCTTGTAAAGCTGCACGATCTTGCAGACGCGTACCAGCGCTACAAGGAGAGCAAGGACGACGAAAAACTGCGCCGGCTGATCCTGCCTATAGAGCACTGCCTTGAGGGCATACGTGCTGTGACAGTCCGCGACACGGCGGTTGACGCGCTGTGCCACGGGGCGCCGCTTGCGGTGCCGGGAGTGGTGGCCGTGCCAAAGGACCTACGGGTAGGCGAGCTTGTGGGCGTGTACACGCTCAAGGGCGAGGTGGTGGGCCTCGGACAGGCAGCAATGACAAAGGAAGAGATCGAGCAGAATGCCCGGGGGATAGCGTTTGCAATGAAGCGACTGATCATGAAGCCGGGCACGTACCCAAAGGCGTGGCGGTCTAAGGGCGAGCAGGCAGCAGTAGTCAACGTGCCGACAGAAGTCGACCTAGACAGGCTGGAAAATGAGCACGCCGACGAGCTGTAGTAATAAAAAATTGCTAGAGGGTTTCGCCGATGCCGGGCCTCTTGCGATCCAGCTTGGCGATGTTCTTTGCAAGGTTTTCAATCGTGCCAGGAATATGGCACTTGCACATGCAATCCGCGCAGTCGACGTGGTTGCCGCCCTTGCAATGATCGGATAACCCTTGAGTAGTAGCCAAAATAACCGTTGTTAGTTTTGCAAGTTCCTCAATTTTTAGCTTTTGTCTTGGCCATCGGCGCTCGTATATGTGCGTGTGCGTTTCCAGTGGGGCATGTGTGTATATGGAGAAAAAATGATGCAGAGCTGCTGCATTTTATATACAAAAAATGCTACAATTTACGAAATGTGCTTCCAGTCAAATTTTGGTGCATTGCGCACGTTTTACACACAAAAATGGTGCATTTGCAAAACACATGTATAACATGCACGTTTCCAGTCCAAGAATGATTAGTTCTTTTATAGCCTGATTAAAAAATTAAGCTATCGCTAGTTGACACTAGATGGCTGTGGTAGTCGTTTGTATAGTAGATAGTTTGGGATTGAGTTTGTATGACCTGTATGGCGTGGCTTATGATTAATATACAGATGTGCCAGTGCAAGATGTAAGTGCCGGGATCGCCTAGCCCGGTAGGGCGCAAGCCTGGAATTTGTCAAACCGGCCAGCTTGTGACCCGTGAGGGTCCCGAGGGTTCAAATCCCTCTCCCGGCGCTTGAAATAATAATACATCTATAGAAGATGCTTATTGATGACTGAATTGCGTTTTCAGCGGTACTGTTAACTAACTTACACCATTTGACGAACAATAGAGGAAAACGTGAGCAAACAATAAGTTGACAGAACTCTGTTGTTGTTTTGCCAGAGTTTTTACGGTTTGATCAGCAGATTTGAACTATAGAGCCGTTTTACTTTAGCGTTAAATATGACTCTCTTGCCCCAATGACGATGAAAGAAAACTTGATCGACTGGCAAGTATCAACAACTACTGCCGCTACCCTAAATGCTCTGTATGTTGTTGATAATGGTGCGCCGTTAAGCAATGATGATGCTTGTTATTATCATAATCATCAAGAATTGGTATCAACAACCACTATCTCAAGGCCATCGTCATTCAAGAAGATGAAAGGAGAGGAGAGTCGGGAGCTGTCATGAGCTACGTTCAATTTGCGCTTGCTCCAATTGCCACGCTGGTCGCCGGTCTCTCATTTGCAATATTCTTCTTCAGAATTGGAAAGGTCGGGCCCAAGATAAGCAACTTGGCTTTTGTGATATGGGCGGCAGGATCAGGGGTGGCCATGTGGTACGGTTCACTGGCTTTCAAAGAACAACTCGCAAATGCCATGCTATTTTCTGATTTCACTTCCCTGATAAGAAACACTCCGTATTCGACCTTGGTCTACGGAAGTGTTCAGCAAACAGCGGCCGCTGCGCTCATTGGGATTTACGAGATTACAATGGTTGCAGGGTTCGTCATTTTAGTTAATATCAGATCCCATTCCCATTTGCGCTCCCAGCAACAGCAATACTTGAAAGAGTCTGAAAATGCAATTTCTGGTTCGCCACAGATTGGGGTCAGTACCGTTGTTCCCGCAAGTCGTAATGACGACGATGATGAATTTGATTTCCAGACTATGCGCCAAAAAGGTGACAACAACAGAGCAGGCACGCTTCATTATTCTTCTGCCGGCTACAAACTTCAAGAGAACTCTGTCGCCCATGACGCTCAGGCTTCTTCAAACACCCTCAGCAAGGAAGAGCTAACAATCATGGAGTTGTTTCTGTTTGGAAGAGTAAGCAAGATCACTCCTCGCGTAGACCTGTCAAAGCCAGAGGGATACTTCTTTGAAGGCGCGCCAATCTCGAACATGGATACCAGCAGGCTGAGGCAGATTTTGGATTCGCTGACGCGCAAAAAGCTGCTCAATCTGGAATTCTCGGACAAGATCCTGTCATGCAAATCCTGTGGTTCTCCAAACATCCAGCTCAGGAACATGTGCCCTTCATGCAAGTCAATGAGGCTGAGCAAACACAACGTGCTGGAACACTTCGCTTGCGGACTTGTGGACAAGCAGGAGAACTTCCAAAACTCCAATGGGGATCTCGTTTGCCCAAAGTGTCACACCAAACTCCAGCTGATAGGCTCGGACTACCGCAACCTGTCCCAGATGTACATCTGCCAAGAATGCAATTCGCGGAACAAGGACCTCCTCCAGATGATGAAGTGCGCTGGATGCGGAACAGAGCTGGAAATTGGCGAAGAAAACGAGCAGTATCTGTACGCATATACGCTGAACGAAGTCGCCGCGCAGAAGCTTGGCGATCAGATCAAGCCCTTGGGAGCCTGCATAGCGCACTTTAGGTCGCTTGGCTACACGGTAGTATCTCCAGCTTTTGTGATAGGCAAATCGGGAACGCAGCACATTTTCGATGCTCTCGTGCTGGGAGGCGTACAGGGTCTCGAGACAAATAGACGACTGGGCGGGGCTCCTTACAAGCTGGCAAACGACTCAAGCAGCAACATGGTTCTTGAAATCATCATTTCAAGCAATCAGGTAAACTTGGAGCAGATAACCCGAGCCTACGGCAAAATGTGCGATGTCGATTGCGAATCCCTGATCTTTGCGATTCCGGGGGCCTCGGACAATGCCCGCAGCTACGCATCAGGATTCAACATACGACTAGTCGAAGGAAAGACCATCGAACAAGCCTTGGAGAGGCTGAACATTCTGCCCGCAGTCGGCAGCAGCAGGGGTACGAACTGACGCGCTGGTTCACCAGATGAAAATTGGCCTCTAAAGTAAAAGATCAGGTGCAAAGAAGCGCGCGGAGCGGAGGCAAGAACGATGGCGATAAGACTTCTTTTTCCTCGTCCTTGCCTAGTGGCAATAATAATAACATCATCAATCGCTCAACCGTGCTATTCAGCGTACTGGCAATCGTTACCCTTGTCGCAGTGACGTTAGCGATAGGAGCCATCGATGTATACCTCGCAGCAGCCTGTGCCCTAGCCGGCAACATCTATCTTCTCTGGCTCCTAAAGAGCGCACAGACAAAAAAGAAGCAGAAGAAAAAACTTGGGCGAAAGCGCGGATTTGCCCCCGTCCTGCTTGTTGGCATTGGACCTGTCGTAGGCTCGCTGGTATTTTTCTTCCTTGGTTACCTTGGGTCCCCTGCCGAAGCGATTACAAGAATGTTGATGACAGTAGGCTTTAGCATTTCGCTCTTTGTCAGCTCGTTCCCCCTACCTCTTGCAATAAAGTTCAAGCTCCTTGAAGGCCGCCAGCAAAACCAAGAGTCGTACAGGCCGCTTGTGACAATACTCGTTCCGGCGTATAACGAGCAGGAAGTAATATCGAGAACCCTTGAGAGCCTCATGAACCTGAAATACGGAAACAAGGAGATTATCGTGATCGACGACGGCTCCACAGACCTCACCCCTGTAATTGCATCATGGTATAGGCAGTTTGGGGTAAAAGTGCTGAGGAAACCTAACGGCGGCAAGGCTTCTGCCCTAAATTACGGACTGCTCTTTGCCCGCGGCGAGATCATAATCACGATAGACTCCGACAGCATGGTCGAGCGCGACGCGATTAACAAGATAGTCTCCATCATGAGAGATGAAAATATGCTGGCTGTTGCAGGAAACATCAGGGTCCTCAATAGCAACTCGATGCTCACCAAAATCCAAGAACTGGAATACCTGATGTCGATAAACATGCTGCGGAGGGCTTTCGCCCTGTTCGGCTCTGTGATGGTAGTGCCGGGGGCGTTTGGAGCCTTTAGGAAGAGAGAGACAATTCAGGTTGGCAGCTATGACAATGACACAATAACCGAGGACTTTGATCTCACCATCAAGCTGCTAAAAACAGGAGGGGCGGTAGGTTCAAGCTCAGCCGGGCTTGCCTACACGGAAGTTCCATCGTCATGGAAAGTGCTATACAAGCAAAGGCTGCGCTGGAGCACTGGGACGTACCAGACGATCTTCAAACACCGGGACGTCATCTGGAACACGCGGTATGATCTGCTACATTCTCTGGTCTTTCCTATGATCCTGCTCTCGCTGTTTAACCCCATAACAAGCTTTGTCGGGATAGGGGCCGGAATTTACCTTGCGCTCACAGGAGGTCTGTTGATATTTCTGGGAATGCAGTTGATATTCCTCATAGTTCAGGTCTTCATGTCTCTGGTCGCGCTTTCCATTGACAACGAGAGGTACAGGCTTGCGTTGTATTCACCATTCTTTGTCCTTGTCTACAAGCAGGTCATAGATTTCACAACGCTGGTCTCGGCATTCCGGGCAGCCTTCAGCGGGAGCAAACAGTGGCATAAAATCGACAGGTCGGGCGGCATGCAAGCGATCAAAGTCTCCAACAAGGGCTGATGATCCGCCTGCCACTGCTACTATGAAACGCTGTATGTCCCTCGGCTCAGTAGCCAGCATACGGATACGGCGCGCCGGCCATTTCTGCATAAGTCTTGTATTGGCTCAGGACATAGTTTATGTGCGTGTCGGCGCGCTCGTTCCAAGAGCCGCAGCCGTATACCGCGCCTGGTCCGGAATTGTATGTGGCGACAGCCATGAGCAGGTATTGCTCATCTGAACATCCGTAAAAGTTGCTTTTCACGTAGGACAATTCTCTGGATAACGCCTGCACGCCCCGATCGATATTGTACTGAGGGTTGAACCATGAAGAGGACCAGTAAGGAGAAGTTGTGTCCGTGGTAAGGTTCGGCGGGCCTGCCTGAGGTTCTGCGCACGCCGGCGTAAATTGCATCAAGCCGAATGATTTGCTTTGAGCGTCTGTCCACCCCGGCGGCACGCCACAGGGGCTATCGGGACTCACTGCCCTGGGGTCAAAGTACGATTCCTGAGATATCATGGCCTTTACCAACATCTGGTCAGATATGCCGTAATTCCGAGATGAGCTTTTGATATAAGAGTCAAATTGATCGTACATAGGATTGCCGGTAGCAATCGCAGTAGTATCATCACTTGCGTCATTCAATGGTATTACAAGCACGTCTCCGACGTATATCAGATACGGCGATTGGATATCATTTGCCTGCGCTATGTCCTGCCAAGGCACGCCAAATCTCAGACCGATCTTGTACAGCGTATCGCCGCTTACCACCGTGTATGTAGTAGTAGAAGACGAAGCATATGCCGCTTGAAGAAGCGATCCGGCTCCTCCCATCGAAACAATAGTGGACAGTAAAAGAGTCCAGATGGAGGATATTGCTGCCAGAGCTAAATACTGGTTTTTCTTTTCTTGATTATTTACCATTTTGACATTTTTTCTTGCTAGCATTAAAAAGGAATAGGGGTAGTAAGACGTATAATATTCCCCTATAGCGCTCCTCTGTATTGCTGCTGGCAACGGTCAGAAGGCGCTTGTCCCCATGGCATTCACACCATACTGCTGCATTCACATCTCCCTTTGGCCAACTTCTTTTCTGAGAAAGCGCATGCTCGTCGCGATGGCCGGTATTGCAATTGCCGCAGCAACGATGAAGGGCAGCCCGTCTATTCCTACAGAGACTCCATAGCCAAAGACGGAGGCTCCAAAGGCGGGACCTATGATCTGCGCAATCCCGGAGACTGACTGCGTTACCCCAAGCGCACTTCCCTGCCTGTCTGTGCCTGCTCTTAGCGATACAAGCGTGTTGATTGAAGCCATGCCAAATCTCATTCCCAGCGAAATCAGAGTGGAGCTTAGAAGCAGGGCCGGCAGGTTGTAGCTTGTAATGGCTCCGAGCATTCCAAGACCTATCGCGATCGAGGTGATGCCTGTTGCCAGCAGCAGTTGCGGGGAATATCTCTTTGATAGCTTTGGAATAACAAGTCCTTGGACAATTGCGCTGACCAGTCCGATGAAAAAGAAAAGCAGACCTACTTGGAATGGGCCAAATCCAAACACCTCCTTGCTCCAAGGGGTCCCAGTCCCATCCAGCACAAAGAATGCGAGCATTGCGATAAAGTAGGTGGCAAGGAGCAGCTTCATGTCCGTCTTTGCTGCAATGGTCCTGAACATTGTCGCAAGCGTTTCTCTGCTGCTAGTCTTGGTGCCTGCTGCTTCTTCTTCCTTTCTCATGCTTTCAGGAAGCCTAAAGTAGCCAAGACTGAAATTGGCAAATACAAGCGCGGCCGCTACAAACGAGGGCACTGCAAATCCATAAAGGCCACTGAGCGTCCCTCCTATCGCAGGCCCGATTATAAAGCCAAGCCCAAAGGTCGCGCCTATCTTGCCCATGTATTTCATCTTTGTCTCCGGCGTTGTAATATCTGCGACATACGCTGAAGCAACCGGGAATGTCGCCCCCTATCGCTCTTGCCAGGATTCTTGACAGGATAGCATCCACAACTGTTGGCCAAGCCAAAGGCAACGAACGATATCCCAGATCCTAAGAGGCACAAGAGATGATCTTGCGCCGACCGAACCTATCACTCAAGCTTCCCCCGATCGGCGTAAAACACGAACTGGGCAATGTTGTACGAAGCTAATAGGAGCCCAAAGACAAAAGACGACGCCCCAAAGCTCTCTGCGTAAAAGAATATGAACGGCAGCACCAATACAAAGCCCAGAAAGCCAATGAATACTGTGCTGTTCAGCACAGAAAACGTGGAACGCCCTACGGCCTACTGTGGCACCTAGATCCGACCTCCTCCAGCCATTGATTTTGGCCTGCTGTTGTTGCCGTACTCTTTGACCACGTCTCTAATCTGCAAATCTATCAGTTCGTATAGGGATTCCGCAAAAGCAAGACTGAGCCTGCTTGATCTATCATCATTTGCATGTTACGAGTTTGCTTTCATCATATATCTTTTCGTTTAGTTGCAAGTGCATTTAGCGCTGATCGTACTTGCTGTCAACACTTTAGACTGATAATGTGTTGCCCCTTCCGTTATTGTTACTGGAGGGAAACATATGGTAAGTACCCAGCGTATCTAGCGTGGTTTTGACACGGCAATCTGGGAAGATAGATGTTACCAGCCACCGTCGCGCTCCTTTTGAGTTTGCTGTCAATCGCCTTGATTATCCACTCTTGAGGATAATCCAGCTTTACGGGAAAAACACGTTGGCCTCCAAGGCTCTGTCGAATGACTCGATGCGGGCGCGGATGGCTTCGATCTTGAAAACGTTGTCGCTTGCAAGGTTCAGCCCGATTGCATCCACTTGGTTAGTCAGGTTGAAGGACAAAATGATATTGTCGGTCAACTCTCCAAGTATCCTTTCCAGCAGCCGGGGTAGAATTGCCTCTCAGCCCTCACTGGGAGGAAGAATACTATCTGTCCCTTCATTGCAGAAGGGTTTATGTTAATTGAAAATTCAAGGAGTGATTTTTCGTCATCTTCTCTATCATTCTCCCGACAGTCTCGGGCGAGATCGACTGCCTTTGCGATGTCCAGTACCTCAATCCTCGGTTTCTTGATAAGCTCCTTTATTATGGCATAATCGATCTTGGTAAGAATGTCAGGCACTTCGTAGTTGCAACTTTCAATAAGGCCAACGATTGCGGGCCGCAGCGAATCCAGCAGCAGTTGCATCTTGTCTTCGTCTTCATCTCTAACGCCTACCCCTAATCCCGTAACACCGCTCAGCACTTCGAACCGGTATCCTATAACTCCTACCAGATTGATGCGCTCAAGAAGTTCCCTGCTCAGCTTGCTTTTCCTAAGCGCTATGGCGTATACCCTGCTATATCCAAATATCGACGGGTTTACAACGGTGATGAACCTGTGGATGACGCCAGAAGAAAGTATCTTGTATACTCTTGACGCTCTTTGTTGTCAGTCCAATAGTGTGGCCATATTTCTATAAGTTTGCGCAGACCCCCACAAAAAATCGTGATTCAATGGGACAATATGCATATATCCTATTTGGTGAAATAAGCAACGCGATTGGCACGTGTGCGCTTCAATTTCTACGAAGGTGCTCTTACACCCCAGGCAGCGAATATCCCTACTCCAATCTTTTTGTAAAGCTCGATCTACATCCTAGAAGGATTGAACCCTCAGACTGGATTCAAGTCCTTCTGGTGCTTTTGGAAATGATTAGGGTCTTAAGCGGCTTCGCCGGTAGTCTTGTACGACGGGCTAGCGGCCGTCTCTGCGCTCATCCCTTCAACCATCCTCTCTGACGTTTCTGGCTTTGGACCTGATAGTATCACTATTTCTTTATCGATAATATTCTTAGTTGGAATGACAACTGTATTGCCCTGATCGTCTTTCAGTATTATGCTAAACGACCCGGCTTCCTGAATTGTGCCTGTCTTTCCATCCATTGTTACTCTCTGCCCCTGTTTCAGCGTAGGCTGTATCTGCGTGCTTCCCCTTATCATTGCCGGGAACGTTTCTCTTAGGCTGTATGCCAAGCCGACTCCTACGCCTATTGCTACGGCTGCCGCAACTCCCCACACCAGCGCAGATATGACAGAGTTCAGTATGGTTTCGCCTATGCGCAGCTGGGCCACGGCCACTGCAAACACGATGGCGTAGAGGATACCTGTGGCGGCAAGCCCTAGCGCCCTGCCTCCAACCACGCCTCTGGCCGGCAGTTCCCGCTGCATCCACCTGCCAACAAAGTCGGCAATGATGGCTCCAACTCCCAGCACTACAATGAACGCTATTACGTTTGGAATCCAAAGCCACACTGCATTGATTGCCTCGGATAGCTGCTGGAATTGCAGCACGTTCACTGCAGCTGATATGAAGAACAGGTAAACAAACCACTTTGCCGCTGTAGAAATTATCTTGGACAGCGACCAGCCGCTCCTTGACACTGATTCGCCTATGCTGGTTCTGTTCCAGTGCTGATCAACGTTCATCTTTTGGGCAACCTTCTTCACCACCCATCCTATCACGCGGCCAACCAGCAGACCAATCCCGAGCAGAATCAGGGCAGCTATGATTCTGGGGCCTGATTCTGCTATCGAGGTTGCAAACTGGTTTAGCGAATTTGTTAAAGGCTCTGTAACTGACTGGGTCCCTACTTGCTGCAAAGTAATTAACAGCAGGGCAATAACTTCGCCACCTATACCTGCCATTTCCGGCATATGGACTACTATAGGTCTACAAATTATAAAAAAGGGGCATACATAATAATACCAAAAGCAAGCCATAGCAACGAGGAATTGAACAACAAACTGGAGCCTGATTGTATTACAAGAAGAAGATTGTATATAACAGGCCAAAATTTATTCTGAATATTCATTTATGGCAGATTTAAGCGAAATTGCTATTCTGATTAGATTATTATCTCACTCTTATGTTTCTGAACATTGCAATCATTAAGTTCTTTAATGATTCTGACGTGTATCGATGAATCATAACTCCAATGATAATGGAAAAAATAATGGGAAAAGCAAGAGCGTTATCGCCATAGCAGGCCTAGGGGCACTTTTGATCGGGGCAACATTATTTGCCAGCGGCTTGGGCTTTACTAACGGGCAACAATTAGCAACTGCACAGCAGCAAACAGAGCAGCAGCAAAACCAGACACAGGATGGCAATGCCACGACCATTGCAAACACAACAATGACTGATACATTTGTAGCTAGCGGAGTAATTACCGGAACGATTCAGGAAGCAGGCGGCGGCCAGCAGACAACAACTACAGCCGGCAATACAACTACCACCACCGCCCAGTCAGGAAACCAGACTGACAACGCGACCCAGACGGCAGGAGGAGGGACATCGACCGCACCATTCCTAGTCGGCGGCGATTGGACAATGAATGTTGAGAGTGGGAACGTAACGAACTTTATGGCAAACTTTACCATGGTCAGGATTGATGGCTCGGAGCACCACAACCATGACATCACAAACTTCAACGTAGGCAACAATACGCAGTTCCAGCTGGATCCTGCGGGCACGACTACCATCAATGGCACAGCCGACTATGCAGTCAATGGGACAAGCAGATGGCCAGGTACTGACACGGTAATCACGATAGAGAAAGCAACGGTATTGACGATACAGCCGCAAGAGCAGGAGGCGAAAGATCACTTCCAAGGCCAGCCCATCTACGGAATCGTGCTCAGGGCAACAGGTGAAAATGGAACAACGATTACTGAAAGCGTCCCGGCTGGCGGCAACCAGACGCAGCAACAGCAGGAAGATGGTGGCGGCTTTCTGGAGAACCTGACGCGGCCATTTGAAGACTTGTTTGGCGGGGGCGGATGATGGATAGTAGAAGAGCCCCTTCTCCTTTTTCTTTTTTATTACATTTTCTTGCAGAAGAGTCAATTTGATGAAATGCAAATACAAATTGACGTTTAGAACTGAGGCAAACTTGCATGATTCATAGTTGAAACAACCTGGGCAGACAGGCAACAACATTCCTTATGCATTCCAGAGGCGTTTTCTTCATCGGCCCTCTGCCTGCAGCCTTCCTATCGTTTGCTAATCTTGCAAACGCCCTCCGTTTCCTGTTCTATAACGACTAAATACGATTTGCTACCACGTCAGCTATGAACATTGAGAATCTGGCGTCCATGTTTTCGCAAAGAAGCGGCACCCAACAGTCCATTTCCAGCACTATCTTGAACTATGCAGAACATGATGCAGAAAGGAATAGGAAGCTTTCTTAGCTCAGGCGGCAATGATAAAGGTTCTATGCAATCAGCATTGTCTCAATTGGATGGTGGTTTGAATAATATAGAACATCCGTTGGTACAACAGGTCAAACAGAACGCCAATCTCCGCGATGATAACCAGCAAAACAATACACACAGCAGGCGATAGGAGTCCTTAGAGAAAAACTGATGACGATCCACAAGGTCTCAGCTTGCTATTTGGTAACTTTCTGGGTGGCGGAGGAAAAGAGGGCGGCGGAATAGGAATCTGGTAGGCGGATTTTTGGGCGGCGATCAGGAACCGCAACGAAAAACAAGGTAAAGCAAGCTTGTTACACAACCTCTTATATTTTTGAATCCCTATAGCCGCTTTTAATTATGCAAAACCGAGCCATATTGTTTTTCATCAAGGTTCTGGGCTAAAATTATCCTCTATCCGTTAAATAACATTCATTGCAATATCGCACATGGCAAATACAGAATCAATAGCATGGGATGATGTGGTAAAAAAAGAAGCAAGGGGCGCTGTAGATGATTCAGACTTTGGCGAAGTGCAAGAGATAGGACAGCATTATGTGCTGACTCAGAAGGGAGTCATGAAGAAAGAAAAGTTCTATGTACCGAAATATTTGGTGCAGGGCTATGATGGTAAAACGCTATGGTTTGATGCCTCTGAAGACCAGCTTCAGGGCTGGAGGAGGGATACTGCACCCTCGTATGACGAATATTCAAGCTTCAGAAAGCCAGAGGCACCTAAGGACATAGAAACAAGAATACCCGTCATTGAAGAAAGGCTGCAAGTTTCAAAGCGAGAGTCGACAGACGAAGCTACTATTACCAAAAGGCCAGTAACTGAAAACAAGACCGTAGAAGTGCCTGTAACACATGAAGAATTAACTGTAGAGCGAAGACCTGCAACTGATACAACGCAGGCAGAAGGGCCGGTGTCGTCAGACACAGAGATCAAGGTTCCATTGCGCAGGGAAGAGGTCGAGGTCACCAAAAAACCATACGTGAAGGAAGAGGTAGTTATAAAGAAAGAGCCGGTAACAGAAACACAGACAGTTAGTGACACTGTGACCAGCGAACAGGTAGACGTTGAAGGGAAAAAGCGAAGACAACACTGACCGACCGACCAACCAAAAGTTCGACGAGCAAATTCTAGAAAATGGTGGGGGGAGACACGCTCGTCCCCTTATGAACTTGTAGTATAGTATTGTATCGAAGATTCGATATCTGGTGCAGGAACATACAGAAAGTCAAGCGATTTGAACATCAATTGATATTATTGCAAAAAGATTGAAATGAGCTTTTAGGTAGAATCCATACTCTATTTGAGGAGTTAGAACAGCCTTTTCTTTGACAGCCAAGGCCTCAGCAACCTTGTGACGGACGGCATTATTACGTAGGTCATGAGCAGAACCATCGTAACTACTCCTATGAGAGTGCTCAACAGAAAAGGAAGGCCGATCGTTGCCTGCCGTATCTGCGGGAGCAAGATGGATACTAGCACAAAAATGATGCCAGTCACAACTATCGCCATCTTGTGGCGCGGTGGCTGTATGGCAGCCGGGGGATTATTGCTGGAACTTGGGGTGAACCAGAACTCCAGCCCAGTCTGCATCTCTACCTTGGCTTCGCCCTCTGTCACGTCCTTGCTCTTTTCAATCCATTTTTTCCTTATCTCCGACTTTTCCCATTTCGCCAGATTTTCATATGTATTGAAGCGGAAGATTATGACGTATTCAGGATTTGATGACGCGTCAACCGGCCGGATTATGTTTACCCCCATGTGCCCTTCAAATTTCATGGCTTCGTGTATTACACCGTCCATCCATTCCTCAAATTCCCTGATCCTGCCACTCTTTGCTTTCCTGGTGACGATAACCGTGATTGGGCCGTCGTCGTTCTTGCCATTACCATTCTGGTGCAGGGCCGTCATGTAATGTCGCCGATCTAACCCTATCATGACACCACCTAGTCCTTACGAGTATTGCTCTCATTGAGCAGAGGAAATTTCTGTCCTCTGAGGGTAGATCGGCTGTTGCTATCCATGTCAAGTCTGTTCCTGAGTTCTTTTGACCTGTTCCTTACAGTCACTTCTGTGACTCCTGCTGCCTTTGCAATGTCTGCCTGCGTTCTGTAAGACTTTTCCTCCAAGTTTACAAGGTACAGAATAGATGCCGCCATGCCTATTGGGTCCCTGCCTGCCAGAAGGTCCTTTTTCCTGGCCTGCTCGATAAGCTCGAGGGCTTTGCGCTTTGTCCTTTCGTCAAGCTCCAGCCTGTTCGCTATTCTGATGATGTACCTTGCGTGGTCTATCATCGGCACCTTGATGTCAAGCTCTGTTACAATACGCCGGTAGGACCTGCCAGCCTGCTTGGGCTTGACGTCAATACTTGCCGAAATTTCATCAAGGGTCCTTAGCACTCCTGACTGCCTGACTGCAGTGTATATCGAAGCGGCCAGAACCGAGCCTATGCTGTCGCCCCGGATAAGACCTCTTTCCTGAGCTTTTCGATACACATATGCTGCCTTTTCAATCACGTAATCTGGCAGGCCTAGCCTGTCCTTGATCTTTGAGAGCATCGTAAAAGCCTGCTGCAGGCTTCTCTCCTTTGGCGAATGGCTATGGCTTATGCTATGCCACATCCTGAGCCTTCCCATCCTCATCTGGGTCGCAGAGTCGATCTGGTTGCCGGATGCGTCAGTGCTCTCTTTGCCTATGACTGTAGAGAGCCCCATGTCGTGAAAGGCCAAGGATACAGGAGCGCCTGTTCGTGCCCTGTCCGCGTCCCCCTCGGACCCAAATGCGCGCCATTCTTTTTCTTGAGATAATGCGTTATCAGAAATAACCTCGCCAGTATCCTTGCGTATCAATTCGCCTGTATCTGGATCAGTAACCACCAAGTCATGCAAGGCAACTGGATTTGCGCGTGATGTTTTGGTTGTCACAATAAAATATGGCGGCCGCACTATTTAACTGCAGTAGCAATTTCCTACTTAGTAGGTTAACAACATCTGCCTAGGTAAGCGGAAACTGACCTGTCATAGCTAGAAAAAACTATGGCGGAAGGCAGGCTCAAAACATAGTCCTGCTTCCTTTTTCACAAACTAAAAGTCAATCTTGCCCATCCTGCCGCTTCTATAGTCCTCTATCGCTTGGTAGATCTCATCCTTTGTATTCATCACAAACGGCCCATAGCGGGCGACAGGCTCCTTCAGCGGCACGCCTGCTATTAGCAGAACGTCCAGAGGCGATGCGGCGTCGCTTGGCGACTTTATCGATACCTTGTCGCCACCATTTGCAAACAGTACGACCTGCTCTCTTTGCGCGGGCTTTTCATCTACCCCAAAGAGCCCCTTGCCGCCGACTATGTACGCAAACGCGTTATAGTCCTGCGGGACTGGTTGCGCCATCTCTGCGCCCGGCTCGAGAGTAAAGTGCAGGTACATTATCGGGGTCCGCGTTTCTATTACCGCTTGCTTGCCAAGCGCCTCTCCCGCAATCACCCTGACCTTCACGCGACCGTCAGGGCTCTTGGCAACAGGTATCTCGGCGCTTGGGATGTCCTGGTAGCGCGGTTTTACCATCTTGTCGCGCCTTGGCAGGTTGACCCACAGCTGAAAGCCATGCAGCCTCCCGCCTGTGCGCACAAATTCTCTTTCTGGCATTTCAGAGTGTATCACGCCGGCGCCGGCAGTCATCCACTGCACGTCCCCGGCGGCAAGCTTGCCAGAGTGCCCCTGCGAGTCCTTGTGCTCAAACCGACCGTCAAGCAAGTATGTCACTGTCTCAAAGCCCCGGTGTGGATGGTCTGGTGCGCCCTTGGCTTCTCCGGGAGCGAGGACCATCGGGCCCATTTCGTCCAGCAGCATGAATGGATCAAAGTCTGGAAGGAAATGCGTCGGGAACGACCTGTGCACCAAAAAGCCTTCGCCTTCCATCGTCCTAGTGCTGTTTACAATGCGCTGTACAGAGCGAGACGTGCTTGTGGTAGAATCGTTATTGTTCACCAACGAATTTTTAGTAACCATAAATACATTGTATGCAGTTACTTATTTAACCTAGGTAGCAATAACTTACTTAGCAGGTCTGTTGCACCAAACGTGGTAAGTTTGGACTTACCATGGGTTCAAATCCCCTTTATCCCCTGCGCTACCAGAATCGAGTAGCAGCCAAGGCCGCACTCTTCGCATATTGGCTTCATGCTCTTTGGGTCAGCGCTGCCTATGCAGCAGGGCTGCTTGACCCTTCCCATGTGGTCAAGCGACAGTATAGCCCACGACGGGCAGTCCACTGGCGTCGTCCCTACTCCACCCCAGTTGCCCTTCATCAGGGACATCTGGCTGATAGGGTTGACGATATAGTTGGGATACTTTTTCTTTAATGCGATCAGCTTGTCAACTACTGAATTGCGCAGCTCGCCAAACGGCAGCATCAGCGGGTCGCCCTTGGCAAACGGCGTATGGAACTGGAAGCCGATCTTGTTTACTTTTCCCCTCCATTCTTCTATCAAGTCTTCGACAGTCATGTAATTCCGTGAATTTATTGTCATTGAGAGCCAGATTTCCTTCCAAGCAGGTATCCCATTATGCGGTGGACCTGCAGTATAGTCGAGTATGTTCTTCTTTGTCTTTGCATATGCTCCTTCTCCCCTTATGCTGTCATGCACCTTCTCCGTTCCGTCCAACGATACCCAGTAGAAATACAGTCCATTGTAGCGCTTTAATGGAAAAGTTCCATTTGTGACGACGCAGACCCTCTTGGGCATCTCTTTGCAAAAGAGCTCGATTATGTCCGGGCGCAGCGTAGGTTCTCCACCGACGAGAGTAGTGATAAAAATGCGCTGTTTGTTAAAGACGTCCTTGATTATCTTCCTCCAGTCCTCGACCGTCTTGTCCCTCTCTTCCTTTCGGTTGAGCCACCAGTAGCAGTGGGTGCAATGCAAATTGCAAATGTTGTTAACGTCTACAGAGCCGTGCAAGGGCTGCTTAACACCAAACAGCCTATACGCAATCATTTTCCTGATTAGGCTAGTGTAAAACGGCATTTCGCGGATAAGGTCGGTTATGCTGCGGCCATAAATCAGGTCTACCATCCATTATAGAGGGAGTGTCCAGTAATTAAGCAGGATAGTGCAAGTGTTCCAGATAAATCATCAGCTAGTCGCGTTATATGCAAGAACTGTGTGTACATGACGTAACCAACGAACAGGCTGGCATAATAGTAACAATCGACTTGTTGAATACTGCAACCTATTCTTGTTTTTTCTTATTTGTAAAGCGATAACGCCATTGCTTCCCTTGGCTTTGTATCCCTCTGTGTCTTTATCTTCTTGACAGCCTGTTCAAAGTGGCGCAACATTATGTGCGCTTCTGTAGCATGCTTTGCCGCCTCTTCTGGCGTTGGATATTTTGCCAAATATTCATGTAGGACGAGCGATATTGCAGTATTTACTACTGCGGCGGTGTCTGCCCCGCTGAATCCTTCTGTCATTGCTTCTGCTATTTTCTGAATGTTCACATCCTGACCAATGGGCTTTCCATTGGCATGAATCTCAAGTATCTTGGCCCTTGTCTTGCTATCTGGGTTCGGAACAAGTATTATTCTGTCAAATCTGCCGGGCCTCAAAAGCGCAGGGTCAACCATGTCAGGTCTGTTAGTTGCGCCCAAGACTACAACTCCATGCAATTCGCTGATGCCGTCTATTTCTGTTAGAATCTGAGAAACTATTCTCTCAGTTCCACTTCCCCCTCCCCCACCTTCCATTCCCCCGCCTCTTGTTGGAGCAATCGAGTCAATTTCGTCAAGGAATATGACACAGGGCGCCGCCTGTCTTGCCCTTCTGAATACCTCTCTTATTCCACGCTCTGACTCGCCAATCCACTTGGATACCAGTTCAGGGCCCTTGACGCTGATAAAGTTGGCTTCCGATTCGGTCGCCACTGCCTTTGCCAAGAGAGTTTTGCCAGTCCCAGACGGTCCATGCAACAAAATGCCTTTTGGAACTTTATGACCTAGCTTTGCATAAAGATCGGGGTATCTGAGTGGCCACTCGACAGCTTCTTGCAATTCACGTTTTACGCCATCAAGACCTCCAATATCTTGCCATTTTACGTCTGGAGATTCAAGGAAGACTTCTCTCATTGCAGAGGGTGTGACATCTCTTATGGCCCGGTCAAAATCATTTTGGGTTATTATGAGCTTGTCAAGTGTTGCTGGTGGCAACTTGTCCTCTTCCATGTTCAGCTCGGGCAGCAACCTGCGAAGGCACTTCATTGCAGCTTCCTTGCATAGATATTCCAGATCAGCACCAACAAAACCATGGGAAACCGCTGCTATTCTGGGCTGGTCAACGTCGGTGTCAAGCGGCATATTGCGGGAATGAATCTGAAGGATTTCCAGCCGTCCATGTTTGTCAGGCACCTTGATCTCGATTTCCCGGTCAAACCTTCCCGGTCTTCTCAAGGCTGGGTCAAGGGCATTTTGTCTGTTGGTAGCTGCAATTACGATGACTTTTCCTCTGCCCTCGAGACCATCCATTAATGACAACATTTGCGACACTACTCTCCTTTCAACTTCGCCTGTCACTTCTTCTCTCTTTGGCGCGATGGAATCAATTTCGTCGATAAATATTATGGATGGAGCCTTGTCTTTTGCCTCTTTGAATATTTCACGCAAGCGCGCTTCTGATTCTCCGTAAAACTTGCTCATGATCTCCGGGCCGGAGATAGTAATAAAATGCGCGTTGCTCTCGCTTGCGACTGCCTTAGCAAGCAGGGTCTTGCCAGTTCCTGGAGGCCCGAACAGCAGCACTCCCTTTGGAGCTTCAATTCCCAGTTTTTCAAATATCTCTGGATGTCTTAGAGGAAGCTCTATCATTTCTCTGACCTTTTGCAGTTCATCCTTCAAGCCCCCAATGTCTTCGTATGACACATGGGGCATACCTCGCAAATCTGCATCTTTTTCAGTAATGGTGAATAAAGTCTTGCTTGTCACAAGTACCGCATCCGCGGGCGGGGTTACACCAACTACTTGGAATGTAAGCCTGCCGCCAAAATAAGGCAACATGATATTGTCGCCTTTGACAAGTGGAGTGTTCTCGAGAATCAGAAATATATCGTTCATCTATAGGCGGCATCGCTTCGAGTGGAGATACTAAAATTTTCTCTGCCGGGACTGCTTTCACTTTCTTTGCATTTGCCATGTCTCCTATCCCGACGCCTGCATTATTTCTCATCAGCCCATCTATCCTGATGCTGTTTTTTCCCTCATCTGAAGGATAAAGTGGTAAACATTTGGCAACAGTCCTGCGGCTGCCCTTTATTTCGAGAACGTCACCCGCTGCTACTCCCAAAGATGCCATAGTGTCATAATCAATCCTGGCTATGCCTTTGCCTACATCTCTTGCATAGGCTTCCAAGACCTTTAGCGGTAAAGCACCTTGATTCATGATTTACTCTCTACCTGCAAAGCTATCTGTTGTCATGATTACTCGTGGTCCTCTTGCCATTGCTTGTCCAAAGGCTGTCTTTCATCGGGATCAGGTGTTATCGGTATCCAAGGAGCGCAGCCAATGGAAGAGGAGGTTGCCAAGAGATCAGGAGAGGCTGTCTTCTTGCTTTGGCTGCAGTATAAAACGATCACGAATAAGATGAGCGCTCTGCCCATAAGAACCCTTGCTTTATTGCGCTTCCATAACCCTACCCAAATCGGGATGACTGTTCCTTTGTATTCTGAACAATACATATGCCTACTACTTGATAGTCAAATCAAGATAATCTCTGCAACATTTGTCCGAACAAAAGACAAAGAAACCCTTTACAGCACTTGAATAGCTCACTCCTTCAATAAAGTCTTGAAACTCTTTTCCGCACGATTGGCATAGCCGGTACATTGCATTAGTATATGATCGTGCCGTCCATAAGGCTGTTTGTGTTACCAGTGCATGATATGGATATATCCTAGTTCACCCTATAGACAATGAGTATATTTTTATGGCAACAATTAGAGTATACAAGCGAAATTCTACCTTCATAGAATTATCTAATCTGGTCGAAGAGCTTGGCAACGTTGGGTTGACAGATAACTTTGAAAAAATACTATAACAAGCCGTTTGAGCATGGAGCAAAGAGCATAGTTGCCGGTCCAAGTTTCATGCAATTTCTGAACAAGTTATTTCAGACACAGATTGCAGCCGGGGGACATACTGCAATTTGAATCTGGCAATCATAATAAATACTTCATGTTCTAGCTGACTGGCACTTGGGATGAGATAATTAAGCTGCAATGATGAGACTATGGCTCTGTCAGTAGTTTCCAAAATACTGGTTCCGATAGACGGTTCAGAGTCATCAATGCGTGCGGCTAACGCTGCAATTGAGCTGGCCAGAAGGTATAATGAAGAATCACGTCCTGTTGAAGTGATTGCACTCCATGTTATAGATATCAATCCAAAGTTTCATCTTTTCACCAAGTACGGCTTCCATTATTCTGAATACGAAAGAAAGGCGAAGGAGACAGCTCAGAAAGGCACTGCTGAGTGGTTTCCTAAAATAAAGGAGAAGGCAGACCACCACAACCTCCGCTTCAGGTCGGAAGTGACCGACAGTTCTTCAGCATCTGTCGTTGGGGAAATCGTAAAGTTTGCAGAAAGAGAGAAAGTAGACCTTATCGTTCTAGGAACAAGAGGCCAGTCCGAGTTTGAAAGGCTGCTGATAGGAAGTGTTACTTCTGGCGTAACCGTTTATGCACAATGCAGCGTAATGATAGTAAAATAAGGTCTAGCAACTTATCGTTTACTAAGCTTCGCCATTGTCAAGCATAATCCTTCTAGTTCTATGTCCTGTGAGTTGTTCATGCTCCTCTGATTCTGATTTGAAAATAGTAAAGTATGTGCAACCATGGCATATGTATAGACAATCAAGCAGTTCTGTTATGATGATTACGCTTTTCTCCTTCGCATCGCTTCTTTCGTCAAGACTCCTGACGCCTGCATGTTCTCTAGGAAGATCCAAAGCTCGATGTCCATTGCTGCAAGCGCTGGTTCACTGTAATGATCCAATATGTCATCTATGCTAATCATCACCTTATACAACGCCAGTTCCGCACATGCTTCGGCTATGTGGTTCACTCTGAAAACCTCTTTTCTATCCACTCTCTGCCTTTCGCTGTAACTTCCCATTTGCCATCGGGATGCTCCATCCACCTATTGTGAAACAGAAAGGATATCCAAATTTGCACAAGCTGCCTTGTGTCAATCCCGAGAGTTCTAGGGGATTTACTTTATTGGTAGGCGTAGAATATCACATAAGCCTACCATTGTCATGATATACAATTTCTCTATGCCTCGACGTATGATATGCGCTGCAGCTATATACATATTGGCTAGTTGAACTTGCATGCCCGCATTTTGTATATCATCTATTATCTTGACATTGATAACTCTTCGGTGTACCTCTGGCAAAATTATGGAGTAGAGGAAATTAGCCACAGAATTAATTGGGTAAAAGGCTTTGTAGTGGCAAACTAGAATTCACTCTAATGATTCGTTAGGTCATGCATATGCTTCAAAGCTTATTGATTATCCGAAAAGGAGTATCTTGGCGGCTTATCGGCCGTATGCAGCAAAACTCCTTTGACGCGAAGGCCATTCAAAGCGTGCGGAACGTCATTCCTGTTTCGCAAGCCGATATGCATTTTCATTTCAGAAACGGTAGAGTTTGGATGTGCCTTCAAGATATCTATTAGTGCTTGCTCTTTTGAAGTATAAAATTTGACCATATCTTGTCTTTTGTGATGCATTCCCTCAAGTTAAGTTAGACAGTAAGAAAAACATACCAATCTTAGAAAAAGGATGTATCGTGGATGTTATCCATGGATTCAATGACCTCGTCCATTTTCCTTTCTCTCAGAATACTTCCTCTAGCATCTATCATAGCAAAAATGAGAATCCCTCAAGTTGCAGGCAGTCTATTAGCGCTCCTTATATAGCTGAAGCGCCTATAATATAATAGTAACACGTAGAAAATCGAGAAGCTAGTTCTTCTAATTCTCCATCCTCCGTCATGGTAATGCAGTCTTCAACAATCTCTTGCATGTGCGGTAAAGACCAGCAGCTTGTAACAGACTTGGAATCTGGCGAAATAGTATGTAGCAAGTGCGGCCTTGTATCATCCGATAGGGTCCAAGAAAGTCGCGCAGAATGGCGAATATTCAATTCAGAGAGCAATGGCAGGTCGAGGGTAGGGTCTCCTTCATCTCTTGCCTATCATGATATGGGTTTGGCAACAGTAATCGGAAAAGAAAATAGAGATTCGAGCGGACATCAGCTTGAGCCCTCAATGAATGCAAGTATCCAGAGACTAAGAACATGGGATTTCAGATCGCAAGCGCATTCGCCTACGAAGAGAAATCTTATGCATGCCTTTAGCGAGCTTGGAAGACTGAAGGATAAACTCGGGTTATCTGACGCGATAATGGAAAAGACTGCCTATCTATACAGAAAGGCTCACGAAAAACACTTGGTAAGGGGAAGGTCTACTTCATCCATTTTAGCGGCTGCTATATACGCTTCATGCAGAGAGTTGGGAGCCTCAAGAACATTAAAAGACGTGGCTAAAGCGACTGACATCAAGCGCAAGGCTATTTCACGCAGCTACCGAATTCTTGTCTTGGAACTTGACATTAAGGTGCCTCTGGCGGATCCAATGAAATGCATCGCCAAGATAGCAAACAGCGCGAAATTGACTGAGAAGACCAAACGGATGGCGATGGACACCATGAACGATCTCATTGGGAAAGAGATTTCTGCAGGCAAGCTTCCTATGGGCCTTGCAGCGACAGTTCTTTACATGTCTTGCCTAGCCAATGGGGAAAGTAAAACTCAAAAAGATATTGCAGATATGGCAGGAGTAACGGAAGTCACCATCAGAAATAGGTTCAAGGACCTAAAAGCAAAGCTGGAATTGGAGTAGGAGAATTCAATTACACATGACCAATAACGCGGATGATACGCAGGAAGAAAAAGATTTCAGGTCAAAATATGCTCATGAGCTGCAGAAGAAAAAGATGCAGAGTTACGCTAATTGGCATTTTGGTTTAGATGAGATATCGGATGAACTAGCGCGGGTGAAGCATCAAGCAATGATAACACCAGGACGCAGAGGAGAGCAAATAAAATACGAGGAAATCAACAAGGAGATCCTCAGGCGCATAAGTATAGGACATCCTGTGAAGCAGGACAAGTAATTGAACAGGGGTGCTGTTTGTACCTGTGCAATCCTTATGTCATAAGGTCGAGCGCCATTTTAAGTTCTTTAATCTCCTGATCTAATGCATCTCTGTCATTCTGCTCTATGGCGTATTTCAAAAGCCGCTCGCAAGCCTCCAACTGAGCCGATATGATATCTTTCTTATCCAAGCAAAGATCATGATATCCTTGCGAAAACGCGTATGATATCTTTCTCTTCTCTGTACACCCGCAAGTCTTGGCAACTATCACAACAGAGGCTTCTGAATCAGCAATGTTCATACTAAATCATCACACTACCGCAATACCTTCATGGCGCATGTGTCGCAGTATTTCTCTACAATAGTGACGTTTTCGCCAACATCAAAGCAGGCCTCCTGTGTCGCCAAGTTCGCGCAAGTAATGCAATACTTCAATTTTTTCTCTTTAACTGTAGTTACAAAGGGTTTGATGGTTAGCAAAAATTTTGCCATTTCTCCTCACTTTGTGTAGCTCCCGACGAGTGCAACTTTCAGTGATGTGGCTATTATAGCTGATGAAAGTATCAAAAATCTAGTGTTACTATCTTTCTTGTCAATCATCACATGCTGGATGCCTTTTACTCATAAGAACGTACTGGTCTTGGTTGATAGATAAGTCTGAAGGAGCTCACCGGATAGAGGGGAGATATGATCTTATTGTAAAGGTTAAAGCAGAAACGGAGCATGAATTGAAAGAGTTAATTTCGACAAACATCAGTACTATACAAGGCATTGATGTGTCACTAAAGAATTTGATATATTATGCAATGAAGATATTGAACCAAAAAGTGGGGAAAGGCTCGAGCCGAGCGTGTTCGGAATGTGTCATTGTGGATTCGCTGGCGGATTTTGGAGCCAAAGATCGTGTAAGCCATAGCAGCCAGTAAGCCGCCTACTCCAACAAAGAGAACCGTAAGTACTGTGTCCATTTGATCTCCTCATCAATACTATGACAACAGCGCATGTGAACCTTTGTAATATTTATAAAATTTCAAAAAACTTTTTACATCTAATACATCTGTTTTATGGGTGATCACTGATATTATTATAATAATTGAATGCAATAGATGAGATGAGAATTTTTCTATATTTATATTGACTTAAATACATTCGCTCTTATTCTCAAATCTTTCAGCCAAGCTTAAAGCTCACCTCCCGTAATATGCTCCGATGTTCACCCTGACCACATCCCTCCCTGACGAAAAGTGGTGCGTCGATGTACTGAGAAAGGTCCGGTGGAACGGTCATGTAACATGCCCGTACTGCAGTTCAGGTAACGTAAAGAAGG
>FWPU01000811.1_pt1 | contig 90651 bp, 79 predicted proteins | sample 2228361 | NCBI WGS metagenome assembly FWPU01 (sample SAMEA103939777, study PRJEB20133) | metagenome
GGCCATAGGCTTTGACACGAACCTCACGCCCTTTCAAATCTTGCCCTTTGACCGTCACCCAGGTAGCGCGGCGCACATCGCCCACATAGCCGGGGATAGAAAGGCAACCCTCTTCCCGCTCCTCTTCCTCGGAGCCGATCTTCACAAACTCAGGATTCACCAAAATGAAGAGCTTGCCACTCTGGGGGTCGTCCTCATCTTCTTGCAATTCGGCCACAAAGATTCGTTCCATGACCCCTAACTGCGTGGCGGCCAGGCCAATTCCGGGGGCGGCCCGCATCGTCTCCACCATGTCGTCCGCCAGCTTCTGCAACGCTTCGCCGAAATGTTTGACCCGCTTTGCCTTTTGCCTCAGAGCCGGATGCTCCAAAGTCAGGATCGGACGTACTGCCATATCACATCTTTCATCCCAAGATTGCCCGATTATAGCCGAACCGATTGCGCCTGTCAAGAAAACCTGGCCCTGACGGTCTTGCAGATCGCCAAGGCTTTGGGGAAGCCTCACGCTTCGTCGGCCATTTTGGTCAGTTCGGCCCGCGCTTCCGGCGAGAGGTTCATTGCCAAAGCCCGCAAAGCCTGGTCCACCTGCTCTATGTTGCGCGCGCCGATGATGGGCGCGGTCACCGTCGGATGCGACATAACCCAGGCAATGGCGAGCTCAACCATAGGCACTCCCCTCGCCGCGGCTGCTTTCTGCAACGCCTCCACGATGCGGAAATTCTTCTCGGTATAATAGATTCCTTCATAAAAAGGCGTGATGGTGAAACGCGTGCCGGGGGGCGGTGGCTGGCCCGGCTTGTGCTTGCCCGTCAGGAAACCTCCGGCCAGAGGAGAATAGGGTATGACGCCGATGCCCTGATCGGCGCAGAGGGGAAGGACTTCCTGTTCAATCCCGCGACGGACAAGGCTATAAGGCGGTTGCAGGCAATCAAAGCGCGCCCAACCGTGCACGTCACTGATCCACAACGCCTTGCAGAGCTGCCAGGCTGCGAAGTTTGATGCGCCCAGATAGCGCACCTTGCCCTGGTGTACCAGGTCATCAAGTGCGCTCAACGTCTCATCCAGAGGCGTCTCCGGGTCCCACGAATGGACCTGATACAGGTCCACGTAATCCGTCTGTAGGCGGCGCAGGCTAGCTTCTATCTGCTGCATGATGTGGCGACGCGAGAGACCTTGGTCGTTGGGGCCGTCGCCCATCTTCCCTCGCACCTTCGTTGCCAGGACGATCTGATCGCGCCGTCCTCTTTCCTTTATCCATTTCCCCGTGATCTCTTCTGAGATGCCCAGGCTGTAAACGTTTGCCGTGTCAAAGAAGTTGATGCCATTGGCGAAGGCGTGATCCATGATGGCAAAAGAGGTTTCCTGGTCAATCTCGCGCCCAAAGGTCATGCAACCCAGACAGATGGGCGAGACCTTGAGTCCGGTGCGTCCTAGCCTGCGGTATTCCATGTCTCCCTCCTTCACTGTTTTTCTCGGACGTGCTCTCTCTGCGAAAAACACACGGCCTATGACCGTGGCCCCCCACTAGGCCAACCCTCATAGGCCGTGATCGTCATCCTTTGGTAGCGGGGGCGAGACTCGAACTCGCGACCTTCGGGTTATGAGCCCGACGAGCTGCCACTGCTCCACCCCGCAGTACATTTATATTGTATCACGGGGCACGAACACTGTCAAATCATCCACACGAACCCGCCCAATTTACGTTCTGCCGGTCTGCATTTCTGCTCTCAAGCCAAATAATCTCTTAACTTGCGGCTCCGCAGCGGATGCCGCAACTTGCGTAGTGCCTTCGCCTCAATCTGGCGGATGCGCTCGCGCGTCACGCCAAAGTACTCGCCTACCTCTTCCAGCGTGCGCGCCATGCCGTCGTTCAGCCCGAAGCGCATCTCTAACACGCGCCGCTCCCGCTCGTTGAGCGAGCCGAGGATGTCGCCCATCTGTTCCTTCAAGAGTTGGCGCGAGGCTGCATCTACCGGGCCGGGAAGCGTATCGTCCTCAATGAAATCACCCAGAGAACTGTTTTCTTCCGTTCCTACCGGCGTCTCCAACGACATCGGCTCCTGCGAGACGCGCGTGATGCGCCGCACCTTCGCCGCCGCACGCCGCCAGCGCCGTTCCAGGGCCGGGTCTAGCGGCAGGGCCATCGCCTGTGCTTCTTCAATGGCGCGCTTATCTTCCGGAGCGAGGAGGTCCATCTCCAGCGCGATCTCTTCCGGCGTGGGGTCGCGGCCATACTCCTGCATGAGCCGCCGCTGTACCCGCACTTGCCGGTTGATGCTTTCTACCATGTGCACCGGGATGCGGATAGTGCGGGCCTGATCGGCGATGGCACGGCTGATGGCCTGCCGAATCCACCAGGTGGCGTAGGTGCTGAACTTGAAGCCCAAATCGGCGTCAAACTTCTCTACCGCACGCAGGAGGCCAATGTTGCCCTCCTGGATCAGATCAAGGAAGGACATCCCGCGACCGACGTAGCGTTTGGCGACGCTGACCACCAGCCGCAAGTTTGCCTGGGCCAGGCGACGTTGTGCCTGCAAGCCCTCGTTGCGCATGGCCTCCAGGCTGCTTCGCTCGGCCTGACTCAAACTGCCGTCCGCCTGTTTCAGGCGTTCCTGAGCCACCTTGCCCTGCTGGATTTTCTGGGCCAACGCTATCTCCTCCTCCGGAGAGAGGAGAGGGACGCGACCGATCTCCCGCAAATACATGCGCACCGGGTCGCTGGATAACTGAGGATCATCCCAGTCCTCCAGGATCTCCTCCAGCGACAGCCCCTGTTCCGCCTCTATTTCTGCTTCCAGTGCCTCGTCGCGCTCAATATCCGGAAACTCGGCATCCTCCATTTCCTCGCCGGGATCGGTGGGCAGGCGCGCATCCATGACGTCGTCAGCTTCGCCATCGCCCGCGCCGTCGTCGCCATCCAGTGTCCAGTTCTCGTTTTCTTCTTCGTCGGCCAGGTCGTTCAATTCTTGCTCCAGTTCAGGAGGAGACGGTTTCTCACGCTTCTTCGCTGCCATCGCTTACACCATTTCCGTCATAGTCCGCCGCCGCCCTTGCAGCGTGCGTGAATATAACAATTTATGCAACTGGTCCTTATCTGCCGAGTGACTGAGGATGAGTTGGCCGAGATGGGCTATAGACTCCGCATCTCCGGCAACCCTGGCATCCTCTAACAAATATTGTAGTTCGGTCAGACTATGGCGCAAATTCTCCTCTCGCAGGCGCAAAATAGAATCAACCAGGTCTTTCGCAGCGTCGTCATCGCTCATGGCCGGCCCTGCCGCGCCCAGCGATACAAGCATATCAAGCCGCGAGTGCAATGCCTCCGGAAGGCGATCCCGGCTTGCCGAAGCCAGGTGGCCGTCGCCGTCCAGGTAGGCGCTCTCCAAAGCCAGAAAAATGGTGCGGTTCTCGCTGTTGGCGAAATCATCCGCGCCCAACGGTCTCACCTTCAGACCATAGAGGTCGCTTTGTGCCCGCGCCAACGGGACCTGCCCCCGCAAGAGAGAGGCAAGGCAGTACTCCTCGCGGCTAAAGCGCTGAGGCGATGGGGCCTTGGGGCCGGGTGCTGCCTCGCGAGGTGAGGCGGCTTTGCGTGCCCGTCCCTCCTCCCGCGCCGCGCGCTCAATGGCCTGCCGCACAGTCCCTTCGTCGGTCTGGGCCAGCCGCGCCAACTTCCCCACGTAATGCGCTTGCTCTACCGGATCGGCTATCTCCCGCAGAAGCGGGGCCAGCCGTCGCACGGCCTCGCTCTTACCTTTGGCCGTCTCCAGGTTCAAATCCTCAAGGGTGACGCGCAGGTAGAAATCTACCAAGGGTTCTGCTTCGGCCACCATCTTCTGCCAACGCGCCACATCGGCCCTGATGACGTCGTCGGGGTCCTGGCCCGGCGGCAAGGTGAGGACGCGTAGGTCGGCTTTCAGGTGTCCCTCAAAGCGGATAAGCCCCTGGGGCGTCGGCACAGGCACGCTCTCACGATCCAAGGCCTCTCGCGCCACCTCTAGGCCGCGCAACGTTGCCCGCGCGCCCGCTTCATCGGCATCCAACGCCAGCACGATGTGGCTGCTATACCGCTTCAGCTGGCGCAGCTGCGCCTCGGTCAAGGCCGTGCCCATGCTGGCGACGACATTGGCTTGGTTGTATTGGTGCGCGGCCAGAACATCCATGTAGCCCTCCACGATGACCGCCACATCGGCGGCGCGGATGGCTTGCTTGGCCGCGTCCAACCCAAAAAGGATGCGTCCCTTGTCAAAGAGCGGCGTCTGGGGCGAGTTAAGGTACTTGGGCTGCTGGGCATCATCCAGCGCCCGCGCGCCGAAGCCGATGACCCGGCCCTGCACGTCGCGGATCGGGATCATCAGGCGGCCGCGGAAACGGTCAAAATAGCCCGATCCATCGTCTCGTCGGACCAGCAACCCTGCTGCTTCCAGGTCAGCGACAGGGTAGCCGCGCTCGGTCAGATAGGCTGACACTGCATCCCACGAGTCCAGCGCGTAGCCCAGCTGGAAACGGGTGATGGTCTCGGTCAGGAGGCCCCGTTTCGCCAGATGGGCGCGCGCCCGTTCCGCCTGCGGATGGTGAAGCAGAAGCTGGTGATAGTAGGTCGTGGCGGCGGCCAAGGCCGCCCGTAGTTTCTCCAGGTGTTGCTCTTCCGCCGTCGTCTCGTCGGGGCGGGGGCCCAGAGCAACACCGGCGCGCGCTGCCAACATGCGCAGCGCATCCGCGAAATCCAGGTTTTCGCGCTTTTGGATGAAAGAAAAAACGTCGCCGCCCGTCTGGCAGGCACCGAAGCACCGCCAGGTGCCACTCTCAGGGAAGACCACGAAGGAGGGGGTCTTCTCGGCATGGAAAGGACATAAGGCTTTGTAGGTGCGCCCGGCCTTCTTGAGAGGGACGTAGCCCGCTATGACCTCGACGATGTCAAGGCGGCTCTTGACTTCATCCGCGACCCCCATAGTCCTCTCCTCACCAGGCACATTATACCCGAACCCGTCCAGGTGTCAAACGCTTCGCGGTACGGGGGCATTCCAGAAGCCGGGCGAGTTACTGTGATTGTGTAATCTATGTGCGATTCTGGAAGCGGAAGCCGTGGCCGCGCACCGTCAAAATGTAGGTGTGGTCAGGGTCCAATTCGGCGATGCGCTCCCGCAGGCGACGCACCAGCGCGTCAATGGCTTGCTCCGAGACGCCCTCTTCCATTGCCTCCGGCCAGACCGCGTGGACAACCGCCTCGCGATCAACAATGCTGCCGCCGGCATCCACCAGCAGTTCCAGCAAGCGATACTGGGGGAGCGAGAGCGGTGGGGATAGTTCCTTCCCGCCAATATAGACCTGGCGCGTCTCTTTGACCAGGGTCAAGCCCTGGGGGGGCAGATCCAGCACCAGGGGCGCGGTCTCCTCCGTATCTACGAAGGCCATTCTATAGCGCAGGGCGATCTGAATCTCGTCGCCATCTTGCAGCACATAGGGGCCGGTCAGTTCCCGCCCGTTGACGTGGGTTCCGTTCTTGCTTCCCAAGTCCTGCACGATGTATTGCCCGTTCTCCCATCGGATGAGGGCATGGTGGCGGGAAACCTGGCGGTCATCCAGGACGATGTCGCAATCGGGGCTGCGACCGATGGTGATCTGGGAGCGTTCCAGAGGCCAGCGGATGCTCGGCTCTCCGCCCCGTTGCAGGATGAGCATCGCAGTTTCGCGCGTTCCCATTCTTCCCCCTTGACAAGAGCGAGTACCTGGACTATAGTACCCCCGTGAGCCAGACGCTACAGCCGGGGACCATCTTGCGGTCTCGCTATAAAATATTAGAACTCGTGGGCCAGGGGGGCATGAGCGCGGTCTATCGGGCCGAAGACCTGCGCCTGCGCGGCCGCCAATGCGCGCTCAAAGAAATCCTGCCGGAGCAGATCAGCGCGGGCGGCCCTGTGATCCAGGCTCAGGAGCAATTCTATCGCGAGGCCAGCGTCCTGGCACGCCTGGATCATCCCAACCTGCCCAAAGTGTCCGACTACTTCAGCCACAAAGGGCGCGATTACCTGGTCATGGACTTCGTACCGGGCCGAAACCTCAAAGAACTATTAGATGAAGCCCGCCGTGCCGGCCAGTTCCTGGACGAGAAGCAGGTGCTCAACTGGACTTTGCAACTATGCGACGCGCTGGAATATCTCCACAGCCAGGAGCCACCTGTTCTGCACCGCGACATCAAACCCAGCAACATCAAACTGACGCCACGTGGCACCATTAAACTGGTGGATTTTGGCCTAGTCAAACTCCTGGCTCCGGATGACAGCCGCACGGTGACGGTGGTGCAAGGTCGCGGCACGGTGCAATACACACCTCTAGAGCAGTACGGCGGCGATACGGGACATACCGACATCCGCTCCGATCTTTACTCTCTGGGGGCGACGCTCTATCATCTCCTCACCGGCACGCAGCCCGCCGATGCCAAACAACGCTTTTTGAAGCCCGGCAGCCTCATCCCGCCGCGCAACATCAACCCGGCCATCTCGCCCGCTACGGAACGCGCCATTTTGCAGGCTATGGCGATGCATCCGGACGAGCGACCTGCGAACGTGGCCGCGTTCCGCTCCATCCTCTTTCCTGCCGAGGCGGAAGGGATCATCCGTACCGCCTCTGCCAGCATCATGGAATGGCGCCAAGCCTTGCGCGCCAACCGCTGGCTGGCCGCCGCTGCTGCCGCCATGACCATCATGGCGCTCCTTGTCACCCTCTTCTCACCCCAGTTGCCGCCGACCGACACAACCACATCTACTCCCCGGCCTAGCACCGCTCACGCCGCCACCGCGACCCCGCCGGCGTCACTACCGTGATAAGTTAGACCTCTCTTATCCCCTTCGGTCCCCCCTCTCTCCCTGTACTCATGCGGGCTTCCCACCGCCGATTCGGCGGTAGGAAGCCCGCATGAGTACGAGGGGTTATCTGTAGCCATCAACCTACATCCCCCGGCGGCCATTGGCCGCGCGCAGCAGGTGATATGCGCCTAAGGGCAACAACCCGCCCAGCAAAGCCACAAGCCCCGCACCCCAGGGGCCTGCTCCCCTTTGCAGTTCCGTCGCTCCCGGCAACCAGCCGACACTATATAAGATGTACGCGCCCAGCGCGGTGATGATCCCCCATAAGAGAAGGGGTATCCGCTGCGCCAGGCTGACCACGCTCATTTGGGCCATGAACAGAGCCGCGGCTACCAGAATGGTCGTGATGAGGGCCACGGCGAAGGCCCTTCCATCCACGCGAGGCAGGGGGGGCGGCGGCACAGGCGTAGGCGTGGGAGTAGGTATCTGTGTGGGCGTGGCCGTCGGGGTCGGCGTAAAGGTCGGCGTCGCGGTGGCGGTGGGTGTCGGCGTCGGCGTCGGCGTAAAGGTCGGTGTTGGCGTCGGCGTCGGCACTACCGTCAGCACGGTGCCCGGCTGATCCCCCTGAATGGTGATGACCAGGGTCACCGATTGCAACGCGCCACCACTGCTGGCCGTCACCCGCAGTTCGCCGGTGCGTTGCAGGGTCACCGACGTCTCGGCATAACCGTCCTTCGTGGTCACCTCTTTGCGGGGGAGTTCCAGCGACTCTGTCGGGTAGGAGAAACGGAAGATCACATGCGTCCCATCGGGGACGATGTGGCCGTTACGATCCAGGATGGGCCCGGCCACCAATTGCAACGTATCGCCTGCCTTTACCACCCGCGGCGCGGGCGTGCCGGTCACCGGTTGCCCGGCCTCCTTCAGCCCTACCTGGATAACCTGGGCCGGGTTGGGCTCTATGGCGGTGACAAGATCGTAGCCGATGCCTGTGACGCTGACCGGCGGCGTGCCGGACGGGCTGAACTCGCGGAAAAGGACGCGAATCGCCGCCTCCAGGAACGGCTGCGTTTTAGAATAGACGCCAAAGTAAGCGGTTAATTTGCTGACTTCCGTCGTGTCCAGGTAATAGGGCGCGTTCAGGGCAAGGACGATGACCTTCTTATCGCGCAAGGCATCGGCCCGCAGGCGCAAAAATTGTTTGACCGCGTCGGACTCCGGATAATTGTCGGTGTTGACATCCAGCATGGCGAAGACGATCCAGCGAGCGTTTTGAATCATGCTTGCCACATCGGAAACGGCCACGGTTGCGGTGATGGCAACAGGGGTCTCCGTAGTCGTGGGCGTTGCCGTGACCGTCGGCGTAACGTCGGTAATGGGAACAGTCGCGGCGATCCCCGCGAGATAGGCTTTCAGTTCGCCGAAGGTGAGGCTCCTGACTTGCTCAGGCTTGATTTGGCCGCTGGCTCTCGGCCCGTAGAGATTCAGCATGATCTCCGCCAGCGCCGTCGGCGGCACGTGGAAGAAGGAGGGACAATCGCGACACTCGCGTTCGGCGCGCGCGTCGGTGATGATGAGGATGTTCTCGTCCTCCAAGGGGGCGGTAGGGAGGCGGTCGGCCAATTCTTGTCGGCCAGGATAAAGAAGGGTGATGGCCTCCTTCGCTATCTGCGCCACCAGGGTACTTCCCTGTCCGACCCTGGCTTTCACGTCCTCGGGTTGCACCAGCACGGTGGCGCTGTCAAAGCGGGGATAAAGTCGTCGCTTCAGGCGCAGGATGCGCTCCACCGATTGGTTCACTTGGGCCTGGAAGGTCTTGTCGGATTGATACTTCTCCTGGAAGAACTGGATGGTCGCCTGGATGTTAGCTAGCTGCTCTTCCCAGGTGCCGTTGAGAGAGAACTGCGAGAGGAAAAGGAGATCGTTACCTGCCAGGAAGGCGTCCTGCGCGATCTGGCGGGCCGGGAACTTCTGCAACTGTGGATCATAGACCCGTTTGACGCCGAGCGCGCCCAGAGCATCGGTCACCAGAATGCCTCCGGCAGTCCGCCAAGGGGCAAACATGGAGAGGGCCAGCACATCCTGTAACTGGGGGGCCAGGCTGATCGGCGGGGTCTTATCGGATGTGCCCTGAAAACCCCGATAGCGGATATGGGTGGTCATGAATCCGTCGGCCACGCCGGGGGTCTTGGGGTCGTTGGGTGAACCTTGGGCTACGGCGGCAAAGGGGGCCAATTCCACCTGCTTCAACTGCTCCAGCGATTTCTGTACCGTGGCTACTTCCTCATCAGGACGCCGATCGCTGCCTCCCTGGCCGGGAAAGTGTTTGGCGATGGCCGTGACGCGCCCCTTGCTCCCCGTGTGCACGCCACTAATGTAGGCCTGGCCCAGTCGCCCCACCCAGAAGGGATCACCCCCGAAGGAGCGGACGCCCAGATCGCCCTTGAGGGTGGGGCGCGGGGTATCCAGCACGTCTAAGGAGGGGCCCAAGAGGAAATTAACGCCAACGGCGGCCAATTCCTGGCCCACCAACGCGCCTATTGCCTCCGCTCGCTCCTCGCTCCACACCGCTCCTAACGCCATGTTGCTGGGCAGAGGCGTGAAACCGCTGATGAGCCGCGCATAGGGAAAACCATCTCCATCGTTCTCAATGCCGATGAAGAGGGGAATCGGCGTTGTGCGGGTGATTACTGAGGTCGTGGTCTGGGTCACGGTAGGGCTCGCGAGAGGAGTGGGTGTTGCCGTGGTCGTCAGGGTAGCGGTAGGGGCCGGCGTCTGTCCCAGCGCGATGCTTTGCAGGGCATTGGTCAAGCGCGCGATCTCCAATGGGGTATTGCCTTCATTCCGGAAGTTGCCGTTGCCGGGCAGAAGCACAACACCGCCCACGCGATATTCCCGTATCAGACGGGCGATGTCCGAATTGGGCCCCACATCGCTGCCCATATAGGTAACGAGAAAAAGTTGCCCCACCTTTTCCGCCGGCGTCATTTGGGCCATGAGTTGAGCGATAGGGTCGTTGGCACGTTGGGCGAGGACAGGCGCGGGAAGCGAGGCGGCGAGAAGCGTCACCAGGAGGAACAGCGAAAGAAAACGATTGTACTTCAACATAACAAGAGGGCCGCCCTTCGGGTCTCCAACAGTCAGGCCTGCCAGCAAGACGTTCCTGAAGTTAGTATATCCATGAAGTGCCGCACCGTCAACTCGTTCGTTCACGGTTGTGGTATAATGGCTACGTGCCGCGAGTAGGTGCATCCTGGCCAAGCGTGAAGAGAGGCGGGAAAAGATGATAACCACAACGGTTATGCGGCTTCCCGTGCCCGGTGGCGATGTGGCCGCGGCGGTGGATCGCCCCCCGGAGCCGCCGGTTGCCGGCCTGGTCATTTGCCACGGAGCCAACAACGACCTGCGCCTGCCGCTACTGTATCATTTGGCGCGGGCCGCGGCCGCGGCGGGGTTCGTGGCTCTGCGCTTCAACTTCGGCTACGTGGAGCGCGGCAAGCCGCCTGATCCGGTGGAAAAGGGTGTGGCAGAATTGCAGGCCGCCTGCGCAGCCCTGGCCGCAATGGAAGGGATGGCGGGGCGTCCCCTCTGCGTCGCGGGGAAGTCGCGCGGCGCGGTGGTCGCGGCCCTCGCGGCCTCTGCCGGTTTGCCGGTGCGGGCCCTCGCCTTTCTGGGCTATCCGCTGCACGGTGCAGGCGGTACAATGCCGCCGCAGCCGCATCTGGCGCATTTGCGCGTGCCTTCGCTTTTCGTCATCGGGAGCGATGACCCTTATTGCCGCGCCGATCGTCTAGATGAAGCGCGTGCCGCCATTCCTGGCCCTACTGAAGTTCGCTTCATCATCGGGGGCGATCACTCCTACCAGGCCACGCCGGGCATCGAACGCAGCAGCGAGGAACTGCAAAACGAAGCCGTGCGCGTGGTCGTTGCCTGGCTACAACGCCAGATCGGATGAAAACCTGTAAGATGCGGCTCGTCTCTGCGATATATAGGCTGGATTGCACGCGCGCGGGCGCGATGGAGGCAACATCCTGAGGAACGATTCGTAGCATGGACATGGCGGCAGAGCATACACTCCTGGCAGAAGCGCAGGCCAGCGCGGAAGGGTTCGGGCGGCTGTACGATGCAACCTACGACCGCGTCTATGCCTACGCCTACCGACGCACGGGGAGCGCAACGGAAGCAGAAGACATAACAGACGCGGTCTTTGAGGCGGCCTTGCGAGGCATCAGCCGGGTGCGTCTGGAGAACCGTCCTGTGCTGGCTTGGCTCTATGGCATTGCCCGCCATCACATCGCCGATCATTACCGGAGGCGAGAGGCTACCCCGGAGAACAAGGCGGAAACGGACGGCACAGAAGGAGAGTCCCCGGACCCCCAGGAATGGCTGGAGGGAGAAGAACGGGCGACGCTTCTGCGCCGCGCGGTGGCGGCCCTCTCCGCCGACGACCAGGCCGTGCTGGACTCCGTCTATTTTGCCGAATTGTCACGGGGTGAGGCCGCGCGGCTCCTGGGCATCTCGGCCAATGCGCTTTATGTCCGCCTGCATCGCGCCCTCGCGCGCTTGCGCCGGCAGATGACGGCTTTGGAGCAAGGCTACCTGCCAACTCAGCCCGTTACGAGGAGACGGAACGATGCATCAGGTATCGGATTGGCAGGATGATTTCTATTGGGCAATGGGTAGGGTTAGTACGATGACAAGCATGAGAGCAGAAAAAGCAGAGCAGCAAGAAGCCGCCATCTTCTCGCTGGCGCGAGAGATGGAATCGCTGGGAGGTACAACGGTGCCTCTCCCCAATCCTGCCCGGCGTGCCGCCCTGCGCGCCCGCCTGCTGGCAGAATACGACGCCACGCGCAACCAGCCTCGCCGTCTCCCTCAGCACGAAGAAGAGAGGCTTGATTTTACGGTCTTTGCCACATCGTTGGGCTGGGTGGGGGTAGTCATTTCGGAGCGCGGCGTGGTGGCCCTGAACCTGCCACGCCCGACGCTGGAGGCGGCGTTGGCGCGCCTCCACGCCGAATATCCCCAGGCACGCCTTTTGCCGGAGGACGAGGTAACCGGCGTGGTAGCCCAGATTCGCCAATATCTGGACGGCAAGCGAAAGAACTTCCAGGTGGCGCTTGACCTATCGGGGCACACGCCTTTTCGGCGCCAGGTGTGGGAGACGGCCTTGCGCATCCCTTACGGCGAGACGCGCTCCTATGCCTGGGTTGCGCAGCAGATCGGCAAGCCGCGCGCGGCGCGCGCGGTGGGGCAGGCATTAGGCGCGAACCCCGTGCCGCTGATCGTCCCATGCCACCGGGTCCTTAATAGTGACGGCTCGTTGGGCGGCTACGGCGGTGGCCTGCCGCTGAAGGAGCGATTATTGCGGATAGAGGGAGCCTTGTGAACTTTCTTGATCTCTTCGTCCTGCTCATTCTGGGTCTGATCTGGGGCTCATCGTTTCTGTTCATCAAGGTCGGCGTGGCGGAGATGCCCCCGGCGACGGTGGGCGCGGCGCGGCTCGCCATCGCCATGCTCTTTTTGCTCCTGGTCATGCGGGCGCGGCGGCTGAGTTTGCCCGGTCTCTCCTGGAAGGATAGCAAGAGCCTGCGCCTCTGGCGCGATATCGCCATCGTCGCCTTCTTCAACAATACCATCCCTTTCATCCTTATCCCTTGGGGCGAACAATACATCACCAGCAGCCTGGCGTCCATTTTGAACGCCACGATGCCGCTCTTTACCGTCCTGGTGGCCCACTTCTTTACCTCAGATGACCACTTCACGCGCGGCAAGGTGGGCGGCGTCTTGTTGGGCTTCGTCGGCGTCATCGTCCTCATTGGGCCCGACCTGTCCGACTTGCGCCGGGCGCGCACGCAAGGTGAACTGGCCGTCATCGCCTCGGCCATCAGTTATGCTATCGCCACCACCTATGCCCGCAAGAACCTGCGCGGCCACCAGCCCATCGTCCTGGCCGGCGGGCAATTGACCTTGGGCTTCTTGTGGACGCTTCCCTTTGCGCTGGCGACCGCTCATTTCACTATGGTTCCTTCCTGGCAGGCATTGGGCGCAGTCGGCATATTGGGATTGGTGGGCACGGGCGTCGCCTATCTCTTTTATTATTGGCTTCTGGTGCGCAACAGCGCGACCTTCGTCTCGCTCGTCACCTATCTGTTGCCGGTGACCGCGGTGGTGTGGGGCGCGGCCTTGTTGCAAGAGCCTTTGGGCGCGGGGACCTTCCTGGGGCTCGCGCTCATCTGCGGGGGGATCGCCCTGGTCAACGGCACGGTCGGATTGGCCGTGCGCTGGGCCGGCGCGCGCCTGGGGTGGGAGCATATCTAAATGGATCAACGACCGGTTCTTGTCATCGGCACCAGCATCATGGATACCAAGGGCCAGGCCCTCGGCCCCCTCATGCCCGGCACGCCCAACCCAGGCCATGTCCGCATCAGCGCGGGCGGCGTGGGGCGCAACATAGCCGAGAATTTGGCCCGCCTCGGCGTCCCTACCATCCTCTTCTCTGCCGTCGGCGACGACGAGGAGGGCCGCTACCTGCTGAAACGCACGGCTGAAGCAGGGGTGGACGTGAGCCGGGTGCTGGTGACCCCCAATCATCCCACCGGCGAGTATTTGGTCGTTCTGGACGAAACGGGCGCGCCTGCCATTTCCATCAGTGACACCAGTATCATAGAAGAGGTCACTCCTGCTTATATCAATCGGCACCGCCGCTATTTCAAGGATGCGGCGATGGTCATTTTGGATGCAAATCTTTCACCGGCGACCATCGCCTCTATATTGAAGGCGGCTAAGCGCGAGGGCGTGCCGGTTTGCGCCGACCCTACCGCCGTAGCGCTCGCGCCCAAGTTGCGCCGTCACCTGCCGGAACTCTACATGGTCACGCCCAACATGCGAGAGGCCGAGGTATTGTGTGGCGAGTGTATCGGCAGCCGCGATGAAGCGATCGCCGTCGCCAACAGCCTGGTGCGAATGGGGGTGCAGGTTGTCATCATCGCGCTGGCCGAATTGGGTGTCGCTTATGCCTCGGCAGAGACGAGCGGCCATGTGCCCGCCTTCCCCTGCGAGGTAGTGGACCTGACCGGCGCAGGCGACGCGCTCACGGCAGGCGTCGTCTTCGGCTTGCTCAACGAGATGCCGCTGGATGAGGCGGTGCGCCTGGGCGCAGCGGCAGCCGCTTTCACCGTGCAGAACCGAGAGACGGTCCATTCCGGCCTGACGCTGGAGCGGCTCTATGACCAGATGTGAGGCCGACGATGATTGAGGATAGGCAGGCACAGGTGGAACTTTCCCCCGCAGTGGGGGAGGCCTTGCGCCGCGGCCACCCCGTGGTCGCGTTGGAATCCACCGTCATCGCGCACGGCTTGCCGCGCCCGCAGAACCTGGAGACGGCTTGCCGCCTGGAAGCGGTTATTCGTGAGGAAGGCGCGACGCCTGCTACCATCGCCGTACTGAACGGGAAACTGCGCGCAGGCCTGAGCGACGCGGAACTGGCTCACCTTGCCACAGCCCCCGGCATCCGCAAGACGAGCCGTCGTGATCTCCCTATTCTCCTGGCGACAGGAGGTGATGGCGCGACGACCGTCGCCGCGACGATGTGGATCGCGGCGCGCGCGGGTATCGCCGTCTTCGCGACGGGCGGCATCGGCGGCGTGCACCGCGGCCAGCCTTTTGACGTCTCGGCAGACCTGGCAGAGTTGGCGCAGACGCCGGTGGCCGTCGTCTGCGCAGGCGCGAAGGCGATCCTGGACTTGCCCCTGACGCTGGAATGGCTGGAGACCCACGGCGTTCCCATCATCGGCTACGGCACAGACGAATTCCCTGCCTTTTACTCACGGCGCAGCGGGCTGCCGGTGGATATGCGCGCCGATTCACCCCAAGAAGTCGCCGCGGTGATGCGGGCGCAGCGCGCGCTGGGGTTGGCGAGCGGTATTCTGGTTTGCGTTCCCGTCCCCGCCGAAGCGGAGCTGCCCGCCGAGGTGATGGAGGGAGCCATCGCCCAGGCATTGGCTGCGGCGGAGGGCGCGGGCGTGCGCGGCAAGGCTCTCACGCCCTTTCTGCTGGATCGGGTGCGGGAACTGACCTGGGGCGAAAGCCTGCGGGCGAACCTGGCGCTCTTGGAGAACAACGCGCGCGTCGCCGCGCACATCGCACGGGCAATGTTAGAGGCCGCCTGATCTCAGATTCATGGCGATGACAGGACGGGGCAAACATCGGTCGCGTTGAAGGTGGGGTTGGCGTAGCCAAAGGCCCGGCCCAGCAAGAGGAAGGCAGGCGGCGCATCGTCCGCCATCTTTTTCACCACGGCACAGCCCGCGGCGATGTCGCTTTTGGGCCTGTAGGCTTCCATAAAAGCCCGCGCCGCCTTCGTGTAGGCGTGGCCCGGCTGCACTCGCTCCGCCTCTTCAACGGCCGCGACCATGCCGTTCAGATCGCCCAAGTAGGCATAGGCCAGCGCGAGGCGGAAGCGCGCGAAGGCGCGCAGATCGGCCAGCTCTATCGTCGGCTCGCTGCCACAGGCTCTGAAGGTGGGGTTGTCCAGCGCCAGGCGATAGAAAGCAATGGCGGAAGCGAGGCCCTCTCTCCCCCCTTCGCGGAACGCGGCATTTGCCTCCAGGATGACATGATAGAGGCACTCCGCCGCGTCGTGCACCGTGAGGGTGCGGGTGTAGGGCATGCCGCCCGGCGACTCCCAGACCTCCGTTCGGGCCCGCTGCGGCCCTGCGCCTGCCGACGCTATGACACCACCGTACATCACCAACTCTTTGCCGCTCCCGCGCGCCGATGCCTCCTCAAAGCGAATCTGCGCGCCATACATTCTGGCGTTACCGTCCACCCAGTTGCGATAGGCGTTCCCATCCCACGAGACGATGCCCACGGCGAAATCGCACGTATGCGCGCCACAGTCCCTGGTCGCCCAGGCGACATCGGGCTTGCCGTCGGCGTTCACGTCCCCCGTTTCTAACAGGCTCAAGCCGGAAATGCCGAGGGTCCTGAACTTCAATGCCCACCCCGCAGCCTCTTTATGATAGATGAGTAGATGATCGCTCTCTGGGGGAACATCTGGGTCGCCCCGGGCATTTGTGAGGACGACAAGCAACCCTGTCACTCCTGCAAAGCCCATCTCGCGCACCGTGCCTCGGTCCTGGGTCATGACCTGGCAGGCGGTCAGCCAATCGCGTAGCCTCGCTACATCTGCACCGGCGTTCAATTGCGACGGGATGGCATCGCCGTAGGCTTCTAACTTACCGGGGCAGGCGGCAGAGCCAGGCGGGGCCGGGCGCGGGATCCAGATCCACTCGCCGATGTGGAGGATGTAGCCGCGACGCACGTGCGCCGGGTTGTAGTTGATGAGTTCTTGGATAGGGACGCCGGTGCGCGAGGCGATGAGCGCCCAATACTCTCCCCGTCTCACCTGATACCAGTAGCCTTTGGAGGGCTCACGGGCCGGTATCTGTATCTTCTCACCGGCGATCAGGGCGCGGTTAGGTCGCGCCGCCGCTTCGGGGTTGGCATCCAGGAGTTCCTGCACGCTGCGGTCGGTGCGCACGGCGATGGTCTGCCAGGTATCGCCAGCGTGCACGGTATAGGTGGCGGCATCGGAGGAGGGCTGTTGGGCAACCGCGTCCAGGGGGGTGAACAAAAACATCGCCGACAGCGCCCCCGCGAGCGCCAGGATACGCATGAGCGGTCGGGAAGGTCGGTGAGACATAGGGCTTCCTCTCAAGTCGCCGAGCGATAACGGGCGAATAACCAACCGTGTCTAGGAACCGGCCTTTGCTTCGTTGATCTCTTCCAGCGAAATCCAACCCTCACGAAGGGCATAAAGCACCGCTTCTGTGCGTGAGCCTACCTGCAATTTGCTGAAGATGTTAGCCATGTGCGCCTGCACGGTGCGAGAGCTGATAACCAGTATCTGGCCGATCTCTTTATTGCTGTAGCCGCGCCCTGCCAGCCGCAAAACCTCTAGCTCGCGCTCGCTCAGGATATCCAAGGGCCTCGCGCCGATTCCTCTCCTGTCTCTAGCCAGTCGCTGCACAACCTTCTTGGCGATGGCGGGGGAGAGAACAGATTCGCCTTCATGTACCTCGCGCACGGCCTGCACCAGTTCACTGCCGCGCGCGTTCTTGAGCAGGTAGCCCGCGGCCCCCGCTTCCAGCATGGCAAAGACATATTGATCGTCATCGTAAGCGGTGAGCACCAGCACTGCCGTCTGCGGCAGTTTCTGCTTGATCCGGCGCGTCGCCTCCAGGCCGTTGAGCACCGGCAGGCCGATATCCATGATGACGACGTCCGGGCACAGTTGCAGCGCCAGGTCCACCGCCTCCTGGCCGTTGCCCGCCTCGCCCACCACGCGGAGGTCCTCATGGCGCTCCAGTATCTCGCGCGTGCCCTCGCGCACCAGGTTATGGTCGTCGGCCAAGAGAATGCTGATGGTTTTGCTCATGCCCACCTTCGGTCACACCGTCTCACCAGGAGGCTTATTGCCTCTTCATTCCTCATCATCTTTTCCGCTTTCGCCATCCTTAGATTGCACGGCGCGCACCTCCTCCAGAACATGGACCAGGGCGCGGTTGGCGGCAATGGCCCACAGGCCGGGGATAGCCAGGATCAGGATGATGGCAAAAAGACCACCGATGATCGTGGCAGCGACAAGGAGCAAGATGAGAAGGACCGTGAAGAGCGGCCTGGAGAGGGTCAGGAGAAGGGCGTTACGGTAGATCAGGAGGACGCGCGGCTGTTCCATTTGTATCAGGAGCGGGAAGACGTAGATCTGCGCGGCCAGCCAGATGATGAGAAGATAAATCCACAGGATCGTAAGATATTGCAGGATGCCGGTTGTGACATTGACATAAAACCAGATGTTGGTCAGAAGGATCACCACTCCTCCCAGGCTGACGATGGTTACCTGCCAGCTGCGCCACAGGTAAAGGCGTGCGCCGGTGAGAAACATGCGCCACTCCACGCGCCGCTCGTGCGCCAGCTCGTTCGCGAGGTACATCAAGCCCGCGGTGGCAGGGGGGATCAGGATGATCACCAGCACGCACAGCCACCAGAGCAGGTTCAGACCGGCGAACATGAACAGTTCTTCGTAGAGGTCACGCAGCGAGAGCCAGAAGATACGAAATGCGCGCACGGGGCCCCCTTCTAGTTAGTAAGGATGTTCAAAACTCTGGCCTGGAGTGCCGGGTTCCGGCGCAGGTTGCCGTGATAGCAGGGCGGCAATTCGGCCAGGAGAGCCGCCAACCCGTCCACCGAATGACCGAGTGAGATGGCGATTTCATGCTCGTGCACAAAGCCGTAGGCCCGCGCCGCCGCGTTGGGGATGGTGCTGGCCGTCTCTACCGGGATGAGCAGGTCGCCCAGGGAGACCGCGCGCTCGTAAAGTGGCACGATGCGGCCCAGACCTATGCGCACATGGACGCGAATGTCGCCGTACAACGTGTAGTAGCGCACATCCGCCGGCATCGCGCCGGGCGCGTTGAGGGCTGCCAGAAACTCGCTCTCCGGCTGTATCTGGCGCAGGGCGGGGCTATCTAGGCGATCTACCTCCAGCGTGCCCATCCGGCGAAAGACGTCGCGCCGGGCCCGTTGTTGCCAATTGTGTATGGCGTCTTCCGCCTCCTGCAACTGCTCTGCCGGGTCTATCCGCCATCCGAATAGACGCTCGGCCCAGCCCACCATGCGCCGCAGGAGGGGATGGGGCGGAATCAGGTTGAGCGCGCGGGTCAAATCCACCCCCAGGTGCGGCGTACCCAACGTGATGAGCCGCCCCACGTTGCCCTGATAGACGGTTCCGTATTCGTCCGGCTCACGACGGCTCAAATAATAGCGGGCGACGAGCCCACCTAAACTGTGGGCCACGATATCCACCTTAGCCGGGCCTCCCCTGGCGACGCTATCACGGCTGAGACATACCAGCGATGAGGCCACATCTGTCGCCCTCTCCGTCTCCCGGCCTGCTAAGCGGCTGGCGATCTGGCGGATGTCGCCCCGGTTGTTGTAGCCGCCTTCTGCATCCAGGCCGAAATGAAAGAGGCGAATCAACTCAGGGTCAAAGCCGCCCTGCCGCACCAGGTAGTGCGGGAAACCGTCGTCGGTCCAATCGGCAGGTGTGCCGTCAAAGCCGTGAATCAAGAGAACGGGATGAGGGATGCCCGGCATGGCCCTTCTCCCTGCTCACTTCCTCCAGCATCTCGGCCACGCTGCGGCGGGCGGCCTCCGTCTCCGCACCCAACATCGCGGCCAGTTCCGCGAGGCGGTCGCCGTCGTTCAGAACGGTCACCGTTGTCGTCGTGCGCTCGCCAACGATGCGTTTTTCTACCTTCAGGTGTGTGTCGCCATAGGCTGCCAGTTGCGGTAGATGTGTCACGCAGAGCACCTGATGCCCCGGCCCTGCCGTTGGCCGGGTTAGACCCCACAACTTGCGTCCTACCACCGCGCCCACGCGCCCGCCGATGCCTACGTCTATCTCGTCAAAGATCAGGGTTGGCGTGGCGTCGGCGGCAGAGAGAACCGCCTTGAGGGCCAGCATCAGGCGCGAGGTCTCGCCGCCGGAGGCAACCTTCGCCAACGGGCGCAGCGGCTCGCCGGGGTTGGCCGAGACGAGAAACTCCACCCGATCCAGCCCGGTCGCGTCAAAGGCGACGCGGCGAAGCGAAGATGCTTCCGCCACATATGCGCCGCCGGGGTCGTCCTGCCAGGCGATATCTACCCCGAAGCGCGCCTTCGCCATGCGCAAGTCGTTCAATTCCTGTTCTATGGCTCGCGCCAGCCGCTCACCGGCCGCGCGCCGCGCCTGCGAGAGTTCCGCGCCGAGTTTGCCGATGGCCCGCAGCCGCCTTTCTTCCTCTTGCTCCAGTTCCGCGATGCGCTCACCGGCATGGGTGATCGTCTCCAGTTCGCGCGCGGCCTGCTCGCCATAAGCGATGATCTCTTCAATGGAATCGCCGTACTTCCGTCGCAGGTTGTAGATCAGGTTCAGTCGCTCCTCCACCTCCTGGAGCCGTTCCGGGTTGTACTCCACAGAGTCGCGGTAATGGCGCAGGGCGCGCGCCAGATCGGCCAGAGAATCGGCCAACGCTTCCGCCGTTTGCAGGTCGCCGCGTCGGTCGTCGTCAATGCGCGCCAGGCGCGAGAGGGCGTGCACCGCCTCGCCCAGGCGGTCTATCGCGCCCGGCTGTTCGCCCGTTTCGTCCTCCAGAGCCTGCAATGCCTCGCCCGTCAGGGTTAGCAATTGCTCGGCATTGGCGAGGCGCGTGCGTTCTGCCAACAATTCGGTCTCTTCGCCCGGCGTCAGGCGCGCGGCCCGGATTTCTTCCACTTGATAGGTCAGAAGGTCTATGCGCCGCGCCTGCTCTCGCTCGTCTTGGCGCAGCGCAGCCAGTTCGCGCCGCACCTGGCGCAGCGCGTGCACTTCTGCCGCCACGCGCGCCCGCAGGTCGCCCAGGCCCGCGTAGCGGTCCAGGAGCTCTATATGCTCCCGCACCCGCAGGAGCGAGAGATGGTCGCCCTGGTTGTGGATATCCACCAACCGATGGCCGATGTCGGAGAGGAGCAAGAGGGAAACCGCGCGTCCGTTGACGCGGCCCACAGTGCGGCCCTCGCGCCGCACCTCCCGCGCCAGGATGAGGCCATCGCCTTCGCCTTCCAGGCCCTCTGCAGCAAGGATAGAGGCGAGGCTGGCTCCTTCCTCTGTATCCGGAGCCTGTGCCGCAGGAGGCAAGATGAAATGCCCCTCAATCTCGGCCCGGTCTGCGCCGGCGCGCACCATCTCGGCGTCGGCTTTCCCACCCAGCAGGAGGGCCACCGCGTCCACGATGATAGATTTGCCCGCGCCGGTCTCGCCCGTGACGACGTTGAACCCCGGGCTGAAGCGCAGGTGCAATTCGTCAATGATGGCGAAATTGCGAATGTGCAATTCAACCAACATAGCCGCTCTTCAGAATCTGGGCACCAGCACCATGATGCGCGAGATGTCGGAAAAAAGGTAGTAAGCGAGCAACATACCGAGCAAAATGGCAATGGCCACCGCCAGGCGACCGAGAAGAGAGGAGCGACGGAGTCGCCCCTTCAGCGCGCTTTCCTCCGCCATCTGCTGTTGCCGATAATCTCGCGGCGATGCGGTGGGCGGCGCGATCGCCTCTCGCCGCCGGAAATGCAAAACGACCGTTGGCTTATCTCCTTCCGCCTCGTGCCCGGTGCGGATGGGCGTCGTCGTCGCTTCCAGTTCCCAGCCGTAACGTGCCTGCACCGCCACCATATCCGGGATGTCGTCCCGATCAACCAGGACGATGTGCTCATGCCAGGCCCCTCTGATCGCCATTTCGTCCATCCCGGCCAAGGGCGCGCCGCAGATGGCGCAATGGTCGCGCTCGGCTAGGTTAGAAGCACCGCAACGGCGGCACTGGACGTTGAGCCGCTCGCCGCAGTAGCCGCAGAAGGCAAGGCCCGCCTCGTTATCCTGGCCGCAGCGGGCGCACCTTTGGCCCACCGCCAGGAAGCGCGTGCCATCGGGCGAAAGTTCCACGTGCGCGCCGCACTTGTCACAGCGGCGGGCGGGAATGCTCACCGGGCTCTCGCAATGCGGGCAGGGACGATGCTCGCCAGTCACCTTTGCCCCAGCAGGTAGTTCTGCAAGCCTAACTGCTTGATCTGGTCAAGTTGCGTCTCTAGCCAGTCAATGTGCTCTTCCTCGTCCTCCAGGATGTCCTCCAGGAGTTCGCGCGAGCCGCCGTCACCGGCCTCCAGCGCCAAGCGAATGGAATCGTTATATGCTTTGATGGCTCCCTCCTCGGCGTCGTGATCGTGCTTCAATTGCGCGGGAACATCGCCGCCGATGTGGAGGGCGTTCAGTTTGCTGACGATCGGTTGCCCCTCCAGGAAGATGATGCGGCCGATCAGTTTCTCGGCGTGTTTCATCTCCTCAATGGCGCGCTTTTCGTTCGCCTCGTGTAGCCGCCCGTAGCCCCAATTGGCGCACATCTCCGAGTGCACCATATATTGGTTGATCGCCGTCAGTTCGTCGGCAAGCAAGGCGTTCAGCCGCTCTATGACCCTATCGTTGCCTTTCATGAAGTCCCCCTTTGTGAGAATGCGATCTTCCGGTTGCTTTTGAATCAATGCAGGCGCGCGTAGACCGTGGCAGCGCCAAGCCCAATGAACAAGATCAGATCAAGCCGAAACACGGACGCGAAGGGCGCAACGATGAGCGTGTTTAAAGGCGCGCCCTGGGCGACGGCGGCGATCCCGATCGCTATCCCCGGACCGGCAATCCCACCTAGGATGGCGCCGGCCACGGCGACAAGCCCCAAATAACGAGAACGACGGCGGCCTACCGCGCCGCGTATCGCCTCGGCGATGCCGCCCCCCACCGCCGGGCCCAGCAAAATGGCGATCCAGAAGCCGAAGAAGCCGAGACGAAAGAGGCTGAACAGAAGCCCCACCAGGCCAAAAAGGGCCGCGCCGACCACCAAAGCGAGGGGGTAATCCCAGACGACACCGGTGTAATAGGTTGCCTGCTGCCCGGCGACACACTCCCGGCAACGGTAGCCCACCGGTGTACGCACGGCGCAGCGCAGGCAGATGGGCTTGTTGCAACGATTGCAGCGTAGCAACGTCTCGGTATCCGGATGGTTGGCGCAGTAGAGGATTTCGGGTTCGGCATGATCGCGCGCGGGAGCCTCCGGCACCGTCTCCGGCTTGAGGGTGGGGGGCTGCCTCGCCTCCAACGCTTCTATACGGACGGGCACTTCCGTCGTCGCAGGCATCTCAGGTGGGTCGCCGACAGACGTAACCCCCATCTTCCGTTCAATCCATTCTAACCCTGCCTTCGCTTCGCCGTTATCCGGGTCCAACGCCAGGACGCGCCGGAAACAGGCCCGCTTTTCCTCTGGTGATTCCACGACACCTGCCAGGTCCAGCCACGTTTCCACATTATCCGGCGCGATCTCCGTCGCCTTCAGCAGCAGGCGTCGCGCCTCCTCCGTCTCTCCGACTCGCGCCGCTGCCCTCGCCTGCCGCACCAGTTCGGTTACCTTCACACGGTCCATTTGAGCTTATCCATCAGATAACGATAGAAGTAATTGCGCTCGCGCAGGCGCACGAAACGGTTGGGATTAGGGCTGGCGGTGACGATAACGTTGTCCTCGTTATGCAACTCCACCTCTTTCTGGCCGTCAATGTTCAGGATGGCGCGATGGCTGGTAAAAACTTGCAGGCGCACCGTCGTCCCCTGATCCAGCACCACCGCGCGATGCATGCTGAGATGCGGCGCGATGGGCAGAACAAGGATGTTTTTCAGTTCGGGCGGCAAGATGGGCCCTCCCACAGCGAGGGCGTAGGCGGTGGAGCCGGTGGCCGTGCTGACGATGACACCGTCGGCGATGTAGGTTGTCAGGTAGCCATCGTCCAGATAGGCCGCCACGCGCACCAGGCGGGCCAGGCTACCACGGCTGACCACGGCGTCGTTCAGGGCGGTATAAGTGGGACCATCGGCCTTGCCATCCCGTTGCACCTCTACCCGCACGCGCATCCGCTCTTCTATCCAGTAGCGGCCTTCTAGCAACTGCGCGATCGGCTCCTCCCAGTTTTCGGGGTTCACCTCGGCCAGGAATCCCAGTCGCCCCAGTTTGACACCTAGGATGGGCACGCCGTAGGGCGCGGCCAGGCGCGCCGCACGCAAGATGCTGCCGTCGCCGCCTAAGGTGATGATGAGGTCGGAAGCGGGAATGCCCGCCGCCATCGCCTCCTCATCCAGAGATGAGGCGTACCAAGGCGTGCCACATCCTCCAGCGACCAACACGGCGCCGATGCGTTCTCCTAACGGTAAAGCATGGGGTAATTGGGGCTGATGCAGGATACCGACGCGCTTAAAGAGGCCCACCTTATCGCTCCATCCGGTTGTTCTTGAGAAAGGCAACGACATCTTGCAAAGGGATATTTTGTTGCGTACCTTGCGCCATGTGCCGGAGCGCAGCCTGGCCTAGGGCCAGTTCGTCCTCGCCCAGGATAACGGCATAGATCGCGCCGGCGCGGTCCGCCGCGCGCAATTGCGCCTTCAGGCTACGGTCGCCGAAAGCCAGGAGCGCAGGTATCCCCGCAGATCGCAGCTCTATCACCAGTTTCAGGGCTACCGCCTTGCCCTGCTCGCCCAGCGGCGCGATGAAAGCGACGGGCGGCGGTTGCCCCGGCACGGCGATGCCGCGCTCCCTCATCGCCAGGATGATGCGCTCAATCCCCGTGGCAAAGCCGATGCCGGGCGTCGGTGGCCCCCCCAACGCCTCAATGAGCCCATCGTATCGCCCGCCTCCGCAGACCGCGTTCTGCGCGCCGATGCCTTCGGCATAGACCTCAAAGACCGTCTTGGTGTAATAGTCCAACCCGCGCACCAGGCGATGATTGACCACATAGGGGCGGTTCAGTTCGTCCAGATAACGGCGGACGCGCGCGAAGTGCTGCGCGCATTCATCGCACAGGTAATCGGCAATCTTGGGTGCGGCCTCTATGATCGGCTGCGCCGCAGGAGCCTTAGAATCCAACAGGCGTAGCGGATTGCGCGCCAGCCGTCTCCGGTCGTCGTCGTTGAGAACGTCCAGGTGTTGGCGATAGTAAGCGACCAACGCTTCAATGTAGCGAGGGCGGCAACGTGGATCGCCGGTGCTGTTGATCTGGAAAGAAAGCCCCTCAAACCCCAAATCCTCGTAAAGTTGCCAGGCCACGGACATCACTTCCACGTCCAGCGCGGGGTCCACCTCGCCGATGGCCTCCACGTTGAATTGCCAGAACTGGCGATAGCGCCCGGCCTGGGGCTTCTCGTGACGGAAGATGGGGCCGAGGGAATAGAGTTTGACCGGTTGTGGGCGCGTGCGCATCCCATGCTCCAGATAGGCACGCATGACACCGGCGGTGAACTCCGGGCGCAACGTCAGATTGTCCCCACCCTTATCCTGGAAAGAATACATCTCCTTATCCACGATGTCGGTTCCTTCGCCGACGCCACGCACAAAGAGAGCCGTCTCCTCAAAGATCGGTGTATCAATGAACTCGTAGCCGTAGAGGGCGGCCACGGCGTGGGCACGCTCGGTGACGTGCCGCCAATATGGATAGTCTTCCGGCAAGATATCCTGTGTGCCGCGAGGGGCGCGATACAAGGGCAAGTGACCTCCTGAACGATGTAAGGGCATTATACCTTAAGGGAAGAGAAGGGACAAGCAACACGCCGAAGCTCGCTTGAGAAAATTGGTGGCGAACTCGTGTCCGGACATCGTTTTTTCGCTTGACGAGAGCCAATGCCTGGGGTACAATCGCATCAGCGAGGTGCAACCGTGCCCATCATCACCCTGACGACCGATTTCGGCCAGGCCGATGGCTATGTAGGAACGATGAAAGGCGTCATCCTGGGCATCTGCCCTGGGGCGACGCTGGTGGATTTGACGCACGAAATCCCACCCCAGAACGTGCGTCAGGCAGCCCACATCCTCAAAGCCGCCATCCCTTATTATCCTCCCGGCACGATTCATGTCGTCGTGGTGGACCCCGGCGTGGGAAGCGCGCGCCGTCCCATCGCCATCCAAACGCCTCATGCTTTCTTCGTCGGTCCCGACAACGGCGTGTTCACACCCGTCTTGCTGCAAGAAACGCTCTATCGGAAGCCGCCGGCCATCGTCCATCTGGATCAGCCGCGTTACTGGCTCTCATCCGTTTCGCGCACCTTTCACGGACGCGACATCTTCGCTCCCGTCGCGGCGCACCTGGCAAATGGTGTCCCTTTAAGCACCTTGGGAACCCCGATCACCGATGCCGTCGTCTTAAATGTGCCGCGTCCTGCCCGCAGGCCCGACGGAAGCATCACGGGCGAGGTTGCCTATGTGGACCGCTTCGGTAACCTCATCACCAACATCCCGGCGGCGTGGCTGATGCCGGAGGGCCAGTGGGCCTTTGAGATTCGCAAAAAGCGCATCGCCGGCCTCAGCCCCCACTACGCCGCTGTGCCGCCGGGGGCGTTGTTGGCGATCATCAGCAGCGAAGAGACGTTGGAGATCGCGCAACGGGAGGGGAGCGCAGCCCGTACCCTCGGCGTCAGTGCAGGTGAGCCGGTGATCGCCGTGCGGAGCGGTTCCTAGCGCGGCAAGGAGAGAGTATGGCTAAATTCATCATTGAGGGCGGATGCCCTATCCAGGGCACAGTGCAACCTAGCGGCAACAAAAATGCCGCACTCCCGCTGCTGGCCGCGTCATTGTTGACCGATCAGCCGGTCGTGCTACGTAACGTCCCCCGCATCCGCGATGTAGAGGACATGGTGCATCTCATCTCCGATTTGGATGTCAGCGTGCAGGAAACGGGCGATCACGAACTGACAATCCACGCACGAGACGTGCGCAAAGCGCAACCGGACCCGATCTTGTGCAGCCGCATTCGCGGGTCTATCCTGCTCGCGGGGCCCATGCTGGCTCGCGTCGGTCAGATAGATTTGCCCTTGCCGGGGGGCGATGTCATCGGTCGGCGGCGGGTAGATACCCACCTCCTGGCTTTGAGCGCGCTGGGGGCCTCCGTCTCGGTCAACAGCGTGTATAGCCTGCGCGCGGATGCCTTGCGAGGCGATGACATCCTGTTGGATGAAGCCAGCGTCACCGGCACCGAGAACGCCATCATGGCCGCGGTGCGGGCGCGCGGCACCACCATTATCCGCAATGCTGCCTCCGAGCCGCACGTCCAGGAACTTTGTCATTTTTTGAACGCCCTGGGCGCGCGCATCTCCGGCATCGGCTCCAACACGCTGACCATTGAAGGCGTGGATCGGCTGCACGGCGGCGAATTTACCATCTCGCCGGATTACATTGAGGTCGGCAGTTACATCGGCCTGGGCGCGGTGACGCGGGGCGAAATTCGCATCTGTGGCGTTGTGCCCGACCATCTGCGCATGATCCACCTGGTCTTTCGCCGCCTCGGCGTGGAGATGCACTTTGAGGGCAACGACCTGGTTGTGGCCGACGAACAGGATTTGCGCGTGATAGAGGACGTGCATGGGGCCATTCCCAAGATAGACGACGCACCGTGGCCCGCTTTCCCGGCAGACATGATGAGCATCGCCCTGGTAGTGGCGACGCAGGCGCGCGGCACCATCCTCATTCACGAAAAAATGTTTGAGAGCAGGCTTTACTTTGTGGACAAGTTGATCCAGATGGGCGCGCGCATCATCCTCTGCGACCCTCACCGGGCGGTCGTCGTCGGCCCTTCCGCGCTTCACGGCGAGCGGCTGGAAAGTCCCGACATCCGTGCCGGCATGGCGCTCCTCATCGCCGCGTTCTGCGCCAAAGGCCGCAGCACCATCGGCAACATCGGCCAGATTGACCGAGGCTACGAACGAATTGATGAGAAATTGCGCGCCTTGGGCGCGTGCATCCAGCGCGTAGAGTGACAAGAGGCCAATGCCTTACAGGAGAGAGTGCAAAGGACGCCGAGGTCAGGTAAAATATCCTCGCGTTCTGTGGGGTGAAATATTTCATGCAGTTCAAGACTTGCCGAGGTTTGTGGTATGGCTAACACAGTGATCGTTGTAGATATGCAACGCGGCTTCATGTCGCCGGAAGGAACGCTCTATTGCGGCGATGCGGCGCGGGCCATCATCGCGCCCATCCGCAAGTTGGTGGAAGAGGCAGAAAAACGGGGCGACCAAATCATCTTCACCCAAGATACCCACACGCCCGACGACAAGGAATTTCAGATGTTCCCGCCTCACTGCGTCCGCGGCACGCCGGATTGGGAGATCATCCCGGAATTGGCCGACCTGGCAGCGCGCCACGAGATCGTTGAGAAGAACCGCTACTCGGCCTTCTTCCGTACCGACCTGGAAGAGCGGCTGGCGAAGTTCAAGCCCGACAAGATCATCGTTGTGGGCGATTGCACCGACATCTGTGTCATGCACACCGTGGCCGACGCGCGCAACCGCGATTATCCGGTAGAGGTGCCAATGGCTTGCGTTGCCAGTTTTGATCCGGAGGCGCACAAGAACGCGTTGCGACACATGGAGAAAATTCTGGGCGCGAAGATTGTGGAGGGATCGGGCTAAGATAGTGTTTAAGCGCATAAGATGACCGACGCCTTATATCAACGCTCGCTGGCCCCTCCTTCCGGCGGGAGCGCGGCAAGGTGGCTCCTCTTTCTCGCCCGCCTGCGCGGCATAGATCGCGGCCTTCTTTTGCTTCTCGCTCTCAGCCTCTTCGCTTGGGCTCCTCTCCTCTCGCCCGGCTATTTCTTCAACGCGCACGACGCACACCACAGCGTCTTCTGGCTGGTGGAGTTTGACCAGGCGATCCGCGACGGTGCATGGTGGCCGCGCTGGGCGCCGGACCATGCCATGGGCTACGGCTATCCCCTGTGGACATTCTACTCGCCTCTCAGTTATTACGTCGCCGAGGTCTTCCACCTCTTGGGCGCAGGCTTCACCGTCGCGATCAAGGCCACCTACGCGCTGGCCTTCATCGCCTCCGGCGTCACCATGTACGCGCTGACAAAGCGCTGGTGGGGCCAAGGCGCAGGCCTGGTCGCCGGCCTCGTCTATATCTACGCGCCCTACCACCTGGTGGACATCTACGTGCGCAGCGCCTTTGCCGAGTTCGTTGCCTTTGTCTGGTTCCCCTGGGTGCTTCTGGCCTTTTGGGACCTGGTGAAGTGGGGCGGGGCACGGCGGCTGGCTCTGGCCGGGCTGGCCTATGGCCTCCTTATCCTCACCCACAGCGTCACCGGCCTCATCTTCAGCCCGTTTCTGGGGTTTTATCTCATCTTCCTGCTTATGCGTGGTTCTCCCCTCACCCTCATCCCCTCTGCCCTTCGAGGAAAGGGCAGGGGTGAGGGGCGGACCTACTTTCCCCTGAGCCATCTCGTACAGAACGCCATCCGCTCCCTCCTCGCCATTGGCCTGGGGCTGGGCATCAGCACCATCTTCTGGCTTCCGCTGCTCTTGGAACGCAACTACATCGTGCAAGAGCAATGGGTGCATGGCCATTATCTTTATACCCTTCAGTTCGTCTATCCGCACCAGTTTCTTTCGCCCCTTTGGGGATTCGGCTTCGCCGTGGCAGGCCCCAACGACGGCATGAGCCTGCAACTGGGCGCGCTTCCTGTCATTTTGAGTCTCTTCGCGGTCATACGCGCCTTGCGCGGAGATGTGGCCCATCGTGATCTCATCGGTTTCCTGGCAGTCAGCACCCTCCTCATCCTCTTTCTGATGACGCCTGCGGCCATCCCCCTCTGGCAACTTGTGCCCATCGGTGGCCTGGTGCAATTTCCCTGGCGGATGCTGGCCCTGACGGCGCTGACGACCGCGTCCCTGGCAGGCGCGGCAGCGGCTGGTGAGGAGAAAGGAAGGCTATCGTCCCTGGCCTGCGCGCTGGCGTTGGTCGTCGTCCTGGCGAGTTTCCCCTACACACAACCGCAGTTCACGCCCATCACGCCGCGCGACGAAAGCGTGCTGGCGATCGTTGATTTCGAGCGCGCCTATCCCGACATGGTTGGCTCTACGGCTTGGGCAGAACAGCCCCATGATTCGCCGCTCCTGGCACAATATGAATCGGGTGAACCGTTGCGCAAGGCGGTCATCCTTTCCGGCCAGGGGACGGTGGAGCCGCTGCGCCACGGCGGCCGATCGGACGAAGTGCTGGTACGTGCGACGACGGATGTGCGCCTGCAATTCCTCACCTACTGGTATCCCGGCTGGCGCGCCACGATAGACGGGCAACCTGTGCCTATTGCGCGTGAAGGGCCCTACAGCCTCATCACGCTGGACGTGCCTGCGGGCGATCATCGCGTCGCCATCCGTTTCGGCGATACGCCCGCGCGCGCGTTGGCCGCGGCCGTGAGCGGGTTGAGCGTGCTGGTGTTTGTGGGGTTATGGTTCGGCACGAAGTTTTTGTCGTCGCTTCTCTCCGCAATAAACAGGGGCGACCACATTGGCCGCCCCTGAGCATCTGAGGTTGCGCGAGAGCGCAAAACCAGCCTACTCCTCAATGGCGTAAACGACTTGCAACTGGACGCTGAGTTCCACCTCGCCCGGCTCAACGGGCGCACCGCCTCCCATCCCTTCGACTGCCCGCAGCGCGGTCGGAAAAACGGGGGAAGCACCGATGATTTCGCTTACGCTGATCACCTTACCCACCGTGACATCGTTCAGTTTCGCCAGTTCTTGCGCCTTGGCTTTGGCATCGGCAACGGCAGCCGCGCGGGCCGTGGCTTGCAGGGCCTTCGGATCGCCGATCGTGAAGTTGACACCCCAGATGTTATTCGCACCCGCCTCTACCACCTGGTCAATCACGTTGCTCACCTTATCCAAATCCCGCACGATCACCCGCACCTGGTTGGAGACGCGATAGCGGTTGACTTCGCCTGTGGAAGATAACTCGCGCTCCGGCATCCTCTCCAGATAGATGCTGAAGTTAGAGGTCTGGATGTCCTTGTCGGCGATGCCCAGTTTCTTCAGGGCAGCCAGGATGGCGGCCATCTTCGTGTTGTTCTCTTTGGTTGCTTCCTGCACGGTTGCGGCTATCGTCTCAACACCGACTTGAATCTGCGCCTGATCGGGTTTGGCACTGACCTTACCTTCGCCGACAACGGTGATGGAGCGCAACGGTTCTGCCGACGCAGGCGTAGGGGTCTGGGCAGCAGCTTTGCCCGGCGCGATGGTCGCCCAACCTTCCAAAGCCACAACAAGGCCACTCAGTACCAAGATAGTAGCCAGCGCGACGACAAATAGAGACTTGCGAGTCATTTGCGAGGAACCTCCTCCGCGGTGATTGGTTTTGGACTTGCGTCCGCAGCACGCACTTCATAGACGGTTCTATCGCAGAAAAGGTTCCCCAGGTGTGCTGCTCACGGCACAACGATGCGGGTGATGCAGGGAGCGGGATAATTGCCGGTTCTATCCACGACAAGGAGCTGCAAGAGATAGGTGCCGGCGGGGAGGCCGGAGTTATCCCACGTCCCCAGAAAGCCGTCTATCACCGGCGAGTCGCCCCTCAGGATGAAGTGGAAGTCGTTCTCGTTGATGGCCTTGAACTCCAACTTGTAATATTGGAAGTTCTCTATATTGGCGGTGCCGAAAACCTGGATCGCGCCGCGGCGGGTTGTGCCGAGGCCGGGTGCCGTGATACGCACGCCGGGATTGGGGCACGCGGGCGGGACGACCTCCGGCACGGTAGGGGTGGGCGGAGGCGGTGTGGGGCGAGGCGTGGGGCGAGGACGCGGCGTAAAGGTCGGCGTGGGAAGCACCGGCGTCGGCTCCGTTGTCGGAAACGGTGTGAGAGTAGGCTCAAAGGCCGCGAGGGTGGCCGTCGGTGTGGTCTCTGCCAGGTCGGGCGGCGGCACGGCCCGGATCAGGTAATTGCTGATGAAGTACACGACGCCCATGATAATGAGAAGGGTGAAGGCAACGCCGAAGCCGTTGTAGATGCGGTTGAGGGCCGCCTCCCGCTCTAACGAGAAGATGGCCCGGCGTCGCTCGCGACGGGCCAAAATGGCGATGCGCAAATACCAGAGGGCGACCGCGGCGCAGGCACCATAGACGTAAGGCGCATAGTCGGCTACCAGTTGAATCAGGACGCCCATGTTATTCGCTATCCAACTCTGCCAGGATTCCCCTCACCAGGTCTGCCAGACGAGGCCCCAGTAGTTTGCCGGCCTCCAACACCTCCTCATGGGATGGGCCCGTCGTCGCGTTCGGGTCGGCCTGGGCTACATTGGTGATGCCCGACAGGCCCAACACCCGCATCCCACCGTGGCGGGCGACGATGACTTCGGGCACGGTGGACATCCCCACCGCGTCCCCGCCGAGCGCGCGCAGGAGACGGACCTCCGCCGGCGTCTCAAAAGTGGGGCCACCAAGCCCGACATAGACCCCCTGATGCAACATCAGGCCGAGGCGGCGCGCCACGCGCAGTGCCAGAGCGCGCAACTGCGGGTCATAGGCCGGTGTCATGTTGACGAAGCGCGGCCCCAGGGAAGGATCGTTGGGGCCGCGGAGCGGGTTATGGCCCGTCAACGTGGTCAGCCCGATATGATCGGTGATGAGCATCAGGTCGCCCGCGCGGTAAGCAGGGTTCAGGCCGCCGGCGGCATTGGTTACGATGAGGGTGGTGATGCCGAGAGCGCGCATGATCCGCACCGGCAGCGTAACCTGCTCCATGCTATAACCTTCGTAATAATGGATGCGACCCTGCATAACCAGCACGGTTTTACCCGCCAGCCGTCCGATGACCAGGCGACCGGCGTGGCCCGGCGCGGTGGACGGTGGGAAGTGAGGCACTTGCTCAAAGGAGATGATGGCCGCTTCCGACACCTCGTCGGCCAGTGCGCCCAGGCCCGAACCCAGGATGAGGCCGATGCGAGGACGATGTGGGGTTTGCCGACGGATAACGTCGGCGGATTCTTCAAAATGCTGGCGAGTGAACACAGGCAGACAAGCCTCCGGCGAGTCGTGGGCAATAGCGTTGCAGGCCCGACGCCTGTAAAGACGGCCACGCGGAGAGAAAGGTTCCGGCCAGTAAGAGGCAGGTAAGGCCCCCTACCCGACCCTCCCCTCTGAAACGGTGGGCATCAGTTCAGCCCTCCACCTCACTGGCGGCCTGGGCATACACCTGCGTTGTGGAGATGTTGGCATGGCCGAGCAAGCGTTGCACCTCGTGCAGGCCTGCCCCTTCGCGCAGCAGGTGGGTGGCGAAGGAGTGGCGCAGCGTATGGGGCGTTACCTCGGCCCGAATCCCCACGGCCTTGACATATCGCTTGATGATGAGCCACAGCCCCTGGCGTGTGAGGCGCTGGCCGCGATGGTTGAGAAAGAGGGCCTTTTCGTCCGAAGCAGGCAAGAGCTGGCTACGGCCCTTTTGCAGATAGGCGCTGAGGGCCTGAGCCGCCCGCAATCCCAACGGCATGATGCGCTCCTTCCGGTTTCTGCCCGTTGTGGCGCAACGTACCTGGGGCGGATTCAGGCTGACATCGTCCAGGTCAAGCGCGACCACCTCGGAGACGCGCATACCGGTCGCATACAAGACCTCTAGCAACGCTTTGTCGCGCAGGAACTTGGGCGTTGTCCGCTTGGCGGGCTCAGCCAACAGACGCTCCACCTCATCATGGGAGATGGCACGGGGTGTATGCTTTTTGACGGCGGGAGAGTCCAGCTTGGCGGTGGGGTCTTCAGGTACGACGTGCCTCTCTTTGAGGTAATGGAAAAACGACTTCAGCGCGGCCACCTTGCGGGCTACGGTAGAAGGGGTGTACTGCCGTTCTTTCAGATATAGCACGTAGTTAACGACTACGTCCTTATCCACCATAGGCCAGGGAGCCTCTGCCTGGCTGCCGATGCCCCTTACCTCCTGGCGTAGATAAGTTGCAAACTGGGCCAGGTCATTGCGATAGGCGGCGATGGTGTTGTCGGAGTAGCCTTTCTCGCGCTGCAAGAAGCTGAGGAACGCCTCTATTTGCCGTTCCATCTATCCTCCTTACCGTCCATGAACTGCCTCACCGCGAAAAGCGGCTCTCGCCGCCTAACCCACCCATCTCATTCTACCATAGGTTTGCCTAAACGCAAGCGTTCAGGCGTGACTGCGATTGGTGATTTTGCCGGTGAGCGTCATTGCACACGAGAGGGTGGGAAGGCAAGACCCCTCTCCTAGCCCGTCCCCGCAGAATGAACGGGGGAGGGCCAAGGGTGAGGGCCATCGGGCACTGCGCACACGAGATTGCCGATTTGCGCCTGTTTCGGATGGAAGTATAATGAGCATAAAGCGGAGGAAAAACCATGCAGGCAGCCCGCATCACCGCGCCAGGACATCCGGAGGTCGTGAGCGTGGCAGACCCCGTGCCCGGCCCCGGCGAAGTGCTCATTGAGGTCGCAGTTGCCGGTGTTTGCGGCACCGACATTCACATCTATCGGGGTGAGTACGAGGCGACTTACCCCATCATCCCCGGCCACGAGTTCTCCGGCACGGTGGCCGCCGTGGGTGAGGGAGTGATGAATTTCCGCCCCGGCGACCGGGTCACAGCAGACCCCAATATCGCTTGTGGCCGTTGCGCGGCCTGCCAGCGCAATGAGCCCAACCAGTGCCTGGCTCCGCAAGCCGTAGGGGTGACGCGGCAGGGCGCATTCGCCCGCTACGTGGCCGTGCCGGAGGGCAACGTCTTTGCCATCGGCGAGATGCCCTTTGACCAGGCTGCTTTCATAGAGCCGCTGGCCTGCGTCGTCTGGGGATTGCGGCGGGTGCAGATTGAGCCGGGCGATGCGGCCCTCATCTTCGGCGCGGGGCCGATGGGTTGCCTGCTGGCGCAAGCGGTGCGCCATGCGGGCGCGGCGCGCGTCGTGGTGACCGACGTGGCAGAATGGCGATTGCGTCATGTGGCCGAGATGGGCGCGACGGAAGTGGTGAGCGCGGACGACCGCCAGGAGGCCCGCCTGCGCGCGTTGGCCCCCCTGGGCTACGATGTTGTGGTGGACGCGACCGGCATCCCATCGGTGGTTGAGGGCACGTTTCGTTACGCGCGCCCACGAGGGAAGGTCTGGCTGTTCGGCGTATGCCCGCGGGAGGCGACCGCGTCCTTCAGCCCTTACCAAGTTTTCCGCAAAGACCTGACCATCTACGGTAGTTTCGCGCTTTGCCGCACCTTTCCCCAGAGCATCGCCCTCATGGAGAGCGGCGCGGTGCAGGTCCGTCCCCTCATCTCCCACAGCCTACCGCTGGCACGCTTCGCCGAAGGGCTTGATCTGGCCCAGCATGCGCCCGACCGCATGAAGGTGCAGTTCGTGCCGGACGATGTGGCCACCTGACGAAAGGCTGCCCATCGCGCAAGTGATTACTTGAAAAGAACGTGTGCCATGCCCCTTATCAAGCGTTACCCTAACCGCAAGTTGTACGATACATCGGCGAAGCGGTACGTGACGTTGGAGGGCATCGCCGATCTTGTCCGGCGTGGCGAAGACGTCCAGGTTGTAGATCACGAGACGGGCGATGACCTGACCGCGCTGACCCTCGCGCAGATCATCTTTGAGGAAGCCCGGCAGAGGTCGGGCCTCTTGCCGAGAGCGCTCCTGGCCGGCCTCATCCGCACGGGGGGCGACACGCTGCACTACTTGCGCCGTACTTTCTACACCTCACTGGGCGCGATGCGCCTTTTGCAGGAGGAGATTGAACGCCGCCTGGATGCCCTGGAAGCACGCGGCGAGTTGAGCCGAGAGGAGGCACAGCGGTTACGAGAGGAACTCTTGGCCTCGCCTGCCGAACCGCGTAAAGATGCGGCTTCCGGGCTCCTGGATCGCAAACTGGACGGCCTCCTGCAACGGTTAAATGTGCCGACGCGCGCCGATGTAGATCGCCTGCAAAACCAGCTAGAGGAATTGAACCGCAGGCTGGAGTCGCTGTTGAGCGCGAGGGCCGGAAATCCCTCCGAGGCAGAGGAAAAGGCGCAAAGGCACGATAGCGCACCTCACCCCCGGCCATGATTGCCTGGCATTCTTTCTTATGCCATCGCCAACGCTTCTACGACGCGGAAGGGGTCGTTGGAGATGACGCTGGCCGCGTACAGTTCCATCGCACCGATGTCTGCCGTGCGATTCAGCGGGTCGCCCCGATCCACGATGCGCAGGATGGCGGGGAACCCGCTCCAATCCTCCGGCACAGGCGCGATGGGCGGCAGGTAGAGCGCGACATTAAAGCTACGCACGCCGAGCCTGTCAATGTAGCAGCGTAGGACACGGTATAATGCCTGCTTCAGGTCGTCGTCCAGCGTCTCAGAGATCAGCAGAACCTCTTTTTCCTTGACGGGCGTCAGGGAACTGACCACGCGTGTCTTGCCCCACTCCAACGTCAAGCCCAACGAGCGATGCGCCTCGTATAGATCGTGAAAATAGTTGCGTCCATGGGTCATGCGATAGTTGACGCCGGCGCGCCGCCAGGCCTCCACGCGGGCATAGTGCAGGTCGCGCGTCATGGTCGTCTGCGCGTGGCCGTGAAGGATGGACGCGCCCGCTTTCCAGAGGCAATTCCACATGAAGAAAAAGTAACGGGCAGCCGGGTCTTCCGCGTGGGCTCGGCGGGCCCATTCTAGGGCGGTATCTAGATAGTCGGCCACATCCTCGGCGCCAAAGGTGAGAGGATAGGGTTCGTCATAGACGATGACGCCGTGGTAGCCGTCGTACTTGGCGATGTTGCTCGCGGTGATGCAATGCTTGCCGCGCACGCGACCGAAGGAGTCGGCAGGCGTGCCGGTGAGAGGGGTGGAGAAAGGGCCTTTGAGTTTGGCGCGTATCTCCGCCTCCAGGTCGCCACTAACCTTTGCTTCCATCGGGCGGTGAGCTCGCAGCCCGTTGAAGAGCGCGCCTTCCAGCGTCCATAGGTTGGTCACTTTGACGATCGTCTGTTGCAAAGTCGCTTCCAGCGAGCCGAAGAAGCTGCGGATCCAATCGTGCATCTCCGGCGGTGGGACGACTACGCCTGTGCTGGTGCTGATGTGAAAGAGCGCGCGCAGGCGGGCTGCCTCTAACGCGGGCAGAGCATCCACCAACGCGGCGAGGTTCGCGATCTCTTTCTCTATCTGCGCATTATCCATGATGCAAATCCCTGTAGTTGGTTTTTCCTGCTAACGCCTCATACAACCGTTCCAGCTGACGCACCTGTTGCGCCAGGTCGTAGCGAGAGACGACAAGGGCACGCCCTGCTTCGCCCAGGCGCGCAGCCAGGGCCCGATCGGTCAGCAGACGCACAACGGCGGCGGCCAGCGCACCTGCATCGCGGGGCGGCACGATCAGGGCCGTCTCGCCGTCGGCCAGCATCTCCATGCCGGGGATGCGCGTCACGACGGCAGGAACCCCGGCGGCCAATGCCTCCAGCAATACAAAGGAAAGCCCTTCCCATAAGGAAGGAAAGGCCAGGCAGTCGAAGGCGGGCATGAGGGCTGCGGCGTCGGGCCGATAACCGGCAAAGAGGACGCGGTCGGCCACACCTAAACCCTCGGCCTGCCGCTCCAGCGCGTGGCGCAACTCTCCATCGCCCACCAGAACGATGCGCGCCTGGGGGATGCGGGCCAGGATAGCGGGCGCGGCTTCTATCAGGTAGTGATGGCCCTTTTGCGCCGACAGGCGACCCACGCTGCCGATCACAGGCACATCGGATGGCAGAGCCAACGCCTTTCGGGCCGCGACTATCTCCTCCGGCGTGCGCGCCGGACGCGGCAGCACCCCGTTCTCAATGAGAACCAGGCGTGCGGGCGGGACGAGCCGCGCGGCCAGGGCAACGCCCTGTTCGCCGGGAGATACGCATACCAGCGCGCTCGTCCAACGGCCCAGGAGACGCTCGGCGGCAACGTAGAGGTAGCGGCTTAACCCGCGTCGTCCCTGGAAAGCGAAGGCATTAGGCGTATAGACGACGGGCACGCGCCGCCGCGAAAGGGCTATCGCCAGCCGCCCGATGAGCCCGGCCTTGCTGCTGTGCAGGTGCACCACGTCAAAAGTCTCATGGCGGAGCACCTTCGCCAGTTGCCAGGCCGCGGCCAGGTCTCTCAGCGGATGCAGGGCGCGCCGCATGGGGACCGGTATCACCGGTACGCCTGCCCTCTGCACCTCGGATACGAACGAGACGTCACCATAGGCCGGGATACGCACGGGCGGGCAGGCCACAACCAGGTCAAAGCGGCTGCGATCCAGATGGCGAACCAGGCTCAGCACGTGGGTCTTAACACCGGCGGTTGTCGCCTCCACCACTTGCAAGATGCGCATGGCAGCGTCGTTTCCAACGGTTCTACGTTCTCACGCCCTCCGGGGTAAATCCTATCCCTCGCCGGGCAGAGGGCCTTTGGCGATCAGTAACCTGTCGTAGAGCGCGACGGTCTCGGTCACGGAGCGATGCACGCTGAACCGCTCCTCTATCCGTCTCGCAGCAGCCTGCCCCAGCGCGCGGGCCCGCTCTTTATCCGACAGAAGGGTCAGGATGGCCTCGGCCAGCGCGCTCGGATCTTCCGGTGGGACGAGAAGGCCGCTCTCGCCGGCTTCTATCGCTTCGGGGCAGCCGCCGACCGCTGTTGCCACACAGGGCCGCGCCAACGCCATCGCCTCCAGCAAGGCATAGGGCAACCCCTCCCAACGCGAGGCGAGAACCACCACGTCGCTGGCTGCCATCAGCGCGGGCACGTCTGTTCGCCAGCCCAAGATGCGAATGCTCTGGCCTAGCCCCCAGCCAGCGATGGCACGTTCCAGGGCGGCGCGCTGAGGGCCATCGCCTGCCAGCAGGAAAACCACGCCGGGCTTACGCGAGATGATCCGTCGCGCGGCGGCCAGGAGAATATCAGGCCCTTTCTGCGGATGCAGTCGCCCTACCTGGAGCACCAACGGGGTCTCCGGCATGAGCCCCAGGCCGAGTCGCGGGCTGCCGACGCGTCCGGCAGCGTGTCGCAGGCCGGTCACGTCCACGCCGTTGGGGATCACCACCGCTTGGCCGGGCCGCGCCCATCCCTGGGCCATTGCAGCGTCGCGGTTCGCTTCGCTTACATAGATGATCGCGTCGCAGAAACGGGCCAGCGATCTCTCGCTCAACGCGTAGAAAGGCCGCAGGCGACGCGAGCGAATCTCGGTTGCATGAGGCGTATAGAGAAGGCAGGGAACGCGCGCCAGGCGGGCAGCAGCGCGTCCCCACCCGCCGGCGAATTGCCCATGCAAGTGCACCAGGTCGGCCCGTTGTGCCCTGAACCAGCGGGCCAGCCGCGCGATCTGTGCCGGCCCCCCCCATTTGCCCAGTTCCAGGTCTGCTACCTCTGCGCCCGCAGCCCTCACGTCGGCCAGCCAAGCAGGATGCACCGGCCCACAGGCAACCGTCACCCGAAACCGCTCCGGCGGCAGGCCTCGTATCAAGGCCCGCACATGAGCAGCCTGCCCACCCGGCTCCGGCTCGTAGAAGACAAGGGCAAGATGCCTCACCTGAACCAACGGCGCAGGTCGCTCCAGGGTATTCTCCGTCCTGCCTGTATCTCTCGCCGTGCGGCCCGCGCCTCCGGCACCCCGCGCCAGAAGAGGGGAACCCACGCCCACAGCCGCGGCGCGCGCAGTGTCAGATAGAGCCAACGGGGCACATCGCTGGCGATGATAAAAGGCAGGTCGGGCAGGAAAGTGGCCCACGACTCATTTTTGATCATCAGCCGGTAACGGTTGGCGATAGCCAGAGCCTGGTCGCGCGGCCGTCCTGCCGCGCGCGCCCGCTTGCGCAGCGTCTCCGCCCCGGCACGGTCATGGTAGGCCACAGCAGACGGCACATAGACGCAACGCCAACCCCGCAGGCGCGCCCGCCAGGCGATGTCCACATCGTCGTAATAGGCGAAGAGGCCCTCATCCCAGACACGCCCGCGTATGGCAATATCCTCCAGCATCGCCCGCCGGTGGAGCGCGGCCGCGCCGCACGCGCCGAAGACCTCGCCCGCTGTGTCGTATTGCCCCCGGTCTTCCTCTTCGCGGCCCCGATCGGCGGGCCGCCGCCTGCGATTCAAGGCCAGGCCGGTGGAATCAATGAGGCTTTTACCAGCGTTCCCCATGGCCGGACGCAGCAATTTGCCCGTGGCCGAGCCTACATCGGGCGGTTCCAGGCCCTTCATCAATTCGGCCAGAAACGTTGGCGTCAGGCGGACATCGGGATTGAGCGTCAGGATAAAGGAACCCGACGCGCTCGCCAGCCCCTGGTTGAGCGCGGTGCAGAGGCCCACATTGGCCTCGTTACGCGCCAGCCGCACATGTGGGAAACGCGCGGCTATGCCATCGGCAGAACCATCGGTGGAAGCGTTGTCAATGACCAGGACCTCCAGCGGGCTATAGGTCTGCCCGGCCAGCGACTCCAGGCAGTTCAGCAGATGTGCGCCGCCATTCCAGTTGACGATGAGGGCCGAGACAGCCTCTGACACAAGGAGTATCCCCTTCCACAGGGAGGTCGTCGCCATTATATGACAAGAGGGAAGGGAACGCAAGGCCGGATTCTTACTGAACGCGGGCTACAAGGGCCCTCGCAGAGACCACGCAGAAAATTGTCACCGAACTGTAAGGTGTAAATTTATGATAAGTATGGTATAAAAATAAGGAGCAACAGGGGCCCTTGCTCGGACCAAGGTTGAACCCTTTGACATTTGTGCCGCTGTTTGTCCCTGACGGTTCGCCGAAGTCAAAATTCGTTCGCGTTGAGAGAGGTGGGCGGTGAACGATCGTGCATTGATTCGTTGGTTGGGTGTGGCATTGCTTTTCTGTTCTTTTCTGTCTTCCGGGGTGTCGGGCGCGGCACCATCCTATCAAGAAAACGTTTCTGCAGACGCGCCGGGCAGTGTGGCAACCGAGGATATGACAGAAGCGGGGCCGCAAATATATGTGGGCAGAAGCGACGCGGCAGGCGACCCGGCCAGCACCGATACGATCCAGGTGGTAGGGGGCGATGAGCGGATGCAAACGGACCCTACTGGCTGGCTGTGGCTGACCAACGTTAGCGAGAGCCAAATCAAAAGCGCAGAGGCGGCAAACAACGCGCGCGCGGTGGACATCACCATTGAAGACATCTCACCCTTGCGCTTCAGCGCACTCCTGGTAGGCAACACCGGCCCTTATGCCAAGACTTCCTGGTTCTATGCCGACCGCACTGAGGCGCAGCTTAATGCCTTGCTTCAAAACACGAATTCTCGGCTGATAGATGTGGAAGCCGTGCAGGTGAGCGGTGAGATGCGTTTCAGCGCCACCATGGTCGCCAAAACCGGTGTGGACAATATCGGCTGGGCCTGGTATTACAACCAGACGCCCGCGGGGGTGCAGTCTCTATTGAACACCAACAACGCCCGTGCCATCTCCCTGAGCCGCTACCTTATACCCGGTTTCCCCCTTCCGCAAGAGCGTTACGCGGTGGTGATGATCGCCAACAGCGGCGCGACACAGAAGGATTCGTGGGTGGAATTTAACAAGACTGCCACCGAGATCGGCAACCTGTTGAACGCGCGCGGCGCCCAACTGATCGACCTCAACCGCGACAGCAGTACCACCTACGACGTGATCATGAACCGCTGCCCGTGCGCCAGCAGCTGGTGGTGGGGATTGGGCCTGGACGCGAACGCTATGGCCTTTGAGATCAACAAGGTTGGCGGGCGGCCGGTGGATTTAAACGCCTACACCAGCGGCGGCCAGCAGCGGTTCAATGCCATCTTCGTGGACAACTTGAACGCACAGAGCCGGCGGCTTCGTGGGGTGATGAACAACTCCAGCGGCATCAACGGCTTCTATGTGAAAGAAGTGGGTGGCCCTGTGAGGGCGGCGCTCATGAGCAGTTACATCTTTGAGCCGGCCAGCACCATCAAAGTTCTGGCGCACCTGTATGCCACGCAGAAGGTGCAAGCGGGTGGAGCCAGCCTGACAGACCCTATCCCCGTCATCAACACCATCACCTCTACCGGCTGCACCTACAGCGGCACCGAACCTCTTTCCACAGCCCTGGAACTCATGATGGAGCAATCGGACAACGACCGCACTCGCACCATCGTGTACCACTTCGGGCGCGCGAACATCAACAACTACGTTGCCAACGTAGTGGGATTGCAGGATACGCGCTGGTTGCGCCCCATGGAATGCGACGAAGTGCTGGTGCAAGATCACAGCATTGACAACCACATGCGGTTGGACGAGATCGGCAAATTGTACGAAGGGGTGGCAAACGGCACGCTCCTGGACGGCATACACCGCGACGTTTTCAGGGAACTGATGGATAACGGCTGGGCCGGAGAGGCGTCGTGGGGCGGTAAAAGCATCACCGCTGTGATTGACGAAGAAGCCGCCGTCATCGGATTGTCATCGTCCCTACGTGACCGCTTCAAGAGCTTCTTGCGCATCGCGGGCAAGGCGGGCTGGTATCCGAACAAAAACGGTTCGGGCCTCTACTACGCCTCAAAAGCAGGTTGGGTGCAGATGCCCTACTGCTCAGGGGGCCAGATCAGGCTGCGCGACTACGTCCTTGGCCTCTTCATTGACCGGGCCACGGATGTCAACGCCCACCAGCAGAAGTACCATACCGCGCTGCCGGAACTCTTGCGCGAACAAATCCGTGAATCGCTGGCGAACTGGGACACCTGCTTCGCGCCGCAGACGAAACGTCTGTCGGATATGTTGGATAGCGCGGCGACTAAATCCGGCAGTGAGATCAGAGGGCAGGCGGGTTTCTATGTGAAGCAGGTCGGCGGTCCGGTGATCGCGTCGCAACTGGCGAATCTCCAGTTTGAGCCTGCCGGCACCATCGCGGCATTGGCTCACTTGCACGCCATGCAGCAGGTGCAGGCCGGTTCGGCCTCGCTCAATACCGCTGTGCCGGTGTATGCCGACATCGCCGGCTCCTGCCCAGGAGGCGCAATCGGCGCCACCGAACCGCTAGCCGATGCCCTGCGTGGCATGATGAAGAACAGCAGCAATGAGCGCGCGAAGGGAGTATTGGCCCATTTCGGTATGGTCAATGTCAACCTGAAAGCGAGCACCATCGGCATGAGCGACACGCGCTGGCTCCATACTCTAGGATGCGCGAGCGAGGCCATTCGCGAGGGCAATAAGATGACCCTGCGCGACGCGGGTGTGATCTACGAAGGGGTTGCCAACGGCGCGCTCCTGAGCGGAACCCCCCGCGCCCGGTTTTACGAACTGATGTCCGGTTTTAACGACGGGCTGGGGAGCAAACTGGCGCAGGTCGTGGCGAAAGAAGCACCTGCGAATCTCAACGCCGCGGAAAAATCAACCTTTGTGAACAGGCTCAAGGTGGCTTACAAGGGTGGCGGCTACGGCCTTGGCTACAACGGCAACCGTTACTTCTACTCGCAGGCGGGCTGGGCGCAGATTCCCTATTGCGACGGCGGAGCCATCAAAACCAGGGATTACGTCTTCGGCCACTTCATCCACGGCGCTCCCGATGGTGCAAAGGCCCAAGGCGCCAGCGGAGACATTGAGGCGGAACTCCTGCGCGAGCAGATACGCGCCAGCCTGAGCACCTGGGGAACCTGCGCACCGGTGCAGAGACTTTACCTGCCCACCATCCGGCGGTAATACTAACCTGTTGGCTGAACGCTACGGCGCAGCCCCGTCGTCGCGTTCTAGACGGCTGATCCAGATCCAATAGGGGCCGATGCGGGAGCGTTCTGTGAGCGCGTATCCTGAGATGCTCACCATGGGCGGGTCTGCGTAACTGATGTACCAGACCACGTTGCCAGGAGCTGTCGGCGGTTCTGAGCCCTTCACATACATTAGACTGTCGCGCAGCGGCCACTCCCGCAGGTAGAAGGTGAGGGGAGCCCATTCAAAGAGGGGATCGGTCTGCCACGACTCGCAGCAGAGGACGGCCTCGCCTGCGCCCACCTGCGCCCGCAGAAAGGCCGCCAGGCCGCGCCAATCGTCCTTGCGCCAGCGGTAATAGCCGGGCAGAATGGACAAAGCGACCGTCCCGCAGCAAAGCGCGGCCAGGAGCCAGGGGAGTAGCACCACACCGGGCTCTCTGGAAGAGGGATCTCGCCCCTCACCCTTCCCTCTCCCCTCCGGGGAGAGGGTTAGGGTGAGGGGCGAGGGGACTGCTTGAATTCGTCCGGCCAGCCACTCCCCGGCCACGGCGAGCCCCAGCGCGACCAGAAGCCAGTAGAGGGGAAGAAGAAAGAGCACACGGCGCACGGCAAAGACCGCGATGCCTAGCGCAGGGCCGAATCTCTCTGTGATTAGAGCCAGTGCGGTCAGCGGCAGCATCACCTGGAAGGCCAGGAGCCACGCCCGTTCCCGATGCACACGCCAGGAGCCGACCAAGCCGATCAACACCAGCGCGCCTGCCGCGCGAAAAGGCCACTGCCCGGCAGGAGGGATGCCGACGAGGGTCATATAGGGGGAATCCATCAGCGGCGAAGGGATGGCGAACCACTTGAAGGTGCGGTAATAGACGTCCCAGATCATAGTGGAGAGGCCGAAGCCCGGCGAAGCGTCCCCTGCGCCCATCTTGATAGGTGATGCGTGTGTCGCGGGAGGAGAGACTCCGGTTCCTACTCGCCCCCAGAACGCCGGCCCGTACCAGGCCAAGAAGAGCGCGGCCAGCAGGCACCAGGCCACGATGAACCGCATTAGAAGCGCCCGATCTACCTTCCCAAAAGTGAGGCGATTTTGCCCTACGAGATGCTGGGCGAGGGCCAGGATGCCGACCACAACCACCTGCGTCGCCAACACGGCCCCGGCAAAGATCTGCGTCCAACCCGCCAAAGCCATCCCACCAATGTAGCCCGGCCAACTGCGCCGCCGCGCCAGGAGGGAGTAAAAAGAGAGGGTGGAGAGGAGAGATAAGGCGGAAAAGAGGGTGTAGTAGCGAGCTTCCTGCGCGTAACGGATTTCCAGAGGCGAGATGGCAAGGAGCGCCGCGGCCAAAAGTCCAACCCGCCGCGAGAAGAGGAGCAGACCCAATCGGTAAGTCAACCAGACCGTGACCAAGCTCGCCAAGGCGGAAGGAAGACGCAAGACGGCCTCGCCGGCACTGAAGAGCAGGACGAAGTGGGTCAAGAGGTAACTGGCAGGTGGTTCCAGCCCTCCGGGCCAGCACACCAATATCTCGGACACGGGGCGCAAAGATTGGATGGCGACGCGCGCTTCGTCGGTCCACAGGCTGCTCGCGCCCAGGCCATACAAGCGGAGCGCCGCGGCCACTATCAGAATGGCGAGAAGCGGTTTATCGGGGGAAAGGCCCCGACGAGTCATAGTTGTCCGCCGAAGGTCCAACCGCGCTCCCGACGCAACCAGGCGATCACGCGGCTCACCCCATCCTCTAAGGAAACCAGAGGGGAAAAGCCGAGGAGATTCTGTGCCTTGCGTGTATCCGCATGAAGGGCTTTGATATCGCCCTGCCAGCTTGTACCGGTGTAACGCACGCGGGTGCGGCCCTCCAGGTGCAGCAGGCGCAGCAGGAGCGAAACCAGGTCGGCGATGGTGATGGGATGGCCGCCCGCGACATTGATGGCCTGGCCCAGGGCAGCCTCGCATTGCGCCGCGATCAGGAAAGCGCGGCAGGTATCGGCCACGTAGCAGTAATCGCGCACTTGTTGCCCATCGCCCAACACTTCCAGGTCGTCGGGCGAACGTTCCAACTTCGCCAGCAGGTCGTAGATGACATAGCGACCTAACCGCTCACCGTAGGCGTTGAAGATGCGCATCGCCGTGAAGGGGAAGCCATAGGCATGGTGATAGGCGAAGCCAAGCATCTCGCCTGCCACTTTGGAGGCTCCGTAGGGAGAGATGGGGCGCAAAGGGTGATCCTCGTCCATGGGGCGACGCAACGGCTCACCATAGACTGCGGCGGACGAGGAGAAAATCACGCGGCCGACGCCGGCGGCCAGGCACGCGCGCCAGACATGATAACTCCCCAGCGCGTTGCTCTCGAAGTCGTAGCGCGGGTCTTTCACCGACTGCGGAACATCGGCGTTGGCAGCCAGATGAAAGACGAATTCCTGATCCCGCACCGCGCGCGCGACCGCCGCCTCATCTCGCACGTCGCCTTCAATGAAAGTGATGCGGTCGGCCACATGGCGCAGGTTCTCAGGACGCCCCGCGCTCAGGTTATCCAGCACCGTCACCCGCGCGCCCGCGGCCAGAAGTGCATCCACCAGGTGGGAGCCGACGAAGCCCGCGCCGCCGGTGACCAGCGCGCGTCTGCCATCGAACGACATGAAGGATCCTCATCGCCTCATCACGGAAAGATAGAAGCCGAAACGATTGTGAGGCCGTTGCTGGCCGGCCTTCCCTTGAGGATGCACCGGAGGTGAAGCACCGCCGATCAGGAGATGTGACTCCGACAACCGAAAAGCCGTCAAGCGGTCACCCCCAGGATAAGCACAGGGATATCAATATCGGCGACGCCGCGATGCTCCAGGTCCCACACGAACTGCTCAAAGTACGAGACCCCCGTTGACATCTCATCGGCAAAAGCCTTAAGGGGCACGATCTCTACACCCACGTCAATCATACCAATATTGTGGAATATCGTCATCTTGGCACAAACGTTATAAACCATGAAGGCATACTTCCCGAACTGGACTTCTACCTCCACGCGGTTCTTTACGAAGTCCATCTCCCGAAAAGCACCTTTGAATGAAAGGGGAGGCATGTAACCACGAATATAGTATTGGGTCGGATAATCGCAGGGGACTTTCAATTTCTGCCAACGACGGGCGGCAAATTCTTCTCTGAAAGCCTTATTCAAAGAACCTAGCTTATAGAGCATTCTACCGGGCGTGGTTTTTTCTTTGCTGATCTTGGTTTTGTGCATCGCGCTATCCACGCTGGAAATAACTTGTTCTATTTCCTGCAACTCGGAGCGGAACTTTGCTTCAATAACTGCTTTCCCATCTTTGAAAGAGTACACTCCCGCGATGATCATTCGCGCTCCTCTTTCTTCTCTAGTAACTTCTTTTCGGAAGCGATCTCCCACTCGGGTGGAATCTGAGATACTTTCTCTCTTCCTGTTGGAACGTACACCGGTTTTCCCATCGGACGGAGGTGTAGCGTGCCGTTGAAGTAAGAGAGGATACGTTCGCGAGCGATGTCAACGTAGCGGGCTTCCTTCTCGCTTCCCATCGCGCGTCTGTTGTGCTTAATGGCAGCAATGAGGGCCGATCCGACGCCGGCGTAAGGATCCAGAACCCAGTCATCCTCGTTAGTCAGGGCCAGAACACATCTCTCTACGAGTTCAACGGGATATTGACAGGGATGAATGGTTTTCTCCGGATGGTTTGATTTGACATTAGGAATATCCCAAAATGCCTCTCCCCACTCTCGAGTCAGCAGTTCCCAAACATCGGAAGGGTTTTTCCCTCGGGGGTTCCCTGATGGTTTTCCTTTGTTGGGGCCTTTGCAGTGACGTTTACCAGGATATTTGGAAGGCACTCACACCGCATCAAGGTTGAAAACGTAGTCATCGCTTTTCGTGAACCACAGTATCGTCTCATAACGACCAGAAAACCGCCTTGAGGCATGCAACCCGTGTTCAAAATGCCAGATAATCCTATTCCGCAGGAAGAGTCCAAGTTCCTTGAATATAGGGTAGTAAAGTATATCCACCGGATAGACTTCACCATTCTGTATGAAGTTGCCCACCTGCCAGCAGATGCTCCCATCGTTTCTGGGGACGCGATATAACTGAGCGATGGTTTGGGCCTGTGTCTCCAGATACTCTGCGATGGAAACGCGATCTTCGTAGTCTTTGCCCAAATTGTACGGCGGGGAAGTGATAATAAGACTCACAGAGCCATCTGGTATGGTGGGCAGGAACTCGTTCACATCGCCTTGATAGAGCACGATGGTCGCGTTAGGATTGAAACGGTCCTCTATTTGTGGAAGCGTCTCAAAAAGAGGTAAGTTTATCATAGGTTATATCACGCCCGGCTGCCTGACCTGCCTGCATCATACCCCACTTCCCAACCCCTGTCAAACGATTTGGGCCGACCTACTGCCTCATCAGCCCTCACATCCCGGCTAGTTTGGGGCTTGCCGTACCAAGCCAAGGTTTGACCTGGTAACCAAACATGAAGGCCCTCTATTTTTCACCCCATGTCCGGATTTCAGGAAAAACTCTTGACGCCCCTGACGCGCTGTGTTAAAATAATTATGACGCGGCGCGTCATATCGCGTGGGGATACAGCAGAATGGTCCAGCAGGAGGTATCCTGATATGACAGAGCAAGAGATGGCAGAAAAAACGGAGGCCGAAGAGGAGATTCTCCCCGTGGCCGAGACCATACGCAAGGCATTTCTCGCGGGCATCGGCGCGCTTGACCTGGCGAGGGAGAAGGCCGAGGATATGATGGGGCGGCTGGCCGAGCGAGGCGAGAAGGTCCGCGAGGAACGCCGCGCGTATTGGGAGCAAAAGTTGTCGCGCCGGCAGGCTCGCCTTGACAGAATGCGGGCCAAAATGCAAAAACGCATGGGCAAGGTCATGAACCTTCTGAACGTGCCTACCAAGGGCGACATTGAGGCCCTTCACCAAAAGGTTGAGGAGCTCTCCCGGAAGATAGATGCGCTTCAGAAGGTGCCACCCACCGCATAACCCTCGATATATGGTATAATCGGATTATGCGCAGGCTGGCCGATGGGGCCCGGCAGATCGGTATCCCTCTTTCACCCGCTGCTCTGTGTGCCTTCTGGACCTATCGGGACGAATTGTTGGAGTGGAACCAACACTTCAACCTCACCGCGGTGCGGGACGCGGAGCAGATAGAGGTTCGTCATTTCCTTGATTCTCTCACCTGCCTTCTGGCCCTGCGGGAAATTGACGGGGCACAGAAAAGTGCGGTCGCTCCATCTTTCTCGCCCGGCGCGGCCATCTCCGCCCTAGATGTGGGGAGTGGCGCAGGGTTCCCCGGCCTTCCCCTCAAGATCGTCTGGCCGGCGTTACGGCTTACTCTGCTGGAAGCAACGGGCAAAAAAGCCCACTTTCTAGAGCATATCGTCGCCCGTCTGGGGCTGACCGGCGTCACGGTGGTGAATGGCCGCGCCGAGGAGGTGGCCCACGATCCTGCTCATCGGGAAGCCTACGATTTGGTGATGGCGCGCGCCGTGGCCGAGTTACCGGAGTTAGTGGAATATACCCTTCCCTTTGCCCGGCGTGGCGGCTGGGTGCTCGCGCCGAAGGGGAGCACGGCCCATGCCGAGGCTCTAGCCGCCGAGACGGCTCTGGGGCGATTGGGAGGGCGTTTGCATCGCATTTTGCCCGTGGAGGTCCCCGGTCTGGCCGAGACGCGCTACATCATCTTGATAGAGAAGGTAGCCGCCACTCCTCCTGGATTCCCTCGTCGTCCCGGCGTCCCCCACAAGCACCCTTTGCGGTAAATGAAATGTCTCCCACGCCGGTTCTTATACGGAGGACCTGCTACTCTATTGTCCCTTTGACGGAAAGGCCCCAAAGTTGTATAATGTCTCTGTAAAGTTACTGATAAGTTACTGAGAGGTGTGGATCATGGAGCGCATGCCAATGGTGGCTCATGTTTCGGACTTGCGTAAGCGACAGGCGGAAATCCTGAGTAGTCTCAAACAAGGGCCGGTGCTGCTATCCAGCAGGACTCATACATCGGCAGTGTTGGTCAGCACCCACCAATGGAACAAGATTGTGGAGCGCCTTGAGGAACTGGAGGACACGGTAGATGCGTTGATGGCCGAACTGGCCTTGGCTACGGGCAAAGACGAGCTGATAGATTGGGAAGATGCCGAAAACGAGATCGTACACGATCAGAATCCGCAAGTCGGTCAAGCGGGAGATTGATAATTTGCCCGGCCATATACGGCAACGAGTGCGTCGGCTGATTGAGTACCTGGCTCAGTCTCCTAACCCACAAGATGCCAAAGAACTACGAGATTTACCGGGCTACTATCGCATTCGCTTGGATCGCTGGCGGGTAGTTTATCGGCTTGACAGGGATGTGCAGGAGGTGGTGATCCTGGCTGTAAAACGCAAAGCCGGCCCGGAGACCTATGAGGATTTGGAATAGTACGGCGACAACCGACGTTCTAGGCATCGCGATAGGCGTCCTCAATTCGCCCTTCCACCACGCGCAAGCAGCGGGCACGCGCCCGGAACTCCGCATCAAAGTCAGACCAATCGGTAGTAGTGCAGATGGCCTGCGGCACACCGTTCAAAGTAGATAGGAGCGCGGCCCGCCGCCTCGTGTCCAGTTCCGACATCATGTCATCCAGCAACAGAAGAGGTGGTTCACCCAAGGCCTGCGTCATCACCGCCATCTCGGCCAGTTTCATCGCCAAGGCCACGGTTCGCTGCTGGCCGCGTGAGCCGTATAGCCGCACATCGCGGCCACCGATCAGGAAACGCAGATCGTCCCGGTGCGGCCCGTAGAGGCAGGTTCCCGCCGCCAACTCCTTTTCGCGCCCCACGTGCAATTGTTCTGCAAACAGGGTTGCAATCTCGCCGACTGCCAGGGGGGACAACGCCTCTGCGCCCGCTCTCCCTCGTGTGAGGTCAATGCCCGGCAGATAGCGGAGCCGCAGATGCTCGCTTCCTTCCGTTAGCGCGCGCTGCCGTGCCTGAGCCTCCTTCTCCAGCGCGCCGATGGCCTCTTGGCGCCGGGCCAGAAGCACGCTCCCGTATGTGACCAGCCGCTCATCCCAGAAACGCGTTTGCTCCCGATTCCCACCCCGCTCCCGCAGATGGCGGAGGAGGGCGTTGCGCCGCGCCAGAACGCGATTGTAGTCGGCCAGGGCACGGCAATAGGTGGCGTCTATCTGGCAGAGCGCGATATCCAGGTAGCGGCGACGCACCGCCGGCGCACCCGACACCAGTTCAATATCCTCCGGCAGGAAGAGGACGACCGGCAGGAGTCCAACCAGGTCCACCGCGCGCCTGGCAACCCCATTGATTTTCACCTGCTTGCGGAAGATGGGGCCGTTGTTCCCTCCGCCGTTCTGGGGAGACAGGACGACCTCCACACGTTGGCGTCGCCCCGCGCGCTCCACGTCGGCCACCAGACGCGCATAGGGAAACGGCTCTTCTAACGCCAGCCAGTTGACCATCTCCCGTTCGGCCACGGCATGTGGCGTGCGGCTGGTTGCCAGCACGTAGATGGCCTCCAGGAGGTTGGTCTTTCCCTGGGCGTTGTCCCCCTGCAAAAGCGTCAACGGCGTGGAGAAGTCAAGTTCTAGGCGGGTATAATTGCGAAAGTTGGCGAGCGAGAGATGATGAAGCCGCATACATCCCCATCGTCACGGTTGTTAGTCCTGGCCCACATTATAACACAGGATTGGGGAGGCAAAGCCTTTACCTTTGCAAGAGGGTCAGGTATAATCTTTATAACAACGGCGAGGGATGGACTTCATGGCGCTTTACATAGGGCTTGACATCGGTACAACGACGCTCAGCACCGTTATCCTGGATGCGCAGAGCGGGCATCTCCTGGCGCGGCACACCGTCCTTCACGGTGCCGGCGCGAGCACGCCGGAGGAGAAGGCACGCGGGCGCGCGGAGCTTGATTTATGGAAATTGCGTAGCCTCGTAACCCAATCTCTGGCGGATATCGTCTCGCAGATAGCGGCGCGCGCCACAGAGGTACGCGGCATTGGCGTCACCGGCCAGATGCACGGTGTCGCCTTCTTGCGGCCCGACGCGACCCCTGTGCGGACGGCCATCACCTGGGAGGACCGCCGCGCCGATGAGCGATTTCCCGGCGGCCATGAAACGTATCTGGAGCGTTTCATCGCCCTGGCCGGCGGCCCCGACGCCTTTGCGCGCACAGGCTGCCTGCCGGCTACGGGCTATTTGGGGCCAACCCTCTTCTGGCTGCGGCAAAACGGCCTCCTCCCACCGCCGCCGACGCGGGCCTGCTTCGTCCCCGACGCCGTGGTCTCGTTCCTGACCGGCCTCCCTCCCTATACGGACCCTACCGATGGCGGCAGTTCCGGCATCTTTGACATCGTCGCGCGCGAGTGGGATTGGTCTCTCATCGCCCGTTTAGGGCTACCCAAGGAGATTCTTCCGGAGGTGCGCGAGACCGGTGAACAAGCAGGGGGTCTCCTGCCGGCCCTCGCGAGGCAGACCGGCCTCCCTGCTGGGATTCCGGTCTTCGTCGCGTTGGGCGACAACCAGGCCAGTTTCTTGGGCAGCGTGCGTGAGCCCGCGCGGGGCCTATCGTTGACGGTAGGGACCGGATCACAGGTTTCGGCCTTGGTGGAGAGGTTTCGGCGTCTGCCGGGGCTGGATACTCGCTACTTCCCCGGCGGGCGCTATCTGCTGGTCGGCGCGGGCCTGTTCGGGGGTCGCTCCTATGCCTATCTGCGAGATTTCTTCCGACGGGTGGGAACTTCTTTCTTCGGCGGGCGCGGCGACGAGGAACTGTACGACCGGATGACGCAGCTGGCCGCCGAGGTTCCCCCCGGCGCAGAAGGGCTTCGTTGCTCGCCTATCTTCACCGGAACCCGCTTGGACCCGACGGTGCGTGCCAGTTTCACCGGCCTGGCCCCCCATAACTTCACCCCCGGCCATCTGACCCGTGCCCTCCTGGAAGGGATGGCAGAGGGGTTCCATCGGTTCTACGAGGAGATGCAACCTCTGGCCGGTGAGCGCACGCATCTGGTGGGCTCGGGCAACGGCCTCCGGCGCAATCGCCTCTTGGCCGAGATCGTGAAGCAGCGATTTGGCCTCCCCCTATATTTCCCCGCCCTGGAAGAGGAAGCGGCTACCGGCGCCGCGCTCACGGCTGCCGTAGGCACGGGAGAACTGGCGAATTGGGATGCCGCGTCTTCGCTCTTGCAGTATGACGAACCACCGCCAGCGAGGATGTCATGAAGACAAGCGTTTGGCGTGCTTTGCATGTGTTACTGCTCGCGGCTCTGGCCTTCATGCCGGCGGTCATGCCCTTTGGCGTGGCTGCCGCTGCCGACGAACCACCGCCGGAGGTGGTTATTTTTTATTATCCCTGGTACGAGACGCCCCAATACGACGGCCAATGGCGCCATTGGCAGGAACGGGGCCATGTGCCCTCATTGGATATTGCCAGCGACTATTATCCTCTGTTGGGCGCGTATAGCTCTTTTGACCCGGAAGTGGTGGAACAACACATGCGCTGGATGCTACAGGCCGGTGCCAGCATCGTGGCGGTGTCGTGGTGGGGGCCGGGAAGCCCGGAAGACATACGCCTTCCCCTCCTCCTGGCCCAGGCCACCCGCTTCAACCTGAAAGTGGCTTTCTTGATAGAGCCATACTACAATACGCCGCGCTCCGCGGCGACGCTGACCGACGACATCACCTATCTTTACCAACGCTATGGCTGGTCGCCTGCCTTCTACCGCACCACGCGCCCTTCCCTCTATAGCCCGGACGACGGGCGCAGGCGGGGCCTTTTCTTTTTCTGGGCCCCCGGCTACCAGTATGAGGGCGGTCCGTTGGTGGATAAGACCTATTGGCGGCCCGCGTTGGATGCCATCCATGCCTTGCCCGATGGCGGCATCGTCCTGGCAAGCGGCATGGAAACCGATTGGATAGAGGCGAGCCACTTTGACGGCCAGTGGAACTACGCCACCCCGCACCTGTCGCCCGGCCAGATGGCGCGCTGGGCCTGGTCGCTGCCGCCCGGTGCGTGGTTCGTCCCTTGTGTGACGCCCGGCTTCTCGGCCAGGCGCATAGGCTATCCTGCGGCTACCTTCTATCCGCGTAACGGCGGCGCGACCTACGATTTTCAATGGAGAGAGGCCCTGAACACAGGCATCCAGCCGAAGATGGTCGGCGTCGCCACCTTCAACGAATGGCACGAGGGGACGCAAATAGAACCGGCAGCCACAGGCGCGACCGACGGTTTCGGCTTCATCTATGACGACTACGGCGACCTGGGCCCTATGGGCTACCTCACGGCGACGGTTCGCTGGGCCGAACGGCTCGTCGCGCTCCCGCCCGCGCCCGATTACCGCGGCGCGCCCTCGGTCTCTGTATCTTTGGGTGAGCGCAATTCTGCCCAAGGCCTCTTGCACCTGGATGTGGGAGGGGATGGCCTGACGGAAGCGGTGGATATTGAGGGACTATCGGCGCGGCGTCTGGCCGATAACCCGACCGAGGTGCGCTATCTCTATCTGTGGGTACACAACGATTTCGTCTATGCCAAAGAGACGCCTCTGGAGGTGGAAGTGGACTATCTGGACCTGGGCAAGGGAACCTTCGGCATTGAATATGACTCCACCCACGCGGTATGGCCTTTCCAAGGGGCTTACAAGGCGACCGCGCCCGTGACCTTGACCAACAGCGGCCAGTGGCGCACCGCGCGTTTCAACCTCCCCGACGCCTTCCTGGGCGGACGGCAGAACGATCATGCCGACCTGCGCATCTTCTCCAGCGACAACAACCTTTATGTGCGCCGAGTCAAAATCAGCAACCCGGCGGCAAAGGAGAGCGAGATTTACCTGCCGGTTTTGCAGCGGCAACCGTAGTGAGCCGGAGAGACGGAGAGGATCATGAAAATCAACCTGTCCTACGAGGATTCCCCGCCACGCATTGAGCGCGTGCAGGTCCTTCCTTACCCCGACCTGAAACGGCTGTGGGTACGCGTCCAACTCACCCCTTTCGGCCAATACCCTGATGTGGATGTCAGCATCCTAGGGCCCGACGGCGACGTGGCCGCCGAGATGTTCGTGGTGGAGAACCGAGATACCTACTTGTCGCTCACGCTCCACTTGTCCGCGCCGATGCCGGGGGCGCGTTATCTGGCGCGCGTGGCCTTGCAGCGCGGCCACGAGACGGTGGAGACGCTGGATACAAAGGAGCATCCCTTTGACCTGGTCTTCGTAGAGCCGGAGGAGGGGGCAAGGCCGTGAGCCGAGAAAGCGCGGGGGACCGGCGTCGGCCATGTCGCTGAGCGTCGGAAAACGTAGGGGCGGTTCATGAACCGCCCCTACGTTTGCGCTTGGCTTTTGCGATCGGCTTACTTCGGCATGTCTCGCAGGGCGATATAGGCCGGCAACGGGTTCCAATTCTCATCCACAATGCCCCATTGTGCCGTCTCTCGCCCCGGCGCGACCACCTTAAAGTTGAGGTTCCACAGGAAAGCGACGCCGACCCATCCCCAATTCTTCATCATCTGATAGGCGCGGACGGTCCACGTCGCCTGCTCACTCAACGAGTTGTCGGCGGCATAGCCGTAGCCGGGCGAGGGCGTGGAACTGGAAGCCCAGCCAAACTCCGTCGGCCAGATGCGTTTGCCGCCGTCGCCATAGACCACCATGATGTTGCGGTAGCCTTCCATCGTCCCCCGGAAGGACCACGAGTGGTGGGGCGTATCGCACGCGCCGCGGAACGAGGCGTTCTTCTGGGTGATGAACGCGCATCCTTGCTGCCAGGTGATGTCGGGCGGCAAGTTGTAGCCGCTGGGGTGCGCGCCGATGGCATCCGCGTAGTTTTTGAGGCCGGCGCGATACATCTGTTCCAGGTAGGTGAAGTCATCTATTGCCTTGCCGGGATTGTCGCCCGCGGGCGTGAGCGCGCCGCTGACGACGATGCACTCCGGGCAGACGCTCTTGATGGCGCGATAGGCCGCCGCCAGGAGCTGCACGTAACGCCCGGCGTCCAGCGGCTCGTTGCCCCACTCATAATGCAGATTCTGCTCGTTCCAGATTTCGTATGCCTGCACCTTGCCGCGATAGCGCGCGGCCATAGCGGCCAGGAAATCCGCGAAATCCTGGGGATTCGCAGGGGGGCCTTCCACGCTGAAGTCGCTGTTGCTGGGCCGAGCCCAACGAGGTGCCTTCACCACGCTGTAAAGGACTTTGATGCCGTTGGCCGCGGCGACGTCGGCGATTTCATCCAATGAACCCCAAGCATATTGCCCCTTGCTCGGTTCGTGGCGGAACCACTCCACCTGCTGCTTGACCCAGCCGAAGCCCATGCCGCGAATCATCTCCATCACCTTAGGGGCCTGGCCGTTATCCACCATGTGGGCCTGGATGCCGTAGCCGAAGAAGCCGGGCGCGCTGGGGAAGGATTGGGTCTGGGGTGCCCTGGTGGCGGCGGGCCGCGGCGTTGCCGTCGGCGGGCGCGGCGTGAAGGTGGGCGTAGCGGTCGGCGTCGGCGTGGGCTGCGGCGTATCGGTAGGGGTGGCGGTCGGCGTAGGCGTAGGCGTCGGCGAGGCGACCAGGAGCGAGACGACCTGGGGCGTGCCGACGGGCTTGCCGCGATCCAGAAGCGAAACTTCCGCCTGATACTCGCCCGGCGTCGCCGGTGCCTGCCAGGAATATTGGATGTCGTTCACGGGACGCTGCTGTACAGAGGCTGCCGAGACATCCTCTCCTACCGTCTTCCAGGCCAGCGTGAACTGGCTATCTACCGGCAGCACCGTGCCCGACTGCTGGAACTGGCGCACCGCGGCCCACATTTCCGGATCGGTATCCTGGCTCTCGCCGAAGAGGCTGCCGATCGTGACACCGCCCAAGTGATAGCGGCTGGCCAGGTTGAGTTTGCGGGAGAGGCTGGCGGCGTTCTCCAGCCAGACGGTGCGCACCTCCCCGGCATTGTCCCTGTATTGATAGCGGATCATACCAGTAGCGGGGTCGGTCTCAGGGAGGGTTGCACGATGCTCAGGCACCAGCGTGAGGTTGACAATTCCCCCCGGCGGAACCACGTCCTTGTCGGCGCGCAGGGGGCCAACCAATGGCGCCAAGGCCTCGTTGTACGATTTGAGGAGCAGGTAAGGGCCTGCCTGTTCAACGCTACGCGCCGGCAGCACCAACCGCACCTTGTAGCGGTTTATCTGGCTCACCGTCCAACGCAGGAGTTGCTCCATCTGGCCGCCGTCGGCATAGGCGCGCGGGTCCACCAAGGCGGGAACTTCCACCTCGTCGGCGGCTTGGCCGATGGCCTGCCAATCGTAGCCGCCCGTTAGCCAGCGATCCTCCGCGATCTGCCGTGCCTCCTCCACCCGCACGGATAGCATCTTACCCTGGGAGTGGAGCGTTTCGGCCAGGCGTGCAATGAAGGCGCTGAATTCGCCCCGCAATTGGGGGTCCACGCCGCGGTAGTCTATGGAGACGGCAGGATAGAGGTTAGATACCGCCATCTCGGTCAGCGCCGCGATGTGGCGATCCTGCCATTCCCTGCTGACCAACAGGTTGTTTACCAGGTCGGTGCGTACTATCCCATCCTCGCTCCAGTTTCGCACCCAGGGGATGATCGCGTAGCCGCTGCCCGGCTCCACCCTAGGGAGGTCCGCCGGATTTCCCTCCAGCGATCCATTGCCGCCCAGGTAGAGGCCGGCGGCGCGCACTTCGGCCAATGCCTCGTTTCCCTCTATGGGGACCTTCGCGCCTGCCGCCAGGCTTCCGGCGACGGAGGGGGTACGCGGGCTGGTTTGCATCACGATAAAATTGGCAGGCACGCTATTGAGCCGCGCTTCCAACATGATATCTTCGTAAATAACTTGCGAGGGAAGCCAGCGCCAGGCGGTGCCATCCCAGGTGTAAAGGTCCAACGTCTCGTAGGGTTCAGAATCGTTGGGGATGGGCACGGTCAAGGTTGCGGCGGTAGGCTTATCGCGACCCCGCAGGCTCAGTACGTAGAGGGGGCCACGGGGAATCAGCGTATTGGGGATGGCCTGGGCGGCAGCCACCAAAGCCTTGCCCGCGCTTCCTTCCAGAAAGATGGTGCGGGGGATAGAGGTAAGTTTCACTTTGGCCGGGCCGGTCATGGCTGTGGCAGGGAAAGTAACCTGCGTGCCATCGGGGTCCAGAACCGCGCCGCCTTCCGTAGGAATAACCTGGTGGCCGCGGTCAAGGATGCGCTCGCCCAGGGAGACGGGCGGCAGCACCAATGTAGCAACGATCAAGATCAAGATGACGGCGGTAAGGAGGCGGGTTCCCGCCTTCGTTGTCAATAGGCGTTCCAGGTTTCTCAGTGTGGGGGAGCCGGTAGTCTCCATAAGAGGACTCAGCCCTCCATTCTTACAAGGATGGGTCTGGACGCGCCGGTCACGGGGGTTCGGCGTCGCCCGCGAGCCGGAGATGGCATAGGAGGACGCGCGCGTTGCCTTGGCGCGGAGGAGCCCGCACCAGGGCGAGGTGATGAGAAGGGGAAAGCACACCGGAGGCGGGCGTATCCAGTGGACCGGGCAGAGGAGATAAGCCCCCGGCGATGAGACCTAGACACCGGGGTTGCCATCAGCATCCCTGGACCTCGCCGCGCATTGGCCGTCGTACTGACTGCGGCATGGGCCTATTCTAGCATAATCGGAAGAAAGGGGCAAACGCGCGAAACGCTCATGGGATAAGCCGGATGATAGCCAGCAACCCCACATGATCCGAGGCCCATAGCCAGCCATCTCGCACCGGTAGCGGTTGATCTAGCACCCGTTGGGCGTTGAGGACCTTGACATCTTGACCCGGCGGGGATGCCAGGAAGATGTAGTCAATGCGCTCCTCCAGGGGTTCGGTCGGCCCTTGGGTCAGGGTATCTATGCAGCAAGTCAGGCCCTCGTCATCCGGATGCGCGGCACGGTAGGTATCCACCCATTCGCGAGAGAGGGTCTGAATCTGGGGGGAATCTTCCCTCGCGTTAAAGTCTCCGGCGACGATGGCGAGGCCGCTGCCTGTGCTGCGCACGAAATCCAGCAGCGATGTTGCCTGTCGCCGGTTGATCTCCGACTCGCCGTTGGTCAGGTGGGTGACGAAGACGCGAGCATCGCCCCAAGGTGTCGCAACGGTTGCATGCAACACGATGCGATGCTCAAAGAAGCCGGCCCGCGGCTGCAACTCGGTGAAGGAGGAGCCTTGCAGGGTATAGCGGCTGAGGATCGCGGATCCTTCCTCAAACAAAATGGCCCGGCGATTGCCGTTGGCCCGCAGAAAGAGGTAGTTCATGCCGGTACGCTCGGCCAGATAGCGGGCGCCGTTTCCCACTCTCGGCGTCCAGGGCACCTCTTGCAGGCAGACGATATCCGCATCCTGGCGGCGAATCTCGGCGGCTATCAAATCCAGCCGCTCCGGCAGACGCTCAAACTTCGGAAAGCCATGCAGGATGTTCAGCGACATCACCCGCAGCGGGCCATCGCGCCTTTCCTTTTCTTGGGCGCAACCCGTAGGGCATCCCTCCGGACGTCCGACGGTGCTGGCGTTGAGTATCCAGGCAGCCAACAGAAACAAAGCGATCAGGGCGGCGATCGGGCCGTAGCGAGAGCGCATGTGCATACGATGCGGCCCTATTTCTCAGATTCGTCGCGGGTGCTGCGGCTGCGCCCCAGAAGTTCGCCCAGGGAACGCAGAGGCGGACGGCTGCGCTACCCCAACATCTCTCTCTTTCTCTCCACGTAATACAGATAGTTATCAAACGTCACATCCGCTGGCACGCGGTGATCCACCGTCGGGATGTAGCCGCCCTGCTCCACCAGAGGGCGCAGGCGCGCCAATTCCCGGTCTATCGCTTCCTTGCCTTTGATCAACGCTCGCTTATCCACCGCGCCGATCAACAGGACATCCTTGCCGAATTCCTTGCGCAACTTCATCACATCCGTGTGCGCCGACTCAATGGGGAACATGACGTTGATGCCGCCCTCCAGCCACCCCGGCACCAACTCATGGATGTTCCCGTCGCAGTCCAAGATATTGGTGTCTATGCCGTATTTGCGCAAGGTATCGGTGATGCGCCGGTAGCGCGGCACCATCAGTTCTTTGAACAATTTGGGCGAGATCAGGGGGCCACGGTTGTAGCACATATCTTCCCACCACCAGGCCACATCCACCTCCAGACCGGGGAGGGTTTTCTCAATCAGATAGATGGTCATCTCGGTGAGATGTTCCATCATCTCCTCCACCCACTTCTTTTCGGTCAGGATGGCGATGGAGAGGTTCTCCACACCCATCCAGTTGCGCAGCCAGCCGTAGAGAGAGCCGGCATTGAAGCGTACCGGCAGGCCGGCGGCGTGAGCCTCTGCCACCTCTTTCTTTATGTCGCCGATGCGGCCCGGGTCGGTGTAATCCAGACGCTTCTTATAGACTTCCCAATCCTCCCGCGATTGCAGGCCAAAGCGGACGTATTGAGGGATCGTTGTGCCCTTCTTCGGTACACGGCAGATGTTTCCCTCCCCATCCCGAATAAGGCGATATTCCCCTTTATCCCCCAGGACTTTACGCTTGAAACTGGGATACAAACCGTTCCTCACGGTGATGTAGGGGATCATTTCCACGCCTTCCAGCCCCACATAGCGCTCAACATCTTCGCCGGTTCGCACGTGGGTGGGGAGGCCCTCCTTGTGCCAGCGGGCGATGGTTTCGGTCCAATAGCCGAAATCCATGTTGGGGACGCGGTCGGGCGTCTGCCAGTGAAGGACTTTGTAGAAGCGTTCGCGAGTGGTCATGCTGGGTTCCTCGTTGTGTAAATGTGTAGGTAGGATAGAGCCACTTCATAGAGCGAAGGGGGAACTTACTTCGCCAGCACCCCGGCGATACGGTAAAACTCCAGGTCAATTCCTTTGGGCTTGACGACGACCTCCTCCAGTGGCGTCTCGGTGATCTTGTTGCCTATCAGACCGATCATCACGCCGCTGCGGCCCGCGTGGAGAGCCTGCACCGCCGCGACGCCCAGGCGCGTCGCCAGGAGGCGATCAAAGGCGGTAGGTGAGCCGCCGCGCTGCACGTGGCCCAGCACCGTCACCCGCACGCTGAAGCCCAATTCCTCCCGGTGGGCTTGCAGGTATTCGGCTACCGCCTGCGTCCCCGGCTTCGCGCCCTCGGCTACGATGATGATGCAGTGGGCCTTGCCGCGCATATACGCGTCCTGTAGTTCGGCGGCCACCTTTTCCAGTGGCGTCTCCACCTCCGGGATAAGGACGAGTTCCGCGCCACCGGCGATGCCGCTCATCAGGGCCAGGTAGCCGCAGGCGCGGCCCATGACCTCAATGAGAAAGGCGCGCTGGTGCGAGGACGCGGTATCCTTGATCTTGTCAATGGCCTCAATGACGGTATTCAGCGCGGTGTCCACGCCGATCGCCATGTCGGTACCTACGATGTCGTTGTCTATGCTCCCCGGCACGCCCACCACGGGGAAACCCATCTTATGGAGTTCTATAGCACCGCGCATGGAGCCGTCGCCGCCGATGACGACCAGGCCCTCAATGCTCTGCTTGTTCAGGTTGCGCAGGGCCTCGCGTCGCCCCAGGGGGGTGGTGAACTCTTGGGAGCGGGCCGTGCCGAGGATCGTCCCTCCACGGCCGATGATGCCTCCCACGGAACGCGCGGTCATCTCTTGCATCTCACAGGCGATCAGGCCGGCATAGCCGCGTCGGATGCCATAGACCTGCATTCCCAAGCCGAGGCCGGTGCGCACGACGGCGCGGATACAGGGGTTGAAGCCGGGGCCATCGCCACCGCTACAGAGGACGCCGATGCATCTCATTCGGGTATCACCTCCTCAATGCGAAGCGCGTCAGGCCCCACCATCGCGACGATCTGCCGCTCCAATTCGGCAGAGCAGCGCGTCAGGTTGTTGGGGAAATCCAGCAGGTAGCGCTGCTCGTTGTAGGTTACATAGAGGCTGAAGCGGTCCTGGCCGGGGTAACTGACGAGCAGGTCATAGAGCATACCCAAACGCCGCTGCACCTCTTCCAGGGAGTCAGATGCACGCACGGTGATATGGAGATGGCGCAGGGGAGTCGTGCGGGCCTCGCCTTCGGGGCCCTGGGGAGCATTCGCGAAAACGCCTGCAACCCTCTCCGGATCGGGCAGGGTCGTGGAAGCGGGCGCCGGAACAGCAGCACGCGGCGCGGCCTGGGAAAGGGCCGGAGGAGGAGGCGCGTCGGCCAGCCAGTCCGGTTCCTCTGCCACCATCGCGTTGCCCGAAGGACCGTCGTTCTCCGCATCCTCCTGCCAGGCAGGAGGCGTCTCCGCCGGAATGCGCGCCGTCTGCGCATTATCGGCAGAGGGGCGCGCCGCGACGGTAGGGTAGCCGTTGCTCCTGGCGTGGCCGTTGCCGCCATTCACGAGCCGCGCGACCTTGAAATCGGTCTGGATCGTGTCGGCCAATATCTTGGGCTCGCGGCCTTTCACATCTACCTTGCCTTTGACGATGATCAACCGCTCCGGCTGTAATATCTCCTTCGTCTCGGCATAGACGCGCGGGAAGACGACGACCTCAATCGTCCCTTGCAGGTCTTCCAGGAGGACGAAGGCCATCGGCTCGTTCTTCTTGGTAGGGATTTGGCGGACGGAAACGACCATGCCCGCGATAATGACCCGCTGATCCGCCATCTCCTCGGTGATCTGGCCGGAGTAGGCGGTCACCACCTGGCTCAGGTCGGCGATGTACTGCTGCAAAGGGTGAGCGGAGATATAGACGCCGACTAATTCCTTCTCCCAGGCCAGTTTTTCTTTGTTCCTCACCTCCGGCACGTCGGGCAGGGGATGAAGCGAGGAATCGCCGCCGGCACCCTCGGCAGCCAAATCAAATATGAGGAGTTGCCCCACCTCTTTCGCCTGATGCGACTGCGCGCTGAGGGCCATCATGCGGTCCATGATGCTCAGCAATTGCGCGCGGTGGCCGAATTCGTCCAGCGCGCCGACCTTGATGAGACATTCCAGGGCACGGCGATTGACCTGACGCAAATCCACACGGCGGCAGAAATCCTCCAGGCTTTGGAAGGGGCCTCCCTCGGCCCGCGCCTGTAAGATGGTATTGACCGGCCCCTCGCCCACGTTCTTGATCGCGGCCAGGCCAAAGCGAATGGCGTTGGCGGCAGAGATTCCGGCCCACAGGCCCGACAGGGTCGGTACTTCGCCCTCTGCGAGATCGCTGATGGTCTCTATCGTGAAATCGTGGCCGCTGCGGTTCACATCCGGCTTCAGCACCTGGATGCCCATCTTGCGGCACTCGGCGATGAGGAGCCCAACTTTCTCGGTGTTGTGCCGCTCAACGGTGAGGAGCGCGGTCATGAACTCAACAGGGTAATGGGCCTTCAGGAAGGCGGTCTGGCAGGTGAGGACGGCATAATCGGCGGCGTGGGCCTTGTTGAAGCCGTAGCGGGCGAAGTACTCAATATCGTCAAAGATCGCCTCTGCGACCTCTTTCGGCAGGCCGCTGTGCTTGACCGCGCCGGCAACGAAGGTCTCGCGGTGCTTCAGAAGTTTCTCCTTGTCCTTCTTGCCGACGGCACGGCGCATCAGGTCGGCATCGGCCGCGGTGTAGCCCGCCAAGTCGCGAGCCATCTGGATGATCTGCTCCTGATAAACGCAGATGCCATAGGTCTCGCCCAGGATCGGCTCCAACTTCGGGTGGCGATACTGTACTTCCTCCAGGCCCTGCATCCGCCTGATGTATGTGTCAATGTACTCCATCGGGCCGGGGCGATAGAGGGCGACGGTGGCGACGATGTGCTCAAACTTGCTGGGCTTCATTGCCGTCAGCACACGGCGCATCCCTGCTGATTCCACCTGGAAGACGCCCGTCACCTCGCCGCTGGAGAGGAGGGCGAAAGCCTTGGGGTCGTTGACCGGGATGTTTTCCAGGTTATAGGTGATGCCGTAGCGCTCCCGGATCAGTTCGCAGGCGCGGCGCATGATGGTAAGGGTGGCGAGCCCCAGGAAATCAATCTTCAAGAGGCCAAGGGATTCCAATATCTCAAAGGGGAATTGGGTCACCGCGATGTTGATGCCATCGGGCTCGCCCCCGCTCCTGGTGGGACGGTGCAACGGGACATACTCTGTCAACGGCCTATCGGAGACGACGACGCCGGCCGCATGGGTGGAGGCATGGCGCGCTACCCCTTCCAGGCCGCGGGCGATATCTATTAATTTGCGCACGTAGTCGGTGCTCTCGTAGGCTTGCTTCAGTTCGGGCACCTTCTCCAATGCCTCATCCAGCGTCACGCCGGGCCCGAAGGGGATCAGCCTTGCCAGTCTGTCCACTTCCGACAAGGGCATATCCAGGGCACGACCCACGTCGCGGATGGCGGCCTTCGCCCCCAACGTCCCGAAGGTGATGATCTGTGCCACGTTCTCCCGGCCATATTTGTCCACCGCGTACTTCACCATCTCGTAGCGGCGGTCGTCGGGATAGTCCAGGTCCATGTCGGGCATGGTGACGCGGCCCGGATTTAAGAATCGCTCAAAGATCAGGCCATGAGACAGGGGGTCCAGATTGGTGATCCCCAAGGTGTAGGCGACGACGCTCCCTGCGGCAGAGCCGCGCACGTTCCACCAGATGTCGCGCTGCCGCGCCGCCTGGCTCAGGTCCCACACGATGAGGAAGTAGGTATCAAACCCCATTTGGTGAATGACCTGGAGTTCGTAATCCAGGCGGGCACGCACTTCCGGCGTCACGGGATGGTAGCGCCGGGCCGCGCCCTGCTCGCACAGGTGGCGCAGATATGTTTCGGGCGTGAAGCCCTCCGGCACGGGGAAATGGGGGAGATGGTAGCCTTTGAAGCCGAGGTCCACGTCGCACATCTCGGCGATGCGCCGCGTGTTGCGCAACGAGTCGGGATGTTCGACGAAAAGGGTCAGGTGCATCATTTCCGCCGCGCTCTTGAGGTAATAACTCGGCTCACCGCTCATGCGCATCCGCCGCGGCTCGTTGACCACCGCGTTCGTGCCGATGCAGAGGAGGATATCCTGTACCGGCGCGTCCTCCACGCGCACGTAGTGTACATCATTGGTGGCGACGAGGGGGATATCCAGTTCGCGCGAGAGGGAGAGGAGCTCGCGGTTGACGGCGTCCAGTTCCGGGATGCCGTGATCTTGTAGCTCTATGAAGAAGCGTTCGCGCCCGAAGACCTCGCGATACCATTCGGCAGCGCGGCGCGCGGCCTCGCGCTGGCCGTCGCGCAGAAGGCGCGGGATCTCTGCCGATCCGCAGCCGGTGGTGCAAATGAGCCCTTCGGCATATTGGGCCAGCACTTCCTTATCCAGACGCGGGTTGTAGTAGAAGCCCTCCAACTGGGCGATGGTCGCCAGTTTCAGAAGATTTTGGTAGCCGGTCTGGTTCTGGGCCAGGAGGAGGAGATGGTATGCGCTGCGGTCCAGTTTCGGGTCCTGGTCAAAGCGCGAGCGTGGGGCCAGGTATGCTTCACAGCCGATGATGGGCTTCAGTCCCGCGCCTTTAGCCGCGTTGTAAAACTCAACGACGCCAAACATCGTGCCGTGATCGGTGAGCGCGAGGGCAGGCTGCTCCAACTCTGTGGCCCGCCGGACGAGGTCTTTGATGCGGCTGAGGCCATCCAGGAGGGAGTATTCGCTATGGACGTGCAGATGGACAAAATCGCCGGTCATGGGTGAGAATGAACAGGGTCGGTAGCAAGGGCAAGCCAGCGGACGGGTTGGAAATGGAAATTCGTCTTCGTCCTTCTGATTATACCACAGGTTGAGGCACGGGAGGCCGCGCAGGGCGACGCGCGGGGTTGTTTTTTAAGGTTGCGTTACCCCCGCATCTATGGGCCGGCTCGTTTGCTTATAGTTGCCGCGCCAATTCCTCCGGTTCGGTCATCGGCAGTTGACATTCGTAGTTCTGGCAGACGTAGGCCGCAGGCCGTCCTTTCACCAATGTCTTCCCCTCCAGCAACGGCCTCCCGACGAAGCCATTCAACGCGGCGGGATCGGCCACGATGACAACCTTGTTAGGCAGGTAACGGCGGGCGACCTCCAACCGCAAGGCCAGCGTCGCAGGGTCCGACGGCGGCCCCACGATGACGATCTCTTTGGGTTGCGAGAGATGAAAGTCCAACGCACCCAAAAGATGGCCGAGGCCGCCGGGATAATTCGCCATGGGCGCGCTCAGGCGCTCCAACATGGCAACGGCGCGACGCCGGTATTCCGCTTCATTGTACAGGGTCGCCAAGCGCAAGAGCACATCTACCGCCAGCGAGTTCCCTGAGGGCGTGGCATTGTCAAAGTAATCGCGCGGCCGCGCTATCAACTCCTCGTGATCTTTGCCCGTATCGTAGAAACTGCCGCTTGCCTCATCCCAAAAGAGCGCGAGCATGGCATCGGCCAGGGCGCGGGCTTCGGCCAGCCAGCGCAATTCGGCAGTCGCCTCATGCAGCAGGATGAGGGCATCGGCCAGAGCCGCGTAGTCCTCCAGATAGGCCAGAAGTTTGACGCGGCCTTCTTTATACGTGCGTAGCAGACGGCCATCCTCCGGGCGGCGTAACATCAAAAGCAGGAAATTGGCCGCGCGTGTTGCCGTCTGCCGGTAATCCTCGCGACCCAACACCAAGGCAGCCTCGGCAAAGGCGGCCAGCATCAGGCCGTTCCAGGCGGTCAGGATTTTTTCGTCGCGGGCCGGATGCACGCGCTTCTCGCGCGCCTCAAAAAGGATGCGGCGGCCACGCGCTACTGCCTGGCGCAGCCGCTCCACGGATACGCCTTCCAGGTGGGCTACCACATCCTCGTCTTTGGGCACGTGCAAGATGTTCTTGCCTTCAAAATTGCCGTCCGGCGTCACGCCGTAGTAGGCAGAGAAGAGGCGGCCATCCTCCGGCCCCAGCAATTCTGTTATCTCTGCCGGCGTCCACACGAAGAACTTGCCTTCCTCGCCCTCGCTGTCGGCGTCCTGCGTGCTATAGAAGCCACCCTCCGGCGCGGTCATCTCTCGGCGCACGTAATCCAGCGTTTCCTCACAAATACGCCGGTAGAGGGCTTTGCCCGTCGCCTGGTACGCGTGGAGGTAAACGCGGGCCAGGAGCGCGTTGTCGTACAACATCTTCTCAAAATGGGGCACGAGCCAGGTGCGGTCGGTGCTGTAGCGATGGAAGCCACCGCCCAACTGGTCGTATATGCCACCGCGCGCCATTTTCTCCAGCGTCCGTTCCGCCATCACCAATGCCTGGTTCCAGCCCAGGCGACGCCAGATGCGCAGAAGGAATTCCAGGTTCATCGGCTGTGGGAACTTGGGCGCAGAGCCAAAGCCGCCATATTCCGGGTCAAAGTTCTGCGCCTGTATATGGAAAGCCTGTTCCAGGAGGGAAGGGGTCAACGTTTCGCGCCCGGCGCGGGCCAGCGGTTCGCTACGCAGCATGTCACGCAATTGGGCGGCGCCGTTGGCAATCTCCTTGCGGCGATTGCGGTAGGCGTCGGCCACGGCCAGAAGCACGCGGCCAAAGCCGGGCATCCCCATGCGGTCGGTCGGGGGGAAATAGGTCCCACCGTAAAAGGGCGAGCCGTCGGGCATGAGAAAGACGGTCATAGGCCAGCCGCCGTGGTTGGTCATCGCCTGCACCGCAGTCATGTAGATGGAGTCTAGGTCGGGCCGCTCCTCCCGATCTACTTTGATGCAGACGAAGTGCTGGTTCATCAGCGCGGCGATCTCCTCGTTCTCAAAAGACTCGCGCTCCATCACGTGGCACCAATGGCAGGCAGAGTAACCGATGCTGAGAAGGATGGGCTTATCTTCCGCCTTCGCCTTCGCCAATGCTTCCTCGCCCCAGGGGTACCAATCTACCGGGTTGTGCGCATGTTGCAAGAGATACGGGCTGGTCTCGTGGATCAGCCGGTTGGTATGCTTGTGATTCACCTTCTGCTCGTTCATCGGTTCACCGCTACTCCTTTCCATCCCGTCCTGCTAGTCACTCATACAATGCCTGAATGTGCATCGCATCCTGTATAGGGGGCCGCTATTGGCCGACATTATAGCATTCACCCGCGTGAGTGACAATAATAGAACTCGTGTGGTAGTGTATCCGATTCGGTTGAGATGGTCAGTGGGATGGAATTCTGCTGCTGACCTGGCAGTTGGGCGAGGGGGAGACAGAAGAAGCCTGGACCACCTTCCTCGGTCAACTGGAAGCGCAAGGCCTCCGCGGCGAAAAGGGCCTGGAACTCATCATCCACGACGGCGGCGGCGGTCTCTGTGCCGCTCTACAAACCGTCCATTTCGCTGCCGCCGACCGGCGTTGTCTCTTTCACCAGCTGCGCAACATCGTCCAGGCCATCCAACTGCCGGAGGGGCTCTCCCGCCATGGCCGGAAACGACGACGTCAACCCTTCGGCGCGATTTTTAATGTAACTATCTGGACGGTTTTGCCAGAGGAAGTTCATTCACCTAACCGCTGCCTCCTCCCTCCCCGTCCACGCCCCAACCCATGCCTCCCCTTCCAAATAGAGTGTATCTGCCCGCCCGCGCCGTCGCGCGGAAGCATCCAACCTATCTGCCGCGCGCGCGGCTTCTATTTGAACCGGTTCCTCCACCCGCGCGCCGCGCAGCCCCAATCGCTGTAACCTCCGCAGGCAACCGCCCAGGTCGTCATCCGCCGCCAGTCTCAACGGCACGTGGACCGCATCCAATCCCGCGTCGCGCAAAGCGGCAGTCATGCGCCGCCATTCCTGCGCGTCGCCGCCGCGCGGACCTAGCGTGCCATAAACCGCCGTCTGTGGGCCGATGCGCTGTGCCTGAAACACCTCGCGCATCATGCTGACGCTGACCTGCCCGGGTGCGGTGTTGCGCTCACCGTCCGGCGCGGCATAGGTCAGATGGCAAGAGGGGAAGCGTAGCGCCCACACGCGGCTAGCGAGTCCGTGTTCGCCCATGGCGATGGCAATGGTGGGAACTTCGGCCCGCGCCAGCAACTCCAGGATGGCGATGGCATCGCCGAGGCGATGCGCCATAGCAGCCACTTTCACCACATCTGCCCCCAGCGATTGCTGCCGTTGGTGAACTTCCCACAGGTCGGGCGGCATGGCGCGAAAATCGTGGTGAGAGACGATGATCTTCGTGCGGACGTCCGGCAGGCTTATCCCCTCTAGCCCTGCGCGCAAAAGGCCGATGCTATCTGCCTCAACATCCACGTACTCCGCGCCCAGCGCGCACGCTTCCTGCAATGGCCGGATGCGCGCCTCTTCGTCGCCGGTGTAGTAGCCGCCCTCACGCGTCGGGCGATTGGTCACGATCACCGGGCAGGGGCGCTCTGCCAGGAGCGATGCCAGGTTGTAGGACTCCTGGAGGTAGTCTAGACGCAGTTCGGCCCCATCGGCCAGGCGCGCCGCCGCGGCTAGAGCCTCTCGCACCTCAATCGTTGATTTCAACCCCAGAGCAACGACGATCACAATCTACCCCCCGATCTTTGCTATGAGTCTCTGCACTTAAGTTTGCTCCCTCTACCCAGGCGTGGTATAATTTCCCCGACTTTTCGTGGAGGGTTGCGGTTTGCTCACTTACCTCTACATTGCGCAGATTATCCTGGCGATCGCACTCATCGCCATCGTGCTCCTGCAGGCAAAAGGAAGCAGCCTGGGTGGCGTCTTCGGTTCCGATTCCGCCGTCTATAAGACACGCCGGGGCATGGAGCGCACGCTGTTCAATGCCACCATTGGCCTCGGTATCGTCTTCTTTATCTTCGCGCTTCTCAGCGTGATTCTGACCAAGTGAAACCCCTTGGGCCGATATGTGCGTTGGCAGGTCCTCATAGCCTCTCTGGGCCTTGTGCTCCTCGTCGGGCTACTGGGCTATTCGGCCTATAGTTTTACCACCGAGGTCGTTCCCACTACCGGTGGAACCTACGTGGAAGGGTTGGCCGGCAGCCCCCAGGCCATCAATCCCCTTCTCTGCCAATTGAACGATGCCGACCGCGACCTGTGTCGGCTCATCTTTGAAGGATTGACCGCGCTGGACGAGAAAGGCAACGTGGTCCCCCGTCTGGCAGAACGGTGGGAGATCAGCCCCGATGGCCTGAAGTACGCTTTCTATCTGCGAGAAGATGTCCTCTGGCACGACGGCGCGCCCTTTGATGCCGATGACGTCCTCTATACCATCGGCATGCTGAAAGACCCGGAGTTCCCCGGCCTCCCCGACATCGCCAACCTGTGGCGCACCGTGACGGTGGAAAAGATAGACGATCACACCGTCACCTTCACGTTGGTGGAGCCTTTTGCTCCTTTCCTGGATTACACGACATTGGGGCTTCTTCCTGCCCACCTCTGGGCGAAGGTCCCCGCAGCCCTGTTGGAGAAGTCGCAATTGAATGCGCAACCTATCGGCACGGGGCCTTTCCGCGTCGCGGAGGTAAGTGCCGAGCGGGTGCGCTTGGAGCCGAACCCCTATTGGCGAGGCCGCACGCCTTATCTGACCGGCCTGGAATTCCGCTTCTTTCCCGATCACCACAGCCTGTTGTCGGCCTTTGAAAAAGGTCTCATTGATGGCCTGGGCCCCATCGCGCCGGACGACGTGGCCACCGCCGCCTCATTGAACGACCTGACCCTCTATTCCGCGCCGTTGGCCGGCTACACTATGGTTCTGCTGAACCTGAACAGCCCCAACGTGCCCTTCTTTCAGGATAAGGCGGTGCGTCAGGCCCTCCTTTATGCTCTGGACCGGCAACTGCTGATAGATACGGTGCTGGCAGGCCAGGGCCTCGTCGCCCACAGCCCGATTCTGCCGGGGACTTGGGCCTACGACGAGCAGGTATCACAGTATAACTTTGACCTCAAGACGGCCAACGCCCTGTTGGACGCGGCAGGCTGGCAGGATAGCGACGGTGACGGCATACGAGATCGCGGCGGCAGAGCGTTGGAGTTCGTCCTGTTAAGCAACGATCTGCCGCCCAACCCTGCCGAAGCCGAGTTCATAGCCCAGGCATGGGCCAAGATCGGCGTGCGCGCCGTGCCTCAGACGGTCACTTTTGCCGGCCTGGTGAGCGATTTCCTCGTCCCCCGCCACTATGACGCCATGATCCTGCATTGGGAACTCCCCGGCGACCCCGACCCTTATCCCCTCTGGCATTCTACGCAGATCAACAGCGGCCAGAACTACGCGGGCTGGAACAACCGACGCGCCGATGAACTGATTGAGCAGGCACGCGGCCTCAACGACCGCGAGCAGCGGCGCGAGTTGTATATACAGTTCCAGCAGGTGTTTGCCGAGGAAGTGCCTGCGCTCCTCCTGTATTACCCCGTCTATACCTACGGCGTCCGCAGCAAGGTGAAGGCGGTGCAGATTGGCCCTTTGAACGAGCCGGGCGACCGCTTCCGCACCATCGCCGACTGGTATATCGTCACCAAGCGCGTCACCACGCGCCAACGCGTTCCCCGCTCTAACCAACCCTAGCGCACCGCCCGCACCGCGATCCGCACATCGGCCACGAACGCGCCCTGCCCCTTCGCCAGCACCATCAGGGGGTTGATGTCCAACTCCTCAATCGCGGGCTGTTCCACTGCCAGTTGTGACAGCCGCTTGATGCACTCGGTGATGGTTTCAATGTCTGCCGGCGGTTCGCCGCGCACCCCTTCCAACAGACCATAGGTGCGGATGGAGCGCACCATCCGCTCGGCGCTGAACTCGCGCACCGGCGCCACGCGGAAGGTCACATCGCGCAAGACTTCCACGTAGATGCCGCCCAAGCCGAAGACGAGCACCGGCCCGAATTGTGGGTCTTGCTTCATGCCCAGAAGAACCTCACGGTTGCTCCGCACCATCTTCTGCACCAGCACGCCTTCTACCTTGGCCCCCGGCTGGCGTTGGGGGATATCGGCCATCATGCCGCTGAAGGCCTGGCGCACTTCGTTTTCGTCCCGCAAGTTCAGGCGGACGCCGCCGACGTCAAATTTGTGCACGATGTCGGGCGAGAGGACCTTCAGCACGACCGGGAGACCGATGCGGCGCGCGTGGGCAGCGGCCTCCTCCGCCGTCCGCGCCACGCCCCAGGGCAGGAGCGGAAAGCCGTAGGCTTCCAGGACCCGGAACGCGGCTTCTTCGGAGATGAAACCGTGAGCGCCACGGGGCGCTGCGGCCAGGAGTTGCGCAGCCTTCTCCTTCTCCACCGAGAAGATTTTAACCTCTGTGCGTGGGCGCGTGACCCAATTCGTGTAGCGGGCCATGGCGGCAAGGGCACGCACGGCATCCTCAGGGAAGGTATAGCACGGCACACCGTTGGCCTTCAGGATGCGCACACCCGCCGAGACATCCACAACCCCCATGAAGCAACCGAGGACCGGCTTTTCGCTGCTCCTGGCCGACTCCACGATGACGCGGGCGGTTTCCTCTATCTCGGTCATAGCCTGGGGCGTCAGCAACACGATCACGCCATCCACGTTGGCGTCGGCAAGGGCTATCTCCAGCGCGGCCTGATAGCGGTCGTGGCGGGCATCTCCGATGACGTCAATCGGGTTGCCGATGGAGGCATGGGGCGGGAGAGCGGCGCGCAGTTTCTGGGTCGTCTCTGCCGTGAAGCTTGCCATTTCCAGCCCATAGCGGATGCTGGCGTCGGTCGCCATGATGCCCGGCCCTCCGGCGTTGGTGATGATGGCAACCCGTTTTCCCTTGGGCGGCGGCTGGCTGGCGAAGGCTATGGCATAGTCAAAGAGATCCTCCACCGTCTCTACCCGCATCACGCCGCCTTGCATGAAGACGGCCTCATACACATCGTCGCTGCCGGCCAGAGAGCCGGTGTGAGACGAGACGGCCTTCGCGCCGGCAGGGGTGCGCCCCGACTTCAGGGCCAGGATCGGTTTGCGATCGGGGCCCTCGCCGGTTATCTCCCGCGCCAGCTCAATGAACTCTCGCCCCTGCGCCAGGTCCTCCAGATAGAGGAGAATCACCCGCGTTTGGGGGTCATGCCACAGGTAACGGAGAAAGTCGTTCTCGTTTACATCCGCCTTGTTACCCATGCTGACCACTTTGCTGAAGCCGATCTGCTCCCCTTTTGCGAAATCCAGGACGGCGGTGCACAGGGCCCCGCTCTGGCTGATGAAGGCGATGTGGCCGGGATCGGGCATCGCCTTGGCGAAAGAAGCGTTGAGGCGCACATCTGCTGCGGTGTTGATGACGCCGAGGCAGTTCGGGCCGACAAGGGCGATGTTGTAGCGCGCGGCGATGGCTTTGACCTGAGCTTCCAAGGCCGCGCCTTCCGGGCCAGTTTCCTTGAAGCCCGCCGAGATCACCACGGCTCCCTTTACCCCTTTCTGACCGCATTCTTCCATCACCTGGGCGACCACAGGCGCAGGCACGATGATCACGGCCAGGTCGATCTCGTCGGGGACCTCTTTCACGCTGGGATAGGCCCGCACGCCGCGGATGGCGCGAGCCTTCGGGTTAACCGGATAGACGACGCCGGAATAACCGGCGTTGAGCAGGCCGTCCAGCACAGCGTAGCCGACGCTGCCCACTTGGCGAGAAGCCCCGATCACGGCGATAGAGCGAGGCTCAAAGATTGGAACGAGATCTCTGGGGGACAGCACGAAGGATACCTCCCGAAGTTTATGTCAATGTGCTCTTGCTGCGCGTCGTTTGCAATTCATAAGCCGGAACCCGGCGGCTGAGCAAGTCTAACGAGATATCTATCACTTCGCGCGCTTCGTCGGGGGTTGTCGTGCCGATGGTGACCATATCCTGATCGCGAATCGTGTTCCACACGAAGGCCAATCCCACCACCGGCAAAAGCCTCCCCGCCGCCAACGGCTTGATCATCATCACCGGCTTCTTTGCGTTGCGGATGATCCGCATTACCCAATCGGCTTCCACCTGCATGAGAAAGCCTGCCGCGTTGTAGATTTGGATGTAAGTCTCTATGTCGGCATCCATTTTATCGGCAAGGACGACCGTTTCCGGCATGTGGGTGGAAAGCCCAGGGATCATCCCGCGCTCGCGGATCAGCCGGGTGTACTTCCCTAAGTCGCGGATGGTGTTATACATACGATCCACCAGCGCATCGGTGACGCACTGATGAGGCATACAGAAAGTGGCCCCCAATGCCTTGCAGGTATCAAAGGCCTCCGCCGGCTCCGGAGCCTCGGAGCCGTTGGGCAGCAACCTGAAGTGTGGCGTCAGGATCAAGATCGCTTTTCTGCCGGTGCGATCCTGGGCGTCCTCAATCGCCTCACGGAGGATGGGCACCGGCATGCCCATGATGGCATCTATGCCATGCCCAAGGAAGACGGTGAGGATGTCGGCGATATTCTTGCGGGTCTGGTACGATTTGATGAACCGATCCTGCGCCGCGCTCGTATGCGAGTAGCCGAGGAACCAGTTTGTGCCGACAATCATGCGGGGAAGCGAAACGCCACCTACGATGGTCCTGGGGAACTCTGTCGCCATCTTGTTTCTTCCTCCTGGGTCGCTGCTTTGGCAAAGCCGCACACTCAAAGCCAGTATCGCACAAATTGCCCATTCCGCCAAATCACGATTTTCACCGCCCTTGTTTCTGTGCTAGAATGATGGGCAGGGGAAGCCCTTCTCCTTGCCGTTTCCCGATCAAGCTGCGGAGGATCGCACCGCCATGGAACTGAAACTCGTCACCATCACGAAGCCGGATGAGATCAACTTCATTCTGGGGCAAAGCCATTTCATCAAAACCGTAGAAGACATCTACGAGGCTATCGTCGGCATCGTGCCGGGGGCAAAGTTCGGCCTCGCCTTCTGCGAGTCGTCGGGCCCCGCGCTGGTGCGCGCCGCCGGCACCGACGACGAGCTGGTGGCCCTGGCGAAGGAGAATGCCTTGGCCCTCTCGGCAGGACATTCCTTCATCGTATTCCTGCGAAACCTTTACCCCATCAATGTCCTTAACGCCATCAAGATGGTGCCGGAGGTCTGCCGCATCTTCTGTGCCAGTGCCAACCCGGTGCAGGTCGTCCTGGCCGAGACCGAGCAAGGTCGCGGCATCCTGGGCGTCATCGACGGCGTAAAAAGCAAGGGGATTGAAGGCGAAGAGGACATCGCCTGGCGCAAAAGCTTCCTGCGCAAGATCGGGTACAAACTCTAGCGCGAGCACAGCCCCCCTCTTCTCCTTGACACTCAAAGACACTCAAAGGCCCCCACCCAGCCCTCTCCCGTAAAACGTTGAAGAGCGGACGGTTTTCGCTTTGATGAGGGTGGCGAGGGCCTCGTCCCCGCACAGGAGTATGGGGATGTGCCCCATATAACTTCTCTCCACCCCCTCCCCTCTCCTCTCCCCGAATCGGGGAGAGGAGGGGGACAAAGGGGGGAGAAGAGAGGTCTTGGCGGTGGGAAGCCCCCATGGGTGCAGGGGACACCCTCAAGATCCCCGGCAGGGGGAGGCGTACCTCCTGCACTCCCGTCGCAAGTGCCAAGTTCATAAGGCTGTCCGTCCCTGAACCGTAAAACGAACGGGAAGGGTTGTAACATGCCACGTTATTACCCGAACTAAGAAGCATTACACCATTTTAGTTTATTTTGCAATGGGAACAATGGGGGATAGATAACGATGCCGATTGAACCGATAATCATAGATAGCAATGGTGTACGCCTGTCTGCCGAACTGTACCTGCCGGAGGGCGGTGGACGACCGCGCTACCCGGCGGTCATCATCTGCCACGGCCTGGCGAGCAACAAGGAAAGTCACGCTCCCTTTGCCGCGTTCCTGGCCGGGCAAGGTTTTGCCGCCCTCATTTTTGACTGGCGCGGCCACGGGGCCAGTGAAGGTTCACTGGATGATAACATCTTGGATGATGTGGGTGCGGCCTTGTCCTGCCTGCGCGCACGTCGCGAGGTGGATGCCGCCCGCATCGCCATTCGCGGCTCCAGCCTGGGCGGCTACTTGGCCCTGTTGGCCGCGGCCCGATATGCTGCGTTGCGCGCTGTGGTGGCCATCTGCCCGGCCAGCAGCGATATCCTGGCGCGGGTCATCGGCGATAAAGACTTCTGGCTCAGCACGGACCGAGGAACAGGGCTGCACGTGCGCCTCACCCTGCCGGGCTTTTTGCGTTTCCTGGCTGCGCACGACGAAACAAAGGCCGTGGTCAGCCTTGCCCCACGTCCGCTGTTCTTGATCCACGGCCAGCGAGACGAGCACGTACCTTATCAGCATAGCGAAACGCTCTACGTCCTGGCGGGCGAGCCCAAACGCCTGTGGCTCCTGCCGGAGGCAACGCACCGAGACGCGCAGCGAGACCCTGCCGTACATGCCGAGACGGTGGCCTGGCTGCGCCGGGCAATGCCAGAAGGCTAGAGAGGATCAGCGGAGGGATGGGAAGGGAAGAGCAAGGCATTGCCGGCAGCCACGCGCGCTATCGGGTTATCCTGCGCACGCTCAGTTTCGTCCGTCACGGCGACGATGTGTTGTTGTTGCGCGGCGCGCCAGGCAAACGCCTGTGGCCTAACCGTTACAACGGCGTCGGCGGCCACGTGGAGCGCGGTGAGGACATCCTGAGCGCGGCCCTGCGCGAGATACGCGAGGAGACGGGGCTATCGGTGCGCCGGGCGCGCCTGTGCGGCATCGTGCACATAGATACAGGAGATCGCCAAACCGGCGTCCTCCTTTTTGTCTTCACTGCCGAAGCGGAGAGCCGGCAGGTCGTCGCCAGCACCGAGGGCGAGTTGGAGTGGATTCCCCAGGCCGAAGTGCTGAAGAAAGACTTGGTGGAAGACCTGCGCATCCTCCTGCCGCGAGTGCTATCTTTGTCCGTCGGAAGCCCGCCTCTCTTCGCCCGCTATGATTATGACGAGAGGAATCGGCTCAGGATCATGTTTAGCGAATAGGATTCATCCTTTGCCCCTATATTACGCCGCCTCCCCCGGTGCGCCGTCTGTGGGTAAGCGACGTTCATTGAAGCCATCATCATGTGAGGTGCCTCATGGCCGATGTCATCGGGTTTGACAACGGCAGCGAAACGTGGCGGGTGGATCAGGCCGTGCCCGCGACGGTGGGGGAGCTACTCAAGAATACCGACCAGGAAGTGATCAGTGGTGCGGCAGGGAGCCTGCGGCCCATCCCCACCGGCTTTAATCCTTTGGACGGTATCTTAGGGGGGGGAGTCTCACGGGGCGATATGATGATCATCGGGGGGCCACAAGGGGTGGGCAAGACCATCGCGAGCCTGCAAATGGCGCGTAACATGGCCGCGGACGCGCGCTTCCCTACCCTCTACGTCTGTTACGAGCACAGCCGCAAGCATCTCCTGCACCGCCTGCTATGCCTGGAAGTGGGCGCCCGCGCCGTGCCGGGCGCCCACACGCCCACCCTGCTGAAATTGAACGAGTTGCTGGTTGCCGTGGCGCAACATAATCAGCGCGCCAATGGCGGCCCGCGCCTGGCCTTCCGCGAGGCCCTGCGGCGAGACCCGCTTTGGGCCCAAGCCTTGGCTGCCATTGAAAGTTATGCCGACCGTCTCTTTTTGGTCAAAGCCAGTTCCGTCACAACGACGCTGGGCGTGTTACGCCGCCTGGCCGAGGATGTGATGCATCGCACCGGCAGCCCCATTGCGCTCTTTGTGGATTATCTGCAGAAGGTGTCCATTGACCCCTTGAGCGCACAAAACGAGGCTGAGAAAACCACCATCCTCTCTGAGGGCCTGAAAGACATCGCCATGACGTTGGAGATACCTGTCATCGTGCTGGCCGCGGCCGACCGGGAAGGTCTGAAGGCAACGCGCATGCGCCTGCATGACCTACGAGGGAGTTCGGCCATCCAGTACGAGAGCGATGTCATTATCATCTTCAACAACAAGTACAACATCGTCTCTCGCAATCACATCACCTACAACCCCAACCAAGCGCAAGCTTTTCGGAATTGGGTTGTGTTCAGCATTGAGAAGAATCGCGGCGGCCCGGCGATGGTGGACCTAGAATTCGCCATAGACCCTTCCCATTTCCGTTTCTCCACGCAAGGCGGCTACGTCCGCGAGCAATTGATTGACCAGCGCATCGTGAACGAGTGAGAACAATAAACGCCCTATAGATTGTCCTCTCCCAGGCCTAGCAAATGCGCGGCAACTGCTCGCCGCTCAGCATATCCACCACACGTAGGCCGCCGATGCGGCTACGCAGAAAAACCTTGCCGGGGTGGTCTGCCACTACCTCACCGATGATCGCGGCCTCTGCGCCGAGGGGATGCGCGCGCAGGGCTGCCAGAACTTGTTCCGCTGCCTCGCGTGCCACAATGATCAGGCATTTCCCCTCGTTGGCGACGTAGAGCGGGTCAAGGCCGAGGATTTCGCACGCGCCGCGCACCTCATCGCCGATGGGGATATGTGCCTCTTCCAGCCGGATGCCGACGCCCGCTTGGGCGGCGATCTCGTTTAGGCTGCTGGCAAGGCCGCCGCGCGTCGGGTCGCGCAGGACGTGCACCGCTTCGCCTGCCACAGCCAGGACGCGCGCCACCAGGTCATGGAGAGGAGCGGAGTCGCTCGCCAACTCCGTCTCAAACTCCAGACCCTCGCGCACCGACATGATGGCGATGCCGTGAACGGCGATGGGGCCGTTGATGAGCACCAGGTCGCCGGCGCGAGCACGCCGCGGCGAGACGTGCACGCCCTCCGGGATGACGCCGATGCCCGTTGTGTTGATGAAGACACCGTCGCCCTTGTTACGATCCACCACCTTCGTATCGCCGGTGACGATAGGAACGCCCACCGCCCGCGCTGCCTGTTGCACAGAGCGCACGACGCGCCAAAGGTCTTCCATCGGCAGCCCTTCTTCCAGAATGAAGCCTGTCGAGAGTGCTAAAGGCCGCGCGCCGCACATCGCCAGGTCGTTGACCGTGCCATATACGGCCAGCGAACCGATGTCGCCGCCGGGAAAGAAGAGCGGGCTGACGACGAAGGAGTCGGTGGAGAAGGCCAGGCGCGTGCCGTTGACCTCCAGCACCGCGCCGTCATGAAGCATCTCCAGCGCGGGGTTGGCGAAGGAAGGCAGGAACATTCGCTCAATGAGCATCTGCGTCAGCCGCCCGCCGCCGCCATGAGCCAAGAGGACATGGGGGTAGTCGCTGATGGGGATGGGGCATTGCAGGCCGGCACCGAAGTCCGGTGTAGGATTGGGGTTCATGTTTTAGTTAGCCCGTACCCGTGCGTATTGGTAATAGGCCGCGCACGCGCCCTCCGACGAGACCATTGGCGCACCTAAGGGGTGCTCCGGCGTGCAGAGGGTGCCGAAGGCGCTACACTCGTGGGGCTTCTTCAGCCCTTGCAGGATAACGCCCGCGATGCAAAGGGGCGACTCCTGCGCGATGAGGCCGTCCACGTTGAAGCGCCGCGCGGCGTCAAAGGCGGCAAATTCCGGTCGCAAAGCGTAGCCGCTCCGCGGGATGAGGCCGATGCCCCGCCATTGCCGATCGCACACCTGGAAGACCTTATTCACCAACTGCTGCGCGGGCACGTTCCCCTCTCGCCTGACGGCGCGGCTATATTGGTTCTCCACGCCCCAACGCCCCTCTTCCAACGCCCGAATGGTCATGTAAATCCCCTGCAGGATATCCAACGGCTCAAAGCCGGTGACGACGATGGGGACGCGGTAGCGTTCGGCGATCGGCTCGTACTCCCAATAGCCCATCACCGTGCAAACGTGCCCTGCAGCCAGAAAGCCTTGCACCCGGTTGCTGGGCGAAGCAAGGATCGCCTCCATCGCCGGGGGCACCAGGACATGGGAGCAGAGGACGGAGAAGTTGGTCAGGCCTAAGTGCCGGGCTTGCCAGACGGCCATGGCGTTGCCCGGCGCGGTCGTCTCAAAGCCGACGGCGAAGAAAACTACCTGGCGGTCCGGATGCTTCTGCGCCAGTTTGACGGCATCCAACGGCGAATAGACCATGCGCACGTCGCCGCCTTGCGCCTTGACGCTGAGAAGGTCGGTGTCGGAGCCGGGCACGCGCAGCATATCGCCAAACGATGTGAAGATGACCTCCGGGCGGCGCGCGATGGCGATGGCCCGGTCAATCAGTTCCAGCGGCGTGACGCAGACGGGGCAGCCCGGCCCGTGCACCAGTGTGACCTCCGGCGGCAGCAGGTCGTCAATGCCCGATTTGATGAGGGTATGGGTCTGGCCACCGCATATCTCCATGATGGTCCACGGGCGCGTCACCAGCCGTTTGATCGCCTGCACAAGTTTCTGGGCATCCGCCTCGTTGCGATATTCATCTACAAATCGCATGGTTTCACCTATTCCGGCTGCGTCGTCTCCAACGCCGACAAATCTTCCATCTGCTTTAGCATCTCAAAAACTTCCATCGCTTCGTCCTCATCCAGGACGCTAAGGGCGAAACCGGCATGGACGATGACGTATTCCCCCACCTTCACCTCGGGCACGTAGGCCAGGCAGACCTCCTTTGTAATGCCCGCGAAACTGACCTTGCCCATCGCCATTCCCGAAGGGTTTTCGTCAATGCTGATCACTTTACCCGGAACACCTAGACACATTTCCCGCCTCCGTTATGTCACCTATCTCAAGCACACATAACCGCGCTGCGGCCACCGCCACCTGCCCCAGGCTGATGCCGCCGTCGTTAGGCGGCACCTGGCGGTGCAACAATACCTCAAGGCCATGATCACGCAGCCGTTGTGTCAGCCGCTCCGTCAGCAGACGGTTCTGAAAGCAGCCTCCCGATAAAGCGATGCGCCTCTCACCGATCTCTTGCGCCACGACCAGTGCCGCCTCTACCAGCGCGTTATGAAAGCGCGCTGCCATGATAGCCGATGACACGCCGCGCCGCAAGTCTGCTAAGACCGCCTCTACGAGGGGCTGCCAATCCAAGATGAGAGGCGAGGTATTCGTCCCGATGGCAAACGGATACGCGCCGCCCTCTGTTTCGTCCGCCGCGAACTCCAACGCCATCGCCGCCTGCCCCTCAAAAGTGACCTCTTGGTGCAGGCCCAGGAGCGCGGCAATGCCGTCAAAGAGCCGCCCGGCGCTGGTAGTGACCGGCGAGTTGATGCCTTTCTTCAGCATCTGTGTCAACAAACGCCGTTCCGTCGGGCGAAAGGATTGCATCGGGGCCAGGTCTTCCTGCTCTAGCGCGGCCTCGCCGTAAAGTTCCCACAGGAGAGCCAAGGCCGCTCGCCGCGGCTCTTTGATCGCAGCCTCGCCGCCCGGCAGGCGAAACGGGCGCAGGTGGGCGACACGCGTAAAAGATGCCGCATCCCCCAACAAAAACTCGCCGCCCCAGACCGTGCCATCGGTGCCGTAGCCCGTCCCGTCCCAGATGACGCCCAAGGCCGGGCCCGTCGCGCCGTTCTCGGCCAGGCACGCGGCCAGGTGCGCGTGGTGGTGCTGGACGGGGATGAGGGATAGAGTAGCATTTCCCCTCACCCTCCCCTCTCCCCTTTGGGGAGAGGGTTTTAACCGCCCCCCCTCTCCCGCAGGCGGGAGAGGGGCCGGGGGTGAGGGGGAGTAAGAGGTTGCCCACCGCGTAGACAAATAATCCGGGTGCAGGTCGTGGGCGATGGCGACGGGTTCAGCCTCATACAATCGCAGGAAATCGGCGATGACCCGCTCAAAGGCCCCCATCGCCTCCGGCGTCTCCAGGTCGCCGATGTGCTGGCTGATGAAAACCTGGCGACCCACGCTGAGGGCAACGGTGTTCTTAAGGTGCGCGCCGACGGCCAGGATGGTCGGCAGCGGACGCGGCAACAGGATGGGCAGGGGCGCGTAACCCCGCGCCCGGCGCAATAGGCGCGCCTCGCCCTGCACGACCCAGGCCACGCTGTCATCCACGTGGCGGGCAATAGGGCGGTCGTGCACCAGGAAGAGGTCGGCGACGTGGCCCAGACGTTGGAGGGCCTCGCGCTCATCGGTGCAAATCGGCTCGTCGGTCAGGTTGCCGCTGGTGGCAACGACCGGGAAATCTATCTCGCGCAGGAGGAGATGATGTAATGGCGTATAGGCCAGCATGACCCCCAGGTTGGGGTTGCCGGGGGCCACGTTCGCGGCCAAAGGTGCTTCCGGACGGCGACGGAGAAGCACGATAGGGGCCTCCGGTGAAGTCAGCAGGGCTTCGGCCTGGGGCGGAATCTCGCAAAGGGCGCGGGCCTGCCCCAGATCGCGGGCCATGATGGCGAAAGGCTTGTCGCGGCGGGGCTTGCGTTCTCGCAGGCGAGCAATGGTTTCCGTGTGGCGAGCATCCACCATTAGGTGGAAACCGCCCAGCCCCTTGACGGCCACGATCCGACCGGCGCGCAACGCATCCGCCGCGCCGCGTAAAGCATCGTCTCCCTCGGCGATGGCCTCGCCGGTGACCGTCCACAAGGCCAGGCGCGGGCCGCAGGAAGGACAGGCGTTGGGCTGCGCGTGGAAACGTCTATCCAACGGGTTCTCGTATTCCGCGCGGCAGGCCGGGCACATGGCAAAGCGGCGCATCGTGGTATTGGGCCGGTCGTAAGGAAGCGCTTCAATGATGCTGAACCGGGGCCCACAATTGGTGCAGTTGGTGAAGGGATAACGATGACGTCGGTCTGCCGGGTCAAAGAGTTCTGCCAGGCAGTCGGCACAGGTGGCAACGTCGGGCAGGACGAGGGCCGTCTTGATGCCGCGTTCATCGCTATGGCGGATGGCAAAGCCGGTATAGCCGATGGCATCCAGCCAGGAGGCATCCAGCGTATGGATGAGCGCGCGCGGCGGCTTCTCGGCAGGCAGGCGTTCCAGAAAACGCGCCAGCGCGGGCTGCACCCCTTCTACCTCAATAAAGACACCTTGCGTATCGTTGATGACCCAGCCGGCCAACCCCAACTCCGTCGCCAAGCGATAAACGAAAGGTCGGAACCCCACGCCTTGCACCGCACCGCGAATCTCAAGACGCAATCGCTGCCTCTCAGACGCCAACGCCTCTTTCTCCACGCCCATCGTAAACCCCGCCACCCTTCTTCCCTTGTTACTTACGTGCGCCGGGCCAGCCATATCGCCGATGTACCCGGCAGCGACAGCGGTCGGACCTCTACATCCGTATAGCCCGTTGCCTGTATCTCGGCCATCAGGGCAGAACTTCTGAGGACGCCGCCGGATTCGGTAGAAAGGAGCATCTGCAAGTCAAACAGGAGCACTTCCGCCGGCCCCAACCCATCGTCATCGGCTACCATCTCACGCACGACGAGAAGACCGCCGGGCTTCAGAGCCTGATGGATGCGGCGCAGAAGAGTTACCCTGCGCTCGGCGGGTTCGCTCACCAGCACGCCAAAGACGAGGGCCAGGTCATAATCCTGTCCCAAGTCATCCGTCAGGAAGTCGCCCGCCTGTAGGGATATGCGGTCGGCCACATCGGTCGCGCCTACAATCTCGCGGGCCACTTCAACGACCGGCGGCAGGTCAAACAAAGTGGCCTGCAGATGGGGATAGCGTCGCGCCAGGGCGATGCTGTAGCCGCCATGGCCGCCCCCCACATCCAGGACGCGCCAGGGCACATTGCCTGCCAGGTTCAGCGCGTCGGCCACGGCAGGGGCGGCCAGGCGCGCCCAGTCATAGAGGGCGTAGGTAAAGCCGCGCACCCAATCGCGCGCGTCCTCCATGGCCCGGCTGCGCTCAGGTCGGCGCCCCGTGCGGACGGCCTCTGCCAGGTGCAACCATCGCGCATAGAACGCGGCCTCGCGCCGGAGGAGATTGCCCAGATAGCCATCGCTTTCCCCGGTGAAACAGGCAGCGGTTGCCGGAGCATTGGCGTAGGTTTCCCCTGCTCTCTCCAACAAGCCGAGGGCCGTCGCCGCGTTTAACAAACGCGTCAGAGCGGCAAGATCGAGCGACAACGCTTCGGCCAGGGCCGAAGCCGTCTTCCCCCCTTCCGCCAGCGCGTCAAATATACCCAGCACCGCGCAGGTGATCAGCACCTGCGAACGGCGATACCCGCGTGCCATTTCCAGCAACGACCGATGAGGCAGGTCAACCCTCTCTCCTTCGTCAACCATGCCTGTCGCCCCCCCTACGCGCCTTCTCTAACAGCCAATTCACCCACAAATCCAATCCCTCACCCGTCCGGCAGGAAACCAAGAACAAGGGCACATTCGGGTTGACCATCTCCAGGCCGCGACGGAAGTAGTCCACGTCAAACTCAAACACTGATAACAGGTCGGCCTTGTTGAGGAGCACCACGTCTGCCGTGGCGAACATTCCCGGATACTTGTAGGGCTTATCGTGTCCCTCCGGCACGCTGGCGACCACCACGGCGATATCCGCGCCGAGGGCGAATTCGGCAGGGCAGACCAGGTTCCCCACGTTCTCAATGAAGAGGAGGTCTATCTCGTCTAACCGCAGGTGCGGCAAAGCGGCGCGCACCATCGGCGCGTCCAGGTGGCAATTCCCCCCCGTGTTGATCTGCACGACCGGGATGCCGCGCGCGGCGACGATGTCGGCATCTATGCTGGAAGCCAGGTCGCCCTCAATGACGGCAGGGCGCATGCCCCGGGGAAGCCGCGCCGCCGTCGCCAGGATGACGCTCGTCTTGCCTGCCCCCGGCGAGGCCATCAGGTTCAACACAAAGACGCCCGCACCGGCGAAGGTCGCCCGGTTCTCGGCCGCTACCTGGTCGTTAGCGCTCAGAATCTGCTTTACTACCGCTATCTTCGTCATCATCTACCTCAATGCTTTCCACGTAAAACTCTCTACCACCCGTCACCTGCACATGGGCACTCCCGCAGACCGGGCAAAGGGCCACAAGGGGCACGGAAGCCGGATATTGGCAACCACAGTCACGGCAAGTGGCCGTGGCCGGCTCGCGCCGAAACCGCAGAACTGCGCCTGCTGCCGGCGTCCCCCGACTCAGGATGTCAAAGTAGAACTGCACGGAATCGTCCACGATGCTGCTCAGGTCGCCGATAACCAGGTCAATCGCGAGGATGCGCCGGGCATTCGCCCGCTCCGCCGCTTCTAACGCCGTGCTGAGAATCCCTTCCGTCACCGGCAGTTCGTGCATTTTTACCCTGATCCCTGTGTTGCACACCTTTTGTACCAGAGATCGCGCGGGAAGTCAATGACATAAAACAGAAAACCCTAAAGGTCTGCCGATCCTTTAGGGTTTCGGTTGAGTGCTGAACCTTTCTGCTATCGTGCTGCCGCTAACTGCACCCGCGTAAAGTGCAGGCGCTCCAGCGCGGCCTTCGCCGCGTGTTTCATCAGCGTATAACCCAAGCGGCAATCCACCTCGCAGAGGGCGCGCAGCGCGGCGGCATCTATTTTGAGGACCCGGCAAGGACTGGCTGCGCGGGCGGTAGACGTCAGGACGTAAGGTTCAATCAGCGCAGAGATGGCGAAGGGTTCGCCGGGGTTGATTTCCCCCACCAGGAACTCCTTGCGCGATTCGGGCCGGTATTCCTCTTCCACGGTGAAATAGAGATCTACATTTCCTTCCACCAGCAGATACAACGCGTTAGCGGGCTGGTTTTCTCTGAAGATGGTCTCCCGATTGGCGTAGGTGACTTCCTCCGTGATCATGGCGATGGCTTTCTGGTGCGCATCGTCCAGGAGAGCGAAGAAGGGATAGCGGCGCAGGAGTTCGGGGGATATCATGGCACTCTCTCCTTTTCAACAGGCTCGGCATGTCCCTGCAATATGTCTAACACCGTTTGGGTCGCCCGCGATACGGCCGCAGCCACCGGCGGCGTGAGTTCTTCTCTAAAGTCGTACACGCTCTCAGCCTCCACCGCCACGATGGTCACCTGTTCCGGCAGGGGAACGCCCATCGTGCGCCCCAGCCTGAGCGCGGTCTGTAGCGAGGTGTCGTGGGGCGAGTTCAGGTGTCCCGCCGACAGGTCGGGCAGCGCCTCCACCGGGAAGGCATAGACGCTTCCCTGCGGCCCCTGCTTACTGGTGATGGCATCAATCAGGATGGCGCGGTCGTAGCCGGTTAGCCGCTCCATCAGGCTGAGGCCGCCGCCGGCCAGGCAATCCACCTCTACGTTTGGGTCTTCCAGGCGCGCCCGCACCGCCTCCGCGACTTTCCAGCCGACGCCGTCATCGCCGAGGAGGGGATTGCCTAGGCCGAGCACAAGGACCCTCGCCATGTTTACCCACCTCACATTCAACGTTGATCTGAACCCCGTTTATCTAGGCTGCTCTAGCCACGAGCGCGTCCGGCAATTCGCTCTCCACCCGTCGCAAACGCGGGTACATGTAGCCCACTATCGTCGCCAATAAGCTGAGAACGCCCAACACCATAAACAGGAAGCCGATACCGCGCCCTGGGCCGACACCAATGACCTGACCGATATTTCCCGACAGCAATCCCCCTTTTGCAAATAGCGGCTCGAAGATGAAATCAGCGAGTGGTCCCGCAGTTGCATAGGCGAGCGGTAATGATGACCAGGCGATCATCCGTCGCACGGCAAACACGCGCCCCTGCACATCGGGAGCTACCTTGCTCTGCCAGATAGCCTGGCTGCACCCATTGATGATCGGGATGCTGAGGAAGAAGAGGAAAGCGGCGGCGGCATAGATCAGGAAATGCGGTGGCAGCCCGGCGGCGAACAGCACCGCTGCCTGCAAGGCTGAGAAGCCCAGAATGCCATGCACGCGCCACCTCGGGCCACCCCACGTACTCATCGCAAGGCTGCCCAACAGGAACCCCAGCCCACCGATAGACATGATTGTTCCCAGTACCGCTGGAGTGGCAAACGACAATACCAGCGGCGTGAATAAAACACCAACGATGCTGGAGGTGAAGTTTGTCGCTGCAAAAAAGACCAATAGCGCCAGCAGGCCGCGGCGCGCGGTGATGTACGTCCAACCGTACGTGGCCTCCTTCAGAAGCGATCCTCGTTCTCGCTTGCCTTCGGCAGTGGCCTCAGGTCGGGGAAAGCGGACGGACACCAGTGTTAGGGCAGCAAACAGAAATGTGGCAAAGTCGGTCAAGATTACGCCCTGGATCTGGATCAAACCAAGCAATACACCGGCCAGGGCAGGCGAGACGATCTGGGCTACCGCCTCGCTGAGTTGCACCATACCACTTGCCCGACCGAAATGCTTTTGCGGGACGAGAAGTGTGGTGGCAGCAGAATACGCAGGCCACTGAAAGGCCTGAAAGGCGGCACTGATGCCGAGCACCAGATAGATGTGCCAGACTTCAAGACGTCCAGCCAGAAGAAGTAACGCAATGGTCAGCGTGCACAGGCCGGCGCCGCTGTCGCTAAGGACCATAGCCATCCGCCGATCCCAGCGATCTACCAGCGCGCCCGCAATAGGCGATATCGCGATGCCGGGCAGCGAGGTGAAGAGAGAGATGAGCGCAAACTGCGTGACCGACCCGGTGCGTAGGTACACCCACACCCCTAGCGCAAAGGCAGTGAGGCCGGACCCCGTGAGCGAGATCAGTTGCCCAAACCAGATCACCAGAAAGATGCGAAATCCGTACCGCGCAGGGGCCCGTCCCACAAGGTGCTACTCCTGATCATCTCGCCAGCAGATATCCACCGAAAGTGTTCTAACAGTACCATATTCTGTTGCAAAAGTCAATAACTCCTGATCATCTTGCCAGCAGATACCCGTCGAAAGCCGAACGGGTGCGCCTTCCTGTGCTCTATCGTGTCTCCTTGCGTCGCCAGCAAGATGCAGGGGAGGCGAGAGTTAGCAATACTGCCGTAGCACCTCTACCTTGTTGCCCTGGGCGTCCCGGATGGTCACCTCCAGCGGCATCTGGCCGGGCAGCGAATGGGTGGCACAGCCGAAGCAGGGGTCATACGCCCGGAAGGCCATCTCCACCATGTTCAGCAGCCCCTCCGTCACCACCGTTCCCTTCTTAATCAGGCTGCGCGCCGCCTTGTTGATGGACATGCTGATCGGCGCGTAGTTGTTCGTCGTCCCCACGATGAGGTTGACTTTGGTCAGAATCCCCCGCTCGTCCGTCCAGTAGTGGTGCGTCAGCGTCCCGCGCGGGGCTTCCACGATCCCCACTCCTTCCGTCGGCTTCTCCGTCGGGATGGTGCGGAAATTGTCCGATGTGATCTCCGGATCGGTCGCCAGTTCCACCCAACGCTCCGCCGCATAAAGGAGTTCAATCAGCCGCGCCCAATGCGTCGCCAACCGCTGGTGCACCGGCTTGCCCCCCAACGTGCTGTAGAACTTCTCGTACTCCTCCTGGGCCAACGGTGTCGCCATCCCATCCGCCGCATTCAAGCGGGAAAGAGGCGTGGCGCAATAGACGCCCGACTCCTTGCCATCCACAAACCCCTTCCATCCTACCTTCTTGAGATAGGGGAATTTCAGGTAGGTCCAAGGCTCCACATGCTCGGCAATCCAGTCGGTGTATTCGGCGGGCGCGTACTTCCCCAGACGCTTCCCCTCCGGGTCCACCACGCTTACCTTGCCGTCGTAGAAGTTGACCCGATTCTTCTCGTCCACCAAACCGATGTAATGGGTGCGATGCGTGTAGGTATCGCCCAGGATCAAATCTACGTAGCCCTTGTTCTTTAGCACGATGTCGTTGAAGAGCTTCAGGCTGAATTGGGCGAAATCAATGGCCCATTGCCCCATTTGCTCTATCTCTTGCCGCTGCTCTTCGGTGATTCCCTTGGTCAGCCCGCCGGGGATGGAGGTGCAAGGATGCACCTTTCGCCCCCCGATCATCTCTACGACGGCATGGCCGTACTTCCGCGCCTGGATGACTTTGCCGCCGATCTCCAACCCCACTTTGTGGATGATGCCCAGGATGTTCCGCTCGGCTACAGGGGCATCGGGGCCCATGACGAAATCGGGGCCAGCCAGAGCGTAAAAATGCGTCGTGTGATCTGTCACATAGAAGGCACTGTAAAGGAGTTCCCGCAGCTTCTTGGCCGTGGGAGGTGGGTCCACGTGATAGACGGCATCGGCCGCCTTGGCCGCCGCCATGTGGTGTGCCTCCGGGCAGACGCCGCAGATGCGGTTGGTCAGGATCGGCATTTCCTCCACCGGCCTACCGACGCAGAAACGCTCAAACCCCCGCAATTCCGGTATCTGGAAATAGGTGTTGGCGACGTTCCCCTCTTCATCCAGGAAGATCTCTATCTTGCCGTGTCCTTCCAGCCGCGTGATGGGGTCTATTGTGATCCGTTGCATGGATGCTGTCCTCCTGAAACACCCCCTTTTCTCCTCCTTAGTCCCCCTCGCTCTCCCATTGGAGGGAGAGGAAGGGGAATAGGGGTGAAGAGGGGTCGTTATTTACTCTCCCATGCTGCCTTGCTCGCCCGCAGCAGGGAGCCGGCCAAGTTGAAGCGGTAGAAGGCTCCTGCTGGATCGGGGATGCTGTCCAGGATGCGATTGATCTCTTCGGGATCGTTGCTGTCTATCACCGAGGCCACCGCGGCCATGAGCCGTGCCCCGAAGTCCAACACCCCCTCAGAAGGGCCGTAGCAGCCCACGCACGGCGCGCCCGCCGTCGGGCAGAGAGCGTGGCAACCGTTACGGGTGGCCGGGCCGCTGCACAGGATGCCTTGCTCCAACAGGCAAAGGGTCGGGTCAGGCTTGACGTCCTGGATGCGCACGAACTGCTTGATCTTCTTCTCGTGACGCGCTCGCGGACACTCATCGCACACGGTGGAGCGCCCTGCCCCGATCACCGTTCCCGCCGGCGGCAAGGTCGCCTGCCCATGTAGGGCCTGCACCACCAGATCTACCACCGCCGCGATCTGGTGCGATTCAGGCGGGCAGCCAGGCATGTAGTAATCCACCGGCACCACCTGAGCCAGCGTCTTCACCACCGGATAGAACTCAGGGATGTGAAGATCACCTTCCGGCACACTCCACGTCGGCTGCGGCGCAATCCCATCAGGATTGTCGGTGGAGACACTGTGATAGACCGCCTCAAAGATCGCTTTCGGTGTGGTCAGGTTCGCCAGGGCCGGGATGCACCCCTCGCAGGCACAAGAGCCGAAGGCCACCAGGATCTTTGATTTCTTTCGCAAGAGGCGAGCCAGGTGCTCGTTCTCGCTGTTGCGGATGGCCCCGTTGAAGAGGCAGAGGGTGATGGCTCCATCATCCATCGCCTCTACATCCTTGTATTTGGCATCCATCGCCACGGGCCAGAAGACGACGTCAAAGTTGGCGTCCACATCCAAGATCTTCTCGTGGATGTTGAGGACGGCGATCTCACACCCCCCACAGGCCGCCGCCCAATACATGGCGAACTTCGGTTTGCCGTTCTCGCTCACGCCTTCACCTCCTCCACGGCGACGCTTTCCGGCTGTGAGCCGTTGCCGCCTGTCGCGGTAGGCCAGCGCAAGGGGCCCAAGGCGCGGATCTCCTCTACCATGCTGTTGATCTCCTGGGTCAACTTCACCCCTTCGGCGGCACTGGCCCACACCAGCCTTACCCGCTGTGGCTCAATGCCCAATTGGGCCAAGGTTCGTTGCAGGACGAAAAAGCGCCGCATGGCCTTGTAGTTCTGCTCCAGATAATGGCACTCGCCGGGATGGCAGCCGGTGATGAGGACGCCATCAGCCCCGCCGGCCAACGCCTTGAGGACAAAAGTGGGGTCCAACCGACCGGAACACATCAGCCGGATGAGGCGGACGTTGGGGGCATACTTCATGCGAGCAGTGCCGGCCAGGTCAGCAGCGCGATAACTGCACCAATTGCAGGTGAAGCCGATAATGACAGGTTCAAAGGGTTCGGTCATTGCTTGTTCCTCCGGTATCGGGGCGGTGGGGAATTTGTTGTTCATCGGGCCCCCTCCCCGGCCCTCCCCCGCTTGCGGGGAAGGGTATCTAAGCCGTGAATCGTTTTTCGTCCCTCCCCCGTTCCTTCTACGGGGGAGGGTAAGGGTGGGGGCTAGATATTACGCCGGCACCGCCTCTGCTACTTCCACCGGCGCGCGCCCATCACCGATGTTCAGCAGCAGCAAACCTTCCAACTGCGACATGATTTGCTCGTTGCTGAAACCGGTGCCGCTGATGGCACCTGCCGGGCAGGCCGCCACGCAGGTGCCACAGCCCTGGCAGAGGGCCGGCATGACCTCGGAGACGCCCCTGTCCTCGTGGAAGACAATGGCGTTGAAGGGACAAAGGTTGTTGCAGATGCGACAGCCGGAGCAGCGCTCGGCATCAATGCTGGCCCGCACCGGCTCCAACGCAATCTCCTTCTGCTGGATGCGCCCCAACACCCGCGCCGCCGCCGCCGCACCTTGGGCCACGCTGGCGGGGATGTCCTTGGGCCCCTGGGCGCAACCGGCAATGAAAATCCCCTCGGTCATCGTCGCCACCGGGTCCAGTTTGGGATGCTTCTCAATGTACCAGCCGTCGGCGCTGCAGGAGATGCCGAACAGCTGGGCCACCTCTTTGGCATCGCGCCGCGGCTCCAGCCCTGCGGATAGAATGACCATATCCACCGGGACGCGCCGCTGTTTGCCAACAAGCGTATCCTCAACTTGGATGATTACCTTCCCTTCCTCGCCGGGGAGGCGGGCTGCATCGGTCACCTCGGCCACACGGCCCCGCACGAAGAGCGTCCCTTCTTCCAGCACCTTTTGGTAGAACTCATCATACGCCTTCGCCGGAGTGCGCATATCAATATAGAAGTTATAGACGGTCGCGCCGGTACGCTCCTTCACCAGGTGGGCGAACTTCAGGCTCTGCATGCAACAGATGGCCGAACAATAGTTGTTATAGTTGCGGTCGCGGCTCCCGACACAATGGATGATGCCTACCGCCTTCGGCACGGTCACACCATCGCGCAGCACGATGTTGCCGTTGGTAGGCCCTGCCGCATTGCACATCCGCTCAAACTCCAAACTGGTGAACACGTTCGCCAACCGCCCATACC
>FWPU01000950.1_pt1 | contig 90580 bp, 85 predicted proteins | sample 2228361 | NCBI WGS metagenome assembly FWPU01 (sample SAMEA103939777, study PRJEB20133) | metagenome
TTTGTCGGGATTTGGGGGACGAGTCAGGCGGTAGAGCGGAATGCGGCCCAGGTCTCTTTCCAGGCGTCTTTGCCACTCATGCCTCAGGCGTTCGGACGGCAGTTCAACTGCCGTCCGAACGGGCCAAGCCGAGATTGTCTCCGTTTGACCGGGTCATCTACATGGGAAGTGGTTGGGAGGACCTCCTTTCCCTCCCGATTTTACCCCAACATCACCCAGCCACCACGCTCCCCCTCCCCCAACGTTTTTGGGACACACCCAGCTACTCAGCTACTGTGATTGTTCCAAACCTGGTAACAAAGTGGTATAAATAGGGGGGAGGTAAGACGGATACTCGATTGGTCAGATACGTCAGATACCTGAATTGGCACATTCCCGCACTTTGTGGTAAACTTACCCTTCGTTTGGAAAAGTCCTTATTATCCCTAATCCTACAATGAGGAGACCAGAGTATGGCAAAGAAATGGGTTTACCTTTTCGATGAAGTCGCCGAGGCGGAGAAATACGCCGGCTCCTGGGATGGTGTGCGCGCCCTGCTGGGCGGCAAAGGCTCCGGCTTGGCTGATATGACGCGCGCCGGCGTCCCTGTCCCGCCGGGCTTCACCGTCACCACCGAGGCCTGCAACGAATACCGCAAAACCGGTCAGTTCCCACCCGGAATGTGGGAGCAGGAGCTGGAAGCGCTCAAGGTCATCGAACAGCGTACCGGCAAGAAATTCGGCGATCCCGCTAATCCCCTGCTGGTTTCGTGTCGCTCCGGGGCGAAGTTCTCCATGCCGGGCATGATGAACACCATCTTGAACATCGGCCTGAACGACGAGGTCGCCGAGGGAATGATCAAACTGACCAACAACCCACGCTTCGTCTGGGATGCCCACCGCCGGCTGATCTCCATGTTCGGCACCACCGTGTTCGGCGTGGAAGACGAGGCCTTCGAACACCCCCTGGCCGAATACAAAGCCAGGAAGGGATACAAAGTCGACACCGATATGACTGCTGAAGACTGGCAGGCCATCGTCGCCACCTTCAAGGAAATCTTCAAAAAGAAAGTCGGCTTCGACTTCCCCCAGGATGTCTTCAAGCAACTCGAACTGGCCACCAAGGCCGTCTTCGAATCCTGGATGGGCAAGCGTGCCATTGACTACCGCCGCGCGACCGGCATTCCCGATGACCTGGGCACCGCCGTCAACATCGTCACCATGGTCTTCGGCAACATGGGCAACGACTCCGGCACCGGCGTGGCCTTTACCCGCAACCCCTCGACGGGCGAAAAGAAGATGATGGGTGAATACTTGCTCAACGCCCAGGGCGAGGACGTGGTGGCCGGCATCCGCAACACCGATCCCATCGAACACATGGCCGAAGTCATGCCCGAAGTCTACAAGCAATTCATGGAAATTGCCGAGAAACTCGAAAAGCACTACAAGGACATGCAGGATGTCGAGTTCACTATCGAGCGCGGTAAACTCTGGATGCTCCAGACGCGCAACGGCAAGCGCACTGCCAAAGCCGCTGTTAAGATCGCCGTGGACATGGCTAACGAAGGGCTGATTACGAAGGAAGAGGCCGTGCTGCGTGTCAGCCCGGAAAACGTGGACGCGCTCTTGCACCCTCAATTCGACGATAAAGCCCTGCAAGAAGCCGAAAAGAACGGCACCTACCTGGCGAAGGGCGTCAACGCCTCGCCCGGCGCGGCCGTCGGCCAGGTCTATTTCGACGCCGATACCGCCGAGAGAATGGCCAAAGAAGAAAAACAAGATGTCATCATGGTTCGCCCGTTCACCAAACCGGATGACGTCCACGGCATGATCGCCTCCAAAGGCGTGCTGACCAGCGAGGGTGGCGCTACCTCGCACGCTGCGGTCGTGGCGCGCCAGTTCGGCATCCCGTGCGTTGTTGGCGCCTCGGCTATCAAGATTGACCTGGAAAAGCGCCAGATGACCGTCGGCGACCGCGTCATCAAAGAAGGCGAGTGGATTTCCGTGGATGGCACGACCGGCAAGGTTTATGCGGGCAAGATTCCCACCACGGCTCCCTCCCTCGAAGAGCAAACCGAACTGATGACGCTCCTGCAGTGGGCTGATGAAATTGCCGCCCGTCCCGACATCCGCACCCTGCCGGACAGCCGCAAGACGCGCGGCCTGATGGTCTGGGCCAACGCTGACTATCCCAAGGACGCTCGTCGCGCCCGCTCCTACGGCGCTGTCGGCATCGGCCTGTGCCGCACCGAGCACATGTTCTTCGAGCCGGAACGCCTGCCCATCGTCCAGCGCATGATTCTGGCCGAAACGGTCGAAGAGCGCAAGAAGGCCCTGGATGAACTCCTGCCCTATCAGCGCAAGGATTTCGAGGGCCTGTTCGAGGCCATGGATGGCTATCCGGTTATTATCCGCCTGATTGACCCGCCGCTGCATGAATTCATGCCGGATGAAGAGAAACTCCTGGAAGAGGTAATTACCCTGCGCGTCAAGGGCGGTACCCCGAAGGAACTGGCCGAAAAGGAGAAATTACTGGCCGCCATCCGTGCCCTGCACGAATCGAACCCGATGATGGGCCTGCGCGGCGTGCGCTTGAGCATCCACATGCCCGAAATCGTCGAAATGCAGGTGCGCGCTATCTTCGAGGCCGCCGCGAACTGCGCCAAGCGCGGCATCGTGGTCAAGCCAGAAGTCATGATTCCGCTCACCGGCACCGTCAAGGAACTGGAATGGATCCAACCGCGCCTGGAGAAAATTGCCACCACCGTCATGCAGGAACAAGGCATCCAGTTCGAGTACAAGTTCGGGACAATGATCGAAATCCCGCGCGCCGCAGTGACCGCCGGTGAGATCGCTCGATTGGCTCAGTTCTTCTCCTTCGGCACCAATGACCTGACCCAAATGACCTTCGGCTACTCGCGCGACGATGCCGAGCGCAACTTCCTAGTGACATACCTGGAAGAGGGCATCCTGCCCAAGAATCCCTTCCAGACGCTCGACCGGGAAGGCGTCGGTCGGCTGATGGAGTTGGCAGTCAACGAGGGCCGCAAGACCCGCCCGGATCTGGAAGTTGGCATCTGCGGTGAGCATGGTGGCGATCCAGATTCGATCGAATGGTGCCACATCATCGGGCAGAATTACGTCTCATGCTCACCTTTCCGCGTGCCGATTGCCCGCCTGGCGGCCGCTCATGTAGCCCTCAAGTACAGCGGCACCACGATCGCCGAAGATAAGTAATCTCCCTCCGCCTAAATCAAACAGCGCGTTCCATACAGGAACGCGCTGTTTTCTTTGGGGAAAGTGAGGCTGCGCCCAACGTGCCACCCGACACAACAAGAGCCATAGCCGGGGATAATGTTACTGTGGGAACAACCACTTACCTCATCCGCCCTATGCAAATCCCTACCTTGCGCCAGCAAGCCAAAGGCTTACCTCACGCTTCGCCATGCTGACTTCCCCCCTCCTTACTCCCTTACCTGCCTGACCGCATACCGGCGCAAACGGTTGACAATAGCCATTCGTTTATCCGTTCCCGAAATTCGTTGACGGTCCGCCCCTCGACCCTTACTCAACCGTCACGCTCTTGGCCAGATTGCGCGGCTGGTCTACATCCAGGCCACGAATAGCCGCGATATGATAGGCCAACAACTGAAGTGGAATGATTGTGACCACCGGTGAGAGGAGCCAGGGCGTCGGCGGTACCCACAGGACGTAATCGGCCAGCGAAGCCGCCAGTTCATCGCCATCGGTCGCCACGGCTATGACCGTGCCACCCCGTGCTTTGGCCTGTTGAATCTGGCTGATCATTTTCTCGCGCCAGGGATCGTCAGGGGCCAGGCAGATGACCGGCAAATTCCGGTCAACCAGGGCAATCGGCCCGTGCTTCATCTCGCCGGCCGGGTACCCTTCCGCATGGATATACGAAATTTCCTTCAATTTCAAAGCCCCCTCGTAGGCGATTGGCATGTTGATGCCCCGCCCCAGGTAGAGACAGTCGCGTATATCCTTCAGCGCCCAGGCTACTTTTTCGACCTCGGCCTCGCGCCCCAGGGCTTGCCCCACCAGATCGGGAATCAGGCGCAAATCGGCCACCAGTGCACGCCGGCGCTCCGCATCCAGTAAGCCGCGCAGGTCAGCCAGCAAGACGGCTAGCATGTACTGGTCGAGCAAGGGAGCCGTAAAGGCCTTGGTAGAGGCAACACCGATCTCCGGCCCACATTGCATGGAGATCGAGCCATCCGCCAAGCGCATGGCCTGCGAGCCGATCGCGTTGACGATGCTCCACAGAGTCGCGCCTTTGCGCCGCGCCTCCTCCATCGCCGCCAGGGTATCCGCCGTCTCGCCAGATTGCGAGATCGCCAGGACCACCGTCCGGTCATTCACCAGCGGATCGCTGTAACGGAACTCCGAGGCAATCACCACTTCCGTTGGGATGCGCGCCAGACGCTCGAAGTAGACTTTGCCGACCATGCCGGCGTAAGCCGCCGTCCCGCAGGCTGTAATGTACATTCGCTCGATTATGCGCACCTTGTCTGCCGTCAGGTCCAACTCCGGGAGACGAATGTGCCCTTCCTGGAAATCCACGCGACCGGCCAGGGTGTCCGTCAGGGCGCGGACCTGTTCGTGGATCTCCTTCTGCATGAAATGGCGATATTCCCCTTTCTCGGCAGAAAGCGCGTCCCAGGCAATCGTATGCACCACGGGCGTAATCGGCGTTCCGTCGAGCGTTTCCACCTGGACCCCGTCGGCCGTGACCACTGCCATCTGGCGCGACTCGAGGAAGATCACCCGCCGCGTGTGCTCCAGGATGGCCGGAATGTCACTGGCCACGAAATTTTCCCCCTCCCCCAGGCCAATGACCACGCCCCCGGCATTGCCGATGCGCGCGCAGACAAGCCGATCGGGTTCATCGGAAGACATCAGGACGATACCATGGGCGCCGCGCAGTTGGGCGAAAGCGCGTTGTGCCGCCCGTCGAAGGTCGAGTCCAGCCGCCAACGCCCCCTCGACGAGGTGTACAATGACTTCTGTATCCGTATCCGAATTGAACTGCACTCCCTCTGCCGTCAACTCCTCGCGCAGTTCGAGGAAGTTTTCTACGATGCCATTATGAACCACGACCACGCGCCCGGTGCTGCCCAGGTGCGGATGGGCATTGCGTGCCGAGGGCGCGCCATGGGTGGCCCAGCGCGTGTGTCCGATGCCCGGCGCGCCATGCACAGGCGAATCGTGGACCAATTCCGTCAGGCGCGCCAGCTTGCCTACATCGCGGCGAACCTCGATCCTGCCATCCTGGATCACGGCCAGGCCGGCCGAATCATAACCTCGGTACTCTAGTCGTTTCAATCCAGCCAGGACGATTGGAGTAGCATCGCGCGGGCCAACGTAGCCAACAATGCCACACATACTTTCAGGTGCTCCTCGAATTTCAGTGGAAAAGGATTATACCAGAAAGAGGAGCAGCGCCCTGGCAGGCGCTGCTCCATACTGTGCCAGAATTGTTCCGGACTATTGGGCCAGCTCGATGATGGTAGGTTGCACAGTCCCGGCGTTCTCGTCAGCGTTGAACGTCACATCCAGCGTCGAACCGCCATTGACGACCAACGTAGAAACGACTATCTGACTATGAATCGCGTTGGTACTCACGCTGCCGTTGATCCTCATCGGCGCATCCGGGGCCAGGTAGGTGCCGGTTAGTTTGATGTTCGAGCCACCGTTGAAGATGATGTTCGATGTGTTCCCCAGCGGCATGTAAACCAGCAAGCCGGCAAAAGGATCACCCTCAGGGGGTGCCTTCAAGTCAATATTTGAACTACCGTTCCAGGTAATATAGCCGCTGGTCAGGTAGAAGAAGGCATCGTTGGCTTTGAGGGTCGAACCACCATTAACAATCCACTTGCCGCTTCCGCTGGCGTAGAAGCGGATACGATTCGGGGTAAAGGTGTTCGAGCCGTTCAGCGTCCAGGTGCCATTGCGGGTGTAAATTTCAATATCGGGGATAACCAAAGTCACCCCACCGTTGAACGTAATGTTCTGATCCTGGGTGACGAAAGTCACGCGGCCTGTCGGGTTGACTCTGAGAGTTGCACTGCCATTGAGGTTGAAATTACCATTCAGGCAGTAGACTCCGGGTTGGAAAACGGCTGTCCAGCCACCGTTGATCGTAATATTCCCAAACCTGCCCGGCGTAAACGTGGCCGTTTGGGTACTGTTGTTATCTGTTCTCGTTCCATTTGCGGAGCAGGTGGGTGGTGTGGGAATGGGAGGGATGAAAGAGAAGGTATCGCTGTTAATGGTCAGCGGTGCTGGGCATGGCTCAATGCCCGGCGTCACACTCGCGCCACCGTTTTTGCCGTAGGAGCCGCTCACCGTACAGCCAGGAGTATCCATCGTGATGTTCGCGCCACCGTTCAGGAACAACCCGCGGTCGCTATTGCTGTTGACAAAGATGCCGCTGTTATGTACCCGGACGTTGGCGCTACCGTTGAGCAGGAAGGTGTTGTCGCCACTGGGTTTGGTAGTCACCACGCCCGCGCCGTTGAACAGGGGGGCTTGTCCACCAGGGCGGGCGCGCGCCACAGCCTCCACACAGGTCGGCATAGACTGGACACCCACGATTTGGGCGAAGTACGGTTCCACCTGGGAGCGGACAATGACCTGAATGTACTCACTGTTCCCCACATAGGGGCTTTGCTGACCGTCATTCGGATCGCAGTCCTGGGCGGAGGGAGGATGGTTGATGACAATCTGCTCCACAGTATAGCCGTTTTGCACCAGGATTTGCTTGGCAGTATCCTGCCAGTTGGCCTGGTTGTTCACCTTGGCCAGCGCGGCTGCCAACACAGCCGCATCGGCCGCATTCTGGCTATGACGTCGCTCGGTAAAGGCCGCGCCGCCATCCACGGCCACACCGACCATTGCTACCAGGCCCAGGATCACCAATGCTACCAGTACTAATACTTGCCCACCTTGAAACTTTTTCATAATGCACCTCCTGAGAATAGAAAAGACAAGAACCCAACGAAGCCTTTATACCTAAAACCATTGTAAGACTCTTTGCTTGAATAAAATTATACGCTTTCATTACAAAATTGTAAAGTCGCTTCAGACGATGGACGATAGACGATGGACGATGAGCAATGGACTGTAGACAGTGGATAGTAGTAATATATATATATGTGAGGCAGGCCTTCAGTCTGACGGCACAACTCTCTCTGTGTGCCACGATGGTTGTCTCCTTAACTTTGCCCTATTCGTTTATTCGTTCCCAACATTCGTTGACGTATCCCCCCACTCCGCCAACAGAAGCACACCACAGCAATGTAGTTCTGACTCACCCGAGATAGGGCGGAAGGAGAACTTGCCCGGCCTCCCTGTCCTCCCCAACCGAATAAAAAAGAGCCGTCGTGCTGGCTGGACGGCTCTTGCCTCTTTCAGGCTGATCTTCTCTTACTGCGTAAGTTCCACAGTCGCGCTCGAGGACGCTTTGAAGTTCTCATCCGCACTAAACCAGATTTCACCATCAGCCGTGCCCCCATAGAAAATCGTGTCGCTGATGATCTGGCTGTGATAACCGCTCGACGCGCCGGTGCCGTTAATTTGGACCTCCGAACCCGGCAGAAGAATGGTCCCCGTCCAATACGAGCTGGAATTGCCGTTCAAGATGAAGTCGTTGCGGTTGGACATCAGGGAGTAGATCAGCAAACCGGCATAGGGGCCGCTCGTAGCTGCGCTCAATTGCACCGTCGCGCCGCCGCTGATATGCATATAGGCATCATCCTGGAAGAACAGCAACACCCCATCGCCCTCCAAGACATTGCCCGCATTGATTGTTGCCTTGCCACCGCTGATGCAGTAGATTCCTGGCTGGAGATAGGCATTGTTCTCGAGGTAAGTGGCAGGAATGTTGCCCGGTGTAACAATCTTCGTGGTGGGATTCTTTGTTCCATCCTGCGAGCAGGAGGGGGTTGGAATGATTTCTTCCAACTTGGGAGGGCAAGGATACGGCGGCACGCCGACGGTTACTACCCCCTGGACGGTGCCATCTTCATTGTAGAGTTCCCCATTTCCATCCCAGCCACCCACCACAGCATAGCCTGGGGCCCAGATGGCCGCATTACCCCCCGTGTAGAGAGCATTATCGGCTGACGAGTTCGAGAAGATTCCGCCGCCGTGTACTCTAAGAGTCACATTGCCCTGGGCTTGATAGGCCTTTACCCCTGCCGGGTCAATACAGGAAAGAGCCACCATGGCATTCCCGTCATACAGAGGCCCGTTCACAGGCGGCTGGGCACGTGCCACCGATTCGACGCAGATGGGGAATTGGTTGAACCCTACTACTGGTGCAAAGTAGGCCGGCGCGGTGCTGCGCAGGATCACCTGCACATACTCCTGATTCCCCACGTATGGGCTAGCCTTACCATCCTCCGGACGGCAATCCTGTGTCGAAGGCGGATTGTGGATCTCCATCTGTACCGGGTCGAAACCGTTCTGGGTCACAATTTGCATGGCCACTGCCTGCCAGTTGGGTTGCTGGGATACCTTTGCAAGAGCGGCGGCTAATGCGGCCGAATCGGCGGCGCTTTGCGCATGCCGGCGATGGTTAAAGGCCGAACCACCGTCCACAGCCACCCCGGTAATAGCCACCAGGCCCAGGATTGCCACGGCCACCAGAACCAGCACCTGGCCTGCTCTATTCCCATCCATGTTGCGGCTCATATTCACCTCCATTTTGGACAAGCAAAACCTTCACACTCATTTTAGCACCAAAGAGGTCGCTGCTACCTGACACTCACATTACAAAACATACCATATTATTCAAGGCACCACACACGTAGAACTCAACACTACCGCAGTCACCTGGGCACGCAACAGGATGGAGTTCCCTGCCAGAAAGGGGAGAACCGTCAGATAGCGGTATGCCACCGTGACTTGCAAGACATCGCCCGGTTGGGGATTGGGGCTGGAACGCTGGATCGTTACCGTGACATAGGTGGTATCCGTCAGATCCACTGGCGAGGACGAGGACTGGCGAATGCGCTCCTCAATACCCGCCAGGTCCGTCGGGCACATTGCCCCGTAGATGGCGCCTTCTTCGGCGGCATCGCGCAAAGCAATGTAGGACAAAAACGCCACCCCAAAGTCAATGATGCCAGCCAGGAGGATGGTCAAGGCCGTAATGGTCAAGGCCAGTTCCACCAGGCTTTGACCACGCCGCGCAGGGACGCGTTTCATTCGCTTACTCATGGATACCTCTGACTGCTATTGTCCGAATCCAGTGGCTCACAGTAAGGATCGGTAACCACAGACATCACCACGCGAATTTGTGAGGCAGTGTTATTGAACGTCAGACCAAGAGGAATCTGGGTGGCGCCTGGTGTGAAGGGCAGTACCCAAGGCCCACCTGGCACAGGAAAGCCATCACCCTGGATGCTGTACCCGGTCCAGATTGGCGTGCCTTGAATCGTAATCAGATTCAGCGCCACACCACCGCTGCTGTTCCAGTACACCGTAATATTGCTGGCAATGAAATCGCTCCCGGTCAAATCGTAAATTGTCCAGGTAACCGTCTGACCAGTCGGAATGGAGCCACTATGGCGGAGAAAACACGTCAGCGGGGTATTGGTGCGCGTCGGACTGCTGGTACGCGTCGGAGTCCGGCTAGGAGTGTAGGTCCGGCTAGGAGTGTAGGTCCGGCTGGGAGTGTAGGTCCGGCTGGGAGTGTAGGTCCGACTGGGAGTGTAGGTCCGACTGGGAGTAAGCGTGATCGAAGGAGTTAAGGTAATGGATGGGGTGTATGTCACGCTGGGCGTCAGTGTATCGGTCGGGGTACCGGTATTGGTAGGAGTGAGAGTGTCAGTGGGAGTATGGGAGGGAGTGGGAGTATGGGATGGGGTGGGCGTAGAGGATGGCGTGAGAGTCATCGTGGGAGTAAAGGTGTAAGTCGGTGTGGGCGGAATGTTCGGGGTATAGGGAGGCAGGGTCGGAGGTGCCACGGCCGAACCGACAATCTCGATTCCAACCAGCAACGTCCGAGCGTTCTCAGCGCGTACTGTGCGCGCCGAGAGAGGTACGATGGGGGCCACCGGTTCGAAGGGAGCCGCCACTGCCACGCGAATGCGGTCCCCGTTGGTCAGGTCCGGAGGTGGGCAGTGGATATCATCAGCAGTGCTGCCGGGATTGTCCGTGCCGGGACCATGATCATAGCGAATTGTCACCTCCTCGATCACGCCGAGGAAATCCGCGGCCATGGCCGCCTGCACGATCCCCGCGCAATCCTTATAGCGCGGCACGCCGCCAACCTGATTCAACCCTGAAGCGGCACCGTAACGCGCCGCCTCACGGCTAGCCGTCGCCACAATCACATAGGTCGCAATCAGCCGCCCGAGTTCCAGGATACCGAAGATGAGCATCAGGAGGACCGTCAGCACAAGCGCGAATTCCACCATCGCCTGCGAGCGTCGGGGTTGCTTCCATCTCTCTTTCCACATAATTCGCCCTCCCAGCCAGTAGCTCTCAGCGAGGCAATAAAGCGCTTACGACCTGAGGAAAATACACCAGGAGTACGGCGCTGAGAACAAAGAAAGGAGCGTAAGGAATAAAAATATTGAAAGCTTGCTGACGATAGCGGCCGCGTAGTAGCACAACCAATAGAATAATCAGGCTAACCACTCCCCCCATTAGAATCGCCAGCAAAAGCGCAAACCAGATGAGTGGCCAGCCTAACAACAATCCCAACACCGTGACCAGCGTTACATCACCCGAACCCAGGGCTTCCTCCGCGTCGGCCTCCGCGCCCAGTCGTCGCGCCCGTAGACGAGCAAAGACCTTGCCCAGCAGGTAGAAGGCATACAGAATCAGGAAGCCCGCTACCCCTCCGATCAGGGTCGCTACCCAACCGCGAACCATCACGCCGAGAATCAGAGCCAATCCCAGACCAAACAGGCTGAGCGGAGCAAGAATCAGACGATGTTCCAGATCAATTACGGTCACTGTTAACAGGTAGCCAAAGAGAAGCAAAGCCAACACGAAAGGCAGTTTGGCTGGCGGCTGCAGCCAGAGATAGCCCCCTGCCACTACGCCCAGCACTTGCACGGCGTAGACGCGCCAGCCGCGCCGCCGTCCACACGCCGGACAGGAACGCAGGAACAGATACCGTCCCCACGGGTAAGGCCGACCGCAGACGGGGTTCAGACAGCTAGGGCGGCTCAACTTGAGCGTGGCCGGCAACACATCTGCCAGATAGTTCACCAGCCAGCCAACAAACCACCCCAAAAGGATGGTGAGGAAAATTGGTATCATTTTTTACATTATAACAAAAATCAGGGGCATAGGAGCATTAACGGAGGTGCAAATTGTTCCGCCGATCACTACACGCGCGCTTGGCGAAACCCGCCTCTTGTCTTACAATCAGACACGCTCAGGAACAGGAGAACGTATGGAAAAATTCATTATCGAAGGTGGAATACCGCTCAAAGGGGAATTAACGCCGGCCGGCAACAAGAACGCGGCCCTGCCTATCCTCGCCGCGACCCTCTTGACCGACGAGGCTGTCGTTCTGCATAACGTCCCCAACATCCGCGACGTGAACGACATGCGCAAATTGATCGCCAGCCTGGGCGTGGAAATCCAGGAATTGGGCAAGAACTCCTGGCGGGTACAGGCGCGCCAGGTCCGTCCGGCCGACCTGGATCCGGATCTCTGCCGCCGGATTCGGGCCTCGATTCTGCTAGCCGGCCCGATGACGGCCCGCGCCGGTGGCCTGCGCCTTTCTCCCCCCGGCGGCGATGTCATCGGCCGACGGCGCGTGGACACGCACATTCTGGCTCTGCGCGCCCTGGGCGCTCAGGTGCACTACCAGCGAGCCTTTGAGTTCAAGGCCAGCCGCCGCCTCAAAGGTGCCGACATCCTCCTCGACGAGGCCTCCGTCACTGCTACCGAAAATGCGATCATGGCCGCTGTCACCGCGCGCGGTACGACCATCCTGCGCAACGCCGCCTCCGAACCCCACGTCCAGGAACTCTGCCACATGTTGAATACCCTGGGCGCGCGCATTCGCGGCATTGGCTCGAATACTGTATACATTGAAGGAGTAGAGGCCCTGCACGGCGGCGAGTTTACCATCGGGCCTGATTACCTGGAGGTCGTCAGTTTCATCGGCGCAGCGGTGGTGACGCGCGGCGAAATTCGCATCCGCCAGGCCGCCCCGCAATACCTGGAAATGATTCGCTTCGTCTTCCATCGCCTGGGAGTCGATTGGGTGGTCGAGGGCGAGGACATCTTCGTCCCTGCTCGCCAACGTCTACGCATCCAGCCCGATTTAGGCAACGCCATTCCGGAGATCAAGACCAATATCTGGCCAGCCTTTCCCACTGACCTGACCAGCATTGCCATCACGATTGCCACGCAAGCGCGCGGCAATGTCCTCTTCCACGACTGGATGTATCCAGGCCGCATGTACTTTACTGACAAACTGGTTGCGATGGGCGCGCAGATCGTCTTGTGCGATCCCCACCGCGTCATCGTCAGCGGGCCAACGAAACTCTATGGAGAAAAAGTGGAAAGCCCCGATATTCGCGCCGGCATGGCCCTCCTCCTGGCGGCCCTGGCCGCGCAAGGCCAATCTACTATCCGCAACATCGGACAGATTGATCGCGGCTATGAAAACGTAGATGGGAAACTACGCGCCCTGGGGGCGCGCATCGAACGCGTTAGCGAATAACTCCTCTACGGCAACGCCTGCTGGCCTTTTTCGGCAGAATCCAGCCCCTCCTCGTCAGGAAGAGAGGGGCTGGCTGTTTGTCAACCGGTAATGGGCCGACCCTGCCCCTCACTGCGCTGGCTGGGAAGTCACTTCCAGGAACTGCTCGACCACCTCGCGCAGAATTCGTTCCGGCAAAGCACCAACCTGCCGATGTACAACCTTGCCACCATAGACGAACAGCAAAGTGGGGATCCCCTGAACACCATATTTCATCGCCCACTCAGGATTCTCGTCGGTGTTCACTTTCGCCACCACCAGTTTGCCGGCCTTTTCTTTGGCGATCTTATCAAGCACCGGCGCGATCATCTTGCAGGGACCACACCAGGGCGCCCAGAAATCCACAATGACCGGCAGCGGATTCTGCAACACGGTCGTCTCGAAAGCCGCATCAGTGACATGAATGGGTTCATCGTTCATGCGCAAGCTCCTTCACTCCTGAAAAATTTGATATTCCGAAGTAACGCGTGCTGCCCGGCGCAACATCGCCCCAACCGAACAATACTTTTCCTCGGAGAGCCGAATCGCCTGTTCCACATCCTCAGGCCGGATCTGATCGCCCCAGAGCAAATAGGTCACGTGAAGATCCGTCCAGATGCGAGGATGCTCCTGGGCGCGCTTGCCCCGTACCCGTACACGAAAATCACGCAGCGACACACGCTTCTTCTGCAAAATACTGACGATATCCATGCCTGTACAACCGGCCAGAGCCGCCAGTAAGAGCTGCATGGGGCCCACTCCCGGCTTACCATCCAGTTCACCCATCTGTACCTGGCCGCCGGCCTCGTTACGCGCCACCAGCGTCAGATCGCCTTTCCATTCGGCTGTGATTTCCGTCCATTCCTCGCTCATCTCGTTCCCTCGCTCTTGGGCACTCACGCCCTGTAGAGATCGTCCTTCCGGCAGAACTCTCACCAGTCCACCGTGCTTGCCACCGGCGTTGCTCCGCCTTCAGTATATCACTATAGATGCAAAAATGGCAAAAAAGAGGCAAAATTCGATGGATGATAGACGATGGACGAGGGACGATGGATCGTGGACGATGCTTCGCCAACAGTATCAAAATTCCAGTATAATCATTCCGCTATGAGTGAACGATGGACTCGTTGGCGGGCCGGTCTGGCACGCAGCAGTGCGGCCGCCTTTGGACGACTGGCAGCCTTGCTGGGCGCCACCGAGATAACCGCCAATACCTGGGAAGAACTAGAAGGCTTGTTGCTGCAAGCCGACCTTGGCCTGGCAACGACCACCTCTGTCTTGAACGCCTTGCGCGAGGCCGTCCATCAGCGCGGCCTGACCCGCACCAGCGACTTGCGAGAACTGCTGGCGACCGAGTTGCGCGCCCGTCTGATAGAACCGCCTGCGCTTGACTTCACCACCTGTCCGACGGTCATCCTGTTGGTCGGCGTCAACGGCTCGGGCAAGACCACCACCGCTGCCAAGCTGGGACGTTACTTCGCCGACCAAGGCAAGCGCGTGCTACTCATCGCGGCCGATACCTTTCGCGCCGCCGCCATAGACCAGTTGCAGGCTTGGGCAGAACGCTTGGGCCTGCCGGTGATCGCCGGCCAAACGGGCGCCGATCCCGGCGCCGTGGTCTACGATGGTCTCCAGGCAGCGCTGGCACGCGGCTACGAAGTTGTCCTGGTGGATACCGCCGGCCGCCTGCACAGCCGCTACAACCTCATGGAGGAGCTCAAAAAAGTGCACCGCGTGGCCGGCAAAGCCCTGCCCGGCGCCCCACACGCCGTCTGGCTGGTATTGGACGCCACCACCGGCCAGAACGCCCTGGCTCAGGCCCAGGCGTTCCGGCAAGCTGTCGGCGTGACCGGCCTCGTCCTCGCCAAACTGGATACCTCCGCGCGCGGCGGTATGGCCTTTGCTATTCAACAATCCCTCGGCCTGCCTATTTTGTTCGTCGGCCTGGGAGAGAAAGCCGAAGACCTGCTTCCTTTCGAACCAGCTGCCTTCGTGCGAGGCATTCTCGAATCCTGAATCGAAGAGGCAAAGACTATGCAAGACTTACTCGAAAAACTCCAAACGGCAGAAGACATCTTGCGCCAGTTAATGGTGCGTCTTTGACTTAGCCAACAAGGAAAGGCAACTGGCAGAATTCGAGAAAGAAATCGCCGCCCCGGATTTCTGGTCCGACCCAGCGCGCGCACAACGCATCAGCAAGATCACGGCTGACCTGCGCGAAGAAGTGGACGATTGGCGCAGGCTGGAACAACGCCTGCGCGACGCCAGGGAACTGGCTTCTCCGGATGACGATTCCCTGCGCCCAGACCTGGAAGCCGAGATCGCGGCCATCGAAGTCGAACTTGTGAAACGTACCCGCCAGGCGATGTTCTCCGGGCCCTACGACGCCGGCGATGCCCTGCTCGCTATCCATGCCGGCGCCGGCGGCACCGATTCGCAAGATTGGGCCGCCATGCTCCAGCGCATGTACCTGCGCTGGGCAGAACGTCATCGCTTCGCCACCGACATCCTGGATTTGAGCGAGGGCGAGGAAGCTGGCATCAAGTCGGTCACCATCGCCGTAGAAGGGAAATACGCCTACGGCTACCTGCGCGCCGAGAAAGGCGTGCACCGCCTGGTACGCCTTTCGCCTTTCGACGCCGCCCACCGCCGCCACACCTCCTTCGCCTTGGTCGAGGTCTTGCCACAGGTCGCTATGGATGACCCCGAAGTCCAGATCGACCCCGCCGACTTAAAGATTGACGTCTATCGCTCCTCCGGAGCCGGCGGACAAAACGTTCAGAAGAATGCCACAGCCGTGCGCATCACCCACATCCCTACTGGCCTGGTCGTCACCTGTCAGAACGAACGCTCGCAGGTACAGAATCGGGAAAACGCCATGCGCGTCCTGCGCGCTCGCCTGCTCGAACTCAAGCGCGCCCAGAAAGAAGAAGAAATCGCTATCCTGCGCGGCGAATACCTGAAGGCCGAATGGGGTAACCAGATTCGTTCCTACGTCATGCACCCCTACCAAATGGTCAAGGACCATCGCACCGAGTTCGAGACCTCCAATATCACTGCCGTTCTGGACGGTGATCTGGACGAATTCATGGAAGCCTACCTGCGCAGTGCCGCTACGTAGGCAGAAAAAACGAGGCTTTTTTGGACATGTCTGCCCTTCGCTTTCCAAACGTCCTGGTCGTTGGTGGCACGGGTTTTCTGGGCTGGCACGCCGTGCAGGAATTTCTACGGCGCGGCTACCGCGTGCGCGTGGTAGCCCTGCCGCCCTTGCCCGCCGATGATCTCTTCCCGCCCAGCGTGGAAGTATATCTGACTGACATCAACGCCCTGGAAGACGAGGCACTCCTTACCTTGCTACATGGACAGGACGCCCTGGTCTTCGCGGCTGGCGTGGACGATCGGATTGTGCCCCCCAAGCCCGCCTATCCCTTCTTCTACCAGGGTAACGTCGCCGGCCCAGCGCGCCTGTTCCGCCTGGCGCGCCAGGCCGGCATACGGCGCGCCGTGCTACTCTCCTCATACTTCGTACACTTCGCCCACCTCTGGCCCAAACGCAGACTGGCCGATCGACACCCCTACATCCGCAGCCGCCTCGAGCAAATCCAGGCCTGCCGGCAAGCCGCGGCGGACGCGATGGAGGTGATGATTCTCGGCTTGCCCTACATTTTTGGCGCCATGCCCGGCCGAATTCCCCTCTGGAAACCGCTGGTAGATTACCTGCGCGCCAGCCGAATCATCCTCTACCCGCGCGGCGGAACGGCCTGCGTCAGTGTCCAAAGCGTCGCGCAGGCCATTGTCGGCGCGGTGGAACAAGGCCAGAGCGGCGCTTATTACCTGATCGGCGACGAAAACCTGACCTGGAAGCAGATGTTGCGCGGATTGGCAGAAGCTATGGGCGTCGAACGCACCATCCTCTCGCTCCCCAATGTATTCGTTCGCCTGCTCCTGCTTCTGGTCAAAGGATGGCACGCCCTCCACGGCAAGGAAAGTGGCCTTGACCCGCTTCACCTAGCTGATCTTCAAACCGCCAAGACCTTCTTCGATCCCGAACCGGCTCGTCGCGCCCTGGGATTCGCGCCCGGTGACTTGCGCCGGGCCTTTGCAGAAACCGTCCGGGCTTGTCTGGGATGACTATGGTTTCCCTTTACCGTATTCTCCTGCTCCTCCTGTTCCTGACCGCCTGCGCCCGCCCCGTCGGCGGTGTCCCAGTAACGATCCTGGATGAGAATCAAGAGTACCGACTGGTTTCGCGGGAACGCGTCCCGGCCACGTGGTTGGAGGAGGCTGGCCTGACCCTGAGCGAGGCTGACCGCGTGCTGTACCAGGATCAGGCCGTGACACCCGACGCGCCACTCCCACCAGCCAATGCCTACCTCGTGCAAATCCGCCGGGCAAAGAACGTGACTCTCCTGACGCCCGACGGTCAGCGCGCCTTCCAGACCAACGCCGGGACAGTTGACGAACTCCTGAAAGAAGCAGGTATCTCTCTGCAGGAAGGAGATGCGCTCTTCCCGCCCGCCGAAACGCCACTCCACAATGGCATGACCATTACCTATCAGCCCGGTCGTGCCCTGACCGTTCTCGTAGATGGTCGCCAGCTGACCATTCGCTCCGCCGCCAAAACCGTCGGGCAAGCCCTGGCCGAAGCCGGCCTGCCCCTCACTGCCCTGGACTACAGCCTGCCCGCCGAAGATCAACCTCTCCCCGCCGATGGCCAGATTCGCATCGTGCGCGTGGTCGAAACCGCCACGCTGACCCAACACACCATTCCCTACCAATCGCGCTTCGAGGCTTCCGCCGAACTGGAACTGGACCAGACCGCCTTGCTCCAGCCTGGCGAGGCCGGCCTGGCTATCCGCCGCACGCGCATCCGCCTGGAGGACGGCCAGGAGACGGCACACCAGGCCGAGGAAGAGGCAGTCGTCCGCCCACCACAGGACCGCGTCGTAGGGTATGGGACGAAAATCGTCATCCGCACAGCCATCGTGGACGGAGTTACCATTGAATACTGGCGCGCCCTCCGCATGTACGCAACTTCCTATTCCCCCTGTGGAGGCGGTACCCAAACAGTTTGCTACTACTACACAGCCAGCCGCAAGCCCGTCCAGAAAGGCGTGGTGGCCATGAAGCGCGCCTGGTATTATGCTTTTCGGGGACAGCCCCTATACATCCCCGGCTACGGCTGGGCGACCGTGGAGGACGTAGGCGCCGGTTTTCCCGACGGCCGCTACTGGATTGACTTGGGCTGGAGCGAGGAGGAATACCAACCCATGACCGGCTGGGTTACCGTCTACTTCCTGACACCCGTCCCCCCCGATCCCGTTTACCTGTTGCCCTGACCCGCTTGAGTCCGGCAGGGTAACCAACGAAAGCCGAGCTGTCATGAACGAACCTTCTCTCCCTCCTTTGCCGGTCGCTCCTTTGCTCCGCCAGTATAACCTGCGTCCCAGGAAAGGGTTGGGGCAATCCTTCTTGCAAGAGAACCATGCCCTGCAACGCATTCTCCACGCGGCCGAGATTCAAGCCGAAGATGAGGTATTAGAGATCGGTGCGGGCCTGGGTCACCTGACGCGCTACCTGGCGCTGCAGGCTAAACGCGTCGTCGCCGTGGAACTGGACGAACGCCTGTTTCCCATCCTGCAGACTATCCTCGCTCCCTACGCGAACGTCCAGTTAATCCACGGCGATATCCTTGCCCTGGCGCCGGGCGACTTGATGAGCATACCAGGTTATCTGGTGGTCGCCAACATCCCTTACTACATTACTTCCGCCCTGATTCGCCATCTTTTAGAGGCGGAACCCCGGCCGCGTTGCCTGGTCTTGACGGTCCAACGCGAGGTCGCCGAGCGAATCTGCGCTGGGCCGGGAGCACTGAGCCTGCTGGCACTCTCCGTACAGGTATATGGCCAACCAACCATTGTCGCCCAAATCCCTGCCAACGCCTTTTATCCACCTCCCAAAGTCTCCTCCGCGGTCGTGCGGATCGAGGTCTACCCGAAGCCGCGGATCCCTGCCGAAAAACTGTCGCGCTTCTTCACGCTGATTCGGGCTGGTTTCTCTCAAAAGCGGAAAACGCTGCGCAATGCCCTGGCAGCCGGCCTGGCTTTGCCACCCTCAGAAGCGGCGCGCCGCATTCAGCGCGCCGGTCTGGACCCGAACCGTCGCGCCGAAACCCTCCGCCTGAGCGAGTGGGAGCAATTGCTCGACGCAGAGTAAAGTGCCTACTTCGTCCTTCGCCGCAAGTCGCGATACTGGCCGCGCAGCTGCCAGACGCGCAGCGCGGCTTCCATTTGTATCCCCAAAGACATTTTCGATTTCCCCCAACGCCGATCGGCAAAATAAATGGGTACCTCGGCAATCCGATAGCCAAGGCAATACGCCAGGTAGGCCATTTCCACCAGGAACACGTAACCGCTGGCACCGATGCGTTCCAGTGGCATAGCCCGTAAGGCCTCCGCACGCCAGAGACGGTAGCCGGTCGTCACATCGCGCAAGGGCAAGCCCAGGATCGTGCGAGCATAGAAATTCCCCCAGGCCGAGAGCGCCTTGCGCCAGAGCGGCCAGCGTTCGTCCACCGCCCCGCCCCTCACATAGCGCGAACCGAAGACCACCTCGCACTCCCGCAGACGTTCGGCCATGCGCGGCAAAACACTCGGATCGTGGGAGAAATCCGCGTCCATCTGGGCAATGGCCTCCGCCCCGCCCTGCCAAGCCACCTCGAACGCCTCCAGATAGGCCGAACGCAATCCTAACTTTCCGCTGCGATGTAAGACGCTCATCCGGCCAGGGTAGGCGCGAGCCAATTCTTCGGCAAGGCGCCCTGTGCCATCCGGACTGGCGTCATCCACCACAACGACGCGTACATCGAGAGGTAACGCCAACAAAGCGGAGACCAGGCCAGGCAGGTTCTCCGCTTCGTTATATGTGGGGATAGTCACTGCAATTTGCAGAACACGCCTCCTAGGCAGCCACCAGCGCGCTCTTGAGTTGTTCGAGGGAGGAGTACTGGCCGGCAGCACCCTGGACTATCCCAAAGCGCAGCGCCAGGCGCTGATGGTTACGACGCTCGCGCTCGCGATCCTTAAGCGGATAGAAGTAATCCAGTGATTGTTCAAGGCGAGTCCGCAAACGCTCCTCAAGAATGGACAGATCCGCGGGCGAGGCCACTAGGATGAAACCGGTCGGACTGATATGACCGAGGAAATGATCAGGCTTACCAATCTCACGCAAGGCGTTCTGAATCATTAAACTCATTGCTCGCAAGACATCATCGGAAGCCACAAAGCCATAGGATTCGCGGAAGGCTTCCAGATTTTGCAGGGAAACGATCAAGATCGCCCAGGACTCTGCCTGCAAACATTCGGCCAGCCGTTCATCCACCGCTGCGCCTTCCGGCAAGCCGGTAACCGGATTGGTCGGCACCAGGCGCCTGGCACGCTGCAGGACATTCTGGACGCGCAAGCGCAATTCCTGCACATCGAAGGGCTTGGTCAGGAATGCCTCCGCACCGGCCTCCAGTCCTTGCAGACGATCCGCCCGGTCGCGCTTCTCGGTGAGAAAGATGATCGGTATATCCTGGGTACGTCGGTCCGCGCGCAAACGTCGTGCTACTTCAAAACCATCAATATCCGGCAGACGAATATCCAGAATGACCAAGTCAGGGCGATGAGCCTGGCAGGAGCGTACCCCATCCTCACCCCAATTCACCGTGAAGACCTCGTAACCCTGGACACGAAAATAGGCGTTGAGCATGTCGGCGATGTCCAGGTCGTCCTCAATGATTAACAACTTGGGCTTCGTCTCTGCCATCTCACCTCGGCCAGATCAGGCATTTGGTTCTTTCTGGATGACGAACTCACATAGTTCATGGCCCATGGCCACACACTTGGATTCATTGACGCGGAATTCCAAACCGCCCGAAACCCAAGAAAGCATGGCTTGCAGCAGACCTGTCGCGATGAAACAAACAGGATTATCCGCGCCGCTACGGCCCCAACAGACAGGGCAACGGTGAATCTTCCACAGGAACTCATTCTCTGTCTCTTCGACAGTCGTCTCCTGATCGGTAATCTGGGAGAAGATCTTCGCCGCCGCCGGCAAGCCAATGCGCAGTTTGGCCTGCAAGGGCAAAACTTTGAACGCCAGATCGCCTACGCCAGCCAGCGCCCCGAAATTGCGTAGCGCATCGTTGAAGGTCGCGCGCCCAGCGCGCAGGGCCAGTCCCCTTCCGCCGCGCGGTCCATACATTTCCTCCAGGGCAATGTGAATCGAACTGAAATCGGCAAAATCGAACTCTCGTTCGAGATTATCCGGCGGATAGTTGTCAATCAAGTGACCAAGACCAGCCAGGTTCAGAATGGCATTCAACCCGTTTTTGCCCATCACTTCCTCATAGGCTTGCAGGGCAATGCGGGCAAATTTATTGGCGTAATAGAAGCCGCTCTTCGGTATTCTCTCCATAACAGACCGCCTGTCAGATGAGTTTCGCCAGGTCTTCTGCCGCCCGACGCATATCCAAAAAGATCAAACCCAGTTTTGCCTGCTCGCGCGCCAGAGCGGTCAAGACGGCTTCTTCCCCCACCGACATGAGGACAACATATCCCTTTTGACCCTTAATATAGACCTGCTCCAGCGAACCACGCCCCAGTTCCGTTGCGATCCGTTCGCCAAGCGACAACATCGCCGCCGACATAGCCGAGACGCGATCCTCCTCTACCCCCTGCGGCAACGCTGAGGCAATGCTCAAACCATCCACACTGACCACCGCCGAGGCTTCGATATCCGGCGAAGATGCCTGCAATTCCCGCAGGCGATCTACCATGAGTTGCGTACGATTCTTGGTCAAAGTTGCCTCCTTGTCTCAACAAAAGAATTGCAGCCGTGAGACAGCCTGTTAAGAAACTTAGCATTCAGTGGGGTATTGGCACGCCTGCTATCCTTCCACACAATCCGGATAGCATCTGCCCGCCAGGCATCCCCGCGAAACTGCTATTGCTAATTTAGCACAGGGCGAAATATGTGTCAAGTTCATAACTGGACAACCTTACCCCTCTGTTAGGTCTTCCTTAAAAAATCTACCTATCGAACTCGCCAACTTCCTGATCGTTCACCAGGACGATATAATGCCCGGAAGCATAGCCGCTCAGCGGAACCTGGGCCTCGAAAGGCGCGAGCACCTGCACGCATACCTTCCCTTCCTCCTCTACCGAGTAGATTTCCACGCGAATATGCCCGCGCTCATCCGGGGCAGATACGGCCACGCGCAGCATGTGACAGGGCGTCGGTAAATAGCCCTGCAAGGCCAGCACAACCGGAACAGGTTGACCCTCGCGCACGAGCAATTGCGCCGAATCCAGGTAAACCGGTCCCTTGTGTAGATGTTCGTCTCCTGGGCGGGGCGCCAGGTGCTCCAGGGGCACAGGGGAAGGCAAGAGATCCGGCGGAGAGGTAGCCGGTCGCTCCTCAACCGGGGAGGTCGGCAAGGGCGTTACCCCGCTCCCAGGAGTCGTCGTGGTCGCCACAGGCTGGCTACCGCAGCCCGCCAGGAAAAACAGCAGAAGGAACAAAGACAGCCTACCTCTCATCATGACCTCCATTTCTCCTTCCAGACGTTTTCTTGCCCCTGGCTGTTCCCATCATCTGCTGACGGCAACCCAACCTGTCAGCGGCACGCTTATCCTTTCACCACCGCTACGGGCTTCAAGCGCGCCACTTTACGAGCAATGCCGGCCCGCGTCACTGTCTCGACCACCATGTCCACATCCTTATACGCCTGAGGAGCCTCCTCGGCCAAACCGGGCATGGAGCCAGCGCGCACCTTGATTCCACCCCGCTCCAATTCCTGACGGAGTTGCTCCCCGCGCACCTCCTTCTTGGCCTTAGCGCGGCTCATCACCCGCCCAGCCCCATGACAGGTAGAGCCCCAGGAACGCTCCATGCTGCGCTCCGTGCCGATCAAGACCCACGAGGCCGTGCCCATGCTGCCCGGCACAAGGACCGGCTGCCCGATTTCCTGGTACTCGGCCGGTAGTCCAGGTGTGCCGGGGCCGAAGGCGCGCGTGGCACCTTTGCGATGCACACAGACTCGTACCGAACGGCCCTCCACCTCGTGCGTCTCAATCTTCCCCATATTATGGGCAATATCGTACACCTGAACCAATTGCCAGCCAGATTGGAAGTGGGGTGCGAACGTTTCCTCGAACGCTCGTCGCGCCGAATGCGCCAACAACTGGCGGTTGGCGAACGCAAAGTTTGCCGCCGCCCGCATCGCCCCCAGGTAGGCCTTTCCCTCCGGCGAGTTGAGCGGGGCACAAACCAGTTCCCGATCGGGCAACTCGATTCCATAGCGGCGCACCGCGCCCTGAAATTCCTGGATGTAGTCACTACAGATTTGATGTCCCAGGCCCCGCGATCCACAGTGAATCTGCACCGCCAGGCAACCCTGACGCAAGCCCATGACTTCCGCCGCGTGGGCATCGAAGACCTGCTCCACCACGTCCACTTCGATGAAGTGGTTTCCGGCTCCCAGAGAGCCAATCTGCTCTCGTCCGCGTTGTTTGGCACGCTCGCTGACGCAGGCTGGATCGGCGCCCTCCATCCTGCCGAACTCTTCCGTGCGTTGCAAATCGGCCTCGCTGGCAAAACCATGTTCGAATGCCCAGCGCGCCCCCTCGCGCAGGATGCGATCCAGCTCTGCCACGTTGACCCGCACCACGCCCTCGCTCCCCACACCGCTAGGGCAGTAACGGTTCAGCAACGTGGCCAGTGTATCCAGATACGGTTGCGCGGCCTCGTACTCAATCCCCGAGGCCAGCAGGCGAATCCCACAGTTGATGTCATACCCGATCGCGCCCGGTGAGATCACCCCATGCGGATACTCGGTCGCCGCCACGCCACCGATCGGGAAACCATATCCCTGGTGCATATCCGGCATGACAACCACCGCCCCCACCAGTCCCGGCAGGGTTGCCGCGTTGACCGCCTGTTCCAGTGACAGGTCCTCGCTAACCTGTTCGAGTAAGCGGCGCGTGGCAAAAATACGCACCGGCACGCGCATATCGTGACGGTAAGAACGCGGAATCTCCCACTCGTATTCGCTAATTTGGATCAAGTCCTGTAGCCGCATCTGCCACCTCCTCTGCCATCACTCCATATCCGAAAACCTGGCTGCTGTCCACTACACGTCGAAGATAATTTCGGTCTCCAATCCTTGCGGCGTAGGGCGAATCTGCAAGTTATGAAACGTGACGGCCTTGATGGTTTTCATCAGGGAGCGAATCGGCGCACCGTGTAGCCTGGCCTGCAACCGATATCCTTGCGCATCCACCGTGAGGACAGGCTCTACTGTATCGAAAGCCAGACGTTCCTGCTCGGCAAGGTACACTAATTCCGACAGAAACGCCACCAGGAGCGCCTCGCCATCCGACGCAGATAGCGCAAGCGAGCGTTCCACCGCACCTTCCTCTGCAAGAATGACGCCAGCCAGGGCATACATGCCGGCCGCCGCCTCTCGAAACAACGTCGGCAAATCCGGCGCCCAAACCCGCAAAGCCCAATCCGCCGTATGAGGAATCTCCTCGTAACCGGCCAGTGGACGTTGCCCCTCCATGCCTACAACTGCACAAACTGCTCGACTGGAACGACGAACACCACGCCGCGCTTTTGTCCTTCGCCCGCTGGCGTACAGCGGGAACGCAGAATCTGCAAGGCTTCCTCGACGCGCGGCGGCTCCACGCCAATGAGCAGTGTGACCATTCCCCGCCGCAGGATTCCACCCGTGGAAGCCACACGCGTCACCCGCAAATCGGCGGTTGTCAGAGCCTGAACGACGTTCTCAGCCTCACTATCTCGGATAATCGCCAGGATGAGTTTCATGATTGCCTCCTTCCGCCGGACCGTCAGAGTTCTTCGTAGTGTTCCACCGGCAGGGCAAAGATCGTCGCCCCACCAACCGTTACCGGCACCGGCGCCGGCATTGGCAGAGGAGCGCCCTCCACCGGCACAGCCAGGTACTCAATGCGCTGGCGACAGATTTTGCGCAAACTAGCCACTACCTGCTCTTCCAGCCCCTGCGGCAAACCGATCAGCAGCGTGGCATTCCGCCGCCCCAAAAAGCCACCAGTACTGGATAGATGAATAACCGGTATGTCGAATACAGCCAGAGCGCGCATCGCCATGTCCACATCTTGCTCCTGCACCACCACCACCATCAGCCATTGGATCGAAGTAGTTTCTGCCATTCGGCCTCCTGATCGCGCTTAATCTACGGACACTATGGTCTCGCTGGGATCCGGCACAGTTACACGCTGGCCATTCACGAATTGAATCACCGTCTCGTCCAGACGACGTGTCACTTGTGTGCCTCTATATTGTACAACAACTGGCCAGGGAAAAGGATTCTTTCCGCTCAAAATGACACGGCGCGGGCCAGAGAAGCGTACGCCGAGGACATCCAAAAACAACCCAACCGGCGCCAGGCCGCCCAGGTGCCCACGTTCACCCAGGCCGGCGCCAGTCTCGGCATGGTAAGTCTGAAAGAATGAGTGCCGATGCTTGAGATTCCAAACCACAGCGGCCATGATACGCTCCAGAAGACGCGTGGCTTCTTCACGTCGTCCATAAGCCAGCAAACCTTCTCCAATCAATTGAAGCCAGGGAAGGTAATACCCGTATGCCTTCATGGCCTCCGCCAAGTCCTTTTTCGAATTTCCGGAGCGGTGCGTGGCCGGGAAAGATAACAGGACTTCGTCCAGCCTCAGCCAGCGGTTGATTAACGCACCGGCGCGCTCTGCCTCCGGAATCTCCGCCCAGAGCGGCAGAAGCAACGTGTAGTCCTCGCCTGCACAGTCCATCACCGCTATACTCCATACATCCTGTTTGGCCAGTCCGTCCACTCGGACTTCCTCCAACGCCGTGAACAGTCCGCGCGTCACCGCGATTGCCTCCGTCGGTCGCCAGTCGAAATCCTCACGCTGCAGCACCTCCCGCCGACGCCTCTTGCCCTCCCAACCATGTACAACCACTTCGGGCCGACGCGTAGCCGTCCCTCTCCACCGTACACGAATCAGAAGACGAGCGATCCTCTCCAAAGGCTTCTTTACTTCCAAAACACCATTGCCCCGTTGTTGGTGCAACCTCACCCCGCGCGGCGAATGATGGGAGGCAAAGTCACGTTGCCGATAGCCGGGCGGATTGGCTTGCCAGCATGCCTCTACGCCGCTCCGGATGGTATCCACTAGCGTAGCGATCTCCTGTTTCTCCACAGAGCAGTTCAGAATTTCCGCCATGCGCGCTAACAACTGCCCTTCGCGGTAAAGCATAGCTCCCAAGCGCGGATCTTCGATCGCGGTCGCTATCTTGCGCCACCCCAACCCCTCTGCCGGAACGTTCTCCGGCCCAACCTGCAAGGGATGCTCCCACTCCGGGAAACCATCCCCGTCACGGTCATGCTCTGGGGAAAACCACAGGCGGTAGAAAGCTACCAACTTGTGGAACACCGATTCCAGAAACCGCCTGTCCTGGTGCGGCCAATATCCTTGCCAGGCCAAGGAGGCCAGCAAAGGGGCCGCCAGACAACGGCCGCGCTGACCCGCCAGCCCCGGCCGACAATCCACAAAACCATCCTCTCGCCAGGTAGCTAGAAAGTTTGCGAGCAACCCTTGGGCTATCTCGGGAGCGCCGGGTAGGAGGCTGGCCAGGTAATACGCTTCCAGCGGCGTCTGTCCGCTCCAGAGAGACGGATGGTCACTGCCATCCGAGCGGCGCGCCAAGCCATATTCCGAACGACGCGCCAGAACAAAGGAAGGGAACGGCAACGCTGACGTCGCGCCCAAAAGCAAACGAAAGGCCTCCTTTTGACTTAACGCCAGCGCCGCGTCCCAATCGGGATCACCTGTCTGAATCTCCACCGTTTGGGAAGCGTTGAGCAACTCCAGGCGGACGCGTTCGGCCTCCCAGGGGCAAGCCACTGTTCGACGCGCCTGTTCGAAGGCCGCCTCCCTCTCCTCGGCAGTCGCCAACGCCCAAGTGAACGTATGTGGCGTATTGGGTTCCAGAACCAAATCCAGAGCCAGGGCCGGGTAGGGGCCTGTGCCCGCTTGTGGTCCGCCAGTCAAAAACAAGACAATTGCCAAGCCACCTGCTGCGCCGGCCAGGACATGGGTCAGCTGTAAGCGCGTTGGCCGCATGGCCTGTCCCTCCAGGGGAAGGAGAAAGGCACACTGTTCGAACGTTAGTTTCAGGGGAACCATAGAGCGATTCACCAGACACCAGCGTCCAGCCACCACCCTCGGCCCAGGTTTCCAGTATTCGACCTCTACCCCCAGAGAAGGAACAGGAGCAAACCGCACTTCCAGGAAATTCGGATAGAACGCACACAGACGCGGTGGCTCGGCAAAATCCAGGGGCGCGCAAAGCACATCCCCACCAAGCAGAAAACGCGGGAAGAGCCGCAGTGCGCGCGCCCGCAGACCAAACGTGGTAGAAAACGCCAATGCCGCAGGTTCTCCCCCTCCCCCAATCTCCAATTCCCACGTCTGATCATCCCAATAATCCGTCTCGCCCAAACGGGCATCCGCAGAGAGCGATAGGACCAGCGGGTCACCTGGACCAAGATTCCAAGGACGCATACCTTCCGAGTATAATACCAATTGCGTTTTCCATGACCATGTGTTTGGTTCCTGGCTCATTCTGGCAATTGCCCATGAGCTGCCCAATGCCTGCCAGAAGTCGTTTATAATTACGCTTACGACTAACGCCCAATTCTCCCAGAGTATTTCCTGGTTCGCACCACACAATCCTCTCGTCCCGATTCCTATGCCTCTGTTTTTCGAAGATCTTCACCCCGGCTTATGCCTTCGCACGCCGGGTCGCGTGATCACGGAAGACGATGTCACAGCCTTTGCCAGTCTCACTGGCGACGACAACCCCATTCACACGGACGCCGAATTTGCCAAAACCACGCCTTTCGGTCAGCGAATAGCCCATGGTCTGCTTGGCCTGTCGATCATCTTGGGCCTGGCAAGTCACGGTGACATCCTGAAAGGCAGCGTGCTGGCTTTCCGCGAAATCGTAAACTGGAAGTTCGTCAAGCCGGTTTTCTTTGGCGATACCCTTCGAGCGGAACTGGAAGTCCGCGAGACGAGGGACTTGCCAGGAATGCAAGCAGGGATGGTGAGTTTGCATATCAAGGTCAGAAATCAACACGACGAGACCGTGATGAAAGGAGTATGGAAAGCGCTCATTCGGAAGAAGGAGGGTTCCGCATGAGTCCGTCGGCCCCGCCTTCCAAAAAGCGTCTTCCTGATGATCCAGCCGAGGAGCCAACCCGTACTGACCTTCCGCCCCAAGAGGGCGAGGCCGGGCCGCAGGAAGTCACCCGTTTCCTCCGCCAGCCGGCCGTAGACGCCAATGGGATGCCTTTACCAAAACGCGTGGATGAAATTGATCTCGAGGCCACGCGCGTCACGCCGCTAGCGGTCGCGCCTACCGTGGCACAAGCTGGCTCGCGAAAACCAGCCGCGGGTACGGCACGCCTCCAGTGGTCAGGTTGCCTGATAGGTGGCCTGATTTGGGCGTTGTTTGCCCTGGTCGGGTTGGCGATTCTATTGGCCTCCTTCGCCATCTACCAATACTACACCATCGCCGCCACCCTACCCAGCGTAGATGACCTGCGCTCCCACGCTTCCCAGTTCGAGACCACCCGCATCCTGGATCGCCACGGTCAATTGCTATACGAAATTCTCGATCCTCACGCCGGTCGGCGCACGTATGTCACCCTTGACCAGATCTCTCCCTACGTCCTGGCCGCGACCATCGCCACGGAAGACAAAGAATTCTACAACCATCCTGGCTTTGACCTGTTGGCCGTCCTGCGCGCCGTCCGCGATAACCTCCGCACGCCAGGCGAATGGGGCGGTGGCGCATCCACGATTACCCAGCAACTGGCGCGCACACTGCTCATGTCACCGGAAGAACGCTCCCAACGTACCATCATGCGTAAACTGCGCGAAATCATCCTGGCCTCGGAAATTACGCGTCGCTACTCGAAGGATGAAATCCTGGAACTCTACCTGAACGAAATCTACTACGGGAACCTGGCCTACGGCATCGAAGCCGCCGCTGAAACCTACTTTGGCAAGCGCGCGGCCGAACTCTCGCTGGGTGAGGCCGCCTTTCTGGCCGGCCTGCCCCAGGCACCTGCCGTTTACGATGTGTATACCAATCGCGAGGCCGCCCTCCAACGCCAAAAAACAGTCGTCCTGCTGATGTACCAGCTGAGCCAGGAAAAGGGCTGTATTGCGGTCAGTAACAGCCCGCAGCCGGTCTGCGTCGACCCGACCATCGGCACGCTCGCCATTCAACAAATCGAACAGTACAACTTTCGCCCGCCCGTCAGCGACATTCGCTACCCGCACTGGGTACAATATGTACGCACCCTGCTCGAAGAGCAATTTGATCCCCAGACCATTTACCGCTCCGGTTTTAACGTCTACACCACGCTGGACCCAGAACTGCAAGACCTGGCGCAAGAAATCGTCGCTCAACAGATCGCGACCCTGGCCGATAAGCACGTTACCAACGGCGCGTTGGTTGCGATTCGCCCTTCGACCGGCGAAATCCTGGTCATGGTCGGCTCGGCCGATTTTTACAATGAAGCCATTTCCGGCCAGGTCAACATGGCGACCAGCCCCACCCGCCAGCCGGGTTCGTCCATCAAGCCTTTCACGTACCTGGCCGCCTTCGAAAAAGGCTGGACGCCGGCCACTCTTCTTTGGGACGTTTACACCGAGTTCCCGCCTTCCGGTCGCCCCGCTGACCCACGCCCGCCTTACAAACCGGTCAACTATGACGAACGTTATCATGGGCCAGTCACGGTACGCACTGCCTTGGCCAATTCGTATAACATCCCGGCCGTCAAAGCCCTGCAGTTTGTAGGCATTTACGATGACCCTAACACCCCCGAAAAAGAGGGAATGATTGAAATGGCGCGCCGACTGGGAGTGACCAGTCTGACCCGCAACGATTACGGCCTCTCGCTCACCCTGGGCGGGGGTGAGGTCAGCCTGCTGGAAATGACCGCCGCCTATGCCGTCATCGCGAACGGCGGGCGCAAAGTGCCGCCCACGGCGATCCTGAAGATCACCGACCACAGCGGCAAGACCATCTACGAATATCGCCCTCCTGAAGGGGAACAGGTCCTCCGACCGGAACACGCTTACCTGATCTCCTCTATCCTCTCCGATAACGAAGCACGCGCCCCCATGTTTGGACGCAATTCGGTGCTTAATTTACCCTTCCCGGCTGCTGCCAAAACCGGCACTTCCCAATACTTCACCGACAACTGGACGCTGGGATATACTCCTGACCTGGCCGTCGGAGTCTGGGTCGGCAACGCGGACTACACACCCATGGTCAACACCACCGGCTTGACCGGTGCCGCGCCGATTTGGTCGCAGTTCATGCAAATCGCCGTACCCAAACTCACCAACAACAACCCAACCCCTTTCTTCCGCCCGCCAGGCGTCGTAGATTACGTCATCTGTACTGCTTCGGGCACGCAACCATCCATCTGGTGCCCCAGTCAACGTTCGGAAACCTTCGCGGCCGATCAACCTCCGCTGCCGGCCAGTCGAGATCTGTGGCAAAAAGTCCGCATAGACACCTGGACCGGCCTGCGCACCTCCCCAGCCTGCGGCGACACATTTACGGAAGAAAAACTGGCCCTGGCCGTAGAGGACCCATGGGGCCGCAAGTGGATTCGCGAGACCGCCGAAGGGCAGGCCTGGGCTCGACAAATGGGCTTTGAGAAAGAAATCTTCTTCGCGCCAGAGCGCGAGTGCCGCAGTGACGATCCGCGTCCCACGCTGGAGTTCGTCGGCCTGCAGGATGGTCAGCTCGTCACGGCCTCGCCTCTCTCCATTTACGTCATCGCCAATGCCAGCAATGGTTTCCAGTTCTACCGCCTGGAATATGGCCTGGGTGAGAATCCCTCCCATTGGGAAATCCTGGTACCTGAGACGCGCACCCCTGCCTCCACAGTAACCAAAGCCTATACCTGGGATCTGACCCAGATTCCCTCCGAAACCGTGACATTGCGACTGTACATGAGCGGAGAGAACGGCTACGCAGAACGTCTCATCCACCTGCGCCTGAATCTCCCTACGCCCACACCAACACCTACCCCAACCCCCACCCCAACGCCATCTCCCACCGAAACGCCCTGGCTACCGGCGCCCACGGACACGCCCTGGCCTCCAACGCCCACCGATACACCGATCCCGACCCCCACTTCAAGCGGGCTTGTCTGCTACCCTCAGCGAATCTAGAAGCCGGAAGATCAGTTCCCCCAAACCCAACAAATCAGGTAGAATTAAACTCGGATACCATCCAGCAGGGATGGAGAAAAGGATAAGGATATGCCACTCAAGATTCAGTCCTCCCTCTATCGCAAGAAACGCCAACCCCTCGGCCCAATTCTGATTGGGAGCCTGTCTGCGCTCCTCATTCTGGCTGGCATTGTGATCATCGCCCTCGCCTTCGCCGGCAATGGACAACCTCCTGCCACCGATCAAACGCCGAAACCGCGCTGGAACCCCTTTGCCAGCAAGACGCCAACCCCAAGTGACACCCCAACTCCGACCCCCACCTACACTCCGACCGATACTCCAACCATCACGCCTACCCCAACCGAGACAACTACTCCGACCCCGGACAAACCCTACCTGTACAAAGTCCAGGAGGGAGATACCCTCTATGGCATCATTGAGGCCAAAGGGTTGGGGCCGGATGGGTTGATATTGATTTACATCCTGAATCCCTATTCAGTCAATCCACAAACCAATCAAGCCACCGGCATCAACCCCCTGACCGGCATCATTTACCCGGGTCAGGAAATCTGGTTGCCTTATCCGGGTATGCCGTTGCCAACTCCTACTCCCTGGCCCAGTGATGCTCCCCCTGGCACGCGCATCACCTACATGGTGTTACCGGGCGACACGTTGGGGACTATCGCTACAAAGTGTAATAGCACTGTGGAGGCCATTGTACGCGCCAACCGTGAACTTCTTAAGGATGGCGAAAAAACTGTCATCTATCCGGGGTGGTTACTGGTCGTGCCGGTCAATCTGGTCACCCCGGCAGCGACTGCCACGCCTACCCCAACGGCAACCCCAACACCTTGATTCACCCCGGAATCGCCTGAGTTTCCCCGAGTGCCCGCACCAAGTGCCACATGGTTGTATTGAACGGTGTTGGAATACCCAGCGCGGCGCCCTGACGAGCAATCGCACCGCAGATAGCGTCAATTTCCGTCGGAGCGCCGCGCAGGACATCCTGCAACATTGAGGAGTAATTCTGCGCTGTGCGTCGCGCTACCTCCTCTACCCAAGTCACTGGCGAGGCGTCTTCCGACAATAGATGACTGAGGGCACGAGCAACCGTAGCCGTTTCCTCCGCCAGCGCGCCCATCAACTCGCGCGCGGCTGGGCTTTCCAGCAACGCACCGTTCGGCACGCGTAGCAAGGCTGTAAGGGGGTTAATGGCCGCGTTGATTACCAGTTTGCGCCACAGCAACGGTTGCGCATCCGGTACGCTTTCCACCATAAAGCCAGCACGGCGCAGCATAGCGACCAGGGGTGGCAAAGCAGGATGGTCCTCCAAAGAGATCATCCCCTCGCCCCCCAGGCACACCTCACCCGGTCCCAAGAGGGTAGCGCCTAGCGTCGTCACCCCCAAGACCACGCGCAGTTCACCAAGTGCCGCGACCAGTTGCTCGCGATTGCCCAGGCCATTCTGCAACGTCACCGCGACCCCGTCGGGCGCCAGGCATTCAGCCAGGGCACGCGCCGTCCGCCCGGTCTGCCAGGCTTTCACCAGCACCAAGGCATAGCGCGCTCCACGACACTCGGCGGCTTCGGTAACGGCGCGCACCGGGAACGCGCCGACACCCTGCAAGCAGGCACCCCGCGCATTGAGCGCCGCCAAGGCCTCTCGCCAGGAGCCAAGCATCGTCACCCGGCAACCGCTGGCAGAAAGTCGGGCGGCGAAAAGCGTAGCCAGCGCCCCTGTGCCCGCAATGAGAATATCCCTTTTCGTTTCCCGTAGCGAACCGTCCATTGTGAACATCCTGATCTCGCCCCCGAAAAACACGCGCGGCTACCAGCCGCCGGCCAGGCGTTCGGCATGACGCAACGGCAGGCCAGCCTCGATAATCCGTTTCTGCACCGCTCGAACATCATATTCGACCCGGCGCGGCTCCCAAAGATGCGTTTCCGGATAGTAGATCGCATACGCTGCGCGCGGATCGTGGTCACGCGGCTGCCCCACCGAGCCAGGGTTGAGAATGGCGCGCCCGATCATGCCGTAGCGTTCAGCCGGCGGCGGGACTTCAATGGTCAGGTCGTCGTTCTCTGGGTTGTATTGGAAGACGGCCTGGTAATGGGAATGGCCGACAAAACACCAGGCCGTCTCGAAAAATTCCAGGTTAATGCGCGCCACAATCGTATTCAGGATGTACTCCCAAATCGGATCACGAGGGCTGCCATGAGCCAGGGAAACCGCACCGCGCACCTCCACTTTCTGCGAAGCGGCCCGCAAAAACGCCCTGCTTTCCTCGGTCAATTGTTTACGTTGCCAGAGCAGGGAGTGCCGGGCATCGGCATTGAAGGTTTCCAGGGGCAAATCGCCAATCGCCGCAAAATCGTGGTTGCCCATCAGATACGTCAGGGCCGGCAGTTCCTGCAAACGTTGAATACACTCGTTCGGGTCCGGCCCATAACCAACCACATCTCCCAGGCACCAGACCTCATCCACAGAACCGGCATCTGCCAGGACGGCCTCCAGGGCGGTCAGGTTGGCATGGATATCCGAAATCACCAGGACTCGGCTCATGGCTTACCCAGCAAGGCGGCTACATGCCGTACGATGGTTTCGGCCACCTCTGCCTTGCTCATCAACGGCAGGGCGATCTTGCGCCCATCGGCAAACAAGAGGGTCACGCGATTCGTATCCACGTCGAAGCCGGCGTCTGGTAAGGACACATCATTGGCAGCGATGATGTCCAAACCTTTGGCAGTCAGCTTCGCCTCGGCATTTTCGAGCAAATCCTGGCTTTCGGCGGCAAAGCCCACAACGCAGGGGGGGCGTTTCTCCCCCATTTCCGCGACCGCCGCCAGAATGTCAGGAGCCGCCTCCAGTTTCATTTCGGGAACACCCTCGCTGCGCTTGAATTTGCGAGATGCGGCTCGCTTTGGGCGGAAATCGGCTACCGCCGCGGCCATCAATAAGGCATCGGCACCAACGCTTTCGGCCAGCACGGCTTCCAGCATGGCCTGCACCGTCGTCGCTTCGATCAGGCGAGCGCCAACCGGCGGTGCGAGGTGGGTAGCTGCAGTGATCAGCACCACCTCCGCGCCGGCATCAATGGCGGCCTGGGCAAGCGCGTAGCCCTGTTTGCCTGACGACCGATTCGTCAGCACTCGCACGGGATCGAGCGGCTCGCGCGTCCCGCCGGCCGTGACTACCACCTTACGGCCTGCCAGCGGACCATTCTTACCCAATAACAAGCGGATGTGCCCCAGCAACTCAGCCGGCTCAAGCATCCGCCCCGGCCCACTCAGCCCAGAGGCCAGCCGGCCCTCTGCCGGCCCAGCCAGGGTCACGCCACGCTCGCGCAGCCGACGAATATTCTCCTGCGTAGCCGGATGAGCATACATTCCGACATCCATGGCGGGAGCCAGCAAGAGGGGGCAACGCGCCGCCAGAGCCGCGACGGTCAACAAATTGTCAGCAATTCCGTGGGCGATCTTGGCCAGCGTATTAGCCGTACAAGGAGCAATGACCAGCAAATCGGCCTCATGTGCCAGGCCCACATGCAGGACATGTGCCTCATTGCCCCACAAGTCCGCATCCGTATAGGCCCTCCGACCGGTCAACGAGGTAAAAGTCAGCGGCGTGATGAACTTTTCAGCCGCCGAGGTCAGGATGACATCCACCTGAGCGCCCGCCTGCGAGAGTTTCGAAGCAAGATCGGCGGCCTTATAGACGGCAATCGAACCGCTCACACCGAAAAGAATGTGTTTGGAAGTAAAGACGGACATCGTAAACGTTATTTTACCACGTCCCTGGGACAGGGATAGAAAACCACCTCATGATGGATTAATTCCTCACCGTCATACATAAACTTCGCGCAGAAGAAACGCTCCTGTCTTAGCCAGGGAAAGAAGATCGCATCGCTGGGCCAAAGCGGCAAGTTTTCCAACTCCTCGTCGGGTATCCAACGCAGTTCCCCTTCCGGCGATTCGGACAAATCACCGTGGAACTCGGTCGCCGTAAAGACAAATACGTACCAGTCATCCCCGCCAAAGGAGGGAAAAATCAGCAAGCCGCGTAGACAAGGTCGCTCGATTTGTAGGCCGCTTTCCTCGTACACCTCACGAATCACGCATTCCTCCGGCGTCTCGCCTGGCTCGAATTTTCCTCCCAAGCCATTCCATTTGCCGGCGTGGATGTCGTTGCATTTCTTATTGCGATGGATCATCAACGTCCGCCCATCCCGCTGCAGGTAACATAGAGTCGCGAGAACCACACCTGTCTCCTGGCTAATCCAAAGGAACGCTCCAAACGCCCAGGCAGACGCGTAAGCCTGCCCCTGGCGTCAGGATCACCGTTGCTTTTGGTACGTGCCGATCAGTTCAGCATAGGCCAGGACATGGCCTTCCATGGCCTTTAACAGCGCTGTCTTGTCTGCAATATCCTGCTCCAATACGGTATCAAGAGCGTACAGTTGAAACACGTAACGGTGCGTCCCCGAAGGAGGACAAGGCCCGCCATAGGCCTGTTTACCCCAACTGTTTCTCGCCAGGCGAATCGGCACATCCTCGCCTGCCTGGAAGTCCGCGGGCAGGGAACGTATCTCGGCCGGGATGTTGTAGATTACCCAATGCACCCAGATTCCTACAGGCGCATCCGGGTCTTCCATGATCAACGCAAAGGAGCGCGTAGCCTGGGGTGGGTCGCTCCACGTCAGAGGAGGCGAGATATCCTCCCCCTGACAGGTATACCGGGCCGGGATAGGCTGACCGTTCACGAAGGCCGGGCTTTCCAGGATAAAGCCGGTCACGGCTGGTCGCTCGAGTGTGAGGCTCGAGAACGTTTCTCCGCGTCGCGGCCCCAACAAGAGAAAGAGCACGACCATCAGAAGCAAACAACCCAGGAGAACGCCTAAGAACACCAGGAGAATCGTTTTACCCTTCATCTTGGCCTCCCATGAAATCAAGACGGAACGGATGAAGTTCTGCCACTGCCAGGTTTGCCTCCACGGCCGGATCGGCGAACATGAAGGCACTGGCGGATTGCTCATCCTCCGCGCGCAAGATGACTAACGCGAAGGTCTCATCCAGACACAGACCAGCCAGGAGAACCCGTCCCTGCCGACGAGCCTGTTCGAGGAACATCTGGCGTTTGACCAAAACTGCCTGTTCCGATGGGGTAGGCTGCGCGAAGAGATCGTGACGATAGGGATGAATCAAGTAAAGATACAGCGACACAGGCACCCGCCACAGGAAAGGCTCGCGCCTGGAAGAGTCCTGCCAGGAACACCTACATGACCTCCGGCGCTTCTATGGAAAGGAGATACAGGGCATTGGCCAGCACCTGTTTGGCGGCCGCGACCAGGCGCAAACGAGCTCGACGGACGTTCTCTGCCTCGGCCTGGAGGACAGGCGTAGCATGGTAGAAGCTGTGAAAGGCATTGGCCAGGTCGAAAGCGTAGTTGGCGATGACCAGGGGCCGATATTCGCGTACTGCCTGTTCCACCGCGGCCGGAAAACGCGCCAGCAATTCGACCAGTTGAATCTCATGGACAGATAATTCATAATCGAACGTCGCGGACGGTAGTTCATAATCACCGGATGGCAGGCAGGGCAGGCCAGCCTTACGCAGGATGCTGTTGGCGCGCACATGGGCGTTCTGGATGTAGGGACCGGTATGTCCCTCGAAGTTCAAGGCCGCGTCCATGTCAAAAACAGTATCGCGATTGTTATCCACGGCCAGCATGGCGTACTTCAGCGCGCCCAAACCGATCTGGCGCGCTACCCGGCGCCGCTCCTCCAACGACAAGTCGGATGTCCGCTCACCCATGGCAGCTAGTGCGCGGCGCTCGGCCTCGTCCGCCACTTCTTTAAATAGGACCACCCGGCCGCGGCGCGCCGACATAGCCCCCTCTGGTAGACTCACAAAGCCATAGCCCAGGTGATAACATTTTTCCGCCTGGGCGTACCCCATCAAGCGTAAGATAGCAAACGCCTGTTGCAAATGTAAACTCTGGCGAACATCCACCACATACACCGAACGATCCACACCATACTTCTCGAATTTGATTTTCGCCAGCGCCAGGTCCTTGGTCAAATACAGCGTAGTACCATCACTACGTAGAATGACGTTCGTGCGATAGGTCTCCTTCTTCAAGCCTAATTTCTCATCAATCTTGACCACCACGGCTCCGCCCTGAGGACGCTCGTCATCGGCAATGCCCCGCGCGATCAGTTCCTCGACAATAGCCTTGGCCGGCTCATCTACTTCACTTTCGAAGAACCACACATCAATGTGAATGTCCAACATGCGCAAAATATCGCGCAACTCCTCCAGACTCCACTCACGAGTCATCTGCCACAATTGGCGCACGTGCGGGTCACCGGCATCCCAACGGCGGTACATTTCACGCCGCTCGGCCTCCCAGGCCTCCCGCTGCGCTTTCTCCGCCTCGCTCTCATTCTCCTTTGGCTCCAGCAGCGCCGTAGCCTCGACATAGAGCTTCAGCAACCACTGCCCGCGCTCGTGAATCCCCTGTGGTTCCTGCCCTCGATAAAACTTATCATAAATCCACAAGACAGTAATGACGCCCAACCCAATATCGCCAGGGTAAGAGGCACGTATTGTCTCGTAGCCAGCAAATTCGACAATGCGTGCCAGCGCCTCACCCAGAATGGCATTGCGGGCATGTCCAATATGGAAGGAGTGATGCGTGTTCGGCTGAGCGTACTCGATCATGACGCGCTCTGACCTGGGGGTCCCGCGACCGAAGTCGCGCTTCTGGGTCAGAACGGCATCTACCCCACGCCGGGCGTACTCAGCCGTAGAGAAGTAAACGTTGAGATAGCCGCGTATGGCCTCGATATGCTGAATCGCTGGCGCCTGATCCGCGGCCTGGTTTGTGGTTGCGAGTAAGAATTCGCGGACACCTTCCGCGATCTGCTGAGCATGCTGTGGCACCGATACCCCCGCCCGAGGCGTGGCGCGCAGGTCCGCGGCGGCAATGGCAAAGCAAGAAGTAGACATCCCCCACTCGCCCTTGAAAGGAATGGGTTTCCATTCCAGCGGCAGGAAAGGTAATTGGTGCGCCTCACAGTACTGGCGAATTTGCGTCTCAAGATACTGTTGCTCGGATTGGAACATAGGCTTCCCTGGTGGAGAAAGATTATACCCGTCTAATCAAAAACGGGAGCGTCTGGCAAGACGCTCCCATCCCGAGATTCCACGCTTAGACCGCGTGGCTTTGTCACGCTCCTGGCGACCGTTCGCTCGCCTGAGCGGCGTGTGTTCAGGCCTGCTGGGACGAAGTGGTCGTCAAGGCCGCCAGCCGCTTCATCAGACGGCTTTTACGCCGCGCGGCGTTGTTTTGGTGGAGAACGCCTCGCTCAACGGCCCGATCCAGCGCGCTCACAGCCTGGAGCAAAGCCTCGCGCGCCGACTGCACATTGCCCGCGGCTAGGGCGGCGCGTACCTGCTTGATCGCCGTGCGCGCCCGGCCGCGATAGACACGATTGCGCAGGCGACGCTTCTCGTTCTGACGATTCCGCTTGATCTGTGACTTAATGTTTGCCAAGGTATGCCTCCAAACACACAAACTACACGAGTGGCTATTGTACCTGAGGGTACCGATTCTGTCCAGGCCTGTCGACAGGTGACAGGTGATGCACGCAAAAGTTGTATATAAGACAGCCTTTCCAGCCCCATCTTTCCTTCGAAACGAGTCTCTGGGAACGGCTGGAATGTCCAGCTCGCGTGGTAGGACAGCTGCCGCCCCAGCAGTCCAACTGCTGAGGGAACAAGTACACGAAATTGTACCTGACAATCTTTGCAGGCACACGACAGGGGATAGGAGACCACGCTTCTCTCCCAGGCACAACGCACGTCAGGAGGTCTTTGTGCCTGCCTCGCCCCACTTCGACACAAGCGCCGTGGTCTTAATTGGCTCGGTCGAGTTTACGGATGACCATGATCACCTTGCCCTGAACCTGGATGTTGTCGTTCTTATCTACATAAATAGGAGCCATGGTTGGGTTGGCCGGCTGGAGGCGAATGCGCTTGCCCTCGTCGTAGAAATACTTGAGAGTAGTTTTATTCTCGTCCTTGATCCAGACGGCTACCATATCCCCATTATTGGCCCGTTCAGCTCTCTTCATGATAACGAGATCGCCATCGTTAATCATGGCATCAATCATCGAATCACCCTGGACTTCGAGGGCGAACAGTTCGGCACCTTGCTCACGCGCTGGCAGCAAGCTACGAGCGATGGTCACGCTACTTTCGGCATCGTAGTAGTTGAAATCGGAAGAGGGCACCGGTACCGGCTCACTGGCAAAGATGCGCCCTACGATGGGAATCTGCAGGAATGAAACTGTTTCCTGGAGCGGCAAAATCGCGCGCGAGACATTCTGCCCACGTCGAATCAGCCCCATTTCTTCCAATTGCTTGAGGTAGTAGGTGACTACGGAAGTGGAGGATATTCCTGTCGCCTCGCCGATCTCCCGAATGGAGGGCGGATAACCATGCTGGTCGAGGTAGGCCTTGATGAACTTCAGGACCTCTCGATGGCGGTCTGTCAAACCTTTTTTGGTGCGTACCATAGCATCCTTAACCTTTCTGCGAAAAATCGCTCATCCGTGCTAATAATATGATAGCAGAACATTCGTTCTGTGTCAAGCCCTGTACCAAAAGACCAAAAGAGCAGTCGGAAGGTACTAGTGGCTGGCAGTTTGTATCGAGGCGGCAACTGCTTGCCTGTGGCGCAAGTCTTTGACTTGCGAACATCGGCAAATCGGAGATGTGCCCCACAATGCGCCAGACAAGTCTTCGGCCTGTCTTTGGACGACCAAAATCATACGTTGCCACTATCAAAAATTACCCAGAGTAGGCAGTTACCAGAGGTGATTTCTGCGCGGACTATATGACCATTGAAAAGCCCCATACCAAAAAATCCGAAGCTGGCCAAAGGGAGTGATTGCTGCATTTCCAGGAAACACATTTGCTCACAGAGGGCCCGCCCGAACAAGCGCGAGCGCTGTGCCTCTATTGACTGAGGAGGAAAATTCGATATAATGCCTTGCTATGTGGCGCTCGTACTGGAAACCTGTTGTTGCGATACCGCAGGAGCATGGCGCGTGGGTTTTTCTACTCTCGCCGCTCCTGATCGGGTTCGTAGCCGGCAGACGCTTCGCATGGGATTCGCTCTGGCTGACCCTAGTCGCGCTGGCGGCTTTTTTCCTACGTCAGCCATTAACTGTATTGGTCAAGGTCCATTCCGGTCGCCGTCCACGCGGCGACCTGCCCGCCGCGCGCTTCTGGATAGTCGTATATGGTCTTCTAGCACTGGGGGGATTGGCGATACTGATCACAAAAGGCTTCACGTTTCTGCTATTCCTGGCTGTGCCGGCTGGGCCGGTCTTCGCCTGGCATTTGTATCTGGTCAGTAAACGCGCAGAACGGAAACAACCCGGTGTGGAAATCGTCGCGACAGGCGTTCTGGCCCTGGTCGCCCCAGCCGCTTTCTGGATCGGACAGGGAAGGTACGAACCGATGGGGTGGATGCTGTGGTTGCTGAGCTGGTTACAATCCGCGGCGTCTATTGTGTACGCTTACCTCCGCCTCGATCAACGAAGGCTCACTCAGCTGCCCCCTGTTCATGAACGTCTGCGTATGGCGCGGCGCACTATGCTTTACACCACCTTCAATATGCTGCTTGTCCTGGGGTTAAGCTTGGGCGGCGTGCTGCCGAAGATGCTTTGGACCGCGTACGCCGTACAATGGCTGGAATCGCTTTGGGGAAGTCTGATCCGACCAGCCATTGGCTGGAAACCAACCAGGATCGGCTTTCGACAGCTTGTCGTCAGTAGCCTGTTTACCTGCCTCTTCCTGCTGACATGGGTTTCCTCGTAAGCCTTGTTCGCAACCATAGCAACCCAATCTCTTTCCTAATCAAAACGAAACACCACCTGGCAACGAAGTGGAAAAGCAACCACAAACGGGTAAAAGTCATGCAGGGAGAACCGCCAGGCGGTTCTCCCTGCTTCCAGATGACACGATAGGCCGTCGAAAGACTACTCGGTACTCAATCGAGCCGTTGCTCCCCCATCTACAATGAGCGCCTGACCGGTCATGAACGACGATTGTTCCTCATCCGCCAGGAAGTAAATCGCGTGAGCAATTTCTTCCGGGCGGCCGATTCGGCCGTTGACAGTTCGTCGAGCGAGATTCTCCAGGCGTTCCTGAATAGCCTGACCGGAGAGGTGACCGCGCCCCAGGCCGGCGCGCAGCATAGGCGTGTCCACCGCGCCGGGCAGGATAGCATTCACGCGAATGTTATCGGGGGCAAACTCGATGGCCATCGCCCGCGTCAGTGCCAGCAAACCACCCTTGCTAGCTGCGTACGCGGCAATGTTCACCGAAGTCTGCACAGCATGGACAGAGGAGACATTGACGATCGTTCCACCACCAGCAGCCTTGAGGAGGGGATAAGCCAGTTTCACTCCCAGGAATACCGAGCGCAGATTAGAAGTCATGACCGCATCCCACTCTTCGACCGTCGTTTCCAGCAGGGGTTTGGCAATTTGCAGCGCGGCGTTGTTGATCAGCGCATCCAGCCGATTGGTGAACTGACGCGTCTGAGTGAAGATATTCTCCAATTCTTCCGGCCTCGAAATATCAGCCTGAATGAAAAGGCCATCTGCCGGGAAGCCGACGCCAAACTCGGCGCGGTCCACGCCAATGACCTGCCAGCCTTTCTGCGCAAAAAGGGCCACGGTGGCCCGTCCGATGCCGCCAGCCGCGCCAGTAATGAGCATTGTCCTGGTCATAGAGCCTTCCTCGTCAGGGCAAACAAGAGGGATATGTTTCTGGAATTAGTTCTTCTTTCCCATTGTAACTCATATCCGGAAGCAGGGGAAATTGACCTCCAAAATATTCGTTGAACACGATACGGAACGAATTTACAGGTGTAACGGTCTCGTACAGACTCTGGGAACCGTTTGGGAGGTAGTAGGCATTGAGGATGGTCAAGCGGTTCGTGTCGCGAAACCCGTGATCGCCCTGCAGGATGATTATGGGAGGCATAGAGGACCGTCGGATAATTTCTTCCAAAACAGGGAGAATGTGATTGTTGATGAATTGCACGCCTATATACCCTTGTGCGCGATACCGGTCATTGATGGCGTCGGCCCGTTCACCGCTGTAAAAGCCAGGATCCTCCAGAATAGAGCCATCTGGAGCAAACACATAGGGTGGATGAGGAACCAGAATATGCACAAAAACAAATTTTGGACCATCTCGGTCGGGAATCTTGGGAAGTTGCGCCAGAATGAATCGTTGGAGGCTTACATGGTAGGAAAAATCGGGTGGCAATCCCCGTGACTCCCCCGCATCGGCAATATAAGGTGCTGTTTCAGCCTTATAAAGAAAATCCCCCACTACACGCAGGGCAGTTGTGTTCAGATACATCCTTTCGAACGGACTCAAAGATTGCCAGCGCAAGACTGGTTGATCCAGGCCTAGGAAGAGAGCAGCATCGGTGAGTTCGCTCCAGGCATAACTGGTACGAAAAGCGACAGTTTCATACCCCATGCTCTCCAGCCGTTGTCTCACCTCGCTGTGTTTAATAATGCTCCAGAAAGCACCAGGAGCAATGTCTTTGTGTTTTTCCTTTAACGCAGGGATATAGTCCATATTCAAAACTGCTGCCAACGATCCAAGCGTGTAGGAATAATTCGAACGACTGCAGTCAGCCACATAGAAACCAAGCGCCTCGAGTTCCTGGATAAAGGGGCTGTTATCGAAGCCCAGGTCCTGCTGCATAGCATCGGCCCGCATGTACGTGTCAAGTACTATAAGGTAGACATCTGGCAGTGGCCCTGGGGGAACCCCTGGTGAAGTTTCTCTGAGGGACGAGGCGGCCAAATGAGAACTTGCCTGGGCGGAGGAGAGGTAAAAATAACCAATCTGGCTCACTGGTAGAATAACCAGAATGACCGAGGCAAGATTCAGCCAGCGCATCCATGTTGTCTTTCGCGCGCGGAGAATTAGGAAAGTCCCACTGATCCCAAGCAAAAGAAATACAGGGGCCAGATAGCGATGACGACCCAGCGAAGCCACTACGTCAGCATGACGTACCAGGTCATAGATATGTCCATACGAGAAGAACAAGGCCGCGTAGAAGCCCCCCAGCAAAGCCGCTTTACTGGTTCGGCGCAGAATCAGCCAGAGCAGCAAATAGAAAAGAAGAGCGACAATCAAAGTCACCAAGGTGGCCCGAAGGACATCGCGATGCCATATCTCGGTCACATTGACTGCCCACAGCGACAGCAAAGGGTACAAGGTTATAAAAAAATAAAAGAACGGAAAGCGGAACTTCGTCATGACATTGCCGAGACTTTCGTAAAGATCGAGTGCCTTAACAAAAAAACATCCTGGCTGGTAGTAACCCTTTTTCACTTCGTTGGGGCTCTTACGATCCCCTTTCAGCCGAAAAGATAAAATGCCTCCGTAGGAGAGGCACAACAGCCTTCTGGCGCGGCCAAGGCTGGTATCCACAGAACCGCCTTTTTTACCAGTGAATTGCTCATAATTGACGCCATATTTTACCACAGGGGATTGTCCCTTCGAATCGTCATCTAGCGGCAGGCATACTGCCGCCCCAACAGTACAACCGCTGGAGAACCATCAACGAATGGATGATATACAGTGAGTGTGGGCGACGGACGGGAGACAGGCTAGCGTAACTATCCGCCCCACCTGTGTGGCGCAAATCTCCGATTAGCGTGACAGACCGAAGGTCTTACCCCACACTTTGCCATGAACTCTTTCATGTTGTCATATTTTTCCTGTCCGCCGCGTTGGTAACACAATCGCTAAATTGACGTTTGCACTTCTTGGACTTTGTCAACAGAATCAATCCTTACGTGCACACAAAACAAGAATCAAGTGCTTTGAGATTCCCCTTTACCGGAAACGGCCAATAGGCTTAAAATAAGCAAGCGAAACGGTTGGTATGATGATAGCCGAGGCCAGTGAAACATCCCTTACCCTAGAGAGCGATCCTGCAAGTCCTGGGATCGTTCACGAACCAGGTGCTGCTGTCTTCGCAGGAAAGGCGGAGGTGGACCGCCATCCTCCGTAATCTTATCTCTGCCATTAGGAGAGTTGCCATGCTCATCGTCTACAAAACCACAGAAGAAGGACTGACACGATTGGAAGAGGCAACCAACGGCTGCTGGGTGAATGTGATTGACCCTACGCCCGAAGACATGGCACAACTCAAAGAATGGGGACTGGCGCTAGAACTTGTCGCCACTGCCCTGGACCTGGATGAGATGGCACGCACCGAACGGGAGGAAGAGTACACCTTGATCCTCTTGCGCATTCCGTACTTTCAAGGAGTGGGGGCAGATATTCCATACATCACCATCCCCTTGAGTATTATCCTGACCAACCAGTTTGTCGTAACTGTCTGCAAATACGACAACGACATTACCCGCGCCTTGTGTAACGGGAAGTATCGCGGCCTGAAGACCGGGAAACGCTATCGCTTCGCTCTCTACATTTTCCTGGAAACGGCTACTCGCTATTTAACCCACGTTCGCGAGATCAATAAAACCGTCGAACAACTGGAGGATCAGTTACAAAAATCAACCCGCAACCGCGAGGTGCTCGAAATCCTCAAGCAGCAGAAGAGCCTGGTTTACTACACCACCGGTCTACGCTCCAATCAGGTGGTCATGGAAAGGTTGCAGCGAACACAGATGTTCAACCAATATGAGGAAGACCGAGATCTGCTCGAAGATGTACTTACGGAGAATCAACAAGCCCTGGAAATGACCCACATCGCCAGCGACATTCTCAGTTCCATGATGGATGCTTTTGCTTCCATCATCTCGAACAATCTTAATGTCGTAATGAAGGTGCTGGCCGCCTTGACGATCATCATCAACATACCCACGATCTTTGCTTCGTTCTATGGGATGAACGTGCTTCTGCCTGGGCAGGATTACCCTGCCATGTTTCTGGTTGTGCTCCTGCTCTCGCTCATCACCTGTGGCATCGCCGCGTATATTTTCTACAAGAAAGATTGGCTCTAACCTGTCGAAAACGGGAAGTCAGTTTTGTTTTCCACCATGGGCTCGAGGAGAACAACCCAAACTTTGGGGCAGAGATGAAGCAACGCCATGCCACTGTACGCTTCCACGCGTACCTCCTGGCGACTTCTGGAAAGTGGATCGAAGCGTCCTCCTCTGTCCCGAGTATCCTCGCTTTGCCCACCTTTGCCCACAAGCGGCAAAAGATTTCCTCTCGCGGTCAGCACAGTATCTCCAGGCATCATACACATCAGGTCCCCGAGATACACCTCTCCTGGCGAACAAAAACAAGGAAAATCAGCATTGAAGCCAGAATCAGGAGAAAGGCAACGGCATACACCAGCCTTGGCTGGCGCGTATAGAGCCCGCCGGCCAGCAAGGGCGCCAGAACAACCGCCAGGGAACCAACCGTCTCACTGACTCCATACGCCAGCCCCATCTGCGCCGGCGTGATCCAGGTTCTCACCTGAGCAAATACCAGGGAGCGTGCCGCGCGAAAGCCACCTAAAAGTAAGTAGGCGCAGGCGAACCAGGTCAGGCCTCTTCCCTGCCAGAACAAAGTCACGGCCAGCGCCACAGCCCCCTGTGCCAGGAGGAGACCCAGGCTAGCCCCCAGACGCCCCAAACCCAGACTGAGCAACGCATTCCCCAAAGAAGCACAGGCACCTAGGAATCCGATGGCACTCAGCGAAAGCCCACGCTCGCTCTCCAGGAATTTCGGCGTCAGGGGTTGAGGCAAATACATCGCGAAGATTGACAGGAAGATTATCCCCAGGAATGAGAGATAGCGCTGGTTATGGTACAAACGCACCGTCGGTTGCTCGGCAGAATGACCATCGCGCGGTTGGGAGGGGAGGAAAAAGACCAGGGCAGTAGAAAGGCTAAAGATGACCGCCGCTGTCACATAGACTATACGTAACTGAACGTATTCTCCAATACAGCCACCGATCCAGGCCCCCAGCGCCGCGCCGAGATTGTAAGCCGCCGCGAGGAGCGTCATGACGCGCGCCGGCGTCATCCTCCCACGCGCAGCCGTAGCATAACTGTTCATCGGCGCAGAGACAAAGGCAGTCAAGCCATATAGCAACCAACCTCCCACGAACACCGATAGAGAGCGGGCCAGCGCCATCACCCACCCGGCGATCAAACCCAACCCCCAGGCCAGAACCAGGAGCGGTTTACGTCCAATCCGATCGGAAAGATACCCTGCCGGGGCATGGGCCACCATCATCGCCAGACCAACTGCACTAAACGCGCCGGCGATCCGCAACGTGCTCGCCCCCAGTTGCTGGAGATAAATCGGCTGGAAATACAAAAACATCCCCTCGCCAACCCCCCATGTCAGGAGGGCCATCGCCAGGAGAATCAGGCCTATGTTCATCCGGCGCCGATGATCTTTTCGATGAATTGGGCAATTGTCTCGAACAACCTCTGGCGCGGCGGCTCCTCTGTGACAACATGGCCAGCACCTTCGAGCCAGAACATCTCTTTCCGTTCTGTACCAAGCCGGGCGTAGATCTTGGGCATATCCTCCGGCGGCACGCTTCGATCATCCCGCGAGTGAACCAAGAGCACCGGAACCGTCAACCGCGGCAACGCAACTTGCATCTCGGCTAACAACAACTTGAGTTCCACTCCAGAGCGTACCGGATCCGCCGGGTAAGCCACGTGCTGACGGTAGGCCTCCCGATCGAACCAACCGCTACCAGGCTCCTCCTTGGGCAAGTACGGATGGAAACGGCTCAAGAAGCGCACAATGGGCAAGGGCAACCAAGTGTCTTTGGGCATCTGGTAAGGGGTAGACATGGCCACCACGCCGCTGACCGACAGGTATGCGGCCGAAGTCAGCGCCAGGACGCCCCCCATCGACAAGCCGAGCAGGAAAACTTGATCCGTACAGGCTCGGAGCAAATGGTAGCCATCCTCTACCGAAAGCAACCAATCGCTATAGCGCGAGCGCACCATATCCTCCATGCGAGTCGCATGGCCAGCCAGCCGGATGCCGCAGACAGTATACCCCCCTCGATTCAGGAATTCCCCCAACCAACGCATTTCTTTCGGCGTTCCTGTAAAACCATGAATAACCAGGCATCCCACCCGGCCTCTCCGCCCATGGCCAGGAAAGAAAAAGGGTTCCGCTGTAGGAATAATGATCATGGCTCTCCTCATACACAGATTTTTACCCCGTAGGCCGTGAAGAATCTTCCTAAATGGCCTATCGAAAGGATACACCGTGCGCCAGCCACTCTAACTGCCATAACGCTGTCGCCCAACTAACCGCCTCATAACTAGCACAACTTGCGAAATAATTTGGCAACCCAATTATAACCCTCCCGCCGTGCTCACTCCAAAGCGGATTTTGCTACGAGCTCTGGCGGAACAGTCCGACACAAGGCACTCGTCCAGCATCCATCTACCACCTTCGCCAACCGAGTCAACTTTTGTGCACCCACTCTCTCTGCTTTGCCTGCGTTAGGACGGCAGTTGAACTGCCGTCCTAACGCCTGAAATGGCCACTCCATCTCAAACCATTCTTTTCTGCCCTTCTCTGCCAGAGCAAGTTTCTTGCCCATCCAAATCCTGCGCCAACCGAACGAGTTGTGCACAACAGATAGGTCAGAGACTTGTGCCACAGGTAGGCAGTGGCCGATTTCTGGACTTGTGGACAAGTCGTAAGCCACAGGTGACATTGCCAAAGTAATCACCAGCGCTTTCCCTCTTGCTATCTAGAGAATTTAGACATACAATAGCAGTAACCTGATCCAGTTTTTAAGAAAGGAACGGATATGCGAATTACCAAGCAAGCCGATTACGCCATCCGAGCCATCCTCTACCTTGCTAACCAACCGGCACAGCGCGCCCCTACCAGCCGGGTAGCAGATGCCATGCGCATTCCTGCCTCCTTCCTGGCAAAAATTATCGCCCAGCTCTCCATCGCTGGGTTGGTGCACACCGCCCGCGGCGCAGGGGGCGGCATTGCCCTGGCGCGTGATCCAGCGGAAATCAGCCTGCTGGACGTCGTCGAGGCCATTGACGGCCCCATTCTGCTCAGCGAGTGCGTGAGCGAAAACGGCAAATGTGAACTGAAGCAGGAGTGCCCACTGCATAGTGTCTGGTCTGAAACGCAAGTGTACTTGCTCGAACGCCTGCGCGCGGTGAAGTTCGGTCAACTGGTACGCGCCAAATAAAGCAAGGCCTTTTCCCAAAATCCGTTTTTGAGAAATCGCAGTAAAATATACAGTATGAGCATACCTTATGGTCCCATTTTGATTGTAGAGGACGTTCCCAACGTCCTGGAACTGTTGGAAGTGACGTTGCGCTTCAAAGGCTATCCGGTCGTCGTAGCTCGCGATGGCCAGGAAGCCCTGGATAAAATTGCTAAGGAACGGCCCGCCCTAGTCGTGACCGACATACTCATGCCGAAGCTGGATGGTTACGCCCTGGCATATCGGTTGCGCACTGACCCGGTGACGAAGGACATCCCCATCATCTTCATCTCGGCCACCTATGTCACCCAGGAAGACAAGAACTTCGCCATGGACCTGGGCGCGGCGCGCTTCATCGAAAAGCCAATTGACATTGAGGAATTCCTGCTGACGGTTGCCGAGTTACTGACTGAGGGCCCTGCCACCACGCCGGAACCTATGAACGACCGTCAGTTCTATCAGGGGTATCGAGAACGCCTGGAGAACAAGTTGCGGCATAAAAACGCCCAGATCGCGCGCACCGAGCGTCTGATGGCCAGCCTGCCCGAAAGCCAACGCCCGGCCTTCGAAGCCCTGCTCCAACAAGCCATCCGCGACCGCGACGAGATTCAGGCCGAGTTGAATCAGGTCTATTCCATTCTAGAAGAGTATAAGCGTACCGCCCAATAAAACGTTCGCTCCAGTTTGTGCCTGGCCACTCCCTCGCGCCCGCCAACCCTCGCCTGGGGGTGGCATTCTTTATATCCCGCTCCTCACGAGTCTTTCCTTATGCTTCCTACCCTTGCCGATCTCGAACGATTAGCCCGCCAGGCTGGTGAAATTCTGCGCGATGGCTATGAACGCGAACACCAGATTCGCTACAAAGGCGCGATTGATCTGGTAACCGAAGTAGATAGCCAATCGGAGGCCCTACTGTTGAGCGAGATTCGCAAACGCTTCGACAGCCACCGCATCCTTTCTGAGGAAATCGGTGAGGTAGATGGCCGTGAGGAACACTTGTGGTACATTGACCCCCTCGACGGAACAGTCAACTATGCCCACGGAGTGCCAATCTTCAGCGTCTCGATTGCCTATGCACACCGTGGTTCGTTGCAGTTGGGCGCTGTATACGACCCCTTACGTGACGAGATGTTCTTGGCCGAACGCGGCCAGGGCGCCTGGTTGAATGGACGGCCTATACGCGTCTCCTCCACCCAGGAACTACGTCAGAGTTTGCTTGTCACCGGTTTTCCTTATGACGCCTGGCATACCGAGAACGACAACCTGGAGTATTTTGTACGTTTTGCGAAGCGCACCCAGGGGGTACGTCGGCTGGGTTCAGCTGCCCTCGACCTGTGTTACGTCGCGGCAGGGCGGTTGGACGGGTACTGGGAACTATCCCTCAAGCCCTGGGACGCTGCCGCCGGAGCGTTGATCGCCGAGGAGGCCGGAGCGAAAGTGACTCGCGTGGACGGCTCCAACGACTACCTCCGGCCCCCGCCCTCGATCCTGGCCGCCCCTCCCATCCTCCACGCGCAAATTCTGGCAATTCTCCAGGAGCCACGCAATCTCACTGCGTCTGAGCCTGTCTGAGACGCTCCAGCAAGGGCCAGATCGGTTGCAAGGCGCGCACCGGCACAGCCAGATTGCGGGTACGCGTGCGCGCGTATGGGAAAGCCGGTGTTCCAGCCGGCAGAACAGTCGCCTGAGCGCGGAATTGCGCGTGCGTTAACCAGCCGATCAGCCAGATTTCCATGCCGTATACCCAGATATTGCCCCATTCATGCGGATGAATCAGGTAGGGGTCTCCGCAGGCCGGCGCATATAATCCCAGGCGCGCCGTCGGGAGAGTCGGTACGTGCACATAACAGAGCGTATAGAATTCACACGCAGGGGAGACACGCGTACGCGACGGCAACTCGCACCGGCAGGTGATGAACTCGCGCGCCGCATTTTGCCCGCCCAATTCTACCTGTAAGGTCTCCTCGCCTTCACTTTTCAAAGTCAACCTCTCCAGCGGACGCCAGCCAGCCGGTTTGCTCCAGACTTTCGGCAAAGGATGAACAAGGTAGATAGGTTGACCGGCAGCCTGTGCCCGTTCCATTTCCTGGCGCGAAGCCGTCACCAGCCCCAAGAGGAACGCGAACAGGTAGATATCCTCCCCACGATGCCCATCGGCTAGAAATTGATCCATGGGTATCAACGCCTGCGCATCCAGGATTCGCTCGGGTTGGCGGCGCAACAAGGAAATTTGCCGTCGGTGAGAAACCAGATAACTCTTTACATCGCAGTGATGACGACCAAGAGCCAAATCGTAATGATCGGGTTCGGTAAACGGGGTGGCGCCAAGCGTATCAAACGGCACCCCCTGTTCATGCAAATAGCGACGGAAGGCCAGTTCCACCGCAATGCCCGCGACAATGCGCCGTAGACGGTGAAACACATTGCCGCCCATACGATCGTAAGTGTGCACCAAAGAACGGCAGGCATAGGCAATGCCACCTTCCGTTAGGCCAGGAGTATAGGACAGACGAATCAGGTCATCTTCCGTCAACATGGAGGCGCATTGGCTTATTAGCCCTCATAACGGAACTGCAAGCAGTAATGATGGAAAGTGTTGCTGACCCAGGCGCTCCCCAGACCGTAGGGCGCCAGGCGCTGGTTGTCCTGACACCAGATTTTCTCGTCCTTGAGCACGTAGACGCGCCCCAAAGCACGACCCAGATCCCAGGCCAGCGGGTAGAGTTTGCCACCTTTCTTGACATTTTTGACAATGATCGTGAGGTACGCACCCGGACGTAACAACGGCTTCAGTCCCGCGTAGATGGCTACCAGTTTTTCTAAAAAAATCTCGTAATCGTGAATATTCCCCAAATCGTTCGGGTCCTCGGAATAGACTACATCGAGATCGGGGGAAGCGCGACGTTTCTTCTGCGTAAAAGCGCCTTTCGCGTGCAACATGTCCCAATAGGGCGGTGAGGTAATCACGTAATCACAAAGCGGCAATCCCAGATTCGCGGCTTGAGCCGCATCAGCGCAGAACACTTCCGCTATCAAGTCACGCGCCGCCTCCCCCAAGACCGCGCGCTCCGTGGCGATTAATTCCCGCGCCATCGTCGCGTATTTAGGATTGAGTTCAATGCCATACGAATGGCGTCCTGCACGCAGCGCGGCAACCAACGCGCTGCCGGTCCCCGCCATTGGATCGAGGACAACACCGTCACGCTTGGTAAAAAATTCGATGAACTCCTGGGCCAGCGTCTCGGGAAATTTGGCCGGATGTGCCAGCACCTCCCTGGGACGCGGCGGAGGGTTGTGAACAAACCAGGATTTCTGGAACTTCAGCCAGGTCTTGGCATCCAGATCGTTGAGTGTATTACGTTTCATGCCCCAACATGACTTTCTGCCCAGAATAAAGTAAGGCCTTCCTTAAGACCCACATTTCGGCAAAGCCTTCATGCGTCAGCCTCATGGCATCCAGTGCACAAACCGCCAACCTTGTTCCCCTGATGTGACCTTCGTCCCCGCGCCCATGACCTCGAACCAGGTTTTGCCCGGTTTGAGGGGGAAGGGCGAACCATCCTCATAAGTCAGGGAAACAACGGCATCCGGGGCATTGCGTTGCCAGCGCGCAGTATACATCCGCCCATCGCGGAAGATATACGCCGGTCCCGAACCGTAGAGCAGGATATCCCAGATTTCCGGGTTGGTACTGTAAGCCTCGTGGATCACCAGCAGGATGACGATATTTTCGAAGGCAATCGGCTGACCGGTCAGGCGGTCAGTCAACTGGGCGTATTTCTCGTTCTGACCATTGGCGAAATCGTTGTCGGTATCGGAGAAGCGCAGGTACGTGCCATTGCTCGCGTCGTAATCCCAGCGGTTGTAAATGGAAGCCGAATAGCGCACAAAGAAGCGTTCTGCCGGCTGGCCACCCACCGGCGGCTCCTGACGGAAGAACATTCCATCCAGATTCTGGCGTTCATTACTGACGCCCTTGGTTGTGATGAAAGCGCTGAGCTTCGCCGTATCCGCCATCAGGTAATTGGCACCGTTGGGATCGTAACGGAAAAGAGGCGAATAGGATCCCTCCACCACCAGCCGATTGGCCAACTCGGAATTATACAGACGGCGGAGCAGGTAGTCACTCGCCCCACCAAAGGCCAGGACGGCTTTGTAGCCACGCACAACATGCATATCCAATAGCCGACCGGAGCGAATCGGGCCAACCATTTCGGCATCCTGGCCATAGAAAATTGCAATGAAACGAGTCGTGCCCTCTTCCGTATAATATTCAAAGACCAAATCGGCGCGCGAAAGACCCCATTGCGGACGGTATTGACGTGGCAGATTGGCCACCTTCACTGCCACAGGACGGCGCTCCAGCCGACTGACATCCGTCACCGTAAGGCCGGTCAACGGGTTGACATCCGGCGGAAAACTGTCTGGACCCACTTCCCAGGGAGTTGGCGAGGGAGATGGCTCTTGCGTAAGAGTCGGACTGGGCAGGGGCGTGGCCGTTGCGGGTAGTGTCGGAGTAGACGTCGCGGTCGGCAGCGCAGTCGGCGCGCCGCAAGCCGTGAGCAAGAGACTTAACAGGAACGCGAGTACTGTTCGTTTCATAGTCACCTCCGTTCTTATAGACGCTTATCATACCGCTTTGTGCCCGAATCGGCAAATCGCTTATAATTAGTCACATGCCAATTCCTGTACGCCGTATCCTGCTTCGAATTGCTATCCTCGCCCTGGCGCTTGGAGTTTTGACGGTCTGGTGGCGTTTTACGCCGCCGGGGCTGTGGGGCAAAGCGGAGGCCATCGGCTATGCCGTTTGCCATCGCTTGAGCGAACGATCGTTTCATGTGGATGACCGTCAATTGCCTCTCTGCGCCCGTTGCTCCGGGATGTACCTGGGAGCCGTGATCGGCTTGCTCTACCAGTTCTGGCGTGCGCCCAGGCGTGGCGCGATGCCGCATTGGAGCGTCTTCGTCGTGTTAGGAGTACTGGCACTCGCCTTCGCCGTGGATGGAATTAACTCGTACCTGACCCTGGCGCGCGGCAGTTACCCCGTCGCGCTGTCATGGTTCCACAATCTGTATCTGCCGAACAACACCCTGCGCTTCCTGACTGGCACTGGGTTGGGACTGGGCCTGGCGGCGATTGTCTTCCCCACTTTCAACGCGACCGTTTGGGCCGACTATCAGGAGACCGCCGCTTTCCCCTCTCTCCAATCGTTTCTCCCTCTGTTCGGTGGGACGTTGGTCCTCGACCTGCTGGTGCTGACCGAAAGCCCGTTCGTCCTGTACCCTCTGGCCGTTCTGAGTGTAGTGGGCGTTCTAGGTATCCTGACGCTGGTCTATAGCCTGGTCTGGGCCATGATCGTCCGCCGGGAAAACGCGTTTCAGCGTTGGACGCAGATGTGGCCGGTGCTCCTGCTGGGCTTTACAACTGCGCTCTTGCAAATTGGTGTGATTGATTTCCTGCGTCTGGCGCTCACCGGCACATGGGGCACGCTCCCACTGCCGGCACAGTAAGTAGCAACTGGAGGTAATTCTCTATGGAAGCCTTGATGTCCATCCTTGCGGCCTTTGGCCTTTCGGCCAGCGCCGGGCTGAATGCCTACATTCCGCTCTTCATCATTGGCGTCGTGGCGCATTATTTTCCACAGGCATTTACGCTCAACCCGCCTTACGACTGGATTGCAAATCCCTGGTTTCTGATCGTACTGGGCGTCTTCATCATCATCGAATTTCTGGCTGATAAGGTGCCGGCCATCAATCACATCAACGATGTGATTCAAACGTTCATCCGGCCGGCAGCAGGCGCCATTGCCTTCGCAGCCAGCGCCCAAGTCATCACGGATGTGCACCCCTTGCTGGCCCTGGCATGTGGTTTGTTGATTGCTGGCGGCGTGCACACCGTCAAGGCAGCAGCCGTGCGCCCCGCCGTGACAGCCACGACCGGTGGGGCCGGGAACGTCCCGGTTAGCCTGGCCGAAGATATCCTCGCGACGCTTGTTTCTATCCTATCTGTACTATTACCGGCCCTGGCGGCTATTCTGATTATCGTCGTCATCAGCCTGGTGCTCTGGTGGTGGTTCGAACGCCGTTCACGTCACAGGCGCACACGCGCTTGAAATCGTTGTCCCGGCATTCGCTTTTTGCTTTTCTTTTATCCCAAGGAGGAATCCACGACCCAGTTGTCTGCACCTGCCCCCATTCCAGAAGAGGCTTCCATCCAGCAATTGAGTACACCAATCTACCAGGCGCGCGGCTGGCTCAAGTTGCTCGGCGTGTTCTCGATCATCGGGGGAATTGTCCAGGCCCTGTCCATTGTCGGTATTCTTGTCGCCTGGCTACCGATCTGGATGGGCGTGTTGCTGTATCAGGCGGCCTCGTCTATCGAGAGCGCTGGTCAGTTTGGCGATCGCTTCGCCTTTCTTCGCTCCTTGAGCAGTCTGAAAACCTACTTCGTCGTTCAGGGCGTACTGACTTTGGTTGGCATCCTGATCACCCTGCTGGCTCTCTGTGTAGCCTTTCTACTGCCCCTGCTGGGAATCAGCCTGATACCCTGGGATGAGATCACCCAGTATTCCTACTAGGGGCGCGCCTACCAACACGCATCCAGGCTGGCTGTGACGATTGGTGCAAAGCCTCCGTGACAAGACAGGGAATTACCGGATAATTTCCAGCTGTCGACCTTCAAGAGATCGTAGACGGATTAAGAACGAAACCGTCAAGACATCGTAGACAGCACTTTAACAACCGAACCTTCAATACATCGTAGACACGCGGTGTAATAGTGCCTGCTTGATTTTTGGTGCGTGAAAGGAGGCAGGCACAATGACGGAAGACCGACGTACACTGGTTCATCTGGTGCGCAGCGGGAAATCCGTTGCTGAAGCAGCCAAGCAATTGGGACATAGTCGCGCCTGGGGATACAAGTGGCACGGACGCTACCAGGCACGGCAAGATTGGCAAGTGTTGGAAGACTGTTCGCGCCGTCCGCGCCATTCTCCGCGCCGTTTGGCGGAAGAAATCCGTGAATACATCCGGCCAGCGCGCAGTGAGTTAGAGGCAGAAGCGCAGGACAAGGAAGGTTTAGGCTACATTGGTGCGGCTGCCATTGGCGGGCGATTGCAGGAGCAAGGCGTTGAGCCATTGCCCAGCCTGAGCAGCATCGAACGTGTCTTGCGACAGGCTGGTATGACCCGAGTGCGGAAGCAAGCGGAAGAAGAGGTGGCGTATCCTCATCTGCAGCCGGACAAGGCGCATCAATTGATTCAAGCGGATATTCTGCCCCGCTTCCTGACCGGTGGTGCCGCAACGGCTTGTTTCAATGCCATTGAGGCGGTCTCCAAATATGCCAGTGGGCGACAGTATGGACGGCGCACAGCAGCCAATGCACGCGATTTTCTCTGGCATGTTTGGCAAGAACAGGGGCTTCCGACCTGCCAGCAAGTGGACAATGAAGACTGCTTTAGCGGTGGCCACACCCACCCATACGTGTTGGGACAAGTCATCCGTCTGGCGTTGTATTGTGGCGTGCAGTTGGTCTTTTCGCCCGTCTACCGTCCCCAAAGCAATGGCTGCGTCGAACGTTTTCATCAGGATTACGCCGCTTTTGTCTGGCAAAAAGACCGTTTGTCGGATTTGTCCGCTGTTCGTCAACGTTCGGCGCTGTTCTTTGCACAATACCGCCAAAGTCGTCATCGCGCTGCGCTGCACGGACGCTCTCCGGCTCAAGCGCACGCTGCTGCACCGGCACGCCGTCTGCCCGCAGACCTGAAACTCCCAGACAAATTCCCTTTGACCGAAGGGCAAGTACACTTCATGAGAGCCGTTGACCAAAGCCACCAGGTCAAAGTCTTGAATGTACTCGGGGATGTACCCAAAGCGCAGGTCCGCCAGGGCGTCTGGGGCACCATTTGCTTCACCACAAGCAGCGCTACTTTGTCCGTCTTCGACGCAGCCCCAGATCAACCCAAGCGTACCTGTTTGGCAAAGCATCCTTTCCCGCTCAAGGAAAAAGTTATGCCACTTTCATCCACCACGCGTACGAACACTGCCAGACCATCCTGGCTCGCTTCCTTGTTCGCTGCCTTGCGCTTACGCCCGTCTACAATGTCTTGAAGGTTTGTTCGGTTGTTAACGTACTGCTTTTGTCTACGCTGTCCTGAAGGTCAACATCTAGCCGTTATACGGCTGGAGCGGCTGTGCAATGGATGCCAGGAAGCGAGCACCCTCAACGTAGCCAGGTGAAGTAGGAAAGCAGGGCAAGACGAGCGTAGCGAAGGTGGGGCAGGCCTTTGGCCTGCCCCACCCCTTGTTAGAATCTCCTACCCAGTGCCGAACTACCTACGTGTGGCGCAAGTCTCCGACTTGCGAACATCGGCACACCGGAGATCTGCTCCACAGTGCGCAAGACAAGCCTTTGGCCTGTCTCTGGACGACCAGACATCATACGTTGCCACTATCAAACATTGCCCAGAGTAGGCGGTTACCCCAATGCTACTACTGGCTAGACACCCACAGCCACTGTCCATGGCCATCGTCCATCGTCCGAATTCCCCAGGAATCAAAAAACGTTGACGATCCGCAGTAGACATGCTATTATGCAAGCAATCGTTCTCCGTTATCTATTTTTGCGAAGGAGTTATCCCATGAGCGCCGATTTTGTTGCTCGTCTGGTTGGAATGATCGTCTTTCTCATCCTTGGGACAATTTGGGGGTATCAGGTAGGCAAACTGGACCCGGCCAATCTGTTGCCGTATACGTTTGGTATTGGTCTGGTTGGTGCCCTGTTTGGCCTGGTCATGACCCCTTTCCTCAGTACGCGCCCGCTGCGTGCCCTGCGACGTTCCCTCGCGAAATTGCCTGCCGAGGCTCTGTTCTCCGGCTTGCTGGGTCTGGTCGTAGGTCTCATTATTGCTGCTCTGTTATCTTTTCCTCTCTCCCTGCTGCCATCGCCTTTTGGGAGCATTCTGCCTTTTGTGGGCGTCCTGCTCTTCGGTTATTTTGGTGTGGCCCTGTTCATCATGCGCCAGACCGACATTGCGAATCTGTTGGGCGGCTTCGCACGCCGCAGCGAAGGAGGCATGAGCTGGCAAACCAGCCGCACGGTTCTACTGGACACCAGTGTGATCATTGACGGACGCATCGCCGACATTGCCAAGACCGGCTTTCTACCAGGCACGCTCTTGATTCCACGGTTTGTGTTAAACGAACTGCAGTACATCGCCGATTCCCCCGACAGCCTGCGGCGGGCGCGCGGTCGGCGTGGCATGGAAGTATTAGCCGAACTGCAAAAAGCACCCTCTGTTATGGTACGCGTCAGCGATATAGACGTAGAAGGCGTACGAGATGTAGACGACAAACTCGTCATCCTGGCACGCCAACTGAAATGCCCTATCCTGACCAACGATTACAACCTGAATCGTATTGCCGAGTTACAGGGCGTCCCCATCCTCAACGTCAACGAACTCGCCAATGCTGTCAAATCCGTCGTCTTGCCCGGCGAAACGCTAACCGTGCATGTCATTCAAGAAGGTAAGGAGTTAAACCAAGGTGTCGGATACCTTGACGACGGAACCATGGTTGTTGTCGAGAATGGCAATAAGTATCTGAACCGCGAAATTGCCGTTACCGTCACCAAAGTGTTACAGACCGCTGCGGGACGCATGATCTTCGCCAGACCGGAGGAAGGCTAAACCTATGCTCAGAATCTACAACACCTTGACCCGCCAGAAAGAAGAATTTCAGACCCTGGAGCCAGGGCTCGTGAAAATGTACGTCTGCGGCCCGACTGTTTATGCCGCGGCCCATATCGGCCATGCCATGTCAGTCATCGTTTTCGATATTATCCGGCGCTACCTGGAATACCGGGGGTACACGGTTCGTCACGTCATGAACTACACCGATGTGGATGACAAAATCATCCAGCGCGCCAACGCCCTGGGCATGGATCCCTTTGCCCTGGCAGAGACGTACATTCAGGAATTTCGTCAACATCTGATTGATCTGAACGTTTTGCCGGCCAGCGCCAACCCGCGCGCCACCCGTACCATGGACAAGATTCAGGCCATGATTCAGGGTTTGATCGCCAAAGGCTATGCCTATGTGGCCAGCAACGGTGACGTGTACTTCCGAGTCACGCACCTTGAGAACTACGGCAAACTCTCCGGCCGCCGCCTGGAGGACATGCAGGCAGGAGCGCGCATCGAAGTCGGCGAGGAGAAGGAACATCCCATGGACTTCGCCCTCTGGAAGGCGGCCAAGCCCGGCGAACCAGCCTGGGATTCCCCGTGGGGCAAAGGCCGCCCCGGCTGGCACATCGAATGCTCGGCCATGAACCTGAGCGAGCTGGGCGAGCAGATAGACATTCACGGCGGTGGCAACGACCTGATTTTCCCCCACCACGAGAACGAAATCGCCCAATCGGAAGCCTTTACCGGCAAACCTTTCGCCCGTTACTGGGTGCATAACGGGATGCTCCAACTGGGCGGCGAGAAGATGTCCAAATCCCTCGGCAACCTGATCACGATTGAAGAATTCCTCTCGCGCTACGAGGCCGATACCCTGCGCATGCTGATTCTCAATGGCTCCTATCGCGCCCCGCTGACCTATTCCGAAGAGAGCCTAGAAGCGGCCGAACGCGGCCTGGAGCGCTTGCGTGCCGCACTGAAGCGCGCCCCCGATTCTGCCCCAGGCGCACCGGAAGAAACTCTGGCCGCGCTGGAAGCGCAAACCCAGACTACACCCGAGGCCTTCGTCGCCGCCATGGACGATGACTTCAACACCGCCGGCGCGCTGGCCGCGCTCTTCGAACTGACGCGCGCCATCAATACCGCCCGCGATGCCGGCGCCTCTAATCGTCAGCTGCTGCCGGCCCAGATGTCACTCCGTACCCTGACCAGCGTCCTGGGTCTGCGTCTGAGTGGCAAGAAAACAGTAACCGACGCGCGCCTCGACAAAATCGTGGACCTTCTGGTAGACGTGCGTGCCAGAATGCGTCAACAGAAGAACTGGGAAATGTCCGACTTCATCCGCAATCGGCTCGGCGAACTGGGCATCCTCCTGGAAGATGGAAAAGAGGGCACAACCTGGCGCTGGGCGTGACTCTTGCCATCCGGAAAGTATTCCGCGCCGAGGTGCACTACTCTACCTCTTCCACTGACCGCCACGCGGCCAGCCATGCCATCGCCATCCCTGCACCACGTGGGATAACACCAAGCTACTCCTCGCGATCCCCGCGTTAGGACGGCAGTTGAACTGCCGTCCTAACGCGTATTCCACGCAGAGGCGCGCTACGGCGCGGAGCGCCACACGGCCAGCCAGACCACCGTCATCCCCGCACTACGGCGGGGAGCACTCCGCTACTACTCGCGATACTCCAGTTCGTAATCGCCAATATAGACAGTATCCCCATCCTGAGCACCGGCCTGTCGCAGGGCCTCGTCCACGCCCAGGCGTTCCATCAATTTCTGAAAACGGCGCACCGAGCCGTCATACTCCCAGTAGGTCATGGCCGCCGCGCGCTCAATCGCTGGAGATTTGATGCGCCAGGCATTTCCTTCTCGCTCAATCGTGAAGGCACCCTCTTCTTCCGCCGAGCGGTATACTGGCAAGGGTAAGCCTGGCAGCGGTGACGGAGGCAGAGTTTGCAAGGTACGTACCGCCTTGAGCAACAACTCGCGCACACCTTCCCGTTGCAAAGCCGAGATCAACATCACCTCGACACGGCGCTCCCGAAACTCACGGTACAGCGTTTCCCAACGCGCCCGGACCTCGGGTAAATCCGCCTTGTTGACTGCCACAACCTGTGGTTTTTCGCCCAGGCTCGGATCGAACAACGCCAGTTCATTGTTGATTTGCGAATAATCGGCTAGCGGGTCTTCCGAAAGGCCGTCAAGCAAGTGAATCAAGACGCGCGTCCGCTGAACATGGCGCAGGAACTCATGCCCCAGGCCTGCCCCTTGGGAGGCACCTTCGATCAAGCCGGGGATATCCGCCAGAATCACCGTGGTTTCCTCGTCCAACTGCGCCACGCCCAGGTTTGGCTCTGTGGTGGTAAAGGGATAGGGAGCAATCTTAGGGCGCGCGTTCGTCAGGGCCGCCAACAAGGTGGACTTGCCGGCGTTTGGCATCCCTACAATCCCAATATCGGCGAGAAGTTTCAGTTCCAGGCGTAGACGGCGCTCTTCGCCGGGTTCCCCGCGCTCGGCAATACGCGGCACCTGGTTGGTAGGGCTTTTGAAATGAGAATTGCCTCGTCCGCCTCGTCCCCCTTTGCACACGACCAGTTGTTGGCCAGGCTCTGTCAAATCCCCCAGCACTTCCCCCGTGACAGCGTCATAGACGACGGTACCAGGCGGTACCGGAATCAACAACGGCCTGGCCGAAGCCCCATGACGGTTGTTTGGGCCGCCGTCGCCCCCATCTTCCGCTACGTAGCGCGCCTTATAACGAAAGGCAAGTAACGTATTTAAATTGGACTTGACAACCAAAACCACGTCTCCCCCGCGCCCGCCATCACCACCATCGGGGCCGCCGCGCGGCACAAACTTTTCGCGGCGAAAGTGCACCATCCCATCGCCGCCTTTGCCCGATCGTACTTCGATTTCCACTTCGTCAACGAACATCTTGCCTCATCCTCGTCTTCCAATTGTACCATTGACTTCGCGCGTCACCGCCTGCGCAAATCCATCGTCTATCGTCCATCGTCTATCGCCATCGTCCACACCCTAAGACCAGCGGGCAATCATAGTCAAGTGGGTTATAATGGAAACATGCCTGAAGAATCGATTCCTTCTCCACCTCGCAAGAAGATCGCCATCCTGATTGACGGCGATAACGCCCAGCCAGGCCTGCTCCCGCAAATGCTGATGGAAGCCAGCAAATACGGCCTGGTAACCGTCCGGCGCATTTACGGCGATTGGACGACCGCGAACATGAATTCCTGGAAGGACGTGCTCAACTATTACGCTATTCAACCTATCCAGCAATTCCGCTACACGGTCGGGAAGAACGCCACCGACTCGGCTATGATCATTGACGCCATGGACTTGCTCCACTCCGGCCTGGTAGACGGTTTCTGCCTGGTCTCCTCCGATAGCGACTACACACGTCTGGCCACGCGCATACGGGAAAGCGGTATCTTTGTCATGGGCATTGGGGCCAAGAAAACGCCAAAACCATTCGTAAACGCCTGTGACGTCTTCGTCTACACAGAGAATCTGGAGGCGGAAAGGAAGAGCGAGGCCCAGCCTCCCTCCCGTCGCGGCACCCACAAAACCGCGAAAACGGAGACGGGACAGGAAACCGAACCCGAAGTCATGGGGATTCTGCGCAAAGCCTATGAAATGGCGGCTCAGGAGGACAGTTGGGCACGCCTGGATCACATGGGCAACATGCTGCATCAACTCGACCCCGGCTTCGACCCGCGCACATATGGCCATCGCCAATTGTCACGTTTGATCGCCGGTTACAAAGAGTACTTCCAGATACGCACCCAGGAAATAGATGGTTCGACGCTGTTCTACGTCCGCTTGAAAGAGTAGTTCCCATCATCCTTCCCATCCTCGCGGGTTGACCATGGACGCGGAACTTTTAATCTCCCGTCAGGCACGTCAGAAATACGGCCTTCCCGATTCCCTATTCATCTCCGACGGGCATCTCGCCCTGGCGGATTTTGAGGCTGCGCGCCAGCTGGCCGCGCGGATCAAGCCCCCCCACGGCACGGTCATCCCCGCCGCTGTCTTCTACGCCATGGGCTTGCTCCACGAGGCGCTCCATCGCATCCTCCGCCATGCCCTGCAAAGCAAACCCCAGGCCTCCGAGCGGGCCTTGTCCTTCCTGATCACCTATCTGGGCGAAAAGGTGGAAGACACCTTCCAGAAGTTCGTGGAGGAGTTTCCTCCACAGCCCGTATGGCAGGGCATAACCACGCCGCAAGAATACCTGCAACCAGCCTTGCGCCGTCAGAGCGTGCTGGAGGAACTCTTCCTGGCACACCTAGCCAACGAGAATCCGGCTCTGACCCCCTATCGCGATCTATTCGATCTGGAACCTTTGAAAGATCACAGCGCCTGTCAGGCCGTACTTGAACTGATTTTCGACTTCTTCTCACACCAGACTACCCCTATCGGCAAAGGCCAGCCAGAAAGAGGTAGAAGCATCAACCTGGTAACTTTGCTCCGAGCACCTGTGCAGGCTTCTCCCCATTCCCTGGAAGGTCAGCTCAACTTCCTCGTGGACACCTGGGGCGAGGTACTGGGCGAGGAGTTCATCCAACGGCTGCGCCGCGCGACCGATTACCTGCGCGAGGCACAACGCCTGCCCATCATCGCCTCTGGCAAAGCTGAGATTCCCATTCCGTCCTTCCATGGCGAGGAGGACACAGAGCGCTTCAGCCCCGATACCGACTGGATGACCCGTTTGGTCCTCCTGGCACGCCACACATACGTCTGGCTCGATCAATTATCCCGAAAATATCAGCGCCCTATCCAAACCCTCGATCAGATTCCCGAGGAGGAACTGTCTCTGCTGCAACAACGCGGCCTCAACGGCCTCTGGCTAATTGGCCTGTGGGAACGCAGTAAGGCCAGTCAACGCATTAAACACATGATGGGAAATCCTGACGCTGGCGCTTCCGCGTACGCCCTGATGGATTATGAAATCGCCGAGGCATTAGGGGGGTGGGAGGCTCTCTACCTGCTCCGTCAACGAGCGGAGAAATACGGCATTCGCCTGGCCGCTGACATGGTGCCCAACCACATGGGCATTGATTCGCGCTGGGTTGTGGAACACCCAGAGCGTTTTCTTTCCCTACCATACCCTCCGTTTCCATCGTACTCATTCAACGGCCCAGATCTCTCCAGCGACCCGCGCGTCGGCATCTTCCTGGAAGACCACTACTACGACCACAGCGACGCGGCCGTGGTCTTCAAGCGCCTCGATCGCTCCACCGGCGAGGCACTTTACATCTACCACGGCAACGACGGCACCTCGTTGCCGTGGAACGATACCGCCCAACTGGATTACTCCAAAGCCGAGGTGCGTGAGGCTGTTATCCAAACCATCCTGCATGTCGCGCGCCACTTTCCCATTATCCGCTTCGATGCCGCCATGACGTTGGTGAAGAAGCACATCCAGCGGCTCTGGTTCCCGGCGCCGGGCCAGGGCGGAGCCATCCCTTCACGCTCCGAACACGGCCTCTCACCGCAAGAATTCGAGGCCCTCATGCCCACTGAATTCTGGCGCGAGGCGGTGGAGCGCGTCGCGGCCGAAGCGCCCGATACCCTGCTGCTGGCGGAAGCATTCTGGTTGATGGAGGGCTATTTCGTCCGCACGCTGGGCATGCATCGCGTCTACAACTCGGCATTCATGCACATGTTGCGCGACGAAGACAACGCCAAGTACCGCCAGGTCCTGAAGCATGTCCTCGAATTTGACCCCGAAGTGCTCAAACGCTTCGTCAACTTCATGAGCAACCCGGATGAGCAAACCGCGGCCGAACAATTTGGGACGACCGAGAAGTACTTTGGCGTCTGTACCATGATGGTCACGCTACCGGGCCTGCCCATGTTCGCCCATGGTCAAATCGAAGGTTGGCGCGAAAAATACGGCATGGAGTACCGGCGCGCCTACTGGGACGAAGCCGTAGATGAAGCCCTGGTGCGGGGCCACGAATGGCGCATCTTTCCCCTCCTGCAGCGCCGTCCGCTCTTCGCGGATGTTCACCATTTCCTGCTCTACGATTTCTTCACGCCGCAAGGTGTTGTAAACGAGGATGTCTTTGCCTACACGAATCTTCTTTCAACTGGTAGTTCCCTCGAGCGCGCCCTCGTCCTCTATCACAACCGTTACGCCCAAACGGAAGGCTGGCTACGCACCTCCGTCTCGTTCCGCGACAAGACCTCGAACCGGCAAACGCAAAAAACGCTGGCCGAGGGCCTGCAACTACCCAGGCAAGGCTATGCGGTGTTCCGAGACTACGTCAGCGGGTTAGAGTACATCCGTTCCTGCCAGGAACTGCACGAAAAAGGTCTCTTCGTCCAACTTGGCCCTTACCAATGCCAGGTGCTCCTGGACTGGCGCCTCGTAGATGGGCCGGCCTGGGCCACCTTGCACGATGCTCTCCAGGGCGCTGGCACTTCCTCCTTGTCCTCCCAGGTAGAGGAGAGTCAGAAAAATGTCCTCATACCCGAAATCCAAACCAAAGCGCAACCCTCTTTCCCTGCGGCTGATTCTTCCGGTGATCCTGCTGACAGCCTGTAATCTGCCCACTGTCGCTACCACGCCAGTACATACCGTTCCCCCACCAACCATGGACGACGCTCTGCTGGGGACCGTCGTCGCGGCCACTCTCCAGGCACTCACTCCGCCGCCCACGCTCACCTCCCCCTGGCCTTCCCCCACCTCCCCATTACCCGAGACCGCCACCCCTACCGTAACGCCTATTCCTACCCCGACTCCGACACCTGCCGAGACTCCCAGCCGCACCCCCACCACTACGCCCTCCCCCGGCAGTATCTCCGGTGGAATTTACGGTTACCCTTACGGAAGCATCCCCCGACTGGTCATCGTGGCCTTCAACCAGGAAAGACCTTACTACTGGTGGCTGATCGTCGCGGCGGGCAGCACGGCCTATTCGATGGACAATTACATCCCGCCGGGCAAGTACCAGGTTGTCGCTTACGATGCCGCCGGCCATGCCGGTGGTTGCCCCTCAATCGTTACTGTCAAGAGCGGTCAAAAGGCCACCTGCGACATTACCGATTGGAGCAGCAGCTACCGCGCCAAGCCATCCGACGTACCATCGCCCTGAACACCAGCAAGGTCTCCTCCAACCAGAGCTATGCTATACTTATCCCCCATTCAGGAGAGTATGGACCATGAGTTTCCTTAAAAAACTCTTCGCCCCCCGACCGGCCACCTGGGGCAATTTTCACTACTTCACTGTCAAGTGCAAACGCTGCGGTGAACTCATTGAAGGGCGCGTTAACGTCAATAACGAACCTAGCCTGGAATACGATGAGAAAGGACGCCCCTACTACATTTGCCGCAAGGTGTTAATCGGTAGCGGCCACTGCTTTCAGCAAATCGAAGTAGTGTTCAAATTCAATGTAGATCGCGGCGTGATCGAACAACATATCACAGGCGGCGAATTCGTCTCCTGATCCCCCGGCTACCCTTCTCCCCTATCATGCTTACCTTCCTGTCAGAAGTCGTTGTCATTTCGCTCTCGGGCGTGATGGCGCCAGGGCCATTGACAGCTGTCACCATCGGCAAGGGAAGCGAATCTCCTCACGCCGGCGCCTGGATTGCCGTAGGGCATGGCGTGGTAGAGATTCCGCTGATGGTGGCCCTGTTGTTCGGCGCCGGCCGCTTGCTTGAAGTCCCGTTCGTCCGCGAGGGCATTAGCCTCGTAGGCGCATTGTTCCTTGTGTTCATGGCCATTGGCCTGCTCCGCCTGGCGCGCGGCGGGAATGCGGTCTCATCCCAAAATAGCCAATCGCCGTTCCTGGCCGGCGTTCTTCTCACCATCGGCAACGTTCAATTTCTGGTCTGGTGGGCGACGATTGGTCTGGTGCTGATTCTGCGCGCCGCGGCACTGGGCACCGTCGCCTTTGTTGCCATGGTCATCGTGCACTGGTTATGCGACTTCACCTGGTCGTATTTTCTCTCGGCCCTCGCCTTCCGCGGTGGACAATTTTTTGGGAGAAAACTGCAACAGATCATCTTTCAGGTCTGCGGACTGGCACTGTTGTTCTTTGCCATCCGACTGGTCTATAGCGGAGTCCAGGGATTGCTTGCCTACTAACTGCTTAGCCGTTGAAGCCCAAACCCCTCTCTTTCAGAGACACCCAACGCCCCTGACCGATGATCAGGTGGTCCAGGACATCTATACTCAGCAGCCGGCCGGCCTGAATCGTCTGACGCGTGACAGCAATATCCTCCGGGCTGGGCGTTGGATCGCCGGATGGGTGGTTGTGAACCAGGATGATCCCAACCGCATTGCGCCGGATCGCATGTTTAAATAACTCCCCAATATGCACCTGCGAAGAATTCACCGAACCTTTATAAACATCCACGATATCCATAACCCGATTGCGGGCATCGAGCAAAATCAGGCGTAGATGTTCCTGCTCCAACGAGGACATTTCATAGAGCAACAGGGCGGCCGCGTCGGCCGGCGAAGTGATCTGGGGGCGTTCGCCGGGCGCTTCGAGCATCAAACGCCTTCCCAGTTCGATGGCCGCCTTGAGTTGTGCAGCTTTGGCGGCCCCTACCCCGCGTTGCGAGCACAATTCCTCAAAGGGAGCGCGCTGCAAACCTCTCAACCCGCCAAAGTGTTGTAAAAGACGCTGCCCAACCTGAACCGCATTCTCGCCGGCGATGCCTACACGCAAAAGGATGGCGAGCAGCTCCGCGTTGCTCAGAGATTGTGCCCCTAGGCGCGCCAATCGCTCGCGCGGACGTTCCTCCACCGCCAGATCGGTAATTCGATACACAGGCCGGAGCGAATCATCCATCTTACCCTCCCGCAAGGCGCAACATGTTCCAGCACCCATTTTACAGCAAAATACTCGCCCTACCTGGTGATTACCCACAAATCTATAACTCGGTAACTGCCTGCCGATGACGCAAGTCTCCAACCTAATCTATTGTATCAACTCGTTCGGTTGGCCGGGCTTCGGATTGGCAAGAAACTTGCTCTGGAAGATAAGGGCAGAAAAGAATGATGGGAGAGGAGTGATCATTTCAGGCATTCGGACGGCAGTTGAACTGCCGTCCGCACCGAAGAGAGCAAGTTCTGCTCTCAAGAGCGAATTCCGCCCAACTATGGGGGATGACCAAGATATGGGTAATCACCAGCCGCCCTATCCCTTGACAGCACCGCCCGCTGAGGGTAAAGTAAACCTCGTTCGAACAATTTCTCGCCGCTTCCCAGGCGTGCATCCCAGAAGACACGCGGCAAAGGACTGTTTCTGCTGGTGTCCTCTTCCCTTGACGGCTGGCAAACATCGGCGCGGCAAGAATAGGTATCCCGCCAGAACAACTGCCCCCTGGAACATCAGGGAGCGAGAAAGAAACTTTTTCTATTGGGTGGGGTTTTTCATTAACAAACCCCACCGGTCTGGTGAGCCAAGTTGCCTGAGATCTGTTCGGAAGAAGAATTGTTGGCACGTGCCTCACAGGGTGACCGGGAGGCCTTCGGCGCACTGTATGAAAAATACGTGGAGCGGATTTTTAACTACGTTTACTACCGCACTGGCAACATCCACGACGCCGAAGACTTGACTGCGCGCGTCTTCTATCGAGCACTCCACCACATCCACCGCTACGATCACCGGGGCTTACCTTTCTCTGCCTGGTTGTATCGCATTGCCCACAACCTGGTTGCCAACTGGCATCGCGATCACAGCCGTCACCCGGAGATCCCACTCGCCGACGCCCCAGACCTGCACCACCAGGGCGAAGCGCCCGAGACATGCCTGATCCAGAATCAGGAACGCGAAGAATTACTCAAGTTAATCCGCCGTTTGCCACCGGAGCGTCAGCACCTTCTGATCCTGAAGTTCGTCGAGAACCTTTCCAACGCCGAAATTGCCCAAATCATGGGCCGTAGCGAAGGCGCCGTGAAAAGCCTCTACCATCGCACGCTGCTGGCATTGCGCAAAGCAAGCGACGGACGGCACCTTTCCGAAGGAGAATAAACCATGTTACATATCGTTACCGACAGCGCCGCCGATATGCCCCCGGCGTGGGTGAAGGAATTCGATATCGAGGTCATTCCGGTCAACATCCATTTCGGCGAGCGCACCTACCTGCAAGGCGTAGACCTTTCTGATGAAGATTTCTACCGCATCGTAGAGGAAAGCGGGACGATTCCCAAGACCTCCCAACCTACCCCCTTCCAGTTCGCCCAATTCTACCAGCGCATTGCCCAGGCCGGCAACACGATTCTCTCCATTCACGTCACCAGCAAACTCTCCGGCACCTTCGAGTCAGCCGTAGCCGCGGCGCGCGAACTGGCTGATAAATTCCATATCATCCCCTTCGATTCGCTCTGCGGTTCCGCCGCGGTAGGAATGATGTGTCGCGAGGCGCGTTTAATGGAACGTGCCAAAGCCTCGCTACAACAGATCCTCGCTCGTCTGGACGAGATTCGTCGCACGGTACGCATCGCACTGACCCTCAACACACTGGACTTTGCCCGCATGAGCGGCCGGGTGAATACCATTCAAGCAGCTTTAGCCTCCCTGCTGAATGTCAAACCCATCATCACCCTGAAAGACGGCACGTTGGAGATGACCGAACGCGTCCGCACCCGCCACCGCGCCATCGAGCGGCTGCTTGAAATCCTGCATCAACATTTCGGACAGCAACGCGTCAACATGGCCATCGTCCACGCGCGCGACCTCGAAGCCGCCAAGGTGTTAAAAGAGAAGGCACGGACCTTGTTCCATATAGCCAACCTGATCGTCACCGACCTCTCCATCGGCATAGCCGCCAATCTCGGGCCCGGTACTGTAGGAATCATTGCGTACCCCAGCAAGGAATAAAGCAATCGTGCTATGAAGACCGCTGAACTTTCCTCTTCTTCCCTCGAACAGGTCTTGCAAAAGACGCTGCACCGCATTGAACCGCCCCAGCCTTTCGTGCATGGCCTTGGTCATAAGATTCGTACCATCCCCACGCGCACCCTGACCGGCAATGCCGGGAACGGCCTGGCACTCCTGTTGATGGTGCTGATCAGTGCTCTCTGCGTAGGCCTGGCAGGCTTTATGCTCGCCCGTTTGTGGCGACACAAGCCTTATGCCCGTCGTACCTGAGCGATTGCGAGTCGTTGTCAGGAAAGACATGCCTCTCGCGTGAGAGCGAGAGGCATGTCGCTTTTTTAAGAAAGCGCTTGTTCGAAGCCGGTCTTCACCGAGGCCATATCCACGTTCAGGGGATAACGGCCAGTAAAACACGCCTGACAATAACCCTCCGTGCGCCCAACAGCGCGCATCATCCCCTCCAAGGAGAGGTAATGCAGGCTGTCTGCCCCAATGAATTGACGAATCTCCTCCACCGTCCGTTTGTAGGCGATCAGTTCCTCATGGGTACCCATGTCAATCCCCATGTAACACGGACTGATGATCGGCGGGCAGGTGATGCGCACGTGGACTTCTTCCGCTCCAGCTTCGCGGAGCAGTTTGATAATCGGGCCAATGGTGTTGCCCCGCACAATCGAATCGTCAATCATAATGACGCGCTTCCCAAGCACGTTCTCGTTGATGACATTGATCTTCAAAGCCACGCCGCGCTTACGCAGGGAATCGGTCGGTTCAATGAACGTCCGGCCTACGTAGCGGTTCTTAATGAAGCCATCATTATAGGGAATCTTCGACTCCATCGCATACCCGATCGCGGCCGGGATGGACGAATCCGGGACCGGAATGACGACGTCCGCCGCCACAGGTGCTTCACGGGCCAGTTCACGCCCCAGGTGCTGACGCACCTGATGCACACTCCGCCCATCCCAAACAGCATCCGGACGCGAGAAGTAAATCATCTCAAAAACGCATAGAGCCGAAGGACGCGCCGGTTCAAGCGCCTGGGTCACGACCAGCGCACCCTCGCGCAAAGAGACGATCTCACCAGGTTTGATCTCGCGAATCGCCCGACACCCCAGCGTGCGCAACGCCCCCGTTTCCGAAGCAGCCGCATAGCCACCGCTGGGCAACAGGCCAACGCTCAGCGGACGGAAACCCCAGGGATCACGCGCCGCATAGACGCCATCGCGCGTTAACAGAACAATAGAATACGCCCCATACCACTCCGCCATACAAGCCTTGAGGCGTTCCTCCCAGGTGCGGCCGCGCGCTCGTGCCAGCATCATCGTCATGACTTCGCTATCGGAGGAGGCAGAAAGCCCCACCCCCTCCTCGAGCAAGCGTTGCCGCAGGACAGCGGAATTAACAAGATTGCCATTATGACCTAACGCCAGGGGGCCGTGTAAGGTCTCTACCATGAACGGTTGAGCGTTGCGGATCGAGGGCGAGCCAGTAGTCGAATAACGCGTGTGGCCAATGGCATAGTGCCCTCGCAAAGTAGAAAGGTTGCTCTGGTTGAAAACCTGCGAAATCAGACCGATGTCTTTATGCATGCGCATCGTCACGCCGTCCGAAACCGCAATCCCGGCGGCCTCTTGACCGCGATGCTGGAGGGCAAACAAGCCAAAAAAGGCCATCGTTGCTACATCTTCATTAGGCGCAAAGACCCCAATAATGCCACACGCTTCCTTTGGGGACTCACCGAACTCCGCCATGCGCAACTCACTCTCGACTGCCACTCTCCACCAGGTCTCGATCGCCATCCAGGACGAGTTCTCTCTGTCTTTCTTGAAACTGTCGAACGAGGGCATGTATATCCTTATTGGTCAAGCCCAGTATCTTCGCGGCCAGAAGAGCCGCGTTAGCTGGCTCAAGCACGACCGCTGGCGCAACACCAGAAGGCATGCGCAAAGAGGAAAACACATCTGCCCCGCCAAAGGCCTCGCTGGCTGGCGGGCAGGCAATCACGGGGGCCGTCACCGCCGCGTCCACAAAACCACTCAAGGCATTACTCCGCCCAGCCACCGTAATATACACCTTTGGCGCGGGATCGGCCTCATACTCCCGTAGCATCTGCAAGACGTGCTCCGGCGTTTTATGCGCCGAACCCACACGCAAAACGACCTCCAAACCATACTCGCGACAGGCCGCGGCGATCTTCTGGCTATGCTCCAGATCGACCTTCGAACCCATCAGAATCACAACAAGAGCTGCCATCTGTCACCCTCCGGCAAAGAAATAGTGCCCCCATGGAGATTCGAACTCCAGTTTTGGCCTTGAAAGGGCCGCGTCCTGGTCCTCTAGACGATGGGGGCGAGAAGAACGCGCTAGGTTGTGAGGCAAGCGGGCTGGATTTTACCATTTCTGCCAAGCATGGTCAAGCCATTCCAGCGGGCTTTTTGGGAATCTGAGCCAACAAATCCACATGTTTGCGGTTGAACAACAGAACCGGACTCTCAATCTTGAGCAGAGGAATCAAACTGGCGGTCAGAATCGCGTCATAGAGCGGTACGAAGTCGCGAATGCCCTCCACCATGATCGTGGAGAAATCAAAGCGCCCAGCCCATTCGAGAATGCCCTCCAGCTCATAGACGGAGGTGACCACGCGAATAGGATAGTGATTAACCGTATGGTAGCCGCCGCGCGCCACGGCCTGTGGGCCCAGGTCTTCCCGCTTGGTCAGACAAACCGCGAAAACGCTCGGCTTGACCAGATCCATTACCTCGTATTCCCCCACCAGTTTGCTAGGCATGTGCAGACGCGCCAGTTTGGCATCCAGGACCTCCATAAACGAGGTCGTAGTATCGTTCATCAATCCCATGACACCACTGGGAGGTACCATAATCTTTCCCACAATCCGATAACTGGGAGTGAGGAAATCCGCTGTCACCAGGCGCTTTGTGGAGGAGGTCACCTCCGGCATCGCATCCTCCTTCCCGCTTCATTTTGCGGCCGGGCGCGCGCTAGGCGGAGTTTCTGCGGGCGGCGCCTTGCGTCTGCGGCCGACCGCCGGGCGACCGGCATCGGGGTTGAGCAAAATCGAAAGCCAGGAAACGGCCCGGCTGTCGTACTCGCGCCGTCCGCATACATCACAGACCCAGGCCGGGAAGTTCGGGACCGTCACCAATTCACCATCCAACCAGGTGAAATAGGTCACGAACTGCAGGCGCATCACGCCAGCCGCACATTCATTGCAAGGATGAGAGGTTTCCAATAGTTCTTCGCTCATGATTCATCTCCTGGCAACATCGCCTCGCGCACAATCGCCACGCCAGCGCTGACACCCAATCGATTCGCTCCAGCGGAGATCATTGCCAGCGCATCAGAAAGCGTCCGAATTCCACCGGCGGCCTTCACACCAACCGAATTCCCCACCACGCGCCGCAGGAGGGCAACATCTTCTTTGGTGGCACCTCCCGGTCCAAAGCCGGTCGAGGTCTTGACAAAATCCGCACCAGCCGCGCGCGCCAACAGGCAGGCAAGGATTTTCTCATACTGGCTCAACAACGCCGTTTCGAGAATGACCTTCACTTTTGCCCCCAAGGCATGGGCCTCCTCGGTCACAGCCAGGATGTCGTTCAACACCAGGGGATAATCCCCTCCCTTCAGCGCGCCCAAGTTGATGACCATATCGACTTCGACAGCACCCCGCTCAATCACGGCGCGGGTCTCCTGGGCCTTGAGTTCCGGTAACGTCACTCCCAGCGGAAAGGCCACCACAGAGCACACGCCCACGCCGCTTTCCATGAGCAGGCTACGCGCCAGTGACACGTAAAGAGGGCTGAGGCAGACGGTAGCGAAATGGTAGCACGCCGCGTCGGCGCACAACGCCTTAACCTGCTCAGGCGTGGCGTCCGGTTTGAGCAAGGTCAGATCCATCCAATGCGCCAGTTCCACCCCACGCGGCGCGGTAGGAAGTTGCGGTAGAGGAGGCAACTCCTGCGCATAGGCTTCGGCCAGGGAAAGGATTTCCTTCAGATTCGTAGTCATGGTGCCGCCAGAACCGGTCGTTCCCGACCCAAAAACGCGACTTGTGCCAGTGGCCAGTACACCAGCTCCGCCCGGCCGATCACATTCTTACGGGGCACAAAGCCCCAGGCATGGGAATCGGACGAGTTGTTACGATTATCTCCTAACACGAAGAACATATCTGCAGGCACCAGCCACTCACCCTGGTACGCCGCTTGACTATCCAGATAAGGTTCTTGCAAGGGGATATCGTTAATGTATACTTTCCCATCGGCAATCCTCACCCGGTCGCCCGGCAAACCGATCACACGCTTGATGTAGTCCTGATACCTTTCCTCCAGATCCGGCAAGCCGATCAAGCGTTCCCACAGCCCTTCCTCGGGATACATGGGAGGACGAAAGACGATAATGTCGCCGCGCTGTGGCTCACGCCAGACATAGGCAAGACGGTTGACCAGGACATAACTCCCATTTTCCAGGGTAGGGCGCATAGAAAAACCGTCCACCCGTACCCTGACCGAGATCAGATTGATGGTGGTGAAGATCACAACCGCCAGAATCAGAGTCTCCAGAGTCTCCAGCAGGAAACGCTTCCAACTTACAGGCGGCGATTGCCCCTGCCCTGCCGGAAGCGGAGACGTGTGCTCTTGCCTTTCCTGCGATACCATATATAAAGAACCTCCGAACTCATTATACCATCAGGGCACCTGCCCCAGGGTAAAATGGGTCGGCACAAAGAGCCGACGCTTACCACGTCGTCGGGCCCAGGCCTCCAGGTAGTGCATGATTCGCAAAACCCAGGCAGGGAGGAGACCTTCCAAATCGCTTTCCAGGACCGCCCATTCCTGCTCATCGGCTGGCTCCTGCCTCTCCCAGGGGCGCACGAGACCTGCTTCCCGGACCTGTAAGCCGGCCTGCCAGAACAGGGACGAAAGTCGGCTACCCACATCGGGGTCAGCGCCACGGCGCTGCAAGGCCCGCCGTTGCCAGCGGCCCAAAGGGGCGAGAAAAAATGGGCGATCCAGACGATGGGCGTAATCCGGTTCGGCCAGAGCCAGCACCCACCCTCCGGGGCGCGTCACGCGCTTCATCTCCAGCAAGACCACAAGCGGATCGGGAACCCAAAGCAGGAAGTAATGGCAGAAGACCACGTCGAAAGTGCCATCTGGATAGGGAAGAGCACAGGCATCCCCACACGTCAATCGCGCGGCAGGAAAGTGTGCACGCGCCTCCTGAAGATAGGCAAGGCGAATATCCAGACCATACAGGTCGGTCATGGCATCGAAATCGCCTAGAATCGTCCCCGTACCACAACCGACCTCCAACAGCCGTGGCGATTCCGGCAAACTGGCGCGTCGAAAGGCGTAGGCACGCAGGAGGCGCGTCCACTCCGCTTGTCGGCAGAACATAGCACGGTCATTCACAGAGGCCTCTCGCCTTTTGCTTTTCGCGATTATAATCGCTTTGGAGTCGAATGCGATGACAACAGAAACAACCCTTCCCCCCCGTCCAACACCGCTACAGCCGCGCACACGGGCACTGATCATTGGCGCCTCAAGCGGAATCGGGGCTGCCCTGGCACGCCTACTGGCCGCACAAGGGTACACCCTCGCCCTGGTAGCCCGGCGCGCGGAACTCCTGGCCGACTTGCGCGCCGAAATCAACGCCACTGTTGGCGAAGTACGGGCCTTGATCTACCCGCACGATGTCACCCATACCGATGAAGTGCCTGCTTTATTCCGCCGCATCCTGGCCGATCTGGGCGGTCTCGATCTGTGTATCTATGCGGCCGGGGTGCTGATCCCGGTCGAGCACGACGAATTCAACTTCGAGAAAGACGCCACCATGACGGCAGTGAACTACCTCGGCGCGCTGGCCTGGCTGAATCCTGTAGCCGCCGTCTTTCAAGGAATGCAACAGGGCACCATTGTCGGGATCGGCTCGGTGGCTGGCGATCGCGGGCGCGTCGGCGCGCCGGCCTATAATGCTTCGAAAGCCGCCCTGCATACCTACCTGGAGGCCCTGCGCAACCGCCTTAGCCGGCGAGGTGTACACGTCCTGACCGTGAAGCCGGGGTTTGTGCGTACTGCTATGCTCCAGCATTCGCCCCGCACGTTTTGGGTCACCTCCCCCGAACAGGCGGCCGCCGCGATCTACCGCGCCATTCTGCGCCGCAAACAGGTCGTCTACGTGCCGGCGCGCTGGGCGGTGTTGATGTGGCTGATTCGCCATACCCCATCCTTCATCTTTCGAAGATTGAGCATCTAATGTCATTCCCTTACACCATCTATACTTTGCTCCACAATTTCGGCCATTCTCTGCAAGCTGGGAGTTATCTCTTCTACCCCCAATCTACCGATGAAATCGAGCAAGCCTTCCAACTGGCGAAAGCCAGTGGCCTGACCGTCGCGCTGCGCGGCGCCGGCCTGAGTTACAACGACGCGGCCCTCAACGGTGGCGGCATTGTGCTCGAGCTGCGGCGCATGAACCGCATCCTGGCCTGGGACGCCGAAAACGGCATATTGACCGCCGAACCCGGCGTTACCCTGCAGCAGGTCTGGCAGCGGATTCTGCCCGATGGCTGGTGGCCGCCGGTCGTCTCCGGCACGATGAAAACGACCCTGGGCGGCTGTCTGGCAATGAACATCCACGGCAAGAATACCTATCGCGCCGGTCCCATCGGGGAGCATGTCCTCGAATTCACTGCCCTCCTGCCCACCGGCGCTGAAGTAACCTGTTCGCCCGAAAGAAACGGCGACCTGTTTCGCGCCATGATCGGCGGCCTGGGTATGCTGGGCGTATTCACGTCCATTACCCTGCGCATGCAAAAGGTGCACTCCGGCCTGTTGCACGTGCGCGCCTGGAGCGTGCCGAACCTGGCCGCCCATCTGGAAGCCATCGCCCAAAACGCCCCTCAACGCGATTACACCGTAGGCTGGCTGGACCCCATCGCTGGCGGAAGCCATCTGGGTCGTGGCCAAATTCACACCGCCGATTACCTGGAAGCCGGGAGCGACCCCGCTCCTGAGCGTACCCGCCGCGTCGACTACCAGACGTTGCCATCCACTTTCTTCGGCATCATTCCGAAAGGTCTCCTGTACCACTTCATGAAACCGTTCCTGAACAACGCCGGCGTGTGGCTGGTCAACACGGCCAAGTACCTGCTGGCACTACGGGAAAAGCAATACTATCAATCGCACGCCGCCTTCCACTTTCTCCTGGATTACGTTCCTGACTGGGAACGAGCGTATGGACGGCACGGCCTGATTCAATACCAATCCTTCCTGCCGAGCGAGACGGCGCTGGAAGCCTGGGAGGAGATGTTGCGCCTGGCGCAGCGTCGCTCCCTGCCGGCCTACCTGGGTGTTACGAAGCGTCATCGCCCCGATCGCTTCCTGCTGACCCATGCCGTAGATGGTTTCTCACTGGCGCTCGACTTCAAAGTCACCGCCTCCAACCGCAGTCGGTTGCGCAACCTGCTGGAAGACTTCGACCGCATCGTCCTGGAGGCCGGCGGTCGTTTCTACTTCGCCAAGAACAGCGACACTTCTCCCGACACCGTGCGACGGTTTTTAGGCGAAGAAACCATGGCACAATTCCGCGCCCTCAAGAAGCGCTGTGATCCGCACGGTCTCCTTGCTTCCGATCTCTACCGTCGCCTCTTCGGCGATTGACTTTTTGTCACAAACCCTGTACACTAAAAAAGCAGTTCATTCCCATTCGGAGGAGCTATGTCTGCTACATTTCAACTTGTCATGCGCGCTGGCCCAACGCCGGGCAAGGCGTTTCTCCTGGAGGGGACAGAGATCATCCTCGGCCGCGACCCGAGCTGTACCATCTGCATTAATGACGCGCAGGTCTCCCGCCGTCACGCCCGCCTGACTTTAAGCGGCAGTGGTTATATTTTGCAGGACCTGGGCTCCACGAACGGCACGTTTGTCAACGGGCAGCGCGTGACCGGCGAACACCCTCTCTCGGTCGGCGAGTTGATTGCCTTAGGCGAGAACGTCGTCCTGGCCTACGAAGGCGGCTTCGATCCGAATGCTACCATGGTCGCCTCGCCATCCCAGAAGGCCAGAGTAGCTGCTGCGGCTGTGCCTCCGGCAGCACCCGCCCCGGCCGTACCCGGTCCGGTGCCGTCCTATGCCGGTCAGGTGCCGGCCGGCCCAGAGGCCACTGCCGAACCAAAAAAGAAAAGCAAAGCCTGGCTGATCATCCTGATCGTAGCCGTTTTGCTGATTTGCGCCTGCGCTGGCGCGCTTTTCCTGATTGACCAGCTGCGCCTCTGGTGCACCTTCTTCCCCTTCTTCTTCCCCAACGCCTGTTAGAACCGGCTCAACCCAACATTGCCCTGCCAATGCCCGACAAGGTTCGGGCGTTTGGCGCATCCACCACCACAGACGACGGAATCAGGAGCCTTTCGTGATGGCTATGCGAATATCAGCGCCCAACTTCTCTCGGACTGCCTGCGGCAGACGACCCTGAATGCGCTGTAGAGTCCGCACCATCCTAGGAGGAGGTTGATCGCGCAGCACCTCGCGCAGAAAATGCACCGTTTCCACCGGCGAAAGCCGGCAAAGGGCCTCCAGGCAGGTTGCCAGGGCCAGTTGAGTGGCCGGGCCGGCTGCCTGCAACGCCGGCCGCAGGAGACGAAAGACACGCGGCAGGTCTTCCAGCTCGGAATCCTGCAACAACAACGTCAAGGCCTGTAAACCCCAGCCCTGTACGCGCGGTGCAGAAGCCTTCAGCCATTCCTCGGCCAGATGCAACATCACATCCGGCCGTTCACGCCGCAAACGCTGAAAAGCGTCCCTTAAGATCGCCTCCTGAATCGCCGGTTCCCGTGTCTGTTCCAGCCACTCCCCCAAACGACCGTAAAGCGGCATCGCACGCCCCGTGGGAACGTACCCAACCAACGCCGCGGCCAGAAGACGCATTTCCAGGTAACCCGCCTGCCATAGAGTATCCACCAACGCCAGAGCGTCGAGCGGGTATCTTTCTGCCAGGGGAATTAAGGGAAGCAAAACCTGGCGCAAGACCGGGGCGGGCACATGAAAAGCCGCTAGAGACGTGCGTACCACCGCCTGCGTTTTCCGACGTGTCCGATCCTGGTAGAACTCCAGTAGTTCCCGCAGGTCCGTCAGGAAAGCCCTCGGCTCATGAAACTTTTCGGCCAGCCGGGCAGCCTGCAGGCGCAAATGGGAAAGGGAAATGGCCGGCATACTGCCGATTATAGCCGCTTTTTCACCCAGGCTATATCCTGCCACGATCAGCAAGTTGTTCGAATCTGGATGTCGTTGACGAATTCTACAATAAAACCCCGTCGTGGCATGGCAGGGAACCCGTCAACGAATTGTAGCAACGAATGATCACTGTCTGTTCACAGATGCTTCTCCCCAGGGCAGATCGTTTACGCAACAACCACCTATTCAGTGCAATCGTGTGGGGCAAATTTCCAATTTGCCCAATCCTTTGCCCCATCCCGCGAGTCAGAGCCTCGCGCCGCAACCACTTCCCATGCAGATGGCCTGGTCAAGTGGAGACAATCTCTGCCTGGCCTGCATTAGGACGGCAGTTCAACTGCCGTCCTAACGCCTGAATCCCAATCCTGAGCCAGCCGAACGAGATGTGTATAATAGATAGGTCGGAGACTTGCACTACCGGTAAAGTAATTACTGATTTCTGGACTTGTGGGTAATCACCACTATCCCCTCATCTACGAGTATAATAAGCCTGAAACCTGCCAGAGGAGGCACCTCATGCGAAAAACATTCGAAGAAGACATTCGCCATTTGAAGGACGAACTGCTCATCCTGGGTAGCATGGTCGAGGAGGCCATTCTGGGCTCGGTGGAGGCGCTCAAGAAACGCGACATCGAAGCCTCACGACGCATCTATGAAACGGATGCGCAGATCAATACCCGGCGTTTTGCCATTGAGGAAAAAGTCATGGTCTTGATTGCTACCCAACAGCCTATGGCCCGCGACTTGCGGCTGCTGGCATCCATCCTGGAAATCGCCGGCGAACTGGAGCGAATGGGCGATTACGCCAAGGGGATTGCTACCATCAACATCCGCATGGGCGATCAACCTTTGCTCAAGCCCCTGATTGACATCCCCCGTATGGCCAGCAAAGCCACCGATATGCTCCATCGCGCTCTGGATGCTTTCGTGCGCGAAGATGCCGAGGCCGCGCGCGCGATCCCAGCGGAGGATGATGAAGTAGACGAACTCTACCATCAGGTGTACCGCGAGTTGATGACCTTCGTCCTGAGCGATCCGACCGCTATTCAGCGCGCGAACTGGTTGCTCTGGGCTGCCCATAACCTGGAGCGCGTCGCCGATCGAGTCACCAATATCTGCGAACGCACGGTCTTCATCGTAACCGGAACGATTCGGGAATTCAAGTCCACAGACGACGAGATGCAAAAGGCATAACCATCCGGCTTGGGAGAGGAGCGTATGCCGCTGTACGACTATCGTTGCCTGGACTGCCACCGGTCTTTCGAAATTTACCTCTCTTATGCCGAGTATGGGACACGCCGCGTGCAGTGTCCCCACTGTCAAAGCGACAACATCAGGCGGCGACTCCCGCGCGTCCGCCTGGCCAAATCGGAGGAAGAACGCATCGAATCGCTGGCCGATGATTTCTCCGATCCGAACCTGGTGGAGGGATTGGAGGAAGACCCTCGCACCCTGGGACGCTGGATGCGCCGCATGAGCCAGGAATTAGGCGAAGAAATGCCCCCCGAATTCGACGAGGTAGTAGACCGCCTGGAAAAGGGCCAGCGCCCGGAGGAGATCGAACAGGAAATGCCCGAACTGGCCAGCGGAGAAACGGCCGAAAGCAGCAGCGAGGACGATTTCCTGGAATGAGACGCTGATCCTGGCGAGGTACTTGCTACCCCTTCCTCCCCAGGCGGACGACAAGGCGGGTCTGTTCCGGCCAGCCTTCCACTTCCCGACGAGCAAAGATGACCTCGTGTCCATCGTCCACGAGCGATCGTGGCTGACCGTTCACCTCCACAGCGAGAATCCGGTAATCGCCCCAGGACAGCCGTTGGGGGTTCTCATAGCGCACTTCCAGCCGCTTGCCAGCAAAGACCGTGTGAACCGTCAGGGCATCGGTGGTAGCAAATTGTTCCGCCAGGAAGCGCGGCGCCAGTCGTAAATCGCCCAGTCGCCCCTGGACGCCGTACACTTCCGTCAGCAAGGTGAACAGATACCAGGCTGCCGAGCCGGTCAGATAGGGGTACATGCCCCGCCCACGCGCGCTGAAGTACTCGGGGAGACCCGGATACATGCGGCTACGTGCAAAGTCCTGGCTTTGACGATAGATTCCCTCCAGTACCCGCCAGCCTTCGGCCACCAGGCCGCGCTGATAGAGCGCGTAGGCGTACATGACCGCCATGTGACTGAACATGGCGCCGTTCTCCTTGTGACCGAAGGCAAAACCGAACGCTCGTCCCAGATCGGTCTTCAACTCGCGGAAGTCGGTATTGAGGCGGTAGCCGCCTACCTGCTCATCGTACAGGTAACGGTCAGCCGAAGGGACGATCTGACGTGCCTGCTCCTCGTCGGCCACGCCACCCATGAGCGTAAACACCTGGCCGGTCAGGGTCATGCGCGTTCCACGCGGAAAATCTCCCTCCACCCGTTGACCGTCATCATCGTAATAGCCATTGAACCAACCAAACCCTGCGCGGTTGACCAGCCACTCCTGGCGACGCAGATGCTCCTTCAACCACTCGGCTTTCTCGCGCAGGCCTTTGGCGAGGACAGGCAAGGCAACGAACTCTTTCCTGCCGCTGACCGCCCGCGCGACACGGTCGAAGTATGCCCGCAGACGCTGACGTTTGGCCTCCACCGAAGCGTAATCCAGGGGTTCGAGCAAGGGAAGCAATTCCTCTGCCAGAGGGGTTGATTCCACGCCTCGCTCCGCCAAAGCCTGGCAGAGATCAGCCAGGACACCCAGGTTGGCCGCATAGAGGGCCGTGAAGGCCACGCTTTCGCCCCGCCTGGAGGCCATGTCAAGCGCGTCGTTCCAATCTGCTCCCTCCAGGAGAATGATGTTGTGCTCTCCCACATTGTAAAAAGCCGTCAAATGCTGGATGAGCAGATGCTCCAACAAAGAGCCTTGTACCAGATCGCCATTTTCTGTCTTGAGGCAGGTGCCCTGTTCCGGCATCCAGCGTGCATCTACCCGGCGGCAACGGTGAGTAAGATGATCGCGGAAGTACACCTGCTGGCGCAGCAGGAACTCCAGATCACCGCTCAAGTCCAGGTACAGGCGGACAGTCAGCAGAGGCCAGGCGCCGTGGTCCATCCAGACGCGCGGGATGTTGTTGCGGTCGGCCTTGAATTCGCCCGGGCGATTGCCGAGGATAGTGGCATTACTCCCATCCATGCGTACCCCGGCAAAATTCTGCCAGAGCATTTCGGCCACCGATTCGCCCTCCGTGAGCAAGAGAGCCAGCGCATCCTGCCAGAGATCACGCCAGCCGCGCCCGCCGCGGCCATAATCGTGATAGGGAAGAAAGGAATTCCCCATCCAGCGGCGTAGAATCGGCTGCAAGGTTACCCATTGCAACCAGCCATCATAACGGGCCTGGCCGGTCTCAAAGCGCAAGGTGCTCAGTTTCTGTTGCCAGAAGGAGCGAGTCCGCTGTAACCACTCGGCACAATGCTCGGCGGAGGCATAGCGGGTCACCAGGCTTTCTACTTCCTGTTCTTCTGGCAAAATAGCCAGAATCAGGACGTACACCGCCGATTCCCCCGGCTGCAGTCGTCGCTCGGCAAAGCGCAAGGCACCTATCGCCTCATAGCCATCCGGCGCGCTTCCTTCGCCCTGGACAGGTGGCAGGTTGTTCACAACAGCCTTGGGCCAATCAAACGTTCCGCCTTCGCCAATGAAGTCCTCCACCAGGGGGAAGAAGCCCAGAGGGGGCTGTCCATTGCCTTCCGCGCCCAAGACGGCGTATCGCAGGCGGTTGATCAGGTGGCCGCGTTCATCGAAGGAAAGTGTCGGGCGCACGACGACGCCATGACGGTGACAGACCGTACGATGGAGCAAGGAGGTCACATGACGGTGATCGCGCAGGTTGTCAGCCGAACGTCCGAAAATGGGGATAGCCGCCGTTGGCGTAAAGACAAGCGGACGGTCGCCCTCGTTGGTCAACACGATGCGCAACAGTTCGACCCAGTCCCCACTGGCCGGCACAAAGGCAGTCACTTCGGCGCGCAAGAATAGGTCGGGATTCTGGCGCTCGACCGTTTGCCAGAGAAAACCAGCCCGCAGGGTGACTGCTTCCTCCCTGCTCGAAAAGCGCTGACTGACCTGCGCGGCGCTGTTGCCCATTACCGACCAGGCCCGCCCCTCCACCCAGACCCAAAAATTGCGCCCGGCTCGGCTGTTGTGCAGATCCTCCACCGAAAGAGGGAGCAGGAGAAAAGCGTTTTGCCCGATCTTGGCATCCCCGTTGAAGGTAGGGGTCACACAAGACATCATGCCGGCCTGATTGGCCAGCGGAAAGTACAGGTAACTAGCCGCCTGAGGCGAAGGCAGCACAAACGTCCCCTCGCTATCCAGGAATTCCCAGCCGCGAACTGTATCGCTCATAGAAAGACCTCCATGGCCTGAATCTGTCCGTCGCGCACCTGGGCAGCATACGGGGCAGGGACGAAGTTGCCTTCTACCGCAAACGCCTCGCCCTGGTGTGGGTAGAGCACGAAGCGACGGGGCCAGCTGGCAAAGGCATCTTTCCTTTCCGGATTGTGATAGGTGACCTCGCAGCCGTGCGGGAAACGGAAGGTAAACGTTCCGTTCTCGTCAAACAACCAGGCGGGCAAAATCGGACGTAACTCCAGGACCAGCGTCCCCTCGCGCAGGACAAAAGGGCGTGGCCCGGCCATCATATGGACCCACAGACTCAAGAACTCGGCCGTTGAGCCGCTCAAACGGGCCACGAAACCCGTCCCGCGCAATTGTGGGTCCGGATGAGCGCTGCTGACGATAAACGAACAGTTTTCCAGTGGGCTACGCCCGTACACGTCTGGATTGAGGAAGACCGGCAAGCAGGTTTTTAAATCGGTGAAATATTCCTCGTACAGGCCGGCGCGCAAGAGTTCCAGCAAGTACTTGAACTCCATGTGCAGCCAGATAGACTCGTTTTCGAGCCAGCCAGGAGTAAAGGCACGCGCCCGCCCAATTTGGTGTGACCACTCCTGTAAGCTGGCATTCAGGCGATACATATGGAGTTTCCGGTCGAAGAGAGGGCTGGCGCGCAGACGAAGGTACAGGTCGCGCGCCCGTTCCCGATCGAGGGTCTTCATGCGGCGCACAGCCCCTTCCAGGAAAAGCGGCAGAGGCACGGCCTCGAACGCCGTGACGCGGATGCAGGGGCGGCCCTGCTCATCCCGCTGCCCTGTTTCCTCGTAGGCGCGAGCAACGTGAACGAAATACGTCGGGGGTAGGCCATTCAGCATGGCCTCGGCACGCGCGATCCCATCCTGCAAGCGCGCCTGCATTCCCTCGAGAAACACGCCTACCTCCTGTTGATCCACAGCTCCGTCGAAGCCCAGGCGGGTTGCGGCGCGGTAGGACTCTAGGGCCGTCGAGAGGCACTCCCAGGCCTCGAAAGGAGACAAATTCTTTTCCAGGACAGTATGTATCGCTTGCAAAAGGCTCTGGGCCTCGCGCGGCAGAGGAACGGCGCGCCGCGATTTGGCCAGAGTCTGAAGCAAGAAGTTCACCAGACGTAGCAATTCACAGGTCTCGGCCATTGAGGAGCCAAAGAGCGCCGGCAGGCCGTTGAGGGCATCGCACCAGCCGGGCCGGCCAGCCTCCATCTGGATGCCCATGCCCGCCGGGTCAAGCGTGGCAAATTTCACGAGCGCCAGTAAAACCAGTTTCGAGAACAATGGCAAGCGGAAGATCTCTCCCTGGCCGTGATGGGTGCGCGCCCAGGGTGCCTTCTCGGGGCGTGTAGCGATCAGAGCGGCCTTCTCTTCATCGTACAGCAGCGGATTCAACTGGCGCGGCTGTCCGCCTTCCAGTACAAAGCGTTCGGCGCGCGGCCGCACGCGGACGGCGCCATCATAGAAAGGCAAAGGCTCCGAATCGAACAGCAACGCCTCTTGCCGATCGGGGAAGATGGCTAGATACGCCTCAATCAGGTCGAGGTTATAGGTCCAGTGATCCACCCAATACCCTTCCCCATGGGCGGCCTGGATATGTTGCTCTGCTTGTCCAAAGACCTGCTCGAGGAATTCGTCGAGAGGCAAAGTGACTTGTGCCTTGCGCGCCGCGCCAAGCACCTGGCCCGGCGTGAAGTGTCCTTCCAGAGTCGGCGCCAGTAGTTCTGGCCTGCCGGCGAGTCGCAACACGCGTTCCCTGGCAGCGGGCGACAGGGTAAAGGTAGTGCCATGCACCACCAGGGGATTATAGCCATCCGCCTGGAGCAAACTCAGGAACAAGCGGATGTTGAACTCGCCAGCCTGAGGGACGAAAAAAACGTCGTTGCGTCGATTCTGATTGACATCGCGGTAATTGCCATCGCCTTGGGAATAGAACTCGGCTGGCAGAACGAAATAGTTATAATCGCGTTCCAGATCGCCGTGACGGCGCGAGTACAGGTGGTAGACGTGTTTTCCGCCCAAGAGAACGGGATAACCGCCCCGCAAGAGGTTATCGAGGAACGTCTGACGGCAATAGGCGTCGAAGAGAGGTAAGGCAGAGCAGGTGTGGACGGGTTCCGTCAGGTCAAGGACAAGGCGGCGCGCTTCCTCCAATTTCGCTCTCCACATCTCCGGGGCCAGCAGAGGGGGAACCTGAGAGCGGAGCGTCTCTAGGTTGGGAACGTGACCGTAGAGGGAGATGATCGAGGATTGCTCTCCGGCCGGAATCTCCAGCGAGGCCGCGAAGAACGCGCAAGGCGTCCGCCCTTCGGTGACCTGTCTGGCCGATAGCAAAGGCGCCAGCCCGGCCACCCGGAAGGTCGGCGGAAACGTCAGCGCGGTCTCCTCCCCAAACACCAGGTAAGGGTCCACAATAGCCGGCAAAAGCGCGCCATCCAGGGCCGCCAGGGCAAAATGCCCGGCCTCGAAGGTGTGCACATGCAGACTATCGCCTGGACTGGCTTTGAGGCGGTAAAACGGCAAACGCTCGGTATGGTTGACAACCTCCATCCAGGCCTCAAGGGTACGTCCCATATGCTTGAGGGCACCATCCTCCACGCCAAAGGGGATGAGAGCCGGCAAGCCATCCAACACTTCCAGAGCAAGCGTCTCGGAAGAGCGATTCGTAAACTGGACTCGACGCACCAGAGCCGCGAACGGTTCACCAGGCAGGAGGAAGTACAGGATATTGACCTGCAATCCCAGAGATTCGCAGCGTTCCTCGATTTCCAGTTCATTCATCCCAATGAACATATCGCGATGGGCGCCTTCCGAAGCCCAGGGAGAAAACGGCTCGTGAGTCCACGAACACTTCCCCCGCGATCCCCTTAAAAATGTTCGGAAACCAAGTAGAGGGGTAGTCTGATAGGCACGTTGGGCTGGCTGGAACTCCATCAGCGGTCGATCTTTGCTCTCCACACCGAAAGCCGCGATCCCCTGGCCGCGATTGACATAGAAAGCCCACATGGGAATCCCGCGCGGGCCGGCAATGCCCGGCAAGAAACTGGCAAATGGCCGCCTTCGAGGATAATTGGACAAGCAAAAGCGATGCAAGGCGTCAAAGGTAGCGGGCATGATGCAGTTCCTCACGACTGTAGAGTGACATTAATGCGCTGGACAAGAGAATGAACTTGCGCTTCGAGATGGAATTCGGCCTCGGAGGCCGTAAGCGCCTGCTCCCAAAGGAATTGGAGGGATTCATACAAGCGGTTTTCGAGCATGCCCCACAACCAGGCCACTGGGAAGGAATGACCCGTCCGTAATGCCTGCGCCATCACGCGGTACACCGGATGCGTCATGAAACGATCGCTCATCAGCCTATCCAGGCGTGCAGGCAAGGAGAAAGCAGGGAAGAGTTCCTCCGGCGAAGCGGAGCCGGCCAGGTAATCAATTAACTCCAGGGCAGTTCCCTCCTGGCGCGTGTACTTCCAGATCACCAAATGGAATCCTCCCACGAAGGGAACGCCCGGCGGGATAGCCGCCGCCACCTGTTCCCTGAGCCCGGGAGTCATCTGGGGATGCTCAAACAGCCAGGGGCCGCTGAAAGCGAGGGCCGCGCGCCCTTGCCAGAATAGTTCATCGGATTGCTCATCGTTCAATCGTTGTGCCGGTGGCACCAGGAAACGACCCAGACGGAAGAACCTGGTCATGCTCTCCAGGGCCGCTGGCGAATCGAAGATGGCCTGCTTTCCATCGGGGGTCAGGAAATCCGCTCCATCAGCCCACAACCAGCCAGCAAGGAAATGCAGATTGATGCGAGAATTGCGTGTGGGTAAAGCCAAAGGGATTTCCACGTCGCTGTCCTGTAACGCCTGCAAGCAGGCTTCCAACTCGGCGTGACTGGAAAAGGCCTCGCGCTCTGCCAGGCCGGCGCGTGCAAAGATATCTTTGCGATAATAGAGGAGACGCGTATCCGCCAGCCAGGGGACTGCCCAGGCAACAGTATCGTCGTTGTCACTCCCCGGCCCAGCACGAACGCTATGCCAGGAGGCCGCTGGGTAACTGGCCTGGCCTCCCAGCCGTTCGATCTCGCGTGCGCGGAAGGGGCGCAAGGCATTCATCATCACCATATCGCTGACCCAGCTACTGCCAATTTCCGAAACAGCCGGGCCATCGTTGTACAAAGCAATTTGTACCATGCGTGCCCACGCGCCCGACCAGGGAATGACTTCCAGGTTCACGCGAATATGACGCTCGCTTTCGAAACGGGCCAGCAACGAACGCATAATCTCCACAGCCGCAGGGCCGTGATCGAAAATCGAAAAATCTATTGTTTCCACAAGAACACCAGCCTTTGCTTACCAGCGATGAATTGGGCTAGTTTAAACGGTTGACTTAACGCGTGACACTCCCACAATTGCGCGTGTTGGCAGACTTATCATACGTATACAATTTATGGGCCACGCCAGAGACGCAAAAGGTCTCCTCACCAGAACGAGAGATGGGCCAGGAAAGCAAGCGCGCCACGCCTGTAGCATCCGTATAAGCCTCACGGTCGCCACGCAGAATCGCGCCGGCCCAACCGCCCGTGACCTTGGCCCCCTCTACCGGCTGCCCTTGTGCATCCACGATAGTCACCAGGGCAACCGCCTGCCAGGAGCCATCGGCATTCTCCTGGACCTGTACCTGAATATCGGCGACGTGTAACGTCTGCGCGCCCTGGAGGGCCATCTCCGGTCGCTGATACACACGCACATAGTCCACCCGCAGGAACTGTGGGAACACCGTAGTCTCATCTGGCCGGCCAGGCCAATTGCCCCCCACTGCCAGGTTCAAAATAATAAAGAAGGGATGATCGAACACCCACCGGCCCGGCAGGCTATCCGGTGTCACTGCGAAATATGGGGTATCGTCCACGTACCAGCGAATCTCTTGGGGTTCCCATTCGATCGCATAGACGTGAAAATCCTCGGAGGGTGAGCCTTGCGAGAAGAGGAAAGAACTCCCTACGCCGGCTCCGCCAGAATATCCCGGACCATGCACGGTAGCGTAGACGCGATCCGGTTGGCGACCGATGTACTCCATGATGTCTATTTCACCACAGCCTGGCCAGCCCGAACGGAGAATATCTTCGCCCAAGAGCCAGAACGCCGGCCAGATGCCCTGACCGTAGGGCAATTGCATGCGCGCCTCAAAGCGGCCGTACATCCAGGCGTGCAGCCCCTGGGTTTTCAGGCGGGCTGAGGTGTAATTCCGATACTGGTACTTCTCAGCGCGTGCCTCAATGATGAGAAAACCGTTCTCCACCCGCGCGTTCTCGGGGCGATCGGTGTAGTACTGTAACTCATTATTGCCCCACCCCCCACCTCCCAGGTCATACGTCCACTTACTTCGATCCAGGCTCTCCCCATCGAACTCGTCCTGCCAGACCAGCGTCCAACCGGGACGTTCCCAACCAGGCGTAGGAGTCATGGTAGGCAAGATCGTCGGCACAGGCGTCGCCCCCGCGGAGACACAAGCGCTCAGGAGAAAAAGAAGGCCTCCCCATGCCAGAAGGGAGGGAAGGACAGTACAACGGGAAACAGGCATAGGGAGACCTCCAAGAGGAGAAGAAAGTATCACTTTTCAACGCCGGTGATCACCACCCCCTGGATAAAGGCGCGTTGGGCAAAGAAGAAGACCAGGACAGGGATCACGGCCGAAATGAGAGTGCCGGCCTGAATCAGGTTCCCGAACCGTCCGTACAAGGTGTTGAAGGATTGCAGGCCCACGGTAATGGGGAATTTTTCGGGGTGCCCAGCCAGGTAAATCAGGGGACCAAAGAAGTCATTCCACGCCCAGAAGAAGTGGAATAAGGAGACAGCCGTAATCGCTGGCGTGGCCTGAGGCAGAATCACCGACAGGAACACACGCAACGGGTTCGCACCGTCAATCATCGCCGCCTCATCCAGATCGCGTGGAATGGTCATGAAGAACTGACGGAGTAAGAAAACATTAGTGCCCCACGAGAAATAGGCCGGTATGATCAGCGGCCACCACGTCCCCACCAGACCCAGTCGCAGCCAGACGTAGTAGGTAGGAATCAGGGTCACCGCCCCAGGCAGGATCACCACCGAGAGCATCAGCATGAACAGGACGTCCTTCTTCGGGATGCGGAAACGGGCAAAGCCATAGGCCACCAACGCCGCCGACGAGACGGCCCCGATCATGGTGACAATGGCATACATCAAGGTATTCATCAACAACTTCGGAAACTCAATGCGCGTCCAGGCATCTTTCAGGTTGCTCCATTGGGGATCCAACGTCCAGGCACGCTCCAGGGAACGCCACGACCCTTCCCATTCGATCAGACCGATCTCGGGGTTAGCCGGATCCACAAAATAACTGACGTTGCGCCCTTTCTTCACCAACGCAAGCGGTTTGATCTCATCGCCAATTGGGACGCGATACACATCGTATTCCTTGCCTTCATACACATAGGTAGCTGCCGTAGCCGGCCAGACAGGAGCGCCAAGCTGGGAGATTTGCGCATCACTCTTTAGCGCCGTGGAAATGCCATAAAACAGGGGGAGCAGGAAGAGGAACAACACCACAGCTGCCAGAGTCGTCACGCCAATGGAAGCCAAGACCTGGCGCACTCGCCGTGAAAAGCGCCTGCCATGCAGTCGAATTCGTGTCGTCATGATGATCGCTCCTCTCCAGCATAATAGACCCAGTAACGCGAGGTCCCAAACAGGATAATCGTGATGATGAGAGCAACAATAAGCATCAGCCAGGCCAGGGTAGCCCCGTAGCCCATGTTGAAGAAAGTGAAGGATTGTTTATAGAAATAAATCATGTAGAAACGGGTCTTCCCCTCCGGGAAACCGGTGCCATTATTCAGCACAAACGGCGCCAGGAAAGTCTGCAAGGCCCCGATGACTCCCAGGACAAGCTGATAGAAGATAACAGGCGTAATCATCGGGAAGGTAATGCGAATCAACCGCTGAAACCAACTGGCCCCGTCAATTTCGGCCGCCTCGTACAACTCGGTAGGCACGCCCTGCAAACCTGCCAGAAAGATCATCATGGCCGGTCCAACCCCCCATAGACCGAACATGGTATAGGCATAGTAGATCAATTTCGGATCGGCCAGCCATCGCAAGCCTTCCGAGCCGGTAACCTTAAGCCCGGTCACTTTTTCAATAAGTATATTAATCCAGCCGGTATGTTCGTTCAAAACACCGTTCCACATCAGGACGGTCGCCACCATGGGGATCATGGCCGGCATATAGAACAGCGTGCGGAACAGACGAAGCCCGATCAAATGCCTGGAATTCAAGAGAATGGCCAGGAACAGAGCAAATGCCAGCGTGGCCGGTAGGGAAATTGCCGCAAAATGCAAAGTGCGCAGAAACGAGAAGCGCACTTCGGCATCCACGAACAAAGCCCGATGCCAGTTCGCGAAGCCAATGAAACGGGCCTGATCGGGAACCGCCGGATTAAAATCCATAAGGGAAAACACAAACGAGGCCAGCATGGGCAAGAGATACAACCCCACAAAGCCTATCATCCAGGGAGAGAGGAAAGCCAAGCCCCAGAGTGCTTCCTTTTTCTGCAAAGGGGTCATCTTGCGGGGTGCTCTCTCTTTCCCCACCCTTGCCAGGCGCAAATCGGTCATATAAGCCATTGCGACCACTCCATGAAAATTTTTATTTTCTGGCCCGGCCCGTCAAGGAGCCGGGCCAGAAAGAGAACCAGGGTGTTACTTGCCCAAAGCCGCGTCGAAGATCGTCTGCAAGTCAGCCTGCAGGGCGGCGAACTCGGCATCCAGGTCGAGGTCAGGAGTATTGGACCACTTGTTGAAGTATTCGTTGTACTTGTCGGTCGTCTCCTGGAAACTGGGCATCCAGCTCTCGTGGTTGGGGTTATCCGCATACTTGAGGCCCGCGGCCGCCACCGCCCAGTTGATGTCAGTCTTGTTCGGGAAATTCTTCTCGGTGTAGACCTGGAAGTAGGTCGCCTGCAGCGACTTGCGCGCCGGCATACCACCGTAGATGGTCAGCAGTTCCTGCGCGATCTCCGGGCTGAGCATGTAGCTCAAAACCTGGA